>Ga0315279_10000132_pt1 | contig 160905 bp, 150 predicted proteins | sample YL17G06_20_MG_FD_203694 | JGI IMG/M metagenome (GOLD analysis project Ga0315279, IMG submission 203694) | Sediment microbial communities from Yellowstone Lake, YNP, Wyoming, USA - YL17G06_20 | ecosystem: Environmental > Aquatic > Freshwater > Lake > Sediment | place: USA: Wyoming | collected... | reverse complement strand
AAGGTAAACCGATTTGGTCCTTTAGATTTAATGCATACCAGGTAAGTTTCAATATAACTTTTTTATCGCTCCAGCAGAACCCAGCTAGAATAAAGATAAAAAACCATACTAGGATTTTAGTATATCCCCTGGCTCTAAATTTGTGAATCCTCGATATCAGAATAGCAATTAATAGAAAAAATAACATAGTAACTATTCCTTCCCAGCCAAAAGGCTCACGTAAACAAATAATTCTACCCCAGAAACTTAAAAATCCTTCTCGAAAATCACCCATAAAATAATAAGATAGATTTTTGAGATAGTAAGGTAGTGACAGAATAGAACCTATGACAAGCGAAATTAAGAGATTAATTGTTTTCTTGCGTTTTTCTGCGCCAGGTTTTGAAAAAGCTTCATATAAAATATAGATTGTTGGGCCAAGGAGGAAGATAAAGAAGGTCTCCCGGGTCAGCATTCCCAAACCAATGCTTAAGCCAAAAAGGACCGAATATTTTCGGTTACTAAAATATTCGGTAGCAATTAATAAATGGATGCCGGGCATAATCATTGCTGCGGAAGCAAACTCTAATAAGAACATCCGAGAAGGGCCAAAGACCAACGGGGACATAGCGGTCATAAATGTCGCTAAAAGTCCTACCTTTTTATTAAAAAGTTTTTCTCCTGTTTTATATACGGAAAAGATTAAAATCGCGAAAAAGGTAAGATTGCTCATAGCTAATACCTTAAGGGAATTACCCCAGATTAAACAAATAGGCACAGAAGCCAGAAAAAAAAGAGGAGGATAAGGATGGTCTATTCCCCAGATGGCTTTTAAGATATTAGGAGAATGCGGGATGGCATTGGCATATCGTATGGTAGTTACCAAGTGCCTGCTCTCATCCCAAAAAGGAGATATTTTATTTGCTCGAAGCCAAATATGATTAGTGATTCCCAAAAATAAAAAGAGTAAAAATAAAACAACGTACACGAGATTTAGCTTATTTAGCCTGGTAACAATATTATGGGTTTTGATGGAAAAAAATGACATAAAATGCATATTTATTGAAAACAAAAAACTAACTGATTTTCTTTTTAACTGTAGACTTTACTATCATTTAACCTTTTTCAATAATGCTCAACGCTTACTTTTCTCCCAAAGAAGCCGTCGGAATAGCTCTTCATATTTTCTGGCCATATCCGCAGCCGTAAAATGAGATTCCAAACGTTTGCGGCCTGCCAGGCCTATTTCCCTTGCCATCTCTGGATTATTTAAAAGTGAGATTATATATTCACTTAACTGACAATGGTTGCCTGGTTCAAGAAGAAGCCCGGTTTCTTTATCTTTTATAATCTCACTGATGCTTTCAAGACGAGATGCGATATTCGGTATCCTTCTTGCCATTGCCTCAAGCAATACCATCCCAAAACCTTCCTTTAGAGAAGGCAATACGTTCGCGTAACATGAACTCATTATGGATGGGATATCAAAGCGTTCACCAAGAAAGTAAACTTTATCTTGCATATCCAAATCCCTAGTATAGCTTTCGAAGCGTTCCTTATAGCCGCTTACGAAGCGATTTGTACCAACTATCACGAATCCTATATTTCTAAACTTTTGGGACACTATTTTGGCGGCATCTAAAAAGATTTTATGACCTTTATTAACGCGAGGATCGACACGATAAAAATGAGCAACCATCCCTATTAATTTTATGCTGGGATCAAGTCCTAATTCCCTGTGAAGGTAATATTTATCTTCGGGAATTCTATCTAACGCCTCAATATCTATTCCATAGTGAATCACGGTAATCTTTTCTTGTGGGATGCCTTTTGACACAAGGTATCTTCTCACTGCGGAAGTTGCAGCTACTGTACCATCGTCAATTTTGTTGGTCAAACGTTCATGGTATGCCTCAAAAGCATGTATCGAAGAAACAACAATAGTGCTTTTCTTTAAAAATAAAGAGGCCAACCTCCCAAAAAGCCGGGAGGCAGAAAGATTAAGACTAATAACATCAAAGGAATTTTTCTTCATGAACCTCACAAGCTCAACGAAAGACCCTATCTCCTTCCATAATATCCTTTTACGTGCAATCCTCAGGTCTAAAATACTATTTATGTGGACGGGTATATCTAGATTTCTCATCTTTACGCAATCAGGATGCTCCCGGGGAACGAGGATGTGAACTTCATGACCTCGCTTTTTTAATCCCCTGGCTAGATGTTCTAAGAAAGAAAGATGAGGATGGGATTTTAGTAATAATATTTTCATGGTTACTGTCTATCTCGCTATTTTTCCGTTTTATCTTTCCTGCGCAATATTAAATATTGGAAAAAACCTGTTATTGCCCCCAGTCCCATTATTAAGGAATCCAAAAATGTAAATACAACTGACCCTATCAAAAACAAAAGGCCTTTCTCCTTATGCAAAAACCTAAAAAAACCGTAATTAAGAATTAAAAAAATAATCAATAGGCCGAACCGGATACTCCATATTTGTTGCTGACACATAATAAGTAAAGAGAGAACAATTAGGTAAGCGACAAGTATGCTTAATAGTTGGTTAGCCCGGGCGTGGGAGAATCTTCTCTTTTTGAAGATATCTCTGTAGCCTTTATGCAATATAAACGACTTAGTCCACCAAAACGGCACAAAAAAGTCATTTCCTATTATCTCCTTAAAATTATACTTTTTGAGATGAATTACCTCTAATTCCTGATTCAATAATATTTTTTTGTTTAGTTCCTTATAACGCTGGCCTAATTCTGTATCATCGGTAGCCCTGAAAGATTCATTGAAGGATAAAAAATCATCTTTGTTTATGGCAATAATAGAGCCGAAGAGAAAGTCTACGAATCGAGGGCATTGCCTAAATATATAGTGCATATATAAATTCTTATACTGGGTGAAGAAGTCATTATAAGGGCATTCCTTAGAAAGAAGGCCGGTAACGGCAACGATATCTTCATTTTTTTTAAAACTAGCCTCTATGATGTTTAAGGTATCCTTTTTAATTACTACGTCGGCATCAATAAATACAAGGGTTTCTCCCTTGGCGTTATCCCTTCCTGTATTTCTTGAAAACGCAGTTCCTTTATTCTGATTCAGGGTTATAATTCTGCAGGGATAGTCCTTAGCAATCTCAACTGACTTATCGGTGCTTTTGTCATCAACAACTACTACCTCAAAATCCCTGTTTTCAGAGGAAGATATAGAGCCAAGGCAGGATTTTAAGGTGCCTTGAGCGTTATGTACCGGGATTATTATGGAAAATTTCAAATTTAACCTCACGACATATAAAAATTCAAACCAAATATTTTCAATATCAATATCGATATCCTCTTGAAGGTTTTATTAATCATTGCTCGAAAAATTATTTTTCTCCCCAAGGAAGAATAAACAAGGGAGGCGATGGGTTTACTTAAAAATGTATATCTGTGCAATTTACGTTCCATGGCTCGCCTTCCAACGTAACCAATTATCTTTTTTGCTCTAATTAAGGCCTTTTTCCTTTCTTTATAGGGAAACTCTGGGGTAGCAAAAATTGGTTCATTTGCGAAAAAACTAACACAATTAAGATATCCATTTCTTCCTTTAACAAAATAGTTATTATCTCTTACCCAATTGTAAAGTTCTGTTCCCGGGAAAGGAACTATATTAAAAAACCTCACTGCAGAAATAGGGTATTCCAACGCTAACTTAATAGATTCCTCAAAATCAGCCGGAGTTTCATCGGGATGTCCAACCATGAAACAAATAAAAACATCGTATCCAATTTCACAGGCATCCTGGATTGCTTTTTTAATAACAGAGATGTCTTCTCCTTTTTTTATACGTCGCAATATTTTATCACTGCCCGATTCTACTCCAAACGCAACCTTTTTAAATCCTACTTCAAACATTCTCTTTAATAGATCTCTGTCTACCAAATCTGCCCGAAGACCATTTCCGCATTTTAAGTCTAAATCCTTGAGTTCATTTTCTTCTATCAACCGACAAATCCCATAGATTCTTTCCTTGTAAAAATTAGGAATATCGTCTAGAAAGTCAAATTCTCGGTAGTCTCGCTCATACCAATATTTCAATTCTGCCACAACATTCTCAGGGGTACGAACGCGGTACTCTCTACCCATACAGACCTTAACGGCACAATAAATACATTGATAAGGGCAACCGCGTGAACTAAGTATGGACACCAGCCTGCGGCTATATTTCTCTAATTCAAATTTCTCATATTTCGGAAAAGGAAGTTCATCCAAATCTTTTATGAAAGGGCGGTCCTCATTCTCGATTATACCTGTCTTACTTCTATAGATTAGCCCCTTAATCTCTGCCGGGTCTTTACCCCGGCAGAGTTCTAAGAGAGTGTATTCCCCTTCCAATTTCACTGCGAAATCCACTGGGCATTCCTGCAATGCTTCCTTTCCCGTGGTTGACACGTGAGCGCCACCGATTACAATCTTGCAATCTGAATTTTTTATCTTTTTGATTAGATCGTAGGCAATATCGTGTCGGTAGGAAACAATACTCATCCCTATAAGGTCCGGTCTAAATTTGTTAATTCTCCTGATTAAATCGTCTGTTTTGTAACCCAAGCGCATATCCAAAACGTCATTTTCGATATCGTTCATGCTGAGGAAAGAGGATAGATATCCGATACCAAGATGGGGGTCAGTAGGCCATCCCCAGATATCGGGTATTGGTGGAATACATAACAAAACTTTTTTATACATTATTTACCCTCTTAAGCGCTATGTACCGGGATTATTATGGAAAATTTCATTGATCTACTATCTGTTTAGCAACTGCGTAGCCTTGCATAAAACAATCATCCATATTCCCTCTTTCGTACCTAAAGGAGCCAAATCTCCCTCGCGAAAAAACATTATAACGTTTAAGGAACCCATCAATTTTATCTAAAGTCCTATCTCTATCCAGAGTAGGTATTGGATAAGCATATTCCGCTTCAAAACAAAAGATGCTTTCTATTAATTCTCTATCCGACTCTAAAAGTAACCCTGTATCTATCAGGCCGTTAATGGTCTCTCTTATAAGTGATTTTTTGTTTACAGTCCCTCTTTTGGGAAAAATTATCTCGATAAGCAAAGAAGAGCACCTTTGAACATCGCCGTTAGGAACATTGTGGGCTGAATAGTTTGAAAGGTTGGTTACCCTGAAGAATGGATATTTTTGTTCAGGAAAATACATCCAGCTTCTTCTGTCTTCTCTTTTCCTTCTAAGCCCTATGCCTATAATTATAATACCGTTATATTTCAATCTCTCGGCAAGTTTTATGAGTTGCCGATTCTTAGGATAGGACATGTTAACAAGATTTCTGATACTAGAGGTGTTTATTAAAATGTCGTATTTTTTCTCTGCCCCGTTCTTGAAGAATATCTTTTTGGAGTCCAAATCTATTTTACAGGCTTGATATCCTAACTTCAGTTTATCTTTAAATCTTGCGGCTGCCCTTCTGAAGACCTCGCCCACGCCTCCATAAACAGGATAGATGAAATTACTATTAGGGCCCCAATTATTGCTTATTTTATCTCTATTGCTCGCATTTTTCTTTATTTCTTCCAAATTTATAGGACTTATCCTTTCGGCTATCCGCTCAGTAGACATTTTCTCCAGCGGATAAGACCACATTTTTTTGTTCAAGGGTATCATAAAATATCTTGCAATGCTTCTTCCAAAATTGGCTGTTAGCCACTGTTTAAAATTTTTAGCTTTTAAATCTTTACGGGAGCGCTTACTAAGTCCTCTCAGACACAACTCAAATTTTTCTTTAGGAAGATAATGAATGTTGTTCTGAAAAGGATAAGGAATCCAGGAATCAAATATCCTTATCCAAGAATCTCTTTTATGTAACAAATATTTCTTGTCTAAGGCTTCATCCAAGAATTCGCCAAATTCTTTATGATGAGAAAACAGGACATGGCCTCCTATGTCCCAAGTAAAATCTTTTTCGTCTCTAAAACTTGCCGAGAGACCTCCAACATAGGGATTTCTTTCATAAATCGCCCAATTACTATAGCCCTTCTTATATAGATACCAAGCAGCGCCTATTCCGCAAGGACCAGCGCCAAGAATTACGGTTTTATCTTTATCCATTTATTATTTTTAATTATTTTGTTTTCTGGCCAATACATCCTGACATATATTCAGTAATCCCTGCACGTATCTTTCCGGATCATTCAGCTCTTTTATCCGCTCATAAGCCTGAACAGCTATGGAGGTTCTTAAGTTTTCATCATTCCATAATCGCTTAATTATCTGCGCCAGCGATTCTATTTCGCCGGCTTCGAATAAAAATCCTGTCTTATTGTGCGTAATCCATTCAGCGCTGGCATCAGATCTCAATGCGATTACCGGTGTGCCCAACAGCATAGCTTCGCGTGCTACCCCGCCAAATTCATAACACAAAGAAGGGTAGATTAACATACGGGCATCTCTGATTAACTGAAGTAATTCATCCCTCTTAACTAAACCTAAACATTCTATATTTTGAAGATTTCTTTCTCTGGCAAAATTCTGGCAATATGCCATAAGCGGCCCTTCTCCGCATATCATAAACCGTTTATCCCGAAGTAGTTCTGCGCAATTAAGAATAGTGGTTATGCCTTTTTCCTCCACAAGCCTTCCGGCAAATATCGCGTAGTCTTTCTTTTGTTGAGTTGGATTTTTAAAATGCTCAGGAATCGAAACGTAAGCCCTAAGAAATGCTATTTTTTTGTTAGGAAATAATGTTTTAAAGAATTGTCTCCTGAATTCTGTTGCCGAGATAAAAAAATCTATATGGTGCAAAAATAATCTCTGTAGAAAGACTCGATAGGCATACAACAATGAATAGAAAAAATTATCTAGGCAATTATGTAATATACTGCAGAGTAGGGAGTTATTGAAACACCTTATGCAAAATTTACCTTTCAGCGTACAAGTTCCACGAGGGCAGAGTAAACGATAATTATATATCGATGATATGACAGATATGTCTCTTTTCTTTAGTTCCTCTAGGATCCAGATATTGACCAAGGGTATAAGGTTATATACCAGGGCGATATCTGGCCTTTCCCTATTAAGAATTTCTTTAAACTCACTACTTATGTAGAAAGGAATGTTTCCTTTAATGAGGGTACTTATTTTCTTAATCCGGGAAAACCTGTAAAACTCTTTAGAATATTTGTAATACTCGCTAACCTTTACCTTGCCAGACTTCTTTAATATTTGGGAAATATCCTCTATTACTAAATCCTCACCGGTTAATTGAGTATAGAAATTATGGATGATTAGTAATTTCATTAATTGCTCGATTAGCCGCAGACAATCTATAGCCTCCAAATCAAATCCGAGACCGTGAAATGTTTTGTTTATAAAACATATTTACGCAATTTTTACTTTGAGTTAACAAAATAATATCATATCCTTACCCGCATTGCAATCTCTTTTAGAACCAAAAGATTATTGACAATGAGACGGGAATTGATAGAATACAAAAGGACGAATGGTTCTTAAGCGATTAACAGGGACTCGAATCACCTTGGGGAGGTTAACGCCAACCCCATTTATGTTCCTTACGCTGATTTTCTTTTCCGAAGGCTCGGCTACTGGCATTATTTGTTGTTTAACGGCTTATTTGCTGACCTGGCGATTCAGACCTGTCCTGATACATATCCGCGTTTCTCTAACTTAGCAAATTTATATCAACCATAAGAAAGATAAAAGAGGCAAAAGATAATTATCGTATCGTTTCAGAAATCAGTAAGTCAAAACTAAGGGCATAACAACATCTGGATAGATAAATGTGGCATAAAATTGACAGATAAATAATGTTTGTTAGCACCGTTAAATACTATGAAAATATTGCTGATTAATCCAGACTTTACGCAACGTTTTTATGGAAGAATCTTATTAAGGTTTGCTATTTTTCGAAAACCCGTATTGAGCCTTGCAGCAATAGCTTCGACGCTTATTCAGGCTGGTCATAAAGTAAAAATTTTGGACCTTGATTTACCTAAAATCAATGATAATTTTTTATGTCAGACTATAAAAGAATGGAAGCCTAATATAGTTGGTATAACTGGTACTACACCATTATATAGCGAGATGATCAGACTTAGCAGAATTATTAAAAATGTAGATTCATCGGTTACGGTCGTAGTGGGGGGGCACCATGCTACGGCTTGCCCCGAAAGTTTCATAAAGGTAAATTCTATCGATATACTAGTTTTAGGCGAAGGTGATTTTAGTTTCTTAGAAGTTGCTGCAGGAAAAAACTTATCTGAGATAAAAGGTATTTATTATAAGAATAACAATGAAATAAGGCACAATTCGCATAGAGAACTTATCGCAAATTTGGACAATTTACCTTTCCCCGCTTGGAAACTTTATCGTCTAAATGAATATAGAAGTTCAAGAATAACAGCAAGGGCCTCTCCATGCGGTTCGATAGAAACCAGCAGAGGTTGTGTATATAATTGTATCTATTGTAGTAAGGTAGTCTTTGGGAACAGGTTTAGAACAAAATCGCCTGAACGTGTAGTTGACGAGATGGAATATATGACTAAGGTCGGATTTAAGGAAATCCATGTTCAAGATGATGGTCTTTCAATAGATTTAAATAGAGCTAAAGAAATTTGTGATTTGATCCTCAGAAGGAATCTAAGATTTCCTTGGGTTCTTTTTAATGGAATCAGGGCAGATAATATAGATTTTGAGCTTTTACATAAATTAAAGGAAGCAGGATGCTATCGAATCAGTTTGGGCATAGAGTCTGGTGACCAGCATGTGCTAAACCTATGCCGGAAGGGCATAACCATTGACCAGATAAAGCAGGCTGTGAGATTAATAAAATCTGTGGGGCTCGAGACATTTGGTTTCTTTATGATAGGTTTACCCGGTGAATCCAAGAGAAGCTTAGAAAAGACAATAGATTTTGCTAAAGAATTAAATTTGGATCTATGCAAATTTACATTCGCTATTCCCTACCCAGGTACATTATTGTATGAAGAGTGGGATAGGAAGGGATATATAAAATCCACAGAGTGGTCTGATTATTTTTTCCATAATCCCGTTTTATCTAAGAAAATTTTTGAGCATCCCAATTTAGATTGGCGCACTCTGCATAAATATTATAAGAAGGCATACAGGAAGATATTTTTCAATCTTCCATACATAATTAAGAAACTCAGAATATAAATATGAAAACAATAATTGTCTTACCAGCTTATAATGCAGCTGGAACTCTTATAATAACTGTAGAAAATATACCGCAAGGCATCTCAGATGAACTTATTTTAGTAGATGATGCCAGTAAAGATAACACTGTTCAGATAGCCAAAGAATTAGGATTAACAGTCTTTGTTCATTCTAAACGCAAGGGGTACGGGGCAAATCAAAAAACATGCTATAGAAAGGCGTTAGAGCATGGTGCGGATATTGTAGTAATGCTTCATCCAGATTATCAATATGATCCTAAGGTAATACCACATCTTATTAAACCAATTAGCGAAGGCAGAGCCGATGCCGTTTTTGGTTCTCGAATGATGAAGGGAGACGCAACGGAAGGGGGCATGCCTTGCTGGAAATATATTGCGAATATTTTATTGACTAAATTAGAAAACGCCATACTAAAGACTAATTTAAGTGAGTTTCATTCAGGTTTTAGGGCTTATAGTGGAAGATTGCTTCAGACTGTTAATTTTACACATAATTCGAATAACTTTGTTTTTGATACAGAAATAATCAGCCAAATACTAATCCATAAATTTAAAATAGAAGAGATTCCTATCAAGACTCGTTATTTTGAAGGAGCTTCAACAATCAAATTCTTTCCCTGCGTTCTATATGGGCTAGGCATATTATTGGTGCTATTAAAATATGTCTTACATACAAAAAGTTTAATTAAATTTAAGCAGTTTGAATAAACCATAAAATGGAGCCCACATACGGATTACGAAATGGATAAGAATCATCGCAATATTCTATTATTTATATTTCTTACAGTAATAATATTGGGCATCAATATAAATGTGCCATGGGGCGAGGAACATTGTGGATTATCAGGCAGCCACTACAGTGTTATTGCCAGAAATTATTTAAGATATGGCTTGCTGAAAACAAAATTTGGTTGCGTGATGAACAGCGGATATCTTGAGCCACATAAATTTAATTACTATATATCACAGCCACCATTGCTACCGATGCTTATTGCAGTTAGTTTTCTTATTTTTGGGGTTAGCGAAGCAAGTGCAAGGTTAGTGCCTGCTTTATTTGCGATTGGATTTACAATTGTATTTTATTTATTTATAGATAGATTCTTTAAAAAAAGAATAGCCCTATTATCCAGCATCTTTTTGATATTTACACCTATGTTTATGTATTTTGGTAATTTTGTGGGGCAAGAAACCATTGCGCTCTTTTTTATAATAATGTTTTTCTATAATTATTTTTCGTGGATTGAAAGTGAAAAGGGGAAAAATCTTTTTCTTATGCTGATTAGTTTTATTTTTTCGACATTAATTGGTTGGATCGGATATTTTTTGATTGTGCCTATATGCATTAACCAATTATTGTCAAAGAAATATAAAAGGAATTCTATTGTTATAATTTTGCTAACTATATCGGGTTTTGTTTTTAGTTTGCATTTATTTCACGCCTCTTTCCTGATGGGTTTTCAGAAATGTTTGAATTGCCTGGCAAATCGTTTATTATCTCGAACAGACATATTTTGCGCGAATAGAACTTCTGCAGCTAATCCTTGGGAGTTTTTCTCTATGGAGATATTTCGTTGTTTCTGTATATTCACGCCGGTTTTGATATTTTTATCCACGATCTGGATAGTAAGCTTTATCAGAAAGATTAGGCCTAAATCTTACTCTAAAGGAGATATTATTGTATTTTCACTACTTACCTTCGGATTCGCCCCATTATTTATTTTTCAAAATCTATATTTTAATCATAACTTTTTTTTGTTTTATTGCTTACCTTTCTTTGCTATCGCCTCAGCGGTTGGTCTTGATGAGTTATTTAAAAAACCTTTCGGCATTAAAAGAACGCGCTATAAATTCGTACCTATAGTTATAATTTTTATACTTTTCTTTTGTTTCTCTATAATAACAACTTACCTACTTTATAAGAATGGTAGCATAGGATGCGGAATAAGGCCTAAATATTATAATAAATTATTGGGTGGGTTTATCGGTAAAAATACCGTTGCCGATGAGGTGATTTTGACAAATCAAGAGCGTTTTCCTCTTCAGCGATGCGCCTTTGTTGCTCCAATAATAGATTATTATTCAGACCGCAATATTATTTATGACGTTCAAGATTATAATAAGGTTGTAACTGTTTTGGCAACAGTTGATAGAAGCTATATTTATTTCTTATTATCTAAAAAATATCCCATTGAGAAAAATCTTCTAGATCTATTGGAAAAAAGTCACTCATTTAAATTGGAATACGATGATTCTTATTTTTTATATAAGATTAATGGTGCCTCAGCAGACAACGCCTCCCCTAACGCTATAAAGAGCATTAATTTTAGCGCGGAAAACGAACCCCGGAAATGTTACCTGCGTCTGTGATTTCTTCAATTGTTTTGACAAATATTAATTTAATTGATAATATAAAGGCTTGATGAGGAACCTTATCTGGCATTTTATAGATATCCTCTATCCTAAACATTGCCATCTCTGCCATAATCGGCTGAAAAGTAACGACTTAGACGATGTAGTATGTTTGGACTGCTGGTCCGGGATAAAAAAGAACCTCCCTCCTTTTTGTCGGCGCTGCGGAAGGAATATAAAAGATAACCGGATCACAAAACATATATGTGCCGGCTGCCGGAGGACGAATTTCGGCTTTGACCGCGCCTTCAGCCCCTGTGTATATGAAGGAACGATAAAAGAGCTGATTTACCAGTTTAAATACGGCTCGCGGAATTACCTGGGCAAGACCTTAAGCCGGCTGTTAATTGATTTTATAAAAGAATACGGCCTGGAAGTAAGCTTGTTCGACCTGATTATACCCGTGCCGCTACATCAGAGAAAGCTACGGGAGAGAGAATTCAACCAGGCGCAAACCTTAAGCGAATTCTTAAGCGCAGGATTAGGCCTTGAGCTTTCGACAAAGGAACTCATCCGTGTCCGCGACACCGCAACGCAAACCGGACTGGATGACCGGCAGCGCTGGAGCAACCTCAGCGGTTCCTTTGCGGTCGGCAACACCGGCAAGGTCAAAGGAAAAAATATCTTGCTTATCGATGACGTCTTCACTACGGGCGCTACCTGTTCCGAGGCGGCGGCCGCGCTAAAAAGTGCGGGCGCGGGAGCGGTGTTCGTCTTAACACTGGCGAATTAAAGGCAGAAGGATTATGAAGATATTAAGAAATTACATCCTCAGGGAATTTTCCGGGCCGTTAGCACTCTCTTTCTTAGTCCTGATATTCGTAATGCTCTTGGGCAACCTGATTAAGATCGCGGATTTGATTATAAACAAAGGTGTTGACCCGCTAAGCGTTACCAAGGTCTTTCTTTATCTGATGCCTTATCTCATCAGTTATATCCTACCCATTGCCTGCCTTGCCGCAACCCTGCTTGCCCTGGGCAGGCTTTCCAACGACAACGAGATTATTGCCATACGCGCGGGCGGAATCAGCCTGCTGCATTTGACCATACCGCTGCTGATCGTCGGTTTGATTTGCAGCTGCCTGCTCTTGATCCTGAATGACCGGGTCATCCCTTACGCCTATTTCGCCTCCCGGAAGACATTGATGGAAGTGGGAATAAAAAATCCCACTGCCGCGCTGGAGCCGGGCGTATTTATCAATTCCTTTGATAAATACATCCTGTTTATCTACCGCATTGAACGGAACACGCTTTACAATATCCGGATATACGAACCCCAGGAAGACAAACCCACCCGCACGATTGTGGCAAAGAAAGGGGAGTTCATCTCCATCCCTGAGAAAAAAATCGTCAAGCTCAAGCTTATTGACGGCACCAGCGACGAGCCTGACCCGAATAACCCCGCCAACTTCTATAAATTAAATTTTAAGACCTATTTCATGACCCTGAACTTATCCCAGGAGGAGTTCGGCGGAAGAAAAATAGAAAAGGCCAAGCCTAAGGACATGAATCTCAAAGAGCTTAAGGCGCAAATCCAACAGCTGCACTCTGAAGGCGTTGACCCCGCACCCCTGGTTACGGAAATGAATAAAAGAATATCCCTGTCCTTCTCCTGTATTATCTTTATCCTCCTGGGAGCCCCCCTGGCAGTAATCACCCGCCGCCGCGAAAAATCGATTAACTTCGCCCTGGCGTTCTTTATTGCCGGCGTCTATTATCTGCTGCTCTTGGGAGCGGAGGCGTTAAGCCTGCGGGGAATAGTCGACCCCAGGATAGCCGTATGGCTGCCTAATATATTGCTGGGCCTACTGGGAATAATTCTTACTTTTCGCTTATGCGCATACTAGACCGCTACATCTTCAAATCCATATTAAACATATTCTTAGGCTGTGTGGTGATGTTTATTTTCCTCTATATCATTACCGACATCTTCGGCCATCTTGACGAAATACTGAAAAATAAAACCGAGCTTGTGTTACTTAAGGAATATTACCTGGCCTACCTACCGGTGATATTCGTGCAGATTGCGCCCGTTGCCTGCCTGCTGGCCGTCCTTTATACCCTGGGCACACTTAACCGTAATAACGAAGTTATTGCCATGCGCGCTTCCGGTTTGAGCATCTGGCAGGTGAGCAAAACCGCGGTTATCTTCGGCGTCATTTTAAGCGTCTTCGTTTTTTTTCTCAATGAAAACGCGGTCACCCGTTCGCAGGCCCGCATAAAAAACCTCAAAACAGAGATAGAAAGCCAGAATAAACAAGGGGCGGCAAAAAAAGAGGACATCAAGAACCTCTCGATGTACGGCTTGAGAAACCGTTTATTCTTCGTAAACAAATTCTCTTTAAAAGATAATATTATGGAAGGTATTACCATCCTGGAGCAGGACAAACAGCAGAATATAACCAAGAAGATCGTCGCCAGCAAAGGAATCTGGCAGGACGGGATATGGACGTTCTACAATTGTATCACCTATGAATTCGACAAGAACGACCAAATCAAGGGAGAGCCGGCTTATTTCGCGGAGGAAATAATGATGATTACGGAAACCCCGGCGGATTTCTTAAACCAGATGCAGTTGCCTGAGTTTATGAACATATCGCAGTTAAACGATTACATCTACAGGCTCTCCAAGAGCGGAGCGGAAGCGGTGGTGGAGAACCTCAAGGTCGACCTCTATCAAAGGTTTGCCTCGCCGTTTACGAGCCTCGTGATTATCATCGTCGGCATACCCTTTGCCCTGAGAACAAAAAAACGCGTCACGGCAATGGCTTCTTTCGGGATTTGCTTCGTGGTAAGTTTTTTATATTACGTCTCTAACGCGATGAGCATCGCTTTCGGAAAAGCGGGCTTCCTGCCCCCCCTGTTAGCCGCTTCGTTAAGCCACGTCATTTTCTTCCTGTTGGGAATCTATCTGGTTTATCACCTTCCCTGATCCGCCAAGAGATAAAAAAACCGGCAGCGGATTCTTAAAACGCAAAGGTTAATCTATATAAATACGGGGGACACGGTTGCCTATCCCGCAGACAATCTCATAGGGGATCGTCCCGCACCTGTAGGCTAATTCCTCAGCACTTATAGCGGCCTTGGCGTCAGTGCCGATTAAAATTACCTCATCGCCGATCTTTACCCTGGCACTGCCCACGTCCACTAATGTCTGGTCCATACATATCCTGCCGCTTATCCTGAAGCGCCTGCCGCCGATTAACACATCGCCCCTGCCGGAAAGAGTTCTCGGGTATCCGTCGCCGTAACCAATGGGTAAAGTCACTACCGTGGTATTATCTTTTGTGCGGTAGGTATGGCCGTAACTTAAGCCCTTCCCTTTAGGCATTCTCTTTAAATATACGACTTTTGTCTTCAGACTCATCACCGGTTTTAACCTTATCTTGAGGTTCCGGCGCGGGTAAAGGCCGTAAATAACCAAACCCGGCCTGACCAGGTTAAAATGGCTCTCTTTATAGCCGATCACCCCCATGCTGTTAGCGGCATGGCAGAGAGGTATACGGATATCCTCACGGTAGAGGCTATCAATCAGCCCACGGAAAATCTCTATCTGGTAGCGCGTAAAAGCCGGGTCGACGTCCGCGCAGGGAAAATGCGTAAATATACCCTCGACATTTATATAATCCAGCTGTCTTATCTTCTTAATAAAACTATAGGCATGGGTGAATAAAACGCCCAGCCTGCCCATTCCGGTATCTATCTTTATGTGGATATTTGCTGCCTGGTTCCGTCTTTTGCCCATTCTATTTAAGGCGAGCGCTAACTCTTCGCTACAGACGGTCTGCGTAAGGCGATAGCGGAAAACCGGCTCGATATCCCCGGGCAACGCCATGCCCAGTACCAATATAGGCGCATTTATCCCCGCCTTCCTCAAGACTATCCCCTCATCAATGCTGGCCACACCCAGGTAATCGACACCTAGAGAAACCAGCTTTCTCGACACCGCTACGATTCCGTGGCCGTAGGCATCGCTTTTGACGCAGACCAGGATTTTCGTATCCGGCGAAAGCTGAGACCTGACCTGTTTAAAATTATACGCCAGGGCCTTGAGGTCAACCTCAATCCAGGTGGGCCGGTATCCTATATGGAGTTTTTTCATTTTAAGTCCAAATATGCAATATGGGTCAATAGACTATTGACTATAGACTATCGACCCGCAATTTTAGTATTCTTTATCTGACACTCCTTAGGATAAAGATATATCGGCCGCAGGGTGCTCAGATTGTCCAGCTTCTTCCCGCTTATCCTCTGCCGCGCCAATGCGATAATGTTTCCCGGACGGGGATACCAATAATCTTCATCCAGCAAAACAGCTGTCTTTATCCTCTGTGTAATCTTGCGCTTATAGAGGCTAAGGCCGTCTCCTAAGAATATACTGCGGGGCGAAACCTTTCCCAGCAGTTCATCAATCGTTATCAGTTTATAAGCCATTGTCCTCTTAAGGTCTGTACCCTCAAAACGGTACAGGCTGGCGAAAACCAGGCCTCTTCTGGCATCGATAACCGGGCAAACCGTTATTTTGCCCGCCAGCCGGATATTATCCGCGCTGCCGCTTAGGGAATCAGAAGATAGCCGATAATTTAAATAAGGCGAGTCTTTAACGTTGCAGGCTAATATATCCAGGCTGGAAATCCCGACGAGAGGTTTATTCAGGGCATAGGCAAACCCCTTTATCACCGATAAACCGATGCGTATGCCGGTAAAAGAACCCGGCCCCAGGCCGACGGCAAAATAATCAAAATCTTTTAATTTAAGGCCAAGGCTGTCCAGTGTTCTCTTCAGCGTCGGCAAGAGGTAAGCAGAATGTTTCCTGCCCAAATCCATCCTGTATTCGCCGGTTCCCCGCTCGTCGTCGTAGACGCCGATACACAAGAATCTCGTTGAGGTGTCTATGCCCAATATTCTCATTTCTCTCTTTCCAGAAGGCTCAATAACTGTTTATAACGGCTGCCGGCGGCGCTGATGCGCAGCAATCTTAGCACGGCACCCTTAATCACCAACTCGACACTTAAACACTCTTTGGGCAAAAGGTATTTTAAGCGGTCTGCCCATTCAATCACGGTTACGGCGTCGTCATAAAGGTAATCCTCATAACCTAAATCCAGGATGTCCTTAGGATTGGTTAAGCGGTATAAATCAAAATGATAAAAAGGCACCCTACCCCGATGCTCCTGCAGCAGGACAAATGTCGGGCTGATGATTTCCCTTTTCTTTATCCCTAAGCCCTCGGCGATACCCTTTACCAGCACAGTCTTACCTGCGCCCAGGCTGCCGAACAGGCAGACAATGTCGCCCTTGGCCAGATTCCCGGCTATCATCCTGCCGATAGTGATTGTCTGTTTTACGGAATGAGAAACAATGTTCATTATCAGAAATGCCGGAACCCCTTAAGCTGCGGCCTGGTCAGCCGGTTGTTCTTATTGATTAACCGCAGGCCGTATTTTTCCGCGGTTATCTCGCCGATGGGATGGAAAGTATCCGCGTTTTTCTTAAACAGCCTGACTGCCTGGCGCGGGGACATAGTAAAAAGCAGCTCAAAATCCTCCCCCTGATAAAGCGCCTGGCTTAAGCCGGTTGCCGCCTTGGCAACGGGAATCAATGTTTCATAAACTACAGCACCCGCTTTGCTCTGGCGCAGTATCTGCCTTAAGTCCTGCAGCAGTCCATCGGAAATATCAATCATGGAATTTATCTTAAAGTTTTTCACCAGAAACCTTGCTTCTTTTACCCGCGGGGTAAACCTTAAGTGCTTCCCCTTAAGGGAGCCTCCCAAAGCACCGCTGACGAATATAACATCTCCTGCTTTAGCCCCGTTTCTTAATACCAGGTATTTTTTCTCTACGATACCCAGCATACTCACGTTCAGCGTCAAGCGGCCGGCGCGGCTTAGGTCTCCGCCCACGATATTTACCTTGAAGGTTCGGGCTAAGTCAGCCATCCCCTTGATTATCCCGTCTACTCTCTTAAGTGGCGTATCTTTGGGCATACCTAAAGATACCAGGCAGTGGCGCGGTATACCGGCGCAGGCAGCGATATCGCTTAAGGAAACAGCCAGCGCCTTCCTGCCTATCCAATAGGCAGCGTCTTTGCTTAAAAAATCTACTCCCTCAACCAGCATATCGCAGGTCGCCAGGAGATACTTATCCCGGTTAAATTTTAAAACCGCGCAGTCATCGCCGCTGCCCTTGATTACCGTGGAATCAAGCCGCAGCCGCTTACTTATTCTTTCGATTAAGCCGAATTCGCCCAAGTCAGCTATGCGCATTTTTTCTACCCAATACTTTTGCTATGTTTTTCTTAAACGGCGGCCGGATTACGCCCTTATCGGTAATCAGCGCCGTAATTAAACGCTGCGGTGTTACGTCAAAGGCCGGATTGAATATCTTTATTTTTGCCGGAGCAATCGGCTTTTTGAAAAACAATGTGCTTACCTCGCTGGGCTTTCGCTGCTCAATAGGAATCTGCCTGCCGGATTTAATGCTCAGGTCGAATGTGGAGGCGGGTGCGGCAATGTAAAACGGGATGCGATGATAGCGGGATAGGACCGCCAGATTGTAGGTGCCGATTTTATTGGCAGCGTCGCCGTTGGCGGCAATACGGTCTGCGCCGGCAATGACCTTACCTATTTTGCCCTGCTGCATCAGGACCGCGGCCATACTGTCGCAGATAAGTGTTGTATCAATGCCCTTCCTGTTCAATTCCCAGGCCGTCAAACGCGCCCCCTGCAGCATCGGACGGGTCTCGCAGGCAAATACCTTTATCTTTTTGCCCTGTTCAGAGGCACGGTAAACTACACCCAGGGCCGTTCCGTAATCGATGGTAGCGAGGATTCCGGCGTTACAAATTGTAAGGATGCCGTCTTTATCCTTTATCAACTTTTCCCCGCAGCGTCCGATATTGCGGCAGGCGGATTTATCCTCGTCTATCATCCTTTGCGCCTCTGCTAAAATTATCTTTTTTATTTTATCTACCGGCTCGCGGCTGACGGCTAATACGCTGTTACGCATCCGCTCCAGGCCCCAAAAAAGGTTCCTCGCCGTGGGACGTGAAGAGCCGATATACCCGATTACCCGCTCCATTTCTTTTTTAAAGCGGGAGAAACTTTTTGTGTTGATTTTACGCAGGCCCAGATATACCCCTAACCCCGCCGCAGCACCCAATGCCGGCGCTCCCCGCACCTTCATCGTCCTGATTGCCCGGCGCAAATCGCGTAAATTATCGACGTAAATATATTGCAGCCTGCCGGGAAGTTTTGATTGGTCAATTAACTTAACCCTGCCGTTTTTCCATCCGATGGTATTAAGCTTCATTGGCATCTGCCAAGCCCTCCCCCATTGCCCGATAACTTCTCTTCAATTAATTTTATCTGTGCCGCTACCTGGTTTCTTATCTCGTTGCATAATCCGGGTTTTAATAAATTCAAAACTTTCTTATACGCGGCAAGCGCCCCGCCGTAATCATTAAGGCTTAAGAGTGCATCCGCCAGGTTATCGTAAGTTACCGCCCGGTTTGGCTCAAGTTCCAGCGCTCTCTTAAAACATTCTATGGCCTCTTGATGCCTGCCGATATTATTCAGCAGCCAGCCTTTGTTGTGATAAACGTTGGCGTAGTCCGGTTCGGCCGCAATGCCTTTGTCAAAATAGACAAACGCCTCGTCGATTATCCCCAACTCGACCATGCAGAGTGCTCTGTCATTGTACGAAGCACCGTCAGAGGGATTGTATTCTATGGCCTTATCGAAGTGCTCTATCGCGGTGGTGAAATTTTCATTAATCAGTGCGAGCTGGCCTTTAAAGTATTCGATTTCTCCCGGCAAATTGCGCTCTTCAGCCGCATTAAGGCCGCTGCCGGCAAGTCTTCGCGCCTCTTCCTGCGTACCGTAGGTTATCGCTTCGTCCAGCTTCACCCTTAATTCAAGCAAGCTACTGTTATTGCTCATATCTATAAACCGACTAATTTAGCCAGTAAGCTCTTCTTTATTCTTATCGCGGCGTGTGGACAGGCCTCCTGGCAGCAGAAACAGGAAAAACACTTGGTGTAATCAATTTGGATTGCCTCAAACTTAACGCTGATTGCCTTCGCCGGGCAGACAACGACACAGCCCCGGCAGAGAATGCATTTTTTTCTATTTATCCGCGGATAGAACTTGATAAAGTTCTTCGCGATATCCAAAAGCGGCTGTGCGATTTTATTAAGAACCGAGGTGGCGGGCAAAATAAACGGCTTTACCTTCAGGCTCTTTAAATCTTCTCCCAATACCTCAATGGAACGTAAATCGCTTTCTCCCAGCTGCCTGCGGGCTGCCTCTTTAGTAGTCAATATCTGCTCCGGCTTAAAGCCCATGATTACTGAAAGTATGCTGTCCAGAGCCACGGCGTCGCGGGAAGCAAGAATCAGGCCGAGGTTTCTTAAGCTGCCGGAACTGCCCGGGCCTTCCCCCTCCATGGCCACTACCGCGTCTACTATAGAAAGGCTGGGGGGTGCCTCTTTATATATCTCAACCAGCATCTTGCAGAAATCACCTGCCTGAAGAAATCTTTTATGCAGTTCTGTCTTATAAGTGCCCGGCACCAGGCCGAAAAGGTTTTTTATCGCACCCGTGAGTATGGTAAGGTTATGGGTTTTGAATTTAGGCAGGGATAAAACCGCATCTACCGCGTCCAGGTGCCTGGTCAGGGGGAAACTCCCGTGCCAGCGGGGATTGTTGAAATCCACTAACTTTATGTTAAGTTCATCGGCAATCTCCCTCATCCCGGTTTTCTTAAACACCTCTTCTAGGTCTTCCGCTACCCCCATCCAGACGCTGGGGCCGTCGCCGATGATAACCTCTACACCCGCCTCTTGTGCCAACTTTGCTGCCGCCCGAACAATCTCCGGATGGGTAGTAACTCCTTTTTCCGGTACGGCAGCGCTTAACAGATTGGGCTTGATTAAGAGCCGGGAGCCCGGCCGGATGAATTTTTCAATACCTCCCAAAAGGCCGACACAGCTTCTTACCGCTCTTTCAACCTCTGCCCGGCCGTAACTGCCGCATCTGACTATCGAGACCTGTGACTTCATTCCAAAGAAAATAATTCCTTCGCGTTGCGGGTAGTTGTCTCGGCAACCTCGTTGAAGTCAAGATTTTTTATCCTGGCAATTTCCTCGGCGAGTATCTTGACGTTGGCGGGTTCGTTTCTCATGCCCCGGCAAACCTGCGGGGACAAAAAGGGCGCATCGGTTTCCAGCAGCAGCCTGTTAAGCGGCACAACCTTAACCAGGTATCTTAAATTATCCGCCTTTTTATAGGTGATGTTGCAGGTAAAAGAAACGCATAAGCCCAGCTCAAGGCAGGTCTTCAAGAACTGTTCATCCGAAGAAAAACAATGCACCACCCCCCGGACCTTGCCGTCTTTGTATTCATCCTTGAGGATTCTCAGCAAATCGGAATCGGCATCGCGGCTATGTATTACCAGGGGTAGCCCCCTCTCTCTGGCAATGCCGATTAAGGTGCGGAATAAACTCTCCTGTAATGTTTTTATGCCTTTGCGGGGAGGTTCCCGAAAATAATAATCCAACCCGATTTCGCCGATAGCTACGACTCGCCTATTCCTGGCTAATGCCTTCAACTCCTCCAATGCCGAAAGGCTGCAGTCCTGCGCTTCATGGGGATGCAGACCTAATGTCGCGTATATGAAATCATAACGCTGTGCTAACTCTAATGCCCTTTTACTGGCATCTAAACTGGAGCCGATATTTATAATATAGGCGACTGCCTCCTGGCGTGCTTTCTCAATTACCGCTTCCCGGTCGTGATCAAAATCAGGGAAGTCTAAATGGCAGTGCGTATCGATTAGTTTAGCTCGTAGGTCAGAGTTCATGGTTTATAGTTTCCCGGTTAGGGCTTATTTTCTATGCGGGGGAATAAAGGCCTGCCCTTGCTGACATTATCCTTGCCTAACTGTTCCTTTATGGATTGAGAGGTCCGCGGCATAAAAGGCGTAATTGCCTGCTGCACGGCTCTGATCACTTCCACCAGCAAGCGGATGAATTCTTTGAGCTCATCCTGTCTGTCCTTCTTGGCGAGAATCCAGGGTTTTGTATCTTCGATATATTTATTGGCCATATTTATCAGTTCCCAGATCGCCTCCAGGGCCGTGCTGAAATTAACCTCGGCAGTATCCAGGCCGGCGGAGATCCTCGATCCCAGGCGCCCGATTGCTGCTCTTATCTCATTAGCTTGTTTCTGCGGTGCTACCTTCGTCTCTGCGGGAATCACTCCGGAAAAATATTTCTCGACCATGGTTAACGTGCGGTATACCAGATTGCCCAGGTCGTTTGCCAGATCAGCGTTGAATCTCTTGATTACCGCCTGTTGGGAAAAGTTTCCGTCCAGGCCGAAGGGCACGTCGCGCAGCAGGAAATACCGGTAGACGTCTACACCGAACAAGTCTGCCATCTCCAGGGGGGAAACCACGTTGCCGCGGGACTTGGACATCTTATCTTCCCCGATCAGCCACCATCCGTGGGCGAATACCGTCTTAGCCGGTTCGATGTTAAGCGCCTGCAGCATAATCGGCCAGTATATCGCGTGCTGGCGCAGGATATCCTTGCCGATTAAATGCAAATCCGCCGGCCACCAGCGGGAACTATAATTGCCGTTATCGTCAAACGAACCCACCGCGCTGATATAATTTATCAGGGCGTCAAACCAGACGTAGGTAACGTGTCCTTTGCTAAACGGCAGGGGTATGCCCCAGCTTAAGCGTTCCCGCGGCCGGGAAATGCATAAATCATCCAGCTGGTTCAGCTTCAGAAAACTCAATACCTCTTGGTAACGGCTGGCCGGCCTGACGAAATCCGGGTGGCTGTTTACATAATCAATCAGCCAGTTCTGGTATTTAGACATCCGGAAGAAATAATTTTTTTCGGTGATTTTTTCCACCGGCCGCTTACAGTCAGGGCAATTCCCGCCGTCAATCTGGGTTTCCGTCCAGAAGGTCTCGCAGGGCGTACAGTACCATCCTTCGTATTTATCGGGATATATGTCTCCCTTTTTATAAAGTATTTCTAAAACTTTCCGCACCGTGGCCCGGTGCCTTTCTTCGCTGGTGCGGATAAAATCGTTGTAAGAGATGTCCAGTTTTTCCCAGAGACCCTTAAACTGCAAAACCATTTTATCGCAAAATTCTTCCGGCTTAAGCCCTGCGGCTTCGGCTGCGCGCTGGATCTTCTGGCCGTGCTCATCGGTGCCGGTCAAGAACCAGGTGTTCTCCTCTCCCTTGATGCCGCGCATATAACGCGCCAGGCAATCGGCGGCAATATTGGTATAGGAATGCCCGATGTGCGGGGCGGCGTTAACGTAATATAACGGTGTGGTGAGATAGAACCTCTCGGACATCTTTTAGCTCTCGTCTTTTATTTTATAGCTCAGCTGTATTTGCGTTCCGTCTTCCAGCTCAACCGTGGCGGTGCGCTTAAAAACGTTCACGGAAACCACCTTGCCCTTGCCTTCCTGGACATTTATGCGCTCACCTTCTTTGGGAAGGCCTTTGGACAAAATCTTATAGGTCTCGTATTCGTAGGAAAGGCAGCACATCAGCCTTCCGCAGAGGCCGGATATCTTGGGAGGGTTTAAAGGCAGTCCTTCTTCCTTCGCCATCTTTATGGTCACCGGTTCAAAATCCTTCAAGAAGGTAGTGCAACAGAGGGGCCGGCCGCAGCAGCTGTATCCGCCGAAGAGCTTCGCCTCGTCCCTTACGCCGATCTGCCTTAATTCAATCCTCGCCTTGAATATCTTAGCTAAATCTTTAACCAGGTTGCGGAAGTCCACCCTGCCTTCGGCGGTAAAGTAAAAAATTATTTTACTGCGGTCAAAGGAGTACTCTGCCGCGATGAGCTTCATCTCCAGCTTATGCTCCTGGATTTTTTTAACGCAGGTGCGGGAGGCCTCTTTCGCCTTTTTCTTGTTCTCCTCTATCTGTCTTAAATCGCTCTCCGTAACCAGGCGGAGAATCTTCCTGGGAGGGCCTTTCGCCTTAACGCTGCTCGCCTCTTCCGGCGCGGAGATGATCTGGCCGTAGTCAAGACCCCTGTCGAATTCCACGATAACCACGTCGCCGTCTTTAAGGCTAAGCTGCGGGGGTATAATACCCTGGATAACCTGCCCGGAATCTCTTAATCTTATATTGACTGCCTGTTCCATAACCCACCAATTTTTAAGTTAAGGATGCCTGGCTTAGCGGATTAAGCCTTAAGGGCCATCCTTAAATTGCTTAATAATAACTTCTGGTTTATGTTCTGTTCCAGGTATAATGCCGCATCAGAGAGGAAATTGAATATTGAGTCCAGCTGTGCGGGAGAATAACGGCCCATCGCGTTAATCAGGTCGCTTTTACGGTCAATGTTAATCAGCTGGGTATGCGGCATGCCGATCTTGATAAAATAGATGTCGCGGAACCAGCTGGCCAGCACCTCAAAGCTTTCGGCAATCGCCTGCTTTTTAAATTCGCTGTCCGGATACTCCTCGCTGCTGCTGCGCGAGGCAGGCATAAAGTAATCAATGATTTTATTTTTATTGAGCAGCGGCTCTTCGTCCTTTAGCCGCAGGGCCATTCCCAGCCTCCCTTCGCAGAAATAAGCCAGATAATGGCTTAAGGCCGGTCCCAGTCCGTAATCATTTTTCAGCGCCTCTCTTAACGCATCCTTTCCCAGTGCCGCGAACTTCAGCCTCCGGCAGCGGGAAACAATGGTTTCCGGCAGAAGCTGCGGTTTGGAAGTAACCAGGATAATCAGGCTGTCGCGGGGCGGCTCTTCCAGTATCTTCAATAAGGCATTGGCAGCCTCCAGGGTGAGCTTATCGGCATCGTCAATGATAAAGGTCTTGATTTTTGCCTCGTAGGGCTTCAAGTATATATCCTTCTTAAGCTGGCGCACCTGCTCTATCTTTATGGAATCGCCTCCGGCCTCTACCGCGTTAGCGCCGTAGGCATCCGCACTCACCCAATGCACGTCGGGATGGCTGGCCTTATCTATTTTGACACAGGAACCGCAACTGCCGCAGGAATCGCCGCTTTTGTTATCGTAACAGTTGATTAATTTGGCCAGCTCTCCGGCAACCAGGCTCTTGCCTATGCCTTCCGGCCCGCTAAACAGATAGCTACTTCCCAGGCGGCCCTGCCTGAGCTGGCCCTTGATTATTTCTATCGGCTTATCCTGGCCTTTAATATCTTTTAGCGACATGCTGTTTTTAAAAGCTAACCTGCCTACCTATCAATGAAATTCCGGACTATCTCTCTTATTCTCGCCTGGGTGACAAGTTTATTCTTGGCCACCTTGATAATCTTTATCCGCTTAGGCTCGCGCTGCGCCAACTTAAGATAACCCTGCCTTACCCGCTGGTGGTACGACAACGGCCGCTTCTCGATGCGGTCTTTTACCGCGCCGGTGCGCTTAAGGCCGGCCTTGGCAGCCAGGTCTAAAAATATGGTCAAGTCTGGAGCTATTCCCGTAGTAGCAGCCAATCCCACGCATTCGATAAGTTTCATATCTACGCCCAGGCCAAAACCCTGGTAGGCGCGGGTGGAGTCGAGGAAGCGGTCGCAGATGACAATTTTTTTTTCTTTTAACGCCGGCCGGATTATTGACTCTACCAACTCCCGGCGGGCAGCCATATACAAAAGCGTCTCACAGACCGGGCTCATCATTTTATGCGCGGGGTCAAGCAGTATCTTGCGGATCTGCTCTCCGACCTTGGTACCGCCGGGCTCGCGGATATGGAGCACCGGCAGTCCCTTTCTCTTTAAATAGGCGTAGAGCCTCTTGGAATGCGTGCTCTTTCCGCTGCCTTCCGAACCCTCAAAGGTGATGAATTTGCCGTTCATGATATATATTAGCAAAGTCTAATGAATAGCTTAATCTAGAAATTTTAAGTTTTGTTCTCGCGCTGAAAATTTTCGCCGTGCACTTCGGCTTACGGCTCTCTCTCGGATTTGCTTACGCATAAATAAGGTCCTCCGTTCGCCGTAATTCCTCGTGCACTTTTGCCAAAAATTTTCTAATGCGCTTCGAATCAAAACCTAAAATTTCACAACTAAAATGCTATCAAAAATATTATCTACAACTTCCTGCGCCAGGTGGTGTGGCCTTTTTCATCTTCAAGTATAACCCCGACCGATTCCAATGTTTTCCTTATCTGGTCTGCATGCGCATAGTTTTTTTCTTTTCTTGCTTTTTCTCTTTCTAAAATCTTTGACTTAATTTCGTCGTCTGAAATTGTAACAATTTTATCGACTTTTAGAAAAATCCCTAAGATACCTAACAATTCTCTTAATGAACTTTCGGCATCAGAGATGAAATCTAAATCATCGATATTTTTGTTCGCCAGAGTTACTAATTCAAAAATAGAGGCCAAGGCCTGCGGCGTATTAAAATCATCGTCCATTGCCTTGATAAAGTCATCCTTGATCTCCTCTATTTCTTTAATATTTTGACCTGTGGACGGTGGACTGTGGACTGTGGACTGCCTATCTATTTTATCAAAGAGGATCAGAATCCTCTCCAGCGCCTGCCTGGCCTCCTCCATCTTCTCCCAGGAAAAATCTATCGGGCTGGAATAGTGGGCCTGCAGGTAAAATATCTTTAAAACATCCGCCGGATATCTGCTTAACGCGTCTTTTATAGTCACGAAATTTCCCAGTGACTTCGCCATCTTCTGGCCGTTAATCGTCAGCAGGCCGTGGTGGATCCAGTATTTCGCGAACGGCTTCCCTGTCTTTGCCTCGCTCTGGGCAATCTCGTTTTCGTGGTGAGGGAATACTAAGTCCCTTCCGCCGGCGTGGATATCCAGGGTTTCCGTCTTTAAGAATTTCTGGCTCATTACCGAACATTCGATATGCCAGCCCGGCCGGCCCTTGCGCCAAGGGCTGTCCCAAGACGGCTCATCGGGCTTAGAGCTTTTCCAGAGGGCGAAATCCAACGGGTCCTCTTTATGCTCGTCGGGCTCAATACGCACACCGCTGAGCATCTGGTCAATGCCCTGGCCGGATAATTTCCCGTAATCCTGGAATTTACGCACGCTGAAATATACGCCGCTGTCCGTAACATAGGCATAACCCTTGCTGATTAAATCTTCTATAAACTTGATCATCTCGGGAATATTCCGGGTGGCGCGCGGCTCCTGACCCTTATCGGTAATCCCGCGCGGCACACCTAACGACTGTAAATCCCGCTCATAGCTCTCGATGTATTTATTCACCAGGCCTTCCCAGTCCGTCTTCAATTCCCTGGCCCGGTTTATAATCTTATCGTCGATATCGGTGATATTGCGCACAAAATTGACTTTGAACTTACGGTATTCCAGGTATCTTCTGATTACGTCAAAAATATAAAGGCTCCTGGCGTGGCCGATGTGGCATTCGTCATAGACGGTTACCCCGCAGGTGTAGATATTAACCTGGGGCGGGCTTAAGGGAGTAAATTCTTCTTTCTTGCGGGTGAGGGAATTATATATGTAAACCGACATGGGATAAGATGGGCTATTATTTACCTTCCAGCTTTTCGAGCCTCTTCTCTAATTCTTCTATCTGCTGCATGATCGGGTCAAGGACGTGGATATGGTCAAGGCTGAGATCAATCTTTTTACCGTCTTGCTTGGTAATCCTCCCCGGGACCCCCACTACCGTGGAATTAGGCGGGACATCCTTTATTACTACCGCGTTAGCGCCCACGTAGGAATTATCCCCTACGGTAATATCGCCTAAGACTTTTGCTCCCGCGCCGATAACCACATTGTTGCCTATCGTGGGATGGCGTTTGCCCTTTGTAAGCCCGGTTCCGCCTAAGGTAACGCCCTGGTATAAAAGCACGTTATCTGCGATAACCGCAGTCTCGCCGATAACCACTCCCATCCCGTGGTCTATAAAAAACCCTCTGCCGATTTTAGCGCCGGGGTGGATCTCAATTCCGGTAAAATGCCTGCCGGCCTGGCTGATCAGGCGGGCAATCAGATAGAGCTTCAGGCTGTAGAAAAAATGCGCTATGCGGTGATAGATCACCGCGTGTAATCCCTGGTAAAGAAAGAGGATCTCCAAAGCGCTTTTTGCCGCGGGGTCCCTCTCGCGCGCCGCCTTAATCTCTTTACGGAACAATACCGCGATAAAAAGAATCTTCAGGACCACCAAACCTAAAATAGCCAGTAATACTTTTATAAAAATGGCCATTGTTATTCCCCCTTGTATATTAGCGTTACCGCGTAGGCGGCAATTGCCGCCTTCCTGCCGACGTCGCCTAAGCCTTCGCTGGTCTTAGCCTTAACGTTAACGCTCTCCTGCCGAAGGCCCAAACCTTTGGCAATCGTCCTGCGGATATCTTTTTTAAAATCCGAAAGTTTGGGCTCCTGCGCCACCACCACCGTATCTATATTGCCGATTAAAAACCCCTTCCGCTTCAGCAGCATGCCTACTTTCTTAAGTAATTTTAAACTGGATATCCCGCGATATTCCGGCTCATTATCGGGAAACATCTCGCCGATGTCGGTATCCAGCGCGGCACCCAAAAGCGCATCACAGACAGCGTGCAGCAGCACGTCTGCGTCGGAATGCCCCAACAACCCCTTGTTGTAAGGGATCTCCACCCCGCCGATAAACAGTTTACGGCCGCGGACTAAGCGGTGAATATCATAACCTATACCAACGCGGAATTTCATGCCTTTCTGGATAATATCGCCTCGGCAACCTGTAGGTCCTCGGGAGTGGTAATTTTAATATTATCATACGAGCCTAAGACCAGGGCGACCTTTACCCCCAACCTCTCTACAAGTGCCGAATCATCGGTAACGCCCCTATCCCTGAATTTCTTATAAGCCTTGAGGATTAAATCCTTCCTGAATACCTGTGGCGTCTGAATCTCGTAGAGCCTGTGCCGGTCGACCGTCTCCTTAACTATCCCGCATGCGGCTTGTCCGCCGGACAGGCGGGTCTGCCCGCCGGGGCGGTTCAGAATTGCTATTTTTTTAATCGTCGCCTTAACCGGCACCCCTACCACTGCCGCACCGCAGCATGCGGCCTGGCCGATGACCCGGGAAATAATGCCTTTACGGATAAATGGCCTTACCGCGTCGTGCACCAGCACTAATTCCGTATCGTTAGCGACCGCTGCCAGCGCATTCTCCACGGAAACCCTGCGGGTGGCACCTCCCAAAACAACCTTGCTGACCTTACTGATGCGGAATTTCTTTATTACCGAATTGATCGCCCGGATATTTAAGGGGTTTGCCGCTACAATAACCTCTTTTATCTGAGGATGCCGGCTGAGCGCTTTAAGGGTATAAACGATCAGCGGAACACCCTTAATCCTCACCAGAGGCTTGGACTGCCTGCTTTTTAACCTTACGCCCAGACCCGCAGCCGGGACAATCGCAACAGCCTGCATCTTTCTACCTGGATAATTTTGTGAATATCATCCTTCCGGCCTGGGTCTGCAGCACGGAAGTAACCACTACCGTCACGTCCTGGCCGATAAGCTTACGGCCTTCCTCCACGACAATCATCGTCCCGTCTTCCAGGTAAGCCACTGCCTGGTTATGCTCCTTGCCTTCTTTAATCAGCTTGACCCGTATCGTCTCTCCCGGGAAAACCACCGGCTTCAGGGCATTGGCCAGCTCGTTAATATTCAATACCTTTATCCCCTGGATGGTAGCGACACGGTTAAGGTTAAAATCCACGGTCAATATCTTGCCGACCAGGAGTTTCGCCAGTTTGACCAGCTTGGCATCCACTTCCTGCGTCTCGGGAAAATCCTCTTCCTGGATGGTGACATCCACACCCGCTTCCTTCCTTAAAATATTGAGTATCTCTAAGCCCCTCCTGCCTCTCTGCCGCTTCATCGCGTCGGTAGAATCGGCAATCTGCTGTAACTCCTTCAGCACAAAGCGCGGGACGACAAGCTTGCCTTCGAGAAATTTAGTCTTGCAGATATCGACAATCCTTCCGTCGATAATGATGCTCGTATCTAAAATCACCACTTCTTCCGGCTGGTCCTGCCGGCGCAGCCGCACATAAGGGATGATCAGATTAAACTCATCCTTCCCGCGCAGGCCGATAACCATACCCAGATAACAAAATACCAGAGTAAGGGTTACCCGGACCAAAGATAAGTTGGCCGTGGGTATCGAGGCGAGGCTGACCGCGTCGGTCACCAGCTTTGCCATAATCAGGCCCAAGATCAGGCCGAATACGGCGCTGGAAAGCCCCTTTACCGAAACCCGGCGCATGCCCACTTCGGAAAAAATAATCAGCATGCCCGCCAACAAACCTACCAGCGCCCCTACTATCCCGGCACCCTTGGAATCTCCGGTCTGAAAACCTATTGCCGCACAGCCTAAAATAAAAAGAATACGCGCAAATAATAAATTCATCTACCCTACCTCCCTAATCCTATATCCAGCGATTGCCGCAAATCCTCAACCGGCACAATCTCAACATCGCCTTTATAATGCAGGTTTTTATGATTATTTTTAGGAATAATAACCTGCCGGAAGCCTAATTTTTCCGCTTCGTTTATCCTTAAGTTAATCTGTGATATGCTCCTTACCTCGCCGGCTAAACCCACCTCGCCCAAAATCACCGCATCGGCCTTAACCGGTTTATCGCGAAACGCCGAGGCCACGGCTACCGCCGCCGCCAGGTCGCAGGCCGGGTCTTCTATTTTTATCCCACCGGCGATATTGATAAAAATATCCTCGGCCTCCAGATGCAAACCGATCCTCTTTTCTAAAACCGCGATTAAAAGACTGAGCCGCGTATAATCAAACCCCTGGGCGCGCCTGCGGGCGTAACCGAAGCTCGTCCTACTGACCAATGCCTGGATCTCCACCAAAAGCGGCCGCGACCCCTCCAGGACCGAGGAGACCACCGAGCCGCACGCCCCTTTTGACCTCTCCGATAAAAAAATCTCCGAAGGGTTTATTACCTCCTTAAGGCCGGCAGAGGTCATTTCAAATACGCCTATTTCATTGGTAGAGCCGAACCTGTTCTTCACCGCCCTTAAAATCCTGTAGATGGAGAAGCGGTCGCCTTCAAAATAAAGCACGGTATCAACGATATGCTCCAGGACCCGGGGACCGGCAATATTGCCTTCCTTGGTAACGTGGCCGATGATAAAAATAGAGGTAGAGGTTGTTTTTGCCAGCTGCGCCAGCATGCCGGCGCATTCCCTCACCTGGCTGACGCTTCCCGCGGAAGAGCTGAAGGCCGGATCAAAGACGACCTGGATGGAATCTATAATAACCACGTCGGGCTTGAGTTTATTAATGTATCCAATAATCAAAGGCAGCTCGGTCTGGCTGACAATATAGAGTTTGCCCGAATTTTCCGCGCCCAGCCGGTCGGCCCGTAATTTTGTCTGGTTGACCGACTCTTCCCCGCTGACGTAAAGCGCGGTGTACCCCGCCTTGGTCAGCTGGTTGGAAACCTGCAGGGAAATCGTGGACTTGCCGATTCCCGGGTCGCCGCCGACTAAGGTTACCGAACCCCGGACAATGCCGCCGCCTAAGACCCTGTCCAGCTCTTTTATGTCCGTTTTGATGCGCAGGGATTCCTTAAACTCCACGTCCTTTAATAATACCGGCTGATCTTTATATAAAGAACGCCTCTCTTTTGCTTTTGCGGCAGGATTAATAAACTCTTCCTCGACGAAAGAATTCCAGCTGCTGCAGTCAGGACACCTGCCCAGCCACTTGGGCGATTGATAGCCGCAGTTCTGACAACTAAATACGTTTTTGGCCCTCATTTTAACTAAAGACATAACTTAAATTTCCCCCCCGGGAGGACTATTTCTTCGGCGGCTTTTCTTTTGTCTTCCAGAACAGCTTCCAGGGGTTCCTTCTTAAGTCGGCAATCAACGACTGCACTTCTTTGTAGATCGAATCGTCATAAAGGAACCTCCCGACTGTCCCTTCCTTGTTGGTGATTGCCTTCTCCAGCTCTTTATAAATCGCATCATCGTAAAGGAGCTTGCCGATTGTGCCTTCTTTGGCTTTTATCTTCCGGAAGGTCTCTTCTATCCCACCGGCGATGTTCTTGGCCAGCTGTGCCACCTCATGCATGGCGATGGGGTCAACGCCTGTCATCATGTCGTTGGGCTTGACCAGCTCGGCATAATTCTTTCCCGGCATGATCTCGATATACTTCTCCCCCAGCAAGCCTAAGGTATTTACCCAGACCGTGGAGTCAACCGGTATCCGGGCAATGTTTTTCAGCCACCCGAATACCACCACATCGGTGCTGTTCTCCTGGGGGTTGAAGACGATCTGGATATCTTTGACCTCTCCCACGTCCAGTCCGGCGAATCTAATCGGAGCCCCCACCTTGACACCGTTGATAAAATTGAACTGAAATTTGAGGTTGTACCCCGAGGTCCAGGTCTCGATATTGCCGATGAGTAAAACAAAAGTAACCAGAATAACCAGGCCGAAGAAAACGAATATGCCGACTTTTAATTCCAGTTTTGATTTACCGAATATCATTTATTTACCTCCGGTTAAAAATGAAAACTGCGCGTTAAATTCCCATAATAAGTACAAATTACCGCTGTTATGCGTTCCGGCTATCTACCGGCCGTGCTACTTAAAATATCCCAGGGTTTCCGTAATCGGGCCACTGGCTAAGCCGTTGACAAACTGATGGACAATCGGGTGCTCGGAATGCTCTATCTCCTGGGCCGTCCCCTCGGCGATAATCTTTCCGTTATAGAGCATCGCGATGCGGTCGGCAACCCGGTAGGCGCTCTTCATATCGTGGGTAACCACAATGGAGGTCACCTTCAGTTTGTCATGCAGGCTGCCGATTAATTCGTTGATGCTGTCGGCGGTTATCGGGTCTACTCCCGTAGTAGGTTCGTCGTAAAGAATGATTTCCGGTTTGATACACAAGGCGCGCGCCAGGGCCACGCGTTTCTTCATCCCGCCGCTTAATTCCGAAGGCATAAGATTGCCAATGCCGCATAATTCCACCATGCAGAGAGACTCCTCCACCCGCATCAGAACCTCTTTGGTGGGGAGGTTAAAATGCTCGATTAAGCCGAAGCCCACGTTTTCCGCGACAGTCAGGGAATCAAACAAAGCGCCCCCCTGGAAGACCATGCCGATTTTCATCAGCAGCGGCTTCATCTGCATGCTGGTTAGCCGGGTTATTTCCTGCCCGTCGATAAATACCTCTCCTTTTTCCGGCTTAAGGATTCCCACGATATGCTTTAACAGAACACTCTTGCCGCATCCGGAACGGCCGATGATTACCTTGGTCTCGCCGGTGTTTATGGTCAGGCTCAGGTTATCCAGGACCTTGTGCTCGTTAAACGACCTGCTGACTTCCTTTATTTCGATCATGGCAAAATAAAATAAAATAAGGCGGTAAAGAAGCAGTCCGCGGTGATAATCAGGATAAAGGTATTGACCACGGAACGGGTAGTCGCCTTGCCCACCCCCTCTGCTCCCCCTTCCACGTTAAAACCCTCATAGCAGCCGACAAAGGCGATGATCATCCCGAAAAACACCGCCTTAATCAGGCCGGTAAACAAATCTTTAAACAGCAGCGAGTCATATGTAATATTCAGGTACATGCTGGAGGCAATACCCAGCCGGAACACGCAGATAAGATATCCTCCCAGTATGCCGATGGCGTCCGAATACAAAGTGAGAATCGGCAGCATCAGCGTTGCCGCGAGCAGCCGGGGAACCACCAGATACTGCAGGGGATTGGTAGCCAGGGTCTCCAGCGCGTCTATCTGTTCGGTTACCGTCATCGTGCCGATTTCCGCGGTTATCGAAGCCCCGCTTCTTCCCGCGACGATCAGGGCGGTCAAGACCGGCCCCAGCTCCCTGACTACGGAAAGCGCGACAATAGAAGCAATGTACATCTCGGAACCCAACCTCTGCATCTGGACCGCGGTCTGCAGGGCAAGGATGATGCCGATAAACAACGCTATCATCGAGACGATCGGCAGGCTATCCGCCCCGATTTTCTTGGCTTGCACCATAATGTGTTCTCTCTTAAACGGCGGCTGGAATACCCAAAAGAAAGTCTCTGCGGTCAGGCGCGCTAAACCGCCTAAGAAGTAAAACAACGTTACCGACTTATTACCGAGATATAAGAATAAGTTTGGCATTATCGTCTATCCTATTCAAAGACTAACTCTTCGTTTTTGCGCACCGCCTTAACCAACGCGCGCTCTTTAAGCCGGCCGGAAATAATTTCCTCCGAAAGCGGGTCCTCCATATACCTCTGGATGGTCCGCTTTAACGGCCGCGCTCCGAATACCGGGTCAAACCCTTTTTCAATCAACAGTGCCTTTGCCTCGCTGCTCACCTCTAAAGTTATATGCTGCTCCTTAAGCCTCTCCACGACATAAGCCAGTTCGATGTCCACGATGTGCACCAAATCATCTTTTACCAGGGGGCGGAACACGATAATATCGTCTATGCGGTTTAAGAATTCCGGCTTGAAAGTGCGCTTGACCTCCTCCAGCAGCCTTTCCTTCATCTCCTGATAGGTGACTTCCTCCTTCTGGTCCTTGAACCCTAAGGAGCCCTGCCTACGGATTAATTCCGCGCCGATGTTGGAGGTCATGATAATTACCGTATTTCTGAAGTCCACCTTCCTGCCGAAGCTGTCAGTCAGGCGGCCGTCTTCAAAAACCTGCAGCAGCAGGTTAAACACGTCGGGGTGGGCCTTCTCAATCTCGTCTAAAAGCACCACCGCATAGGGCCGGCGCCGGATCTTCTCGGTAAGCTGTCCTCCCTCCTCGTAGCCAACGTAGCCCGGAGGAGCGCCGATAAGCCGGGAGACATTAAACTTCTCCATATATTCGGACATATCCAGCTGGACAAGTGCGTCTTCGTTGCCGAACATAAATTCCGCCAGGGCGCGTGCCAAGAGGCTCTTGCCCACACCGGTGGGCCCTAAAAACACGAATGAACCGATGGGACGGCGGGGGTCTTTTATACCGGCGCGCGAACGCCTCACCGCCGAGGCAATGGAGGTAATCGCCTCGTCCTGGCCGATAACCCGCTTATGCAGCTCCTCTTCGACCTTTAATAATTTTTCGCTTTCCTTCTCCTCTAACCTAAACAGGGGGATTCCCGTCCACTGCGAGACAATCTTGGCGATATCTTCGGCAGTTACCTCCGGCCGCAGCTTATCCTTGGTCTGCGTCCATTCCTTGTTCAGGTTCTCCAGTTCCGTGCGCAGGCTCCTCTCCTGGTCTCTTAAGCCGGCCGCCTTTTCAAAATCCTGGCTTTTGATATAGACCTCTTTTTCCTTTCTTATCCCTTCAATCTTTTCCTCCAGGTTTTTTATATCGGGAGGCACTATAAGCACATTCAGGCGCGCGCGCGAACCTGCCTCATCTATCAGGTCAATCGCCTTATCCGGCTGGAACCTTCCGCTGATATATCTATCGGCTAATTTTGCCGCGGCCTCCAACGCCTCGTCCTTAAAGGCCACACGGTGATGCGCCTCATACTTATCCCGCAGGCCCTTAAGAATCTCGATGGTCTGCGCAACTGAAGGCGGCTCCACGATTATCGTCTGGAACCTTCTTTCCAGGGCGGCGTCCTTCTCGATGTATTTGCGGTATTCGTCCATGGTAGTGGCACCAATGCACTGCATTTCCCCGCGGGAAAGCGCGGGCTTTAATATGTTCGAGGCGTCAATCGCGCCCTCGGCAGCGCCCGCCCCCACCAGGGTATGCAGCTCGTCGATAAAAATAATTACGTCCTGCGAGCGCTTGATCTCTTCCATTACCGCCTTAATCCTTTCTTCGAACTGGCCGCGGTATTTAGTACCGGCAATCATCAGTGCTAAATCCAAAACCACAATCCGCTTATTCCTTAAGACCTCGGGGATATTGCCCGTTACTATCCCCTGGGCAAGGCCCTCGACGATCGAGGTCTTACCCACTCCTGCCTCGCCTAATAAAACCGGATTATTTTTGGTGCGGCGGCTTAAAATCTGGATCACCCGCTCGATTTCATTACGCCGGTCGATTACGGGATCGAGTTTGCCTTCCCTGGCTAAACCGGTTAAATCCCGGCCAAAGGCATCAAGGGCCGGGGTCTTGGTCTTCTGCGCCGGGGCCTGGCCAAAACCGGGCAGGACAGAACCCAATACCCCCATGATTTCATTCCTCACGCTGTTTAAATCCAGCCCTAAGTTCATCAATACCTGGCTGGCCACACCCTCCCCTTCGCGGATTAACCCTAAGAGAAGATGCTCTGTGCCGATGTAGTTGTGGCCTAACGCACGGGCTTCCTCAACCGCTAATTCCAATGCCTTCTTGGCGCGCGGGGTAAAGGGGATATCTCCGATAATCTGGGTTGTCGGCCCCGGCTGCACCAGCTTCTCCACCTCGATACGGATGTTTTCCAGCGAAACGCCGATCTTCTGCAATACCGCTGCCGCCACCCCCTCTCCTTCGCGAATTAATCCTAAGAGTATGTGTTCCGTGCCGATATAATCATGGTTAAAACGCCTTGCCTCTTCCTTGGCTAAAATAATTACTTTTCTTGCCCGTTCGGTGAATCTGTTGAACATTGCCGTCCCCTCCTAGAAGAATATTATTAAAAGACTGCTCATCCTAATTTACGGCGAATAAGTTCCGCACGCTTCAGGTCCCGCTCCTCGGTAGACAGCTTCCTGCCTTCTATCTTCTGTAAATGAGCGGGCTGGGTCAAAATAAACAGCTCGTTTATAATCCTGCGGTCGATATTTTTTATTATTTGTAAATCACAGCCCAGCCGAAGCAGCGACAACAGCTCAATGGTCTCCTGGCTGGAAATGATATGGGCGCTGCGCAAGGTCCCGAACCCCCTGCAGATTCTATCCTCAAGCATATCGCGGTTCTGTGTCAAGAGTGCCGCCCTGCCCGCTTCCTCCTGCTCGATAATCTGCTTGATCAGCCCGTTAATGTTGGCAATCATCTCTTCCTCATTATTGCCCAAAGCGACCTGGTTGGAAATCTGAAAAAAATTACCGCTGGCCTCCGTGCCTTCGCCGTACAAGCCCCGGCTGGTAAAATGCAGTTTGGCAATTGCCGCAAGGACGCGGCTGATCTGGCGCGACAAGACCAAGGCCGGCAAGTGCAGCATCACCGAACCGCGCATGCCTGTGCCGGTATTTGTCGGGCAGGCGGTGAGATACCCCCACTCTTTGGAAAAGGCAAAAGAGAGCTCTCCTCCTAAGGCATCATCAATGGCGCTAATTATCTTCCAGGCCTCAAAAAGGTTAAAACCGGACTGCATCACCTGTATCCTTAAATGGTCCTCCTCATTAATCATTATTGCCAGGACCCCTTCCTCGTCGATAACTACGGCCTTGCTGTCCTGGCCCTTGGCATGCTCGTAAGACATCAAGTGCCGCTCAATCAGGAATTGCTTGTCCACGTTATCCAAACCGCTCAGCTCTAACAGGACGGCCTTACTGTTTATATACCCGGTTTTTTTCAAGGCGTCCCGGATAATCCCTAAGGACTGTTCTCTCTGTTTCTTGTTTGCCCAATGCGGAAAAGGAACCTTATCCAGGTTGCGTGCCAGACGGATGCGGCTGGAGATGACGATATCGGCGTGAGGGCCGGTGCCCCTAAGCCATTCGCTGGTGTAGTTGAGCAAGTCGTCAATCTTCATCGCTTGCCTCTTTTTTATTCTTAGGATTGCAGGGCACTTCTTTCTTCTCCAATTGTTTAATCTGGTCGCGGATCTTGGCCGCCTTTTCGAACTCTTCCTCTTCTATTGCCGTCTGCAGTTTATCACGCAGCTCCTCCAGGTTCGATCTCTTATGGGCTGTCCTCGCGGCCTTAATAGGCGTCTTACCCGCATGCTGGCCGGAGCCGTGTATTCTTTTTAACAACGGCCCAAGATACCTTCTAAAAGTAACGTAACACTCGCTGCAGCCTAAGCGGCCGATTTTTTTAAAGTCTGAGAAGCTTAAGCCGCAATTCGCGCATTTTATTTTAATAATCCCCTCTGCCTGCTCCTTGACACCGCCGAACTCCGCCAGCCCTGCCAGTAAATCGGCAAGGCCAAACTGCTGTTCCATATTGACGCTTTTTTCCCGGGCGCATTTTTCGCAGAGGTGCAATTCGGTTATCTGGTCGTCGATTATCTCGGTCAAATGAACGGTTGCCGGGACCTTATTGCAAATGTCGCATAACATAATTCCTCGCTTCGCTTATAAGTTCATTGAACTTATTTAATACTTTACTCCCTCTTTCCTGGTAAGCTCCCGGAATTTTTTCATCATCCTTAAAGTGAAGCTACCGGGCGTACCTTTGCCGATAGTGCGTCCGTCCACCTTAACCGCCGGGATAATCTCGGCGGCGGTTCCGGTTAAGAAACACTCGTCGGAAATATAGACCTCGTGGCGGGTGAGTACGTGCTCGTGGACACTGATCTTATCCTTACGGGCAATCTCCAAAACCGCATCGCGGGTAATCCCTCTTAAGGTCCCCATGCATTGCGGCGGCGTATAGAGGTGGCCGCGCTTGACGATAAAGATGTTATCGCCGGTACACTCCGCCACGTAACCTAAGGAATCCAGCATGATTGCCTCATCGTAACCGGCGTTTATCGCCTCAATCTTTGCCAGGATATTATTTAAATAGTTTAATGATTTTATCTGGGGATTAAGCGCCTCGGGAAGATTCCTCACCGTGGGAACGGTAATAATCTTTAAGCCGTGCTTATAGAGCTGCTCGGGGTATAAGGCTATTTTATCGGCAATGATGATAATCGAGGCCCGGCCCTTACATTTACGCGGGTCAAGCCCGAGGTCGCCTTCTCCGCGCGTAACGATCAGCCGGATATAGGCATCATTGAGGCCATTCGCCTTTAAGGTCGAGATGACCGCCTTAATTAAATCTTCCCTGGACAGGGGGATTTCCAGCATGATGCTCTGCGCTGATTCAAACAGCCTGTCGATATGTTCTTCCAGCTTAAAAACCAGGCGGTTATAGGAACGTATGCCTTCAAAGACACCGTCTCCGTAGAGCAGTCCGTGGTCAAAGACAGAGATCCTAGCCTGGCCTTTCTCGTATAATTTTCCGTTAATGTAAACCTTCATCCCTTCCTCCTAATTTGCTCCCCTTGGCTTACCCGGGCTTCTATCCTGCCGTCTTTCAGGTAAATCACGCTGTCACAAAAGTCAGCTACTTCCCTGTTGTGGGTAACTAAAATAACCGTGGTATTGTTTTCCCGGCTTAAGCCTTTAAGGATTTTCAGAATCCTCTCTCCGTTGTCGGAATCGAGGTTGCCCGTAGGTTCGTCGCAAAGTAGAATATCCGGCCGGTTAATCAGGGCGCGGGCGATGGCGATTCTCTGCTGTTCGCCTCCGGAAAGCTGGCTGGGCATAAAATTCATCCGTCCGCTAAGCCCCATCTGCTCGAAGATTTTTTCCGCGCGGCTTGCTACCTCTTGCCTTCGCCACCAGCTCCTGATTAATACCGGCAGCATCACGTTCTCCAGAGCGGTAAATTCGGGCAACAGGTGATAGAGTTGAAAAACAAACCCCAGCCGTTTATTCCTGAATTCGGCTATCTTTTTCTCCGTTGACTTGTTAATGAGGACCCCGTCAAAGAGAATCTTTCCACTAGTGGGCTCATCCAGCGTGCCGATGAGGTTCAAGAGCGTTGATTTCCCCGCTCCCGAAGGCCCCTGGATGCAAAATAACTGGCCCCGGACAATCCTTAAATTTATGCCTTTTAAAACCTGAAGCTCCTCTGCCTGGTTATTATAGGACTTGTGTAAATCCTTTACTTCAATTACGCAATCACTCATATCTTAATGCTTCAGTAGGCTTAAGCCGGGAAGCGTGATAAGCCGGATAAATACTCGCCAAAAGTGTGATGATAAACGCGCAGACGGCAATAATGGAAATGTCTTTAACGTTAAAGTATATCGGCAAGTGGTCGAAATAATAGATATCCTTGGGGATCAGGCTCCTGCCGATAAGCCGAGAGATAAAATTTATAATATTGTTCAGAGAGGCGGCTAACGAAACTCCGCCGATTACCCCTAAGAGAATACCCATACACCCTAAGCCCAGTCCCTGGAAAAGAAAAATCTGCAAAACGCCGCTTACCCTTGCTCCCACCGCCCGGAGAATGCCGATATCCTTTGTTTTTTCCATAACCGACATAATCAGGGTGTTCACGATGCCGAAGGCAGCCACTACCGTAGTCATAATCACCACGATGAACATCACCAGTTTTTCCAATTTCAGGGCTTCGAGAAAATTTCTGTTTAAGTCCATCCAGGTCCGGATCTCAAAAAGATCCTGCGGCGCAAGCGCCCGCGATATCCTCTCTTTAATCTCCTCTACCTGATATACGTTATCCGCCTTAACCGATATGCCGTTTCTGGCGGAGCTAAGGCCGAAAAAATCCTGCGCCGTCTTTAAATTGCTGATCACCAGCCCCGAGTCATAGATGTACATTCCGCTGTTAAATACTCCCTTGATCTTAAACCGGGAAAGCTCGATGGTCTCGGGCGAAATAAGCGCTATACTGTCTCCTACTTTCAGATATAGCCTGTTCGCCAATTCTTCGCCGATGATTATCTCGCCTTCGCCCAAGTTGAGGTCGCCCTGCTTGATATATTCCTTTATCTTGGTCACTTTCGGCTCAAGTCCGGGTACGATGCCCCGCAGCTGGACGTTTATCAAACTACTGCCTTCCTTGATTAACGCCCCGCCTGAGGCAAAAGGTGCCGTGTCTATTACACCGGGTATATCTTTTATTTTTTTCATCAAATCCTCAAGAGAAGCTGAGGGTGTTAAGCTCTCCACGACGATATGGGCGTGCGTGCCGATCATCTTGTCTTCCAAATATCTATCGAACCCGCTCATTACCGATATTACTACGATTAATACGGCTACCCCCACGGCAATGCCGAGCACGGAAATCAAGGCAATAACGGAAATAATCCTTTCCCTGCGCCTGGCTTTGATGAACCTTAAGGCTATCCACAATTCATAAAACATGCTAAAGCTTCCGGTTTATCTCTCGGGACGTAACAAGGGGAATAAAATCACGTCCCGGATTGAAGGCTGATCGGTAAAAAGCATTACCAGCCGGTCAATGCCTATCCCTAAGCCGCCTGCGGGCGGCATGCCGTGCTCCAATGCCGTAATAAAATCTTCGTCGATGTTTTTGTTTTCCTCTGCGGGCATATCCTTAAGTTCTGCCTCCAGGCGGCTCTTCTGCTCCTGCGGGTCGTTTAACTCCGAATAGGCGTTGGCCAGCTCAATCCCGCAGATAAATAACTCAAACCTCTCGGTGAGTAAGGGGTTATCCCTCCTGGTTTTCGCCAGAGGGCATAACTCGGTAAATAAATCGGTCACAAAAACCGGATGGTCGGACTGCGGCGTAATCAAATCGGCAATCAGATTGACCACCAATGAACGGGATACCTGGGAAGTATTGTCCGGTTCAACGGCAATATTTTTCTCCTTCAGTTTCTTCAGCCATTCTTCCAGCCTGTCCTGCGGATTGATACCGAAGCGCTCTTTCATTACCTTGGCAAAAGAAACTTCCTCCCAGGCAGAAAGGTCGACTCTCTTGCCCTGATATACCAGCTCATTCTTGCCGAAAATCTCACCGGCGATAAAAGTGAACATCTCGCGGGTCAAATCCATCATGTCTTTGTAGTCGGCGTAGGCGGTATAAACCTCCAGCATCGTAAACTCGGGATTATGCTGGGTAGACACTCCTTCGTTGCGAAAACTGCGGTTTATCTCATAGACCTTATCCAGCCCTGCGACAATCAGGCGCTTAAGGTATAACTCCGGGGCAATCCTCAGATAAAGCTCCAAATCGTATTCGTTGTGATGGGTCTTAAACGGCCGGCCCCTGGCTCCGCCGGGAATAGGATGCATCATCGGCGTTTCCACTTCCAGGTATCCTCTTTTATCCAGGAACTCCCGGATTAAAGCGATGATGCGGCTGCGCGTTAAAAAGACCTCCCGGACCTGCTGGTTGGTAATCAGATCCAGGTATCTCCTGCGGTATCTGATTTCCACGTCCTTGAGGCCGTGCCATTTTTCCGGAAGCGGCCTTAAGGCCTTGGAGAGGATGAATAAATCCGCGGCCTTAACGGTTATCTCGCCGGTGCGGGTCTTAAAGAGCTCTCCCTTGACCGCGATGAAATCGGCGATATCCAGAGATTCAAACAACGCGAATTTCTCACTGCCGACTATCTCTTCTTTTATATATACCTGAATCTTGGCAGTGGCGTCGCGGATGTCTAAAAAATTGGCCTTGCCGTGCGCGCGCTTGGCGATTATCCTTCCGGCAAGCGCTACAGAGCCACCTTCCTGAAAATTATCCACGGCCTGCTTAACGCTCAAGCGTTCTTTTAAGGCAAGGGCATAGGGCTCTATGCCTTTGTCCCTTAACAAGTTAACTTTATTTTTCCTTTGCGCGATAATTTCCTGTAGATCCATAATTAGATAATTATATAGTATAATTCTGCCTCTGTCAATTTATTCGTAGCTCAAATTTTGCCTTATGACAGCCTATTAAAGGAAACATCTCACAGCAAGCAGCGGGTCCTGTCTTGGGCTGGTTTTCGCAGCACCGCTCCATTTTCCCCACCGAGGAAAATGTCGCTTGGAGTTTGCGCTCGCTCGCCCCTATCTTGTATAGAGGGGGGCACCTGGCCGCTCGCACAAACTACATGCTGCTCAAATCCAGCCCAAGCCACCCGCTGTAACATCTAATAGTATAACCCGTAATGATGTTATGTGTTTCGTGCGAAGCGCATTAGAAAATTTTTGGCATCCTTGCCGATAGTGAACCCGTGGGCAAGGAGTACACAAGGAATTACGGCGAACGGAGGACCTTATTTATGCGAAAGCGAATCCGGGAGTGAGCCGTAAGCCGCAGTGCACGGTCCCCTGCAATCTAAAAGATTGCGGGGATTTTATCCCGGGAATCCGAAGGATTCCACGGGACAAAAATTTTAGAGCGCTGAGAACGAAACACATAAAATCAATCCGCGTTAAGTATAGCGCACGGCAGCAATAAAATATTGACCGGGCAGAAGTTGTCTATTATAATATTGTGATAAGTCTCCTAACGAGCGCAAAGACAACTGCCGCAGTTAACCAGAAATATGCCAAACGGTTAGAAAAAGAACATATGGCGGATATAAAACTGACTCTGCAAAACCGGATCACCTCGCTGATGGTGGTTTCGACCGTAATCCTGATCAGCGTATTCACCCTCATCCAGCTTAACAATCATTTATCCAATCTTACACTCTACAATTCCTACCAGGCGCGGTTGAGCTCTCTGCTCGCCAGGAACAGCCTGGAAGAAACGCTCAAATCATTGCCCGCGGGCAACGTTCCGGCCGGGCCGTATCTGCAAAAAACGCTGGATAGCCTGACAGAAATCAGGATTGTGGATAAGGCAGTAATTATCGACAACCAGGATACGGTTATCGCTGCTACGGACAATAGCCTGATAGGAAAACCGGCAAGCACCAAAGATATGGTCACCCGCTACAACCTTGCCGCCAGGCAGGATAAGAACAAGCTTTTTGAGCTGGAAATCGACAAGGTCAACAGGGTCCTCAATATCTTTATCCCGCTAAAAAACCCCGGGGGAGTACAGGATGACTTCCTTCTCAGGCTGACCTCTTCCATCGGCAATATCCGGGACGCCCTGATCGGTGTTTATAAACCGGCGATACTCACCAGTGTTTTGGTCATCCTCGCCAACATCATCATCGGTTTTATGCTGTCGAAAATTGTCATCGGGCCGATAAAGATATTAAACGAGGCGACCAAGATCATTGCCAGCGGGAAGTTGGAAACCCGCGTTGCCATAAATACCGATGATGAACTGGAAGAACTGGCCGATACCTTTAACGAAATGGCAAAAGCGCTGATCAAGATGAAAGAACGCGCGGAAAACGCCAACCCCCTGACCAAGCTGCCCGGTAATATCATCATCCGGGAAGAAGTGGAAAAGCGTATCCAAAGGGCTGAAAAATTCATGGTCATCCATGCGGACTTAAGTAACTTCAAGGCCTATAACGACGGTTACGGGTTCGCCAAGGGCGACGAAATAATAAAATTAACTTCCCAAATTTTAAAAGAATCGCTGGAAAAAAAAGGCAACCCGCAAGATATACTGGGGCACGAGGGAGGGGACGACTTCGTGCTTATAACTACCCTGGCGAAATCGCAAGAGGTCTGTTCTTATATTATATCCGAGTTTGACAAACGGGTAAGGGAATTTTACAACGCCCAGGACCTCGAACGCGGTTTTATTATCGCAGAAGCCCGCCAGGGCGGGATAATGAAATTTCCCATTATGTGCATCTCCCTCTCCGGTGTCGACAACGAACACCGCGAGATAAAATCATTTACGGAAGTCACCAATATCGACGTAGAGATGAAGAAAAAAGTCAAGGCGCAGGGAAAAAGCTTCTTTGCCTGCGACCAGAGGAAATAATAGAAGCCATAAAAATACCCTTTGCTAGTTTTACACACTAAAATCAGCAAAGGGTATTTTTATTGTTTAGATTATTTCTTCTCGCGTAAACTAATCGCGATATCCAGCAGGATTAAAGCTATCGCCATCTTAAGATAGCCGCCGGGAGTGACACCAAAACCTCTGGGCATAACCTGGGTCAAGCCTACCAAATCCGCAATCGACAGCAGCACAACGATAATTGCCAACCCAAGGACTACATCGCCTAATTTCTTCATAATACCACCTCCTATACATTAAAATAACAGAAATTAGTTTTTTGTCAACATATTTTTGGTTAATTTTGGTTAATTTTTGTTTGACTCCTGCCTGACGGCACTATATAATCATTACGGCATCTAAATCTTCCGCTAAAGGCAAAACGGCAACCGGCATCAGGCTGCCTTATTGACCACGTTGATATAATTATGCCTGCAAAGGTCCTCTATTACTTCAAATCAGTATATAAACCCCTCCTTGCCATGGTTTGTGTGGTCTTGTTCTTTGCCTCTTATAATACCTATCTTGTCGACCACTCGTTAAATAACTTGAAACTCGCCCTTACGCAAACCGCCTCCGCAGAAACTCTGGAGAATACTAAATCCCTGCAGGCGATTGTAGATTATGCCCTGATCTCGGAATTGACTGCCTACAAAATGGACTCCGGCACCCTGGCCGGCCTGACGCTTTCCAGAAGTATCATCGCCAAGGGAAAATCCCAAACACAGATCAAGGATATGGAATCGGCACTGAAAGAGATAATCCAGCGCAGGGAGAAACAGCGCGGCAGCGTATTAACGATAATCGATACTACGGTAGGTAAACTGAATGATATAAAAGACAGGCTGACCGCCATGCTTCTGCCGGGAAAAGCCCGGACCGGCAAAACAGCGGACAGCGCACTCCTGGAACAGGCAAGGAAGATGAAGGAATCCTGGAAGTTGCCGCAGGCCATAGAGGATTACGAATTGTTTATCGCCAGTTATCCCAACTATGAGAATATCGACGGCGCAAGGCTGGAGCTCGCCTATTGTTACGAAGAGTCCAAAGATTATCAAAAGGCGCGCAGCATATACGAACGTATCGCTAAGCTCTCCGGAGGAACCAAAGAGGCGCGGGTCGCGCAGGCCGCGCTGGTCAAGATAAGAGAAATAGAAAATTTAATATACAAGAAGGACAGGCTGGCCGCACAGCTCACTGCTCAAAAGACCGTCCCCCAGCTGCAAGAGACCTATTATCAACTCGGCACAATCTACACTAAGCTCCTGGATTTTCCGCAAGCCCGGGAGAGTTACAAAAAAGTAGTGGAGTTAAACGCCGATAGCGAGCTCGCCCTGAAGGCCAAATTCAATCTCGGATGGGTATATAAATTTCAGAATAAACTCGAAGAGAGTTCCGGTCTCTTTAAGGAAATAGCGGAAACTATACCGGACTCCGAAATGGCAGCAAACAGCAAATTGCAGGTAGCGGATAACCTCGGCCTGCAAGAACGCTTCGCTGAAGCCCTGAAGGTATACCGGGAGGTCGCGGACAATGAGAAGAATAAAATACTGGCCAAACAAGCGCAGTTGCAGGTGGCTTATACTTATCTTTACGGCCTGAATGACCCGGCAGCGTCAAAGCGGGAATTTGACAAGCTCGTTCGGCCGGTGAGGAAAGAAATAAGCCAGGATATCGGCAAGGAATACCGGCTAGAGGGGTATGCATTATTAAACGAAAAGCGCTACCAGGAAGCAGCGGAAAAATTCAACTACGCCATTAAATTAAACCCTGCGGATTCCTCCGCTTACTTAGGCCTATCTTACCTTTACAGGAACATGGGAGACATCGCTCAAGCGTTGGCAATGGCGAAGAAAGCAAGCGAAGTAAACGAAAACGACGAATACGCCTTTGCCACGCTGGGAGAATTATATACGGAAAGCAAAAAAAACTACGATGCGATAGTGGCGTATAAACGGGCGGTAGCGATAAAGAATAACTATCCCGAAGCGCTCTATAATCTGGGGTATCTATATCACATTACTTTGCAATATGACGAGGCGATAGCAACCCTGGAGCAGGCGGTCAGCGCTTTACCTTCCTATACCGAGGCGTATAATAACCTGGGTGTAGCCTATTGGCAAAAGGGAAGAATAAGCGATGCGATCAGGACGCTGGAGCTGGCGTTAAAACTCAAGCCTGATTATCTGGACGCGCTGCATAATCTGGGCTTGGTTTACGAGTCTCAAGGCCAATATAAGGAAGCGAAAGAAGCGTTCCTCAAAATCCTGAAGATTGACCCGCGGGATTTGCTGGCGCAAAAAGAACTGCAGGGTCTGGAAAAAAGATAACAAAAGACCCCGTTACCGTCAATAAGAAAATAATGCCTTAAGGACTACGGTCACGGGGTTAAATTTTTTTTATGATCTTTATGAACACCTTGGCTACCTTGGGGTCGAATTGAGAACCGCTGTTGCTCTTTATTTCCCCCAGGGCCTGTTCTATGCTCATCCTGTTCCTGCGGTATGGCCGGTTGGAAGTCATGGCATCAAATGCATCGGCACAGGCCATTATTCTCGCCATTATCGGTATCTTATCCCTGACTAATCCGTCGGGATAGCCTTTACCGTCATAGCGTTCATGGTGATGCCTGACTAAGGGGATAGCCGACTTCAGGAACTGCAGAGGCTCGATCATTTCCGCTCCTCGGACAGGATGGACCTCTATGGTCGCCCTCTCGGTAGGAGTAAGTTTCCCCGGCTTATTGAGAATCAAATCGGATATGGCGATTTTACCCACATCGTGCACCTCTCCGGCGTAACGCAAAATCTCTATATCATGTTCGGATAATTCCAGCTCCTGGGCTATCTCTATAGAATAGCGGGTTACCCGGTCGGCGTGGCCGCGGGTATAGGGGTCTCTTGCCTCCATGGCCAATACCAGAGAACGGATGGTATTAAAATAGGTTGTGTGGATATCCTCAGAGAGCTTGATTTCCTGGACCGCTACCGCAGCCTGCGAAACAAAAGCAGTCAGGGGCTTGATTTCTTCCTCGGTAAAGTGGCGCGGGGCCCTGGCGTATACGGTAACCACCCCCAATACCTTGCCCTTCGCCACCATCGGCATTGCCACTGCCGAACACAGCCCCCGCCTTTTTATTATTTCCGCGTAATCCTCTTTGGCTAAATCGTTCACCGTTACCGGATGCTTATACTTTGCCGCCCGGCCGCTGAAAGACTCTCCCGGCTTAAGCGACGCAGAATTTAAATTATTCGCCCTCAGCCCCCGCTCTCCCTCGACAACCAGGCTATCCGCGCGCTCATCAAACAGCCTGATTATACAGGCCTCGGCATGCATAATCTTACAGGTAAGCCTGGTAATCAGGCCGCAGATGCTCCCGGAATCCAGACTCGAACCGCAGGCATTGTTTATCTTAATTATCCCGCTTAATTCCTCCCTGGCAATGTTCAGCTCTTTTATCTTATGGCAATATTTCTTATAAATCCCGTTCTTACGCCTGGCGATAATGCTATTTATCCGCCTTAACCTCTCTATACTGCCCTGGAGTTTGCGGTTAGCCAGTAAAAGGTACTCATAAGACCTTTTTAATTCCTCCGCTGCGCAATCGGCCCTCTTTTGCCCTCCTAAGCCAGCGGTGATATCATCAATCAACTCCAGCGCCTGAACGACCTTGCCGCTTTTATCCTTTACCGGGCTTACGGTTAACTGAAAATAATGTTTTGCCCCGTCCTGGGAAAAACCCGGCTGAATCGCCTGTTCGATGTGGCCGCTGCGGAATACCTTTAAGGTGGGACACCCTCTACAGGGATGGGCCTTATGCTGATAAACCGCGTAACAGTATTTTCCGCAGATTGGGCCGTTTCTGCCGCCAAACCACTTTTCAAAAACGCTGTTTACCCAGACGATGCGCAGTTTGTTATCGACAAGAGACAAGCCCGCGCCGATATTTTTAAAGACGCTGCGGCAGTCAACGTGTTCGGGATGTAACGCTTGTTTGTACATTCTGGCTGCATCCCCCTTTTCAAAAAAAAATAGCCAAGTCGCACACCTAATTTCGGCAACTCGGCCATCATAGATAGGTTGTCTGGTAGGCTCGTGATCATCAGATATCAGCCTATCTTTAGACCCGTAGCTTTGCGTCCTTACCTTTCGGTAAGTTTGCCCCCCGCCAACCCCTTTAGCGGTCCCGCCTTTGCAAGTGGCGGGTTTTTCGATTAAATGTACATATCCTTATAAAGTATACTATCTAAAACGCAAATTGTCAAGGCAGGCATTTTTATTTATTTTCATTAAAGCATGAACTTATTGTATTACAATTGGTTAGCGAAGCTCAATAGCTTTACAGCCGTGGCATCTTTTACTGCGGGGTATGCCCCCAACCAGCTCCCTTCATCTCCGGGTTTATACTTAAGGCTTTTTACGGTAAGGTGGCAAGCTTAATTTTTGCGGTAAGTAGAAAGCTGCTTTATTCTCTTCAGCATATTAGGGTGGGTGCTTAAAAGCTCCAATAATTTATCGCTAAAACCCAGGTCCAGCTTCTTATTCTGCAGCATCAGCAGCTCATCAGGATCGATTGTGCCGCTTTTATCTAAGTCCAACTGACTCAATTCCTTAATTTCCTCCACAGAACGCGAAGGGTCATTAATAAAAAACGCTTTAAATCCTTCCACTTCTTTAAGGGACTCTTTGCGGATACGCGCTGAGCCGTAAGCCAGTTTATACAATGCCGATGCCAGAAAAGCAGGATCATTACCCAACAGCAGAGAACCCCGGTCGGCAAAATATTCCCGGATGCGCGAGGCATAAAGCACCAAGAGATTGGTAATAAAATAAAAAAGGAAGGCCGCCAGCCCCAGTAAGGCGGTATTCCCCGACCTCTCTCTTCTCCCCGAGCCGCCGTAAAATAGAAAATGCCAGGCGATACGGTAGAGGACTATTGGGATAACCGAGAGGAGGGTGATCGTAATCACATCGCGGTTTTTTAGGTGACTGAGCTCATGGCCCAATACCGCCTTCAGCTCATCCTGATTGAGAAGGCTGATTATTCCTTCGGTAACACAGACCCTGCCGTCTTTCAGCGTCCTGCCGAAAGCAAAGGCATTAGGCAGGCTAATCTGGGCGATGCCGATTTTCGGCTTAGGAATCCCCGCCTTGTTGCTTAATTCTTCCACCATCCGGTGTAATTGCGGATATTCAGCCGCAGTCACGTATTTGACCCGCATCGACCACTCTACAATCTTCGGCCCGAGCATGTATTGGATGAACATCACACCTAAGGACAAGAGCAGATAAAAATAAAAATCTCTTACGCCCAGGGAAAAACTTATAATCGAGACTATCGTATAGACGACAGCGAAGAGCACTGCCAGCAAAAGGTACAGCCTTAATTTTAAATACCACATATTACCTCCATCATTCCTTTATTATCTTTGCCTTGACCGTAAGCCTGATTATGGGTGTAATCGGGCTATCGGTATGCACATAGACATACTGTTTTGCTTCGCCGGAATAGCCTTTGGTATTAAAGGTAACCTCTATCTCACTGCTTCCGCCGGGAGGTATCTCGCGGGAAGAAACCAGCGTTCCCGTGCAGCCGCAGGACGGCCGGACATTATTGATAATCAGAGTGTCTTTGCCGGTGTTCTTTAATTGGAAAGTATGCTTAAGGACGGCTGCCTGCTTAACCTTGCCAAAGTCCCAGAGGTAAGGGTCTTTGGACTTTATTTTTTCCGCCAAAAAACAGCCGCTGCAAAAAAATAAGACCGAAACCGATATCAGCAACACAATGGAGACACGCATAGTTTAAATCCTCCTCAGCAGTATTATGCCCAGCCCGAAAAACAGGCCTGCCAAGAGCAGTTTAATCGTGATCATGTGCGTACGCATGAACTTGGAAAACTGCTGGGATGTAACACCCAGCAAGGCAAACAGGAATACGGCAATCAAGGGAATAATAAACATAATGTTATAAATAACCAGATATGCCAATGCCTGGGCCTTAAGGTGCGAGACCTTTAAGACAAAGGCGATGGTCGGCAGATAGACCTGGCCGGTACAAACCGCCTCCAGAATGGATACGGCCATTCCGGTTAAGACGGCGGTTACGGCCAATCCGGCAATATTCTTTCTATCAGCGCCGCCTGCCCCGCCGTAGGCGGGGCGGGCCTGCCTGCGGTAACCGAATCCGATGATACGCTGGATAAAATACTTTATCCTCTCCGGCAGCCTGAGGACCATATCCTGCGGCTCTTGCGTCTTTTTGAACCTTAAGATATCGTATACGGCCAGGAGCCCGAAGACAAAGCACAAAACGGCGATAAAGGCATAAATTGCCCTGACCGCATAATAGAATAACTTCAAAGCATACATCGCCCTGAACAATCCTAACCCTAAGAGGAGATAGGTCGCAAATACCGCAAATATGAAACAAATACCGGTAGCCACAATCTCCCTCTTGCGGTATTTCTGAAGTACGAGAAAGGTGATGAAAAAAACTATTACACTAAAGGCGCAGGGGTTTATGCCGTCAATTAAGCCGGCGAAGACAATCGCCAGGAGGCTAAAGGACTGAAAGCGGGAGATCAAATTGACTGCCGGGAGGGGGCGTTTCTCATTGCTGCTTCCCTGGGCAAGGTTATCCGCTATCAACGCCTCCAGGTTATTGACCACTGCTTCCCTGCCGCTTAAAAATTTTCCCCCCATAAAGACTATCGGCAGGGTCTTGGGACTACTGTCATAGGTCTGTTCATAGCCTAACAGCAGTTTGTAGTTATCGATGTTGTCTATATCCAGATACTCGATGTCTATTTTATCTTTGTATTTCTTTTCTATGCCGGGCATAAACTCGTGCTTCGTTTTAAGGCACTCGTTGCAGGCAGGCGAATAAAAAACAATTAAACTCGGCCGCGATTTTGCATATGCCGGGTTAACCTTAAAACCCAGGATAAGAACGCAGACGAGGAGAATGAACCTCTTGTTGATCTTCATATAGTTTTATCGATTATAGCCCGGCCTTTTACGGTATAGGTACACTTGCCTGCTAATATAAAAAGGAAACGCCGCAAATAATAGCTTCAGTCTCAATGCCCCTGTTGGGGCGTTTAATAGAAGCATTGGAAACGTGGCGGTATCTGTAGCTTAAGCTAAAGTTTACGCTCTTAGTGAAAAAATAAGTAATTCCCGCGCCGATCTGGCTGGTAAAATTAAACCGTGTGGCCTGCTTATTCAGATAACGGGTGAGATAAATCATCCCGCAGCCGCCTTCCAGATAAGGATACAACCTGTTATTCACCGGCAGGGCGCATTTCACCAGAAAATTACTCCCCATCTCCGCGCCGCTGGTGGGGCTGGCCAGCGTGTTTATAAACGGCTCAATTAAAAACTCCCAGGGGATATCGGATTTACTTTTCATAACCGGCCTTAAATCAAAACCCAGGCGCAGCATCAGGGGGACTGCTTCGTAATCCTCGTTATGGATGAGGTTTCCCCATTGAAAACCCGAGAATACTCCCCACTCCTTAAACCCGTAATCGTAATATAATGCCATATCGGATTTACTACCCTGGGCAGATACGGCAGGCAGGTTAAAAATAAAAAACATAACTGCGCAGATAATAACCCTCATTGCTTGCATCGCATCCCCCCCTAGAATCTTATCTCGGTTCTCACTTGCAAATATAAACCGTCTTTGATAACTACCTTGCCCGCCTCGTCCCTGTACTTCAGGGAACGGTTAAATACCGTCCCTGCCGATAAAGAGGTCCCGATGGATTCATTTATCTTGAGCTTAACGCCTGCCCCCAGGCGCATCTGTCTATAGCGTAACACCACGTTCTCGGCGGTGTCGCGCGATACCTCAAATTCGCGGCTTGACAAACCGCCCCCCTCGCCGAACAAAAGCACCTTTTCGTTAAGCCGGTAGGTAATGCTCGGCCTCTTGGGGACGATATTGAACGTCAGCCTGTCGTTAGGCTTATAGATAAATCCCAAAACCGGCAGGATTTCGCTCTCAAAATCCGGGTATACCGCTATTCCCGCAAGGAAAGTCCACCTGGCGTTAGGCGCCCGGATAACCATAAAACGGCTGGGCAGGCGGAATGACGACGCCGGAAAATTCCAGTCCTCGCCGTAAAAAGAAGGGCTGATGCCTACGCGCAGATAAGTCTTATCAAAATTAAAACAGGGAAAGGTTGTTTCCACATCCGCGGTTAGCCCGGTCAAATGAGGAGGCAATTCCACGGACACGCTGTCTTCTATCCCCACGTATTGCGTGCCTAAGGATAACGTTACCGGCAGTTTATCGAACAGCTTTAACTCACGGCTGTATTCGCTCTCCACTTCGACAATCCCGACCTTACCCGGCATTGCCTCTACTGAGCGAGAGGGGATATAACTTAAATAAGAATCCAGCTTATTTAAAAACGCAGCGTCCGCATCCTCTCCTAATTGGGCATAAGAGCGGCCGGGGGGGATCAGCCAAAAGACAACTACGGCAATCAAGGTTAACGTAGCTTTCTGTTTATTCCAGAGCATCCCTCTACTCCTTTCTTTAGGCTAAAGGCGTTATCCTCCCGCTAAGCTTAGGCTGTAAGGATTCAACAATCCCCATTATTTTACCTTGACAATTAATTATTTTCAAGTATACTCTAATCTCTAAAAAGGAGTGATGGTCATGTTAAAAAAATGCGCGCTCTGCGGCAAAGGCGAAATGTGGGGGCACAATATAAGCCGGAAAGGCCTGGCTAAAAGTAAAGGCGGAACCGGAAAAAAAACCAGCCGTGTTACCAGAAGAAACTTCTTACCTAACCTGCATAAAGCCAGGACGGTTATAAACAATAAATTACGTACCGTATACGTCTGCACCAAATGCGTAAAAGCAGGCAAGCTTCAGAAAGTCTAAAACGCCGCCGGCTTTAGACCTGTTTTCTTCCCCCCTTTACTTAGCCTTCCTAATTTTTTCTGAATAGCCGGATATCCTTTATCTCCAGCTGAATATTCGCGCAGTCATGCCAGTTATCCATGCTGGGGGTATATACCAGGTCAAAATAATCGCTCTCCCGGATTTCCTCTTTCATCAGCCCCATACTGAATCCCACTGCCTTATAAGTAGTTTTTCCGTCGGTAACCCAGAACCTTAAGGTGTTCCTGCTTAAGACCTCCGGTTCCGATTTAAGCCTGAGATTCCTGGTAAAAAAGAGGGGCTCGGGGTTAGCCTGGCCGTAAGGCTCCAGCTGCTTAAGCTGGTCCACCAGCTCTTCATCCCAATCGTTTAAACTTACTTCCATATCTATATCCAGGCTAGGATACAAATCTTCCAGCGCGATTCTTTCTCTGGCGATGCGGTTTATAGCGCTGCTAAAAAGTTTTATCTTATCTTCGGCAATTGCCAGGCCAGCGGCATACTTATGGCCGCCAAAACGCTCCAGGAGGTGGCCGCATTCCAAAAGCGCTTCCAGAATATGGAAGTTCTTTATCGAACGGCAAGAGCCGCGGCAGAGGTTATCGGATATGGATATAATCACGGCCGGCCGGTAGAACCTGTCGCTAAGCTTGGAGGCAACTATCCCCAAGACCCCCTGGTGCCAGCCTTTTTTGGCAAGAACAATCACCCGGTGGTCTTTAAAATTGACCTCCTTCTCTATCATCTCCTGCGCTTCCTTTAAAATCAACGCCTCTATCTCCTGGCGCTTTTGATTATGGCAGTTGACCGTCCTGGCCAGCTCCTCGGCCTCCTGCTCTGAATCGCTCATCAATAGCCTTAAAGATACTTCTGCGGAATCAACGCGGCCGGAAGCGTTAATCCGCGGGCCGATAATATAGCCTACTGAGGTTGCGTCGATATGGCCGTTCTTCAACCTGCTTTGCTTAATCAGCGCCCGCAGCCCTGCCTTGGTCGTATTATGCAAGCGCAGCAGGCCGTGTTTGGTGAGGATGCGGTTTTCACCGTTAAGCGGGACTACGTCTGCAATCGTGCCTAAACAGACCAGGTCCAGCTCGTCCTGCAGCTCTTCTCTGGTAAGCGCCTGAACGAAGCGGAAGACTACACCCACGCCCGCCAGGTCCTTATATTTATAGCGGGAATCCGGCCGCTTGGGATTTATCAAGGCCAAAGCAGGCGGCAGCTTATCGCTGGTCGGCTGATGGTGGTCTATTACTATCGTGTCGATGCCCATCCGCTTCAATTGCTCAATCTCTCCGGAACTGGTAGTCCCGCAGTCAACGCTGATAAATAAGCCTACCGATTCTTCCTTTGCCGACTTTAGCGCCTGTTTGTTCAAGCCGTATCCTTCTTTCACGCGGTGAGGTATATAATGAATAACCTCCAACCCCAGCCTTTTTAATACCGATTTTAACAAAGCCGTGCTGGTAAGCCCGTCGGCATCATAATCGCCGAAGACCATAATTTTTTCTTTATGTTTTATTGCCCGCTGTATACGCCGGCAGGCGGAAGCAACATCCGGCAGCTCCTGAGGGCTGGCCAGGCCGGACAACTGCGCGTTTAAAAATTCCGCGGCTTCTCCCGGGCCGGTGACTCCTCTATTTATGAGCAGCTGGGATAAAATAAGAGGGATGCCTAATTCTCCGACAAGCTGCTGCTGAAGCTGAAGCTGCGGTTTTACGATATTCCAAATCCTCTGCATGGTGTCTACCTTATGCCTTCACTTACATCTTTCTGGGCGCAGATACGCCTAAAAGCTCAAAGCTCTTTGCCAGGATAACGCGCGTTCCCTCAATCAGCGCCTGGCGAGCAAGGCTTAACTCCTTATCCTCTCCCAGCACCCGGTGCCGATCGTAAAAACGGTGAAAATCCGCAGCCACATTCTGCAGATAAACCGTCAGGCCGTAAGGGTCGAGGGTACTTAGGATTACGTTTAGAATATGGGGGAATTGAGACAACCTCTTCAAAAGCGTCATTTCCTCTTCCTGTTTAAGCAGATCAAACCCGGCTTTTCCGTAATCGGCTGCCTTTACGTTTTCCAGAATGCCGCAGATGCGCGCGTGCGCGTACTGAACATAATAAACCGGGTTTTCCGAGGTTTCTTTTTTGGCTAATTCCAAATCAAAATCCAGATGGCTGTCTGTGCGGCGCATCAGGAAAAAGAAACGGGCAGCATCTCTGCCTACTTCATCAAGCACCTCTCTTAAGGTTATGTATTGGCCCCGCCGTGTGGACATCTCAACCGGCTTTCCTTCCCGGAATATCGAGGCCAGCTGCACGATAATAACCGATAAAGACGCCGGGTCTTTACCCAGCGCGGCAACCGCTGCCTTAAGCCTGTTTATATAACCGTGGTGATCCGGCCCCCAGAGGTTTATCAACCAGGTAAATCCGCGCCGGTACTTGTCCCGATGATAGGCGATATCCGGAGCAAGATAAGTATAACTGCCGTCGCTTTTTATTACTACCCTGTCCTTGTCGTCTGCGAACCGGGTAGACTTAAACCAGGTCGCCCCTTCCTGCCGATAGAGATACTCATTTAGGAAATCAAGTGCTTCGCTAATCTTGCCGCTTTCCCTCAAAGCCTTCTGGCTGTACCAGGAATCAAACTCCACACCGAAATCGTCCAGCTCTTTTTTGATTACATCCAGGATGAGCTTAACGCCGAATTCGCTTAAATCCTGGCTCTTGATTTTTTTATTCTCCGCCTCTCTGGCAAGATCATAGATATAATCGCCCTGATAATAATTCTCAGGGAAATCTATTTTTTCCCCGGACAACTCCTTAAGCCTCAATTCTATCGATTTGCCTAAAATATTAACCTGATTGCCTTCGTCGTTGAGATAGTATTCCCTTTTGACATCAAAACCTAAAAAACTCAATACGTTTGCCAATGCGTCCCCCACCGCCGCCTGCCTGGCGTGGGCGACAGACAAAGGGCCGGTAGGATTGGCACTGACGAATTCAATCAGGGCTTTTTTGTTTTGGCCTAAGTCCTGCCTGCCGAAATCCCGGCTGCTGCTTAGGATGCCACCTAACTGTTTATAAAAATACGAGCGGCTTAAGAAAAAATTGATAAAACCGCCTTCGATTTTTATTTCGCTGATATCTTCGGATATGGGAGAACGGCTTACCTGGACTTTAAGGCTGTTGACTAAAGATTGGGCAATCTGGGAGGGATTTTGCCTGGCAGGCTTGCTCAGCCTTAATGCCAGGCTGGTGGAGATATCGCCGAATTTGGTTTCTTTGGGTATTTCTATGGAGATCAGGTCCTGATAATCCGCAAGACCTGAATCTTCTAAGGCACGGCTTAAGCAGAGCCTTAAGTCATCTTCAAAGTTATGCCTGCCTTTCATTTTATTTTTTTGGGCAGCTTAAGGATAGGAGCGTCTTGCCAGAGCCGCTCTAAGGAATAAAACTCCCGCGTCGGTTTGGTAAAAATGTGGACGATTACCGTGAGGAAATCCAAGAGGACCCAACCGGATTCCTCCCTGGATTGGCCGGAAGCGACAGGCTTTACCCCCTCTTTCAACAACTCTTCTTCTATTGCTTCGGAGATTGCCCGTATATGGCGGCCGGATGTTCCGTTTAAGATTACGAAGAAATCGCAGAAGTTAGAAACCCTGCCCATCTTTAAAACGATCAGGTCTTCTGCTTTCTTACTGAAAGCGATTCTCGCGATGCGCAGGGCTAATTTTTTAGAATCTATCTTGATCCGCCTCCTATTATCCGGAGCATTGCCGTCCACCCTGTTCAAGAAAATCGCTGCGCGATAACTTACTGCGATTTTCGCAGTGGGTGATTTTTATACTTTCCTGCACCCCAAGAAAATCGCTGCGCGATAACTTACTGCGATTTTCGCAGTGGGTGATTTTTATACTTTCCTATACCCCAAGAAAACCGCTCCCTCTGTTAACTCCCTGCGATTTTCAGTGCTGAAGCCTTCCTTTAGAACCCTATCCTTTTGGATTAAACCCTTCCCTTAGAGAAATTAGGAAGACCTATACCATCAAAAAAGAGGCGGCTGCCTTAAGGCTGTCGGATTTGACTATTTTTTCCTAATATTTTATACATGCCGGTCCCGCAGTCAGGGCATTTTCCCTTGGCTGCCGCGCGGCCGTTCTTCATTGTTACCCTCTGCTCGTCCTTCATCTCTTTCATCTTTTTGCATTTTACACAGTAGCCTTTCTCAGCCATTTCTTCCTCCTCTTTTTAATTCAGCGTCTGGTCTTTTAGCCTACACAGACAACAGAATTGAGATCTTTTAGTTAATTTATCCAGCCCACCCGCTTTTACTCTCTGCCGCAGCGGCCAGGATTGCAATATGTTACCATAGCTTTGCCAATCTGTCAACTGCTTGTGTAAACCACCGCTTAGTTTAAAGCACTGCCTCCTTCCTAAGCCTGTGGTTATACGGCACCTCCTCTTCTATTTCACCGACAATCTCCTCGATCAGGTCTTCCAAGGTCACCAGCCCCCTGGTCTTTTTCTGGGCATCCTGTACGATGGCAATCTGCATTTTTTTCTGCTGAAATTCCCTCAATAGCTCGCTTACCCGTTTATCCATTTGCACGTAATAAGGCTGATGCAGCAAATCCTCCAAGACAAAAAGCCGGCCATTGTTAAGCAGATAGAGCAGGTCGCGCGCGTAGATAACGCCGATGACATTTTCCGGCGAACCGTCAAAGACGGAGATGCGGGAATAGCCTTCCTCGATGAAAATATCGATTAATTTATCAGGCGCAGACTTAATGTCTATGCCGACGGCTTTTTCGTTAGGAACCATTACGTCTTTTACCTTCACGTCTCCGAATTCAAAAATGCGATGGAGCATCTTTCTCTCTTCATCGGTTAAAACGCCCTCTTCCTTGCCGATCTCGATCATCGTACGCAATTCTTCTTCCGTGATCAAAGGCGACCTTTTTACCGGGGTAATCCCGAGCATCTTGAGAATAAAGTTACTGATACCGGTAAAGATGCGGATTAGCGGATTAAAAACCTTGATAAATACCTCCATTATCGGCGAGATAAATAAGGCAATTTTCTCGCTGTGTTTGACAGCTAAAATCTTGGGAGTTATTTCGCAAAAAACTAATACAAAAAACGCCGTGGCAAAGGTGGAAATTATAACCCCCCAGCGATAACCGAATAATTTTACGGACATCGCCGTAACGATTGCCGAAAGCGCGATGTTTACAAAATTATTACCGATAAGGATGGCGGCGATAAAGCTGTCGAATTTAGTTACCAGCCGCTGGATACTCTGGGCGTGCTTAACACCCTGGGCGATAAGGTGCCTGAGCCTGGTTTTGCTCAACCCGATTACCGCGGTCTCGGAAGCGGAGAAAAAGAAAGAAAATAACCCCAGGATTAACAAAAATAATAAAATGACCGGTAAAGGTAATATGAACATGGTTTTATTTCAATGCCGGGATGAAAAATCGGGCCATCCTAGAAATCAATCCTTTGATTTATCTCCGGCGGGAACGAGACGAATACATGGGGGCCGAAGTTATGTTTTTTCTCCGTTTTAATCGTGTTTAAGGCAGGCATATAATTCTTTTTCCCGGTTACTTTCGGGGCCGATAACGGCAAGATTAATGTTTCCCTCTCGAAATATGCTGCGCGAAAGGCGCATCAGGTCTTCCTTGCGTATTTTATTAAGCCTGTCTTTGACGTAATCCAGGGTATAGATTTTCTCCAAGGCAGTCATTGATTCGCCGACCCAGAGCATATGGCTTAAAGTATCTTCCAGGAAAATAGCCAGCTGGCCGACGTAATAATCTTTCGCCCGGCCGAATTCCCTGTCGCTGACCGGTTCCTCTTTTATACGTTTAAGCTCACCCAATATAGCGCTTATCCCCTGCCTGACCTTGTTATTATCTATGCCGGCCTCTATAATAAATGCGCCGGTGTCGGCAAAATTCTCGATTTGAGTGGAAATCTCGTAGGCAATGCCCTGCTTTTCCCTTACCTGGGAAAACAGGCGGCTGGACATGTTAGCGCCCAATATTACGTGCAGCAGTCTTAAGCCGAAGCGGTCCGGGTGGCTGCGCCTTAACGCGTGAAAGCCCATGGCGATACGCGTCTGTTCCGTATCCTTATGGACGACACTCAGCTGCGGCCTATTCTGTTTTTCCCTGGCGCTGACAAATCTATTCTTCTCTGCGCATTTTAATCTTCCGAATAAACTTGCCATTTTTTTCAGAACAGCGTCTTCCCGCAGGCGGCCGCAGCAAACGATTACGATATTGGAAGCGGTATAGAATTTTTCCTTGAATGAAAACAGGCTCTCTCTCTTAATGCTGCTCACCGATTGCACGGTCCCGGCAATACTGGCACCCAGCGGCTGCCTCGGCCAAAGCAGCCCTGCCAGCAGCAAAAGCACGTAACTCGCCGGCAGGTCCTTATACATATTTATCTCTTCGATAATCACGCCTCTTTCTTTTTCTAACTCCTTGGCTGGTAATAGGGGGTTTAAGACCATGTCGCTGAGAATGTCTAAGGCTAAATTTAAGTGCCTGGCCGGTAACTTGACCAGATAACAACAGAGCTCTTCGGAGGTGAATCCGTTTAAGCTGCCGCCGATACCTTCGATTGACTGCTTGATTTTCTTGCAGGAATATTTCTTTGAGCCCTTGAAAAACAAATGCTCCAGGAAATGGGCAATCCCGTTATTATCGTTATTCTCGTATCTTGAGCCTACATTTATCCATATGCCGAATGCCGCCGATTCCATATGCGGCATATTACAGGTAATGAGCTTAAGCCCGTTGTTTAACACGTCTGTTTTATACATTTTTCAGAGTTTTCACGAAGCCCGCGACCCTGCCGATTAAATCCGGCCGGTTGAGGTTCTCCTTTATCTTTTTTATGACGGCACTCCCCACGATTGCTCCGTCGGCAACGCGGTAAACCTGCCTTACCTGCCGGGAACTGGAGATACCGAACCCCACGCATACGGGAAGCCGGGTGAGGCGTTTTATAATTTTTAAATTTTTTACCAGGTCTGCCGGCAGTTCTCTCCTTGTGCCGGTAACCCCGGTCAGGGATACGTAGTAGATAAACCCCCGGGAAACCCGGGAGATATATCTTACCCTACTCTGTTTACTGGTGGGAGAAAGAAAGAATATCAGGTCTAAGCCGTATTCCCGGGAATATTTAATCAATCCGCCTGCTTCTTCCGGAGGCAGGTCAGGCACTATTATGCCGTCAACGCCGCTGGCCTTAGCCTGTCTCATGAACCGATCTTCCACGAAGCAGAAAACCGGATTATAGTAGGTCATAATGCACAACGGCAGGTCTGTCTTTTTACGTATTCTTTTGGCCAACCTCAACACGCTATACAGGTTGACCTTATTTTTTAATGCCGCAGCGGAGGCCTCCTGGATGGTGGGGCCGTCGGCCAAAGGATCGGAAAAAGGAACACCCAGCTCGATAATATCAACACCTATCCTATCCAATGCTAAAATCAGCTTTTCGGTGACGGCGATATTGGGATAGCCGCAGGTAATAAATACAATAAACGCCTTCTTTCCCGCCGATTTTAACTCCTGGAATTTTTTCCCGATTCTCGTCATAGCCTTCGGTTACAACTTTAACTGCTCAGCGACAATATTCACATCCTTATCCCCCCTGCCGGAGAGACAGAAGACAATCAGAGCATTCTTCTTTAACTTTTTGACTAATCGCTTAAGGTAATATACCGCGTGCGCAGGCTCTAAGGCGGGGATTATCCCTTCAATGGAAGACAACAGCTTAAAGCCTTCCAGGGCTTGGGCATCGGTCACGGATACGTATTCTGCCCTGCCGATTTGCTTATAATAAGAGTGCTCCGGCCCCACACCCGGATAGTCTAAGCCCGCGGCTATGGAATGAGCGATTTTTACCTGGCCGAACCTGTCTTCCAGTAAAAACGATTTACAGCCGTGCAATACCCCCAGCTTGCCCTGGGAGAGCGTTGCCGCATGCCTTCCGGTTGAAACGCCCGCGCCCGCCGCTTCCACTCCTACGAATTTAACCTTTCCATCGTTGAAAAAGGGATGGAATAAACCGATGGAATTGCTGCCTCCGCCCACACAGGCGACTAAATAATCCGGCAATCTTCCTTCTTTTCTTAAAATTTCTTTTTTTACTTCGCGGCCGATCACGGATTGGAAATCCCTGACCATCATCGGGTAAGGATGCGGCCCGACTACCGAACCGATGATATAGTGGGTAGTGCGCACATTGGTAACCCAATCTCTCAACGCCTCGGTGGTGGCGTCCTTCAAGGTCCGCGAGCCGGTCTTAACCGGTATAACCCGGGCTCCCAGCAGTTTCATCCTGAATACATTCAGGGCCTGCCTTTTGATATCTTCCTCACCCATATAGACGTCGCATTTGCAGCCGAACATCGCCGCCACGGTTGCCGTGGCTACTCCGTGCTGGCCGGCACCGGTCTCCGCGATAATACGGGCCTTATTCATCCGCCGGGCGAGGAGAATCTGGCCGAGGGTATTGTTAATTTTGTGCGCGCCGGTATGCAGGAGGTCCTCTCTTTTTAAATAAATCCTGCCCCTGCCCAAATAACGGCTGAGATTGCGGGCAAAATATAAAGGTGTCGGCCGTCCGGCGTATTCTCTAAGATAATAATCGAGTTCGCGGTGGAAGCGCTTATCCTTTTTGGCATTAAGATAGGCCTCTTCCAGTTCAGATAAGGCGGATATAAGTGTCTCGGGGACATATTTGCCGCCTAAGCCTCTAAAATGACCTGTCTTATCCGGTAACATCTCCTCACCTCATTTCAGGCTATTATAAATAAATTACCCCTTGCTGTCAACTTAATCCCGCCGCAGGAGGCGGCGCACCCCACAGAAGGTGGGCACCTGGCCTTCCGATAGGCCAGGGTGCATAGGCCGATCCGATCTGACGCTGCAGGCTATATCTGCCTGGGAAGAGAACTGTGGGAAAGATTCTTTAGCATTTTCATTAGGCTGTCCAGAAAATCGTTCAAAAAACCCTCAAACCCAAATCCCGTAAACGGCGGCCAGTGACGGAACTCATGCGGGCCGGAAAATACGCTCTTCACCGTAAACTTCAGGGCCAAAGCCCCCAGCAGCATTAACACCGCGACGGACAACAGGAATATCGCAAGTACCGTCAGGCAACCGATAAGGCATCCTTTATATTTCTTTACCTTGCTCAAGTATTCCCCGCAGTAACGGCATTTTATTGCCTGGTCCTGTATTTCTTCGGCGCAAAACGGGCATTTCTTCATCAATTCCCTCTCCCATAAGGGATTAAATAATGTTTTCGCTTGCTGAAAAAATTATTTTTTGAAGCTTATTTTATATCACGCCCATCCTTAAGGGACAGCTTAATCAATTCGGCTTCGTAAATCCTGCGGTCAACGCATGCCCAGTGATAGTCCTCGGATAACTTTTTACCCGTTACCGTCCCGTAAAAATTATCGGCGAATTTATTCTTAAAATAGTCGTCTCCATATATCAAGTATGACGAGCTAACCACGTAGACGGAGACTCTTCTCTCCAAATAACCCTTAATCTTTTCTACCAGTGCGTCCATTTCCGCCGGTTCACCCACCGCTACGGTTAAAACGTTTCTCTCTCCGTAATATTCGATAAAACAAGCATCGTCTACGGCCAGTACTACTGCATTGGGCTCGGTTTTCTCTTTTACATATAACGCGAATTGCTTCTCTCCGTTATAATTATGCCGTGATTTAAGAATGGGGTAGATAAAAGCGAACATTAATAAGACTAAAACAGCGACCAGGGAAAGAGCGATGGGTTTGTCTTTCGCGTACAAATTTGTTAAAGCATAGGAAACGAATACATAAACAGGGATTATCACTATATCAAACAACCGGGGATTAAAATTATCTAAATTGCCAATGTAAAGAAATAAAAATATAAACCACAACAAAAAATAAATGGTAAAAAATATCTTTTTATCCCGTAACATTCTTACGGCCCCAATGATGAAAAAAGGAATAACCAATAAAGAAATGCCGTGAGTAAACAGGTATGAAAAGGCGGCTTTGAGTATGTTGGAATATAACCCCAGATAAGTAACTCTGGCGGTATTATGGATAAATATCTCCTGGTAGGTTGCCTGCCGGAAATAGGCGGCGAATATAAAAGCAAAAACAAACGTAAACGGCAAGAATAAACAGACTATCGGCCCCCGGGCCAATCTTTCTTTGGGGATGTTGATCTTAAACGGCCGGAGTGAAATCCGAGGCTCAAAATAAAGCAGAAAAAAGAAAGGTACTGCCAAAAGAGCCGATTCCCTAACGGTTATGCTAAAGGCGATGAGAAAACTTGATAGACAGATTAAAGGGTAAGATTTACGATTTGCCCCACGGTAAAGCAGGTAAAGAGAAAGCAACAGAAAAAATATGCCTGCCCCTTGTTCTTTACCGTAGGTATTAGGGGAAAAATAAAGCGGGGTAAAAGATAAAAGCAATGCCGCGAATAACGCCTGGAGATAATCTTGGAACAGCTCTCTGATAAATAGAAAAAATACCGCGATGGATAAAGAATGGAACAATAGCGAGGAAAATCTTATCGTAAAATCAGCGCTGGTTGAACCAGAAAGAAAAAAAGGCAGGTGCAGGATAATATTAATTATCACTGAGCCGTACCTGCCCCAGACTGCCGGCTGCAAAACCCCCGTGGCGTAGGTTTTCTCCACGGCCTGCGCTAAGATTACGGCATCCGCGTGGAACAACCCTTCGTTGAGCAACAGGATACCGGGGATAAAATTCAATAAAAATAAAGACACCGCCGTGACCCCGATTATGCCCTGCTTATCCTTTTTCCACCCGGCTGCCGGCTTCTTAGCCATTCTATTTCCTTACCGCTTCGATAAACTCCTTAACCAGACGATAATCTTTTTTACCCGGTCTTATCTCTACGGAACTGGAAACATCCACCCAGTCCGGCCTGACCAGGCTGATTGCCGCCTTAACGTCTCCCGCGCTTAAGCCCCCGGAAAGAAAAATCTCCTTCCCGGTTAATTTTATATCTTTAATCAAATTCCAGTTAAATTGCGTCCCTGTCCCGCCAAAAAAATTCTTTTTATAGGCGTCGAACATCACACCCCAGACAGGGTATGTTTTTATACCCTGGAGGCTGTGCTTATCTTTTACGCGCAATGCCTTTACAATCCGGTAATCCCTAAACCGCCCGCAAAATTCTGCGGATTCACTGCCGTGAAATTGCAGCATATCCAGCTTCAGGCCGCCGGCAATGAATCTTATATTGCGCTCTTCATCATTCACAAACACTCCCACTTTCTTGACGGACGACGGGAGCCGGTCTATTATTGTTTTAGCTTTCGGGAAAGTTATATAGCGGGGGCTGTTTTTATAAAAAACAAACCCGAGGGCATCGGGTTTTAGCTTTAAAATTGCGGCGGCGTCCTGCAGGCTGGTTATCCCGCAGATCTTGACCTTTACCATCCCATGATCTCTTCCACTTTTGTTTTGATATCTCCGGCCTCCATAAACGCCTCGCCGATCAGCACGGCGCTTACGCCGAGAATCTTCAGAAACAACACGTCCTGGTATTTCTTAATACCGCTTTCTACGACTACCGTCTTATCCTTGGGGATAAGGGGAAAGAGCTTCTGGGTAGTATTAAAATCTACCTCCAGGCTATGCAGGTCGCGGTTATTTATGCCGATCAGGGGCACCTTCAAATTCAAAACCTTTTTTAATTCCTTCTCGGTATGCACCTCTACTAAAACCCCCAGGCCCAAACTTTCCGCAATCCCCATCAGTTCCGATATTTTTTCCACGGACAGCAAATCGGCAATCAATAATATCGCGTCCGCGCCGAAAAAACGCGATTCGTAAACCTGATACGGCTCGAGGATAAAATCCTTTCTTAGTACCGGAAGTTTTACGCTGCCCTTTACTTCATTGATATAAGAAATGTTCCCGGCAAAATAATCCTCTTCGGTTAATACCGATAGCGCCGAGGCACCCGCTTCTTCGTAAACCCTGGCTATCTCGGGAGGGTTAAAATTTTCCCGGATCACACCCCGCGAGGGTGAAGCCTTTTTTATTTCGGCAACCAGGGAAATCTGACGGGGCTTATTTATCGCCTGGATAAAAGGCCGCGGGGGAGGAAGACCTTCCATCCTCTGTTTCAAATCCTCCTCGGGCAGGCTCTGTTTCGCCAGAAGAATACGTTCTTTCTTTTTCTGGACAATCTCTTTTAAGACATCTCGTTTGGTCATTTATTCGAATACTCCCTTAATAATTCCAATTTCTTAAGGGCTCTGCCGGAATCTAGGGAGATCTTTGCCAACTCTATGCCCTGGGCTATTGATTCTGCCTTATCCGCCGCGTATACGGCGGCACCCGCGTTTAACAAAACTATGTCGCGCTGCGGCCCGGCCTTGCCCTTGAGCACCTCCAGCAGGACTGCGGCATTATCTGAAGCGCTGCCTCCTGCTAAATCCTTTAAACTCGCCTGCGGGAAACCGAAATCCCGCGGACTTATCTCATAATCATTTATCTTTCCCCCGCGCTCTTCGGAAACGAAAGTCCCGGCAGTGGTGGTTATTTCATCAAGGCCGTCTTCGCCGTGCACAATAAGTGCATGCCGGCTGCCCAGATTAGCCAGCACCCGCGCCAGGAGCCTGGCCCAGCGCTTATCGTATACGCCCAGCAGCTGGTGGCTGGCACCCGCGGGGTTGGTTAAGGGGCCGAGGATATTAAACATCGTTTTTGCGCCGATCTGTTTCCTTGCCGGCATGGCGTGTTTCATTGCCGGATGCAGATTCTGGGCGAATAAAAAGGCGATCCCTACCTCATTCAGGCACCCTTCGGTCCTCTCCGGCGTTATGTTGATATTTATGCCTAATGCCTCCAATATGTCCGCGCTTCCCGAACGGCTGGATACGCAGCGGTTACCGTGCTTGGCAACGCTGATCCCGCTGCCTGCGGCAACAAACGCTGCTGCCGTGGAAATGTTAAAAGTCCCTTTCCGGTCTCCTCCTGTCCCACAGGTATCCAAAACTATTTCTTTATCGGCATGAATTTTCGTGACGTGCCTGCGCATTACCGTTACCGCAGCAGTCAGCTCTTCTACAGTCTCTCCTTTCGCGTTCAAGGCGGTTAAAAAAGAAATAATCTGCGGCGTCTCTGCCCGGGCGGTCATAATCTCTTCCATAACCGCCTGCATCTGACCCGGGTCAAGGTCTTTACCCCGCGATATTATTTCCGTCGCTTCCTGAATCATTGCCTTAAAAAATTAGCCAATATGGCTTTGCCTTGTTTAGTGAGGATGGACTCGGGATGGAACTGCACACCCCAGAGAGGATAATCCTTATGTTTTAAACCCATGATTTCTTTTTCCCTGGTCCAGGCAGTTATTGTCAGGCACCCGGGCAGGCTCTTTCGCTCCACGATTAAAGAATGGTAGCGGGTGGCTTCAAACGGATTGGGGATACCTTTAAATATTGTCTTTCGGTCGTGAAAGATAAGCGAGGTCTTCCCGTGCATCAGCCTCTTTGCGCCGATAATGCGGCTGCCGTAAACAAAACCGATGCACTGGTGCCCTAAACATACTCCCAATATGGGAACCTTGCCGCCGAATTCTCTAATTACCTCACAGGAGATACCGGCATTCTCCGGCCTGCCCGGACCGGGCGAAATAACAATTTTTCCCGGCCTTAATTTTTTAATCTTATTCAGGGTAATCTTATCGTTCCTGAATACCTTGATATTCTCACCCAGCTCGCCCAGATACTGCACGAGGTTATAGGTGAACGAATCGTAGTTATCAATCATTAATATCATTTCCATACTCCAAGGGTCTATAGACTATAGTCTATAGCCGATAGTCAATAATTTTCTATTTATAGACCATTGACCATAGACTATTGACCCGTTCATGAAACCCTTTTTATTCTTTCTCCCGCCAAATCTTTGCCCCCAGGCTCTGCAATTTGCTTTCCATGCGCTCGTATCCGCGCTCAAGGTGGTATATACGCGAAACCGAAGTCTTACCCTTGGCAACCAGGCCCGCCAGTACCAGGCTCGCCGAAGCGCGTAAATCCGAGGCCATTACGGGTGCTCCGGATAAATGCCGGACTCCCTCTACGATTGCATGCGGGCCTTCCCTCTGGATATGTGCGCCCATACGGTTAAGCTCGGCAATATGCATAAACCGGTCAGGGTAAACCTTCTCGGTAATGATGCTTATCCCGGGAGTAACCGACATCAAGGCCATAATCTGTGCCTGCATATCAGTGGGGAACCCCGGATAGGGCAGAGTGGTCGCGTTAATCGCCTTAAGGTTCCTGCGCAGGCGCACCCTGATATTGCCGTCGGACTTGCCGATACGCGCTCCCGCCTCTTCTAATTTATCAATCAAAGCGCCCAAATACTGCCACTCCACATTCTTTAATAAAATATCTCCTTTGGTAATCAGGCTGGCGAGTATAAACGTGCCGGCCTCGATTCTATCGGATATTATCTTATGTTCTGACCCGTGCAAGGTACTGACGCCTTCAATCTCCATTATCGGAGTGCCGTAACCTCTAATCTTCGCACCCATCTTGATGAGGAACTGCGCTAAGTCTACGACCTCGGGTTCGCAGGCGGCAGATTCGATGACCGTCCTGCCCTTTGCCCTTACCGCGGCCATCATCACATTTGCCGTAGCCAAAACCGACGAACCGAACTCTCCCCCTAAATATATATGGGCGCTTTTAAGCCCAGCTGTCCTGGCAACAACATAGCCTGCCTCTATATCTATATCCGCGCCCAGCGCCTTTAAGCCTTTAAGGTGTAAATCTACCGGCCGCAGGCCTATAACACATCCGCCGGGCAGAGACACCCTGGCCTTGCCGAGCTTGGCTAAAAGAGGCCCTAAGACGCAGAAGGAAGCACGCATCGTGGAAACCAGTTTATAGTCCGCGGTATAGTTTAGGTAATTAGTAGAAGTAACGCATACGCTGCCTTTATCAAATTCTGCGTTTTTGCCCAAGGCACGCAGAATCCTTATCATCGTATTAATATCGCGTAAGGCCGGTACGCCCTTGATCACGCAGCGTTCGTCCGTCAAGAGAGTTGCGGCGAGTATGGGCAGTGCCGCATTCTTAGCGCCCGATATCGTTACCTCTCCTTTTAATCTAACTCCGCCTTCGATAACTATCTTATCCATTTTTTTCTTATAACCGTTACGTCAGACCTTAGCCTTCTGCGCTAGAAACATACTGCGCGATGACCACCCGGTTAATATGATTATAATCCCTGATTGCCTCTATGATATCAAATTTTCCCGAATCCCTGAAGATTTCTTCTATGCGGGGATATTGGTTGAACCCCATTTCCATAATTAAAAAACCGCCCTTCTCTAAATAATCACCGGACTCTCGGATTATCCGACGGTAAAAATCCAGGCCGTCGGTTCCGCCGTCTAAGGCGAGGCGCGGCTCATAACTTATTTCCGGCTGCAGATTATTAATTTCCGCCGCGGCGACATAAGGAGGGTTGCATATGATCAGCTCGTAGGTCGTAACTCGCAGCTCACAGGCAGCAAAGAGATTGCTTTGGATAAAATTAATAGTTACATTATGCGATCTCGCATTTTCTCTCGCAGTTTGTAATGCGCATGGGGAAACATCCGTCGCAGTTACTTCTAGATCCGGCAGCATTTTCGCCAGGGATACGGCAATGCACCCCGAACCCGTGCATAAGTCTAAAATCCTTAACTGGGGCACTGGAGCACTGGAGCACTGGAGCACTATCCTTACTGCCGTCTCCACTAAAACCTCCGTCTCCGGCCGGGGGATAAAAACCCCTGGTCCTACCCTGAATTCCATCCCCATAAACTCGGTCTTGCCCAGTATATACTGGAGAGGCTCGCCTTTCATTCTTCTGCGCAGCGCTTGGCCGATAACTCGGGCTTGAGCCTTCCGCAGAATAGCCTTCCGGTTAAAATATAATCCCTGCCGGTCGCAGTTCAGTATCCCGGTAAATAAAAGCTCTGCCTCATCCATTGCTCTTCTCTTTGGAGGCCCTCAGCAAAGCCTGGGTTATTTCGTCGAGATTGCCCCCCAATACGTCCTCCAGCCTATGCACGGTTAAGCCGATACGGTGGTCGGTAATGCGCCGGTCGGGAAAATTATAGGTGCGGATTTTTTCGCTCCTGTCTCCAGAGCCGATCTGCGATTTTCTTTCCCGGGAAACCTTTTTGAACTCTTCCTGTATCCTTTGCTCTAATAAGCGCGCGCGCAATACCCGCATCGCCTTGTGCCTGTTCTTAAGCTGGGAGCGCTCGTCCTGACAGCTGACGATCGTCCCGCTAGGAAGATGCGTAATCCTTACTGCGGAATCCGTAGTATTGACACTTTGCCCGCCCGGCCCGGATGACCGGTAAACGTCAATCTTTATGTCTTTGGGATCAATGACCAGCTCCACCTCTTCCGGTTCCACCAGTATGACAACCGTTGCCGTAGAAGTATGTATCCTGCCCGAGGCTTCGGTCGCCGGCACGCGCTGAACACGGTGCACTCCACTCTCGAACTTGAGCATCCTGTAGGCCTCTTTGCCCTTAACGCCGAAAGCAACTTCCTTAAAACCTCCTAATTCCGTGGCATGGCTGGAGATAAGCTCCGTCGACCAGCCCTTACTGACCGCGTATTTTGTGTACATTCGGTAGAGGTCGGAGGCAAATATACTTGCCTCCTGGCCACCGGTCCCCGCGCGTATCTCCACAATAACATCCTTACCCAAATCCCGGTCGTCTGCGGAAAGCATACTCTCCAACTGCGCCTCCAAATCCACCTTGCGCTTATTCAAATTATCCAGCTCTTTTCCCGCCAGTTCCAAAAATTCCCGTTCCTGGTCTTCTTTTAACACTGCCTCTAAATCCTTTATCTCTTTTGAAACTTTTTTAAACTGCCGGTATAAAGAAACCTTGCCCCCCAAGGCCGACAGTTCCTTGGCGAGCTTGGTATACTGCGACTGGTCGGAAACCACCTCCGGCTGAGTCAGAAGATGCTCCAGTTCTTCGTATCGTTTCTCGATATTCGCCAGTTCGTTATTCATATCGAAGCACCGCTTATCTAAAGGCGATCAAAAACTTGCAGGCAGAAGCTTCTCGCCCATCACTTGCTCTTGCCGTACTTTTTCATAAACCGGTCTACCCTGCCCGCGGAATCTACAAACTTCTGCTTGCCGGTAAACAGAGGGTGGCATTTAGAGCAGATATCTACCCTGATACTCGGCTTTGTGGAGCGGGTGTGTATCACTTCTCCGCAGGCGCAGATAATCGTACAATCCTGGTATTTGGGGTGGATCTTGTCTTTCATTGTTTGTCTCCTTCAATGAGCACATAAGTTACGAACACGAAAGTGTGAGTAACTTATGTGTGCGAATTGAATCCTGAGCAGTCCGTTATAACTACAGCTGCGAAGGATCTTGAGTTACTACTGGTTCATCGAGTTTAAGAACTCTTCGTTGTTTTTGGTCTTGGATAATTTCTCAATCAACAGCTCCATTGCCTCTACGTTGTTTAATTCATTGAGGACCTTCCTCAATATCCAGATTTTTTGCAGTTGGTTCTGCTTCACTAACAACTCTTCGTGCCGGGTATTGGAGCGTTTTATATCAATGGCCGGATAAATCCTGCGCTGGAAGAGGTTTCTGTCCAGCTGCAGCTCCATGTTGCCGGTGCCCTTAAACTCTTCAAAGATTACTTCGTCCATGCGGCTGCCGGTATCCACTAATGAGGTGGCGATAATCGTCAGGCTGCCACCTTCTTCTATGGCCCTGGCTGCGCCGAAAAATCTCTTGGGTTTCTGCAGGGCGTTGGAGTCTATGCCCCCTGACAATACCTTGCCGCTGTGGGGTACTACCGCGTTATAGGCGCGGGCTAAGCGGGTTATACTGTCCAACAGGATAACCACATCCCGCTTATGCTCAACCAGCCGCTTTGCCTTCTCCAGCACAATCTCGGCAACCTGGATGTGCCGTTCCGGCGGCTCATCAAAGGTCGAGGAAACCACCTCTCCCTTAACACCCCGCTGCATGTCGGTAACCTCTTCCGGGCGCTCGTCGATCAACAGCACGATCAGGATGACATCACTTTGGTTCTGGATTATGGCATTGGCAATCTTCTGCAGCAGGACGGTCTTGCCGCTGTAAGGTTGAGCCACGATAAGGCCGCGCTGGCCCTTTCCGATGGGTGTCAAGAGGTTCATAATCCGCATGGATATCTCATCGGGCTTGGTTTCCAGGTTAAACGGTTCGCGCGGGTAAACCGGAGTCAAGTTGTCAAAAAGCACCTTCTCTTTCGATTCTTCGGGATTTTCGAAATTAACCGCTTCGACCTTCAGCAGGGCAAAATATTTTTCTCCTTCTTTGGGAGGACGGATCTGGCCGCTTACCGTATCCCCCGTCCTTAAATCGAACTTTCTTATCTGTGACGGCGAGATGTAAATGTCGTCCGGGCAGGGCAGATAGTTATAGTTCGGCGACCTCAAGAACCCGAAGCCTTCAGGCAATATCTCCAGTGTCCCTTCTCCGAACATCAGCCCTTCCTTTTCTGCCTGGGCCTGCAATACCTTAAATATCAGGTCTTGTTTCCTTAATCCGCTTATGCCGTTGATATTTAATTCCTTCGCCCGCTTATTTAACTCGGTTATTTTCATATCTTTTAAATTTCCGATATCTAATTTATCCACAACTGCCTCCTTATTTGCTCAACCTGTTTCTTGGTTTCTCTAACGCTGCCGTTGTTATCTATTACAAAATCCGCAAGGCAGAGCTTTTTTCTTAAGGGAACCTGCTGCTTGATCCTCTTTAAGATATCTGTCTTGCTAAGAGAGGTTTTTTTGCGGATTCTTTCAATCTGTTTTTTTCTTGAGGCCTTCACTACTACTAATTTATCCGTCACATCCGTTAGACCCGCTTCAATAAGCAAGGGCGCATCCAGGACAATCACCTTGTGATGGGAAGCCTTTATCTTATTTTTTATAATCGCGATTACCTGCGGATGCACAATCCGGTCTAACGCCTTTAAGGCATCGCGGTCGTTGAACACGATATCCGCCAGCCTGTTACGGTCAATGGTTTTATCTTCTCTAAGGATGCCCTTGCCGAAAGCGCGGATAATCCTTTTGTAAATCCCTCTGCCGGGCATAATCAGGCAGTGCGCCAGCTTATCGGCGTCAATTATTTCTACACCAAGGGACCTGAATATTCCCGCTACCGTGCTCTTACCGCTGCCAAAACTGCCGGTAAGCCCTATGACTACCCGCTGATTAGCCTGCGAGCCATGGCAAGTATGCGGCTTACTGCGACTTTGCTTTCTCATATAACTTAATGTAGCTCTTGGCTGACTCCTTCCAGGAAAAATTATACCCCATGCCCTTTACCATCAAGGCAGTCCATTTCTTCTTATTGGCAAACGCCGTTACTGCCTTTCCCACGGTCTTAATCAAATCTCCTTTGCTGTATTTGTCAAACACAAAACCGTTATCCGCGGTCACGGTATCAGCCAGCCCGCCGGTCTTAAATACCAAAGGCAGTGTCCCGTAGGCGAAGCTGATCAATTGTCCCAAACCGCAGGGCTCGTATTTGGAAGGCATGAGGAAAATATCTGAGCCGGCATATATCTTATGGGCCAGGGTATTGTCGAATTTTAAGTGCAGGGAAATGACCTTAGGGTATTTTTTGACTATTTTCTCCAGGATTAAGTGGTACTTCTCTTCACCGGTTCCCAGAATAACCAGCTGCAAATCCATCTTACAGATTTTCTCTATCCCCTCGGCCAGGATGTCGAATCCTTTCTGCTCTGCCAGCCGGGATACGATTCCCAAAAGCGGCAGGTCTTCTTTTAGCGGCAGGCCGCATATTTTCTGAAGGTCTCTTTTGTTCTTATATTTATCCTCGATATTCCTGACAGAATATTTTGCCGCGATTAACTCGTCCTGTACAGGATTCCAGAGCGAGTAGTCCAGGCCGTTTAATATGCCGAAGAGGGATTCTTTGCGCTCTGCCAATACACCCTCCAGACCGAAACCGAATTCTTTGGTTTGTATTTCTTGGCTATAGGCAGTGCTGACGGTGTTTAAGAGATCGGAAAATACCATACCGCCTTTCAGAAGGTTTATCTGGTTATAGTATTCCAGGGCCTTGATGTTAAAAAGGCTCCAGTCCAAGCCCAGTTTGGGAAATTCCTCCTTGGGAAAAAGACCCTGATAACCGATGTTGTGGATGGTCAAAATCGTCTTGATGTTTTTGTAAAACGCGTCCATAGAGTACAGCGCCTTAAGATATACCGGGATAAGGCAGGTCTGCCAGTCGTTACAATGTATGACATCGGCGCTAAAATTAATTTCTTTTAACAACTCCAGTGTCCTCTTGCAGTAATAGGAAAACCTCTCCAGGTTATCCTTATGGTCTCCTTTTTTATCGCCGTAGAGGCCGTCACGGTTAAAATATTTATCGTTTTCGATGAAGTATACCTTAATACCTCTGCCTAAGATTGAATAGGAAACGTCTTTGCCCGCCCTTTGAATCTTAAACCTGGATTCCTGAATTTCCTTATAGCGGGGCATAGCGATTATCACTTCATGTCCTAATTCCTCCAGGGCAATCGGCAGCGCCCCGGCTACATCCGCCAGCCCACCTGTCTTTGCAAAAGGAACTACTTCACTTGAGCATAAAACTATCTTCATACAACCTCCTTCAATGAGCACATAAGTTACGAACACGCAAGTGTGAGTAACTTATAAGTGCGAATTGAATCCTCCGGAGCTTCAGCGCAGGAGGATTGATCTTCCGCACCTTACCTTAAGGTATCTATACCCTCACCCGTACTCTTCCATATCCAGCCAGTTCTTGCCCTTTTTGATAACTACAATTACCGGCACGGCTAGTTTCAGGACGTTTTCCATTTTGTCTTTTGCCAGCGCGGCGACCTCATCAATGTGTGCCTCTGCCGTTTCAAAAACCAACTCATCGTGTATCTGCAGAATCATCATCGCCGGAAGATTTCTTGTTTTGAGCTGGTTGTCTATCTGGATCATCGCCAATTTTATCAAGTCACTGGCTGAGCCCTGGATCGGGGTATTCACTGCCTGACGCTGAGCGAACTGCCTGATCCCCTGGTTCTTGTTCTTAATCTCGGGGAGATACCTGCGACGGCCCAATATCGTAGTGACGAAGCCTGATTTTTCCGCCTTGTCAATCTGCTCCTGTATATATTCTTTGACCTTGGGGTAACGCAGGAAATAGGCGTCGATAAATCCCTGCGCCTCATTGATGGGTAATCCCAAATCGCGCGAAAGGCCCCAGGCGCTAAGCCCGTAGACAATCCCGAAATTCACTCTCTTAGCTACCTCCCGCTGGGAATCGCTGATATCGTCTTGCGGTAAGCCATAGATCAAAGAAGCGGTCGCTTTATGTATATCTTTATTCTCCTTAAACGCGGAAATTAAATTTTCGTCCCGGCTAAGATGTGCTAAGATTCTTAACTCTATCTGTGAATAATCACAGGATAAAAGGCAGCCGTCGGGACTGGCAGCGATAATCGCCTTGCGGATATTTCTGCCGATGTCGGTCTTTACTGGAATATTCTGCAGGTTAGGATGGGTGGAGCTGAGCCTGCCGGTCTCCGTAACCGTCTGATTAAATTGGGTATGCACCCTGCCGGTCTTGGGGTTTACCAGTTCAGGTAGGGCGTCCACATAAGTGTTCTTTAGTTTAGTCAACTGGCGGTATTCCAAAAGCAAGGCGGGCAACTTGTGCCTTGAGGCCAGATTCTTTAATACCTCTTCGTCGGTAGAAGGGCCAGTCTTGTTCTTTTTCACCACGGGTAATTTCAGCCTCTCAAACAAAACATCCCTTAATTGTTTCGGCGAATTTATGTTAAACTGGCATCCGCTTATAGCGAAGATGTCTTCGATTAATCCCGCCAGCCTCTTCTCAATATCCCTGGAGAGACGGCTTAACAACGCCAAATCCAGTTTGATGCCGTTAAGTTCCATCCGGGCCAAAACCCCGGCCAGGGGCATCTCGATATCGGTAAAAAGACTGAGCAGGGATTTATCGCTCAGCTCTTTTTCCAGTTTCGGTCTTAACTGCCGTATCAGATTTACGGCGTTCTTATTATCAACGCCCTGGCTGCCGGAAATCCTGCCCAGATAATCCCAGGCGACGTCAACCAGGCCATATTCGGATTTGGCAGGATTAATCAAATGGGCGGCAACCATAGTATCAAAATACAGCCCCCCTAAACTCACACCGCCTCCCTCCAGGCAGACTTTTATTTTTTTCAGGTCATGACCTGTTTTCTTTACCTGCCGGCTGGATAATAACGCCTTCAGGCCCACTCCCGGATTATCCACCCTGAATAAGGTATCCTGCGCAAAAAATACCAGATTATCCGCACCATCGCCACAGAGGATCAATTCACCACCCTCAAGCTTTAAATCTTTCAAGTCGGCGTCTTTCAGCTTGACAATACTTAACCCTTCGGTCTCTTCCTCTTCAACCGGCAAATCCTTCAGCCACTTCTTAAACTCAAGGTGCTTGAACAGCCTGAACAGTTCTTTAGCATCCGGCTGCTCTATTTTTAATTTATCCAGGTCTAAATCCATATCCACATTTTTATCCAGGACGGCTAATTCCCGGTTTAACTTTATCATTTCGTTATTATCCCCTAGCGCTTTCCTTATCTTTTCTGATTTTATCTTTTCGATGTTTTTTAACAGATTATTAAGCCCCCCGAACTCACCAATCAGTTCTACCGCGGTTTTTTCGCCGATGCCGGGAATGCCGGGAATATTGTCAACGCTGTCACCGCTTAATGTGATCAGGTCAATAATCTGGGAAGGAGAAATGCCAAAACGCTCCTTCACCTTATTATCGTCATAAAGCACGTCCCCGTCTTTATGAGGGCTCCTTACTACCGTATCTGCGTTAACCAGCTGCAATATGTCTTTGTCGGAACTGACAATTTCCGTAAACCAATCTTTTTCTTTTGCTCGGGCAACTGCCGTGGCGATAATATCGTCCGCCTCGTAGCCTTCCTTTTCCAGAACGGCAATCCCGTAAGCGGAAACTATCTCTTTAATCAGGGGGATCTGGCTCTTCAGGCCATCGGGCATGGGCGGACGCTGGATTTTATAGTCGGCGAATTTCTTCTGCCGGAAGGTATCCCGGGAAACATCAAAGCATACCGCGAGAAAATCCGGTTTCTCTTCCTTCACCACCTTATTGAGCATATTGATGAACCCGTATATGGCATTGGTCGGCTGGCCGAACGACGTGGACAGCCCCTTGAGGGCGTAAAACGCCCGGTAACAAAAAGCCGTGGCATCGATTAAAACGAGTCTTTGTCTGCCCATAATTAAATATACGCTTATCTTCTATTCCGGGAATTATGCATTATGGATGAAAAGGATGGAATCTACTGACTGTAAGCGCTTAACTGCGCGCGAACCTTATCTATGAACTTTTCTATCTCGCTGTTTGCAGGATCTAAAAAATGCGCGCTGCCGGCATCCTTGAGCGCTGCCGCGAAATCGCCTTTGGAATAATACGCCTGGGCGCCCACAAAAAGCATATCCGCCCTTTGCTTCTGCCTGGTGATTACCTCGCCGGCCTTCTTTTCTAAATAATCCTTGTCTGTGGAAAGGCTTTTTATCAGATCGGCCGTCTCTTCCTGCTTAAGTTCCTGACCGATATCCTCTATGATCATCCCGATGTTGGCAAGCCTCTGCCTGGCCTTCTGCGTCCAGCGGTCGTTGGCAGCCCCAAGTTTGACCCGCTTTTTCCAGAACTCCGCCGCTTTTCTTAAATCGCCCTGCTCTTCATAAAGATTGGCCAGGTTAAAATAAGCGCTCTGGTAGTAAGGGTCGACCTGGACTGCCTTCAGATAGTTCTCTTCGGCTTTATCCTTAACGCCCTTCGTTTCATATAGCACGCCTAAATCATTATAGGCTGCCGTGTATAACGGGTCTAATTCAATGGCTTTCTGATAATAGGTCTTCGCTGTATCCAGATCGCCCGCGCCTTGCGCCTGGTATCCCTTATCACGGTAAACCCTCGCTTCCTGTTTAAGATTTTCCAATTGGGCGCTAACGGCGAAAGGAAAGACAAACACCAGGAGTATAATAGTTGTAATCTTATTAAGGAGGCTTTTATAAGATTTGGCGGGCATTTTTTCTGTCTGGCATTAGAATAATATATAATCCCTTTAAGGTCAAGAAAAATATTATCTATTTAAATCATCGGCTCCATCTCTAAGGCAGGATGTTTTACCTTTTCCATAAACGCCAATAGTTCTTCGGAATTAACCGCCGCCGTTTCGTCGGCAATCTTCTCTATCAAAGCGCTGTCGCCTAATTCTTCACAGCGCGCTTTTAGCTTGTCCGTCAAGACCTCCTTCAGCTCTTTGGGCATCCAGACCACCCGTTTCAACCCTCCTTCGGCGGCAATAAATTTTTTACTCACAATATAGAGTTTACCCACACCCAGGAACCCGGGAGTCTGCACCCCGCCCCCGACGGAGCCGGCGAGGGTAGTAAAGGTCATCCCGCAAGGAGTCATCCCGGCGTAATCGCGGTTGACGATCATTACTCCGTTTGCCTCGGGGATTATCGCCACGATACACTCAAAACAGCCGCAGGAGCTCTGCGGGCTGCTCATCAATGAATACATACTCACGTTGTCTATAGTCTTATTGGACTTATTGCAGACAAAATCATTGATATTCTTCCACTGCCCTAATCTCTCGTCCAGGACTTCGCCTTTTAATATCGGCTGGTTCGGGCCGGTGGGCGTTATCTCATATGAGGCCTTGGCATCCAGCCAGGAATAAGCGCCGCAGAGGCCCAGCCGCTGGGGAGTGACAATGCAGACGTGGTTAGGGGCAAATGACTGGCACAGCAGGCAGGAGTAAAACGTATCCACACTCTCATCAGTCATCCCGCCGATACGCTCATCGCGCTCCTCAAACGTCTTTTTAGCCGGCAGGATAAGCCTCTCCGCGTCTTCCTGCCGGGTGTAAATCTTAACCTGCACCTTGTCCACGATGGCGCTGTATTCCTCGTGCAGCATCGCGTGCAGAATAATCCCGATGTGCTTGAGCCGAAAGCCTTTGCCAAAGGCGTCCTTACTTATCCTGATCCAGTTCATATCCCGCTGTCCGATATGCATCAGCCCCATGGCGTAATTTACGAACCGGTGTATCTGCCGCTCCAGTATCGGCTCAAAATCCTTCTGCATCTTGCGCCCGGCCACCTCTACGATAATCGCCAGGGGCAGCGCCTTCTTATCCGGGGAGAGGCTGTCTATGTCCGGGCCGATCAATTCCACTTCGCCGTCTTTAACCTCATCGGACTTAACGGTAGTCAGATATTCAAAGGATAAGCTGCTCTTGCTGCCGAACTCAACGTGCAGCTGTTCTTTTCTTACCCGCTCTCCCTCAAACGCCGCAGCATAAGCCACCGGTATGGGGATGTGCGCCACCTTTACCTTAACCCCCCTTACCTCTATGCAGCGGGGCACAATCTTTTTGTAATCTAATTCCTTAACCAACGCTTCATAGAGGGTTATTCCGGAAGGTTTTATTTCCGGTATGTCGGTATCGGCGATAATCGGAAAACCCATATTAATAGCACCCGCGCCAGTGGCATATTTGACATCGTCCAGCTCGCCTAAGACCAGGCCAAAGGCAAACACACGTTCTTTAGTATAGGTAAGACACTTCTGCGCCTGGCCGGGTTTGATACCGCCGAACGTCAGCGCCGAACGTATCGCCCAATTTAAAGGATATATTCCGGATATCGTATCGCGGCCGTAAGGAACAATGTAATTATCCCAACCCATCTGCACGTTTTCCTCAAGCAGCTGGTCGATTATCGAGCGGCCGTTGACTGAAGAACCGACAAATGTCAGTATGTTCCTTCCCTGCAGCTCCCGGACAATATCAACCGCGGTCTTATTATCGGGTGCTGCGCCCAGTATCGCGGCAAAGCCGGGCATGCGTCCGTCCACGAGTTGAATCCCCAGGGAGCGCATAATCGTATCGGTGAAAAACCCGTTGCAATCTTTCTGCGGCTCCTGGCCGTAAAGATAGCGTAAGGCCGCGATTATTTCCTCAGAGAATAATGCCGCCATCCCGGCGTTTAAGGCGTCACCCAGATAAGGCAGCCATACCTTATCGGAGGGAACCTGAGGCAACAGAGACCTTGCGTGCTCCAGGATGGGCTTTGCCTCCTTGAGGGTCTCTATCTTAACCCCTAATAACGCATTTGCCATCGGCAGATAAAATGCCGTTTCGGGAAAACCGATTTTCTCACCCGGCCCCTTTTCCTTAATCGCCTTGTCTAAAAAATCGGATGCCTGTTTAAAGATATTGTGTGCACCCCTGATAGCCGCCTGCGCAACAACCTTAGACATATACCCGCTCCTTATCTTTGATGAAATCCATAATATCGGGATAAGCGAAATTCTCCTGGAGAAGCTTACCCTTAAAAGGCGTAAGATCTATCTTCTCCCTGATTAATCTTAACAATACCCCGCTTGTTTTTATGTCACCTGCCAATACCGCTCCGTAGAGACGGCCGTCTTTGATGATCAGTTTTTTATAAACATTCGCCTTGTCATCCCGCAGCTGCAATACCTCGAAAGAGGAATCGCCTTCTTTTACCTGATAGAACCCCAGGGATATTACCGGCAGGCCGAAAAACTCTATGGAGTTCATCCCCAAAGAGCCTGCGTAATTTAAGCTGTCGCCGGACATATTCATTCCGGCAGCCCTGCCCTGCTCAACCGCTACCGGCCAGAGGGCGTTTACCGCCGGCTGGTTGAGCGTCAGGTCAAAACTTTCGCAGACATCCCCTGCGGCATAGATATTGGGGATATTGGTCTGCATTAAGTTATTTACGGTAATGCCCTGATTAATATTTATTCCGGCATCCTTGATTAAATCCGTATTGGGCATTACCCCCTTGGCAACAACGATCAGGGAACAGCCGAATGCCTTGCCGGAATCGAGCTTGACTGCCTTGATGTCGCCGTTTCCGATAACCTCTGTAACGTCGCAGCCGCTGACAATATCAACGCCGTTTTGCTCTAAACGCCTCTGGATGAAAGCCGCAGCTGCGAAATCCAGCATCTGCGACAAAACCTGTTTTGACTTAATGATCACCTTTACATCGACATTCCTCTTTTTTAAGGCATAGGCTGCCTTAAGCCCGATGAGGCCTCCGCCTAATACTACCGCACTCCTGGTTACCGGCAATAAACCGGCAATTTCTTGAGCATCCTTTATAGTACGGAAACCGAATACACCTTTTTTCTTTATTCCTTTTGTTTCGGGAAACTTGGGGCTGGCACCGGTGGCAATAAGCAGGGAATCGTAATTGAACTGGCTTTTATCTTCGCATACCACACGGTTCTTCTTAGGGTCAACGCGGGCTGCCTTTTTATTCAATAGTAATTCTACGTTGTTCTGTTTATAAAAATTATCCGGCCGGTAGAGGAGCTTCTCCTCTTTAACCTCCGCAGCCAGATAATAAGAAATAAGGCAACGGCAATAGGCAGGATAGTCTTCGTCAGAGATAACCGTAATCCTGGATTCCTTATCGCGGATGCGGATCGCCTCAATTGCGGCAATGCCGGCAGCGGAATTACCGATGATGATGAACTGTTTCATCGCTGGCAAACATTCTCCTTTTTAAACAACCGTCAAATCCCCCGCAGAAACTGGATATCCTTCCAGTCCCACAATCTTGAGGAGTTAAAATTAATATTATTCGGTTGAGAATTCCACAGATACACATCCAGGACTGTCGCCCCCCGATAATGTACGAAAAAACTAAATATAACACAAATACTAAAAACAGAAACAATGGCGGTCTTCTTAATCCCTTTTAGACTGGGCATAACTGCCGCGACAGGAATTAACAAATAGGCAAAGTAGGGAAGCATATCGGAAAAATAACGGGGCCCGAAAGAATGGCCTCCCCACCACTCATAAATAGAGGACATCATTATCCAGTGCAATAATATTATCGCGCAGAGAAAATAATCCAACTTTACTAATTGCTTATTCTTTAGTTTTAATATCCATCCGGCAATTGAAAATAGTATTATCGGAGAGTAAATAAATAACCCCCGCGCCGGGCTGATTAGGTTGCCCACTAAAGCTCTCCAAAGGTCACCTTTTCCTTTAAGAAAAATCCACGATACGTAATATTGCGATGGGAAGGAATGATAAATAATAAAATTATACCACGTAAACGGTAACGCGATAACCGCCATCCAGATAAAATAGAGCAATGCATACCGTTTATATTGAATCAGCACAAATACCGTCAATAATAAAACAGACAGGGCGTTGGCGGGCCGCATCAGATAAGATAACGCCAGGGACGCGCCTGTAAACTGTATCAACCGGGGGTTCTCCTTCGCCAACAGGATCAAATATAACGTCAGGGACAAAATCAGCATTGACGGCCCGTGCTGCCAGAGGCCGCGGCTTACTGTTGACCACGCAGAAGTACAAAAAGCGAAAATAAAAGTAACCAACAGTGAATATTCCCCATCGAGAAACAGAGTTGCAATAAGGTAAACGAATACCGCCGTAACGGCGACTATCAAGGAAGCGAGAAACAACTCGAATCTGGAAGAAAACATTATGTAATCGACGATATTGGACGGCGCATATCCCAGCCGGCCGCTGATCCTCTCCTTGATATATTCTTTTAACGCAGGAAAAAGTGAAAAAACCGCATGCAGGCCTTTATCGGCCGCAAAAACAAACGGCAGGACGATAAGCGCCGGACCGACAGACTGCTTTAAATAAAAATTGCCGTTGACGCGAACGACCCGGTAATCTTTCTTACCTATCTGACCGTATTCATTTAAATCCGTATTGCCTTCCCTGATTATGCTTAACGCAGTAGGTATATACCAGCGGGAATCATACTGCGTAACGACCTTGCTGTTAAAATACACGATGAATACCGCCGAAAAAATCAACAGTAACACTGTGTGTTTCTTCAATCGCTTCATTTTTTAGTATTAATCTTTGCCGGCTCATAAGCTACGCCGGGATAAGTTCGGACACATAACTTATTTCGCGCTCCGCGCTCCATAAGTTATGTCCTCACTTACTTCCTGCCAGAGAATCGCACCCGTCGGACAGGCCTTAACACAGGCAGGCTCCTCTTTATCCTTGCACTTATCGCAGCGCAAGGGCAGCTTTGTCTTAAGGTTCGGCCGGATTGCGCTGTAAGGACAGACCATTACGCACATCCAGCAGCCGACGCAGCGGTCTTTGTCATGCGTAACCATGCCTGTTTCCTTGTCGAAAACGAGTGCTGCGGCCATACAGGCATCCACGCATTTTGGCTCCTGGCAATGACGGCAGGAGACCGGGTAATTCTTATCTGCGGATGCGAATACCTTCTTTCTGGGTAAAGATAGAACCTCTTCTTTAAGAGCGCTGAATAACTCGCAACTGACCGAATGCGCCAGCGCGCAGGCGATCTCGCAGGATTTACAGCCTAGACATTTCTTAACGTCGTAATAGAGTTGTTTCATTGTTAATATGCCTGATTGACGGGTCGATAGTCTATGGTCAATGGCCTATAGTAAAAATTTTAGACGATGAACTATGAACCATGAACTTTGAACTATTGACTATCGGCTATTGACCCAGATACATTACGTCTATATGGACCCGTCTCTCTCCCTAATACATCACTGGCTTAAGATTCAGGGCCTTGCGCTTATTATCAATATGCGCAATCATAAGTTTTGCCATTTTTAGGGGGTCGTCGCAGAATTCGAACCTGCCGCCCACAACTTCTTCCAGGCCTTTAGTCAGGTAATCGGTAAGATTCTTGCTGCCCAGGGTAGCAAAAGGGCTGGCCCCGAAAACCGTGTAAACGCCGGAGGCCACAAAATAAAAACCGATAGTAATCGCCTTTTCCGACATCCACTCGGGTGCGGCACCGGCTGCGGGAATATCGCATAAATCCTGACCCAGGCCGCCTTCTTCAATGATGCAGGACGCGGCGGTTAAGATACGCGAATTATCCACGCACGAACCCAGATGTAAAACCGGAGGAATCCCCACCGCCTCACATATCTCCTGTAATCCTTTTCCGGCGTATTCCTTGGCTGCCTCGGGAATAAGCAAACCTTGTTTTGCGCAGGCGATTGCCGAACATCCCGTCTGCAAAACCAGGACGTCGTTTTTTATCAACTCCTTTACCAGGGCGGTATGAAAATAATCGTGCGTCTGCTTGGGGTTATTACAGCCCACCACCCCGGCTAAGCCCCTGAGCCTGCCGGAGATGATTGCTTCGTTCAAAGGTTTATAGGTAGCGCGGTACCTGCCGCCTAAAATCTGAAACACCACCTCCTTGGTAAATCCGGCAACCAGGTCCATCTCATGCTTGGGGATATTCACTCTTTCTTTATTTCTATTGGCGAAATTTTCAACACCTAATCTGATAATCTCTTTGGCCACTTCATAGGCCTTGTTTGCCTCGAATTCAACATGGAGCACTCCCGGGAAACGCGCCTTCGAACTGGTAGTGACAAGTTTGGTATGGAAACAAGCGGCAACTTCCTGCAACGCAGGCATCAGGCACTGCACGTCTACCATCATCACCTCAACCGCTCCGGTAACGATTGCCAATTCCTGCTGTAAAAAGTTTCCCGCGACAGCGATGCCGTGGCGCATCAAAACTTCGTTGGCAGTGCAGCAGATTCCCGCCAGGTTTATGCCTTCTGCGCCGGCCTTCTTGGCTAATTTCAGCAATTCCGGGTCCTGGGCCGCCTTAACCGCCATCTCCGAAAGAATCGGCTCATGTCCGTGGACCACGATATTTACCTGATTTTCTTTTATTACACCTAAGTTAACCTTGCCTCTTACCGGCTGGGGACCGCCTAAAATAGCGTCCTGCAGGTCAGTGGCAATCATTGAACCGCCCCAACCGTCAGAAAGGGCGCAGCGCATTCCCGTATTGATGATATTTTTATAGTCATTATCAACTCCCATGGTCGTAGTGTGCAATAATTCCACTACCTCCCTATCTATACCGCGGGGAGTTATATTCAGTTTTTTCCAGACCTGCTGACGTTTTTTGGGTGCCCGTTTTATAAACACCAGCTGGCCTTCCTGCTTGCCGAACTCTCCCAGCAATTTCGCGGATAGCTCTTTGGCGATTTGTTCTTTCGGTTTGTTTATGTCGATATTGAATTCCTGGGCGATTGCCTTGAGCTTCTCCACATCCAGGATATCATAATCATGGGCGTGGCCTTCGCATAATAGAGACAAGGTGTGTGCTACGTCCCTGCCGTGGTCGGAATGGGCAGAGGCACCCGCCGCAATTTTGCGGGCTAAATTTCTCGCCGCAATGGTATCGGCGTTAGCACCGCATACCCCCAGCTGAGCACCCTCGCCAAAAGGGTCAATCCGGCATGGCCCCATATTGCAGACCGTGCAACATACCCCCAGCTGCCCGAATCCGCACTGCGGCTGCTGCAGTTCCAGCCTGTCCCAGCTCGTCTTTATGTTCTGATCCTGCGCCGTCTTTAGAGCTTCCTGTGTGGCTAAATCTATGGATTTCTGTTTAAGATCCGACATTTCCTTCCTCCGTATGTCTCTACAAACCCGCTGCGTCCAATACCAGCGGAACCTTCTTATCCCAACCGATAGGCATAATGTGTATGCCGTTGCACATCGGGCTCAATTGCTTTATTAATCTCGCGGCAATCTCGACTGACTTTGCCGATTTATCCTTGGTCTCTTCCATTTCTTTTATCAAATTATCCGGGACAGTGACGCCGGCAACGTTCTTGTTCATGTAACGCGCCATCCCAGCGGATTTCAATAAGACAATGCCGGCCAATATCGCGGCCTTTAAATGCCTGGTCCTGTTCAAGAAATTTTCGAATACCTTTATATCATAAACTGCCTGGGTCTGAAAGAATTCCGCTCCGACATCAATCTTTTTCTCCATCTTGAGAATCTGCGGCTCAATGGGGTCAGCACCCGGATTGACTACCGCGCCCACGCAGAACTTAGGTGAAGAGCCATCCAATTTGTTCCCTTTCATATCCGTGCCCTGCTGAAGTTTTCTTACCACTTCTAACAACTGCACCGAATCCAAATCAAATACCGGTTTGGCATCCGGATGGTCTCCTAATGTGGTATGGTCGCCGGTTAAAATGAGCAGGTTTTCTATTCCCAATGCCGCTGCGGAAAGAATATCGGACTGCAGCGCTAAGCGGTTTCTGTCGCGGCAGGTAACCTGAAATATCGGCTCGAACCCTTTCTGCTTCAATAAACTGCAGACTGCCAGAGAACCCAGGCGCATTACCGAGCTCTGCAGGTCGGTAACGTTAATCGCGTCCACCCGGCCGCGGATTAATTCCGCGTCTTCCAGAAGGTGGCTGGTCTCTATGCCCTTGGGCGGGCCGATCTCCGAGGTCAAGAGGAACTTCCCGGCTTGTATTTTCTCTTTAAAAATCATTTATCTCCCTTCAATTTTTGCGGCCTCGACGAGGTTGCGCATCAACATCGTCACCGTCAACGGCCCTACCCCGCCGGGCACGGGCGTAATCCAGGAGGCGCGTTTTTGGGCTTCCTCAAATTCCACATCCCCGATAATTTTATCACCCACTCTATTTATACCTACATCAATTACAATCGCGCCTTCTTTAACCCATTCGCCCTTTATCAGGCCGGCCTTGCCTACTGCCACAATCAGGACCTCTGCCTTGTTTACGTGCTCCTCTAATTTTCCCGCTTTGGAGGTGCCGATGTGGCAGACGCTCACCGTGGCGAATTTATCCAGCAATAAAAGTGCTAACGGCTTGCCCACGATTTCGCTGTGGCCTACCACCACCACCTCCCTGCCGTATAAATCCACAGCGGTTTCTTTCAATAACTCCATGACTGCCGCGGGCGTACAAGGCACAATCTTGGCCTGCCCGAATAAAATCTTACCTATATTAGCGGGGTGCATACCCTCAACGTCTTTCTCAGGCAGGATATAGCGGCTGATTTTCTTATAGTCTATTGCCGGCGGCAGGGGCATCTGGACAATTATGCCGTTTACGGACTTATCGGCATTCAATTTCTCGATAAATTCAATCAGCACCAACTCTGAAGTACCCTGCGCTAATTTATGTAACTGATACTCTATGCCTAAATTCTCTGCTGTCTTAGCCTGCGATTTCACATAGGAAGCCGCGCCCGGATTATCGCCAACCATAATGCTGGCTAAAACCGGCTTAAACTTTAAGGCCTGAATCTGAGTTTTTATCTCTTCTTTTATCTTCTCCGCAATTGGTTTACCTTCTAATAATTTTGCCAACTTTTGCCTCCGTCTGTTGCCTTATTTTCCTTATGAGTTTATCCTTGCGGTTTAATTCTTTCCTTATCTGCGCGGCGAACCTTTTATTTTCCGGAAGGCTTAAGTTTATCTCCACGTTAAAATTCGCCGCGGCAAAGGCAGCCTCCAGCAAAACCGCAGCCACTGCCACATCGCTAATCAGGCGCAGATTGCCTTTTTTTATTAAAGGCACGCACAATTTGATACCTTCGAAACAAAGCCGGCAGACCATAAACGGTATATCCAGCGCGTCTTTTATATTCTTACTCTTATAGGCCACCACATCCAGGTCTACCAGGCCCAAAAACTCTTTTCTTAAAGCTTCTGATTTTACCAATATTCCCTTGAGCTCTTCTTCGTAACGGGCATATTTTGGTTTTCCTAAGGTAAAATTAACCACCATGCTGACCAGAGCGGCACCCAGGGCTGCGGTAAGGCCGGCGGCAGAACCTCCGCCGGGCGCAGGCAGCCTTGCTGCCAGGTCATCTAAATATTTCCTCAATGATTTGTCTTTATACATTATACATTTAACCCTTAACCGTTAATCGGCTTACCCCTTAACACAAGGATAATGCCCTTAGCCGGATGAGACTTACGGGCTGCTCTCAAAATAATCCTATAACCTCGCCCTTTTCGTCAATGTCAATCTTTTCACCCGCCGGGTGAGTCGGCAGCCCCGGCATGGTCCGCATCGTGCCGCATAAAGGATAAAGAAATCCCGCACCCACCGATGCGCGGACATCCCTTACCGGCAGGGTAAAATCCCGGGGACAACCTTTAAGATTCTGGTCGTGGGACAAAGATAAATGCGTCTTGGCCATACAAATCGGCAGCCGGTCATAACCCCTTTGAGTAAATAGCGCGATATTCTCTTCTGCCTGGGGTGAATACTCAACACTCCCGGCGCCGTAAATCCTGCGCGCAATAGTCTCAATCTTCTCTTTTATCGGGATATCCAGGGGATAGAGAAACCGGAAATCGCTTTTTTCACCGGCAGCCCTGACTACGCTCTTGGCTAATTCCAGCCCTCCCTGCCCGCCTTTTGCCCAGACCTCGCTTACGCAGCAATCATAGGCGCCGAATTCTCTGGCCTTATTCTTCACAAACTCTAATTCCTTATCGCTGTCGCAGGAGAACCTGTTGATGGCCACGACGACCGGGACGCCGAAGCCTTTGACATTCTCTATCTGTTTCTTGAGATTGCAGCTTCCTTCTGCTATCGCCGCGATATCCTCCTTTTCCAGGCAGGTATCTAACGGCATGCCAGCGACAATCTTGAAACGGCCGCTGTGCGCCTTAAGCGCCCTAATCGAACAGACTACCACCGCGGCGTCGGGCTTAAGCCCGCTGTAGCGGCACTTGATATCGAAAAACTTCTCTGCCCCGCAATCGGCTCCGAATCCCGCCTCGGTGACTACATAATCCGAAAGGCTTAAGGCAATTTTATCCTGCAATATTGAACTGTTGCCGTGGGCGATATTGGCAAACGGCCCGGCGTGGACAAAACAGGGCGTATTCTCAATGGTCTGAATCAGGTTCGGTTTTATCGCGTCTTTTAAAAGGACGGCCATGCTTCCGGCAACCTTGATGTCTTCTGTAGTTAAGGCCCTGCCTGTCATCGTGTCCGCAAGAACAATCCTGGCGATGCGGCTGCGCAGGTCTTTCAGGCCTTCGGTCAGCGCCAATATCGCCATCAGTTCCGAAGCCACCGTAATATCAAAACCGCTGTCGCGGGGAATTCCGTCATCCTTAGAGCCCAAGCCGATTCTTACGTTCCTTAAAAACCGGTCGCTTACGTCAACGACCCTGCGCCAGTATATCTTATCGGGATTAATCTTAAGCCGGTTGCCTTTAAACAGGCAGTTATCCAGAAACGCCGCCGCCAGGTTATGGGCCAGCCCTACTGCGTGCACATCGCCGGTAAAATGAAGGTTGAAATCCTCCATCGGCAGCACCTGCGAGTAGCCGCCTCCGGCAGCGCCGCCTTTTATGCCGAAAACCGGGCCTAAGGACGGCTGCCTGATGCAGGTAGAGGTAAACTTGCCCAATTTATTTAGGGCCATGGAAAGGCCGATGGTAGTAACGGTCTTGCCTTCGCCCAAAGGTGTGGGGGTTATCGCGGTAACCAGGATGTATTTGCCCCTCGGCCGGTCTTTAATTTCATCGAGCAGACCTAAGTCTATCTTGGCGATAAAATTTCCGTAAGGAATAAGATATTTTTTGTTTATCCTTAACCTTTCGGCGATATTTACCACCGGCTCCATCTTTGCCTTCTGGGCAATCTCTATATCCGACAGCATCGAATCCCTCTCAATAAGAATACCTGCCGTCTAACTCAAAGGCATTCTTGATTAAATTTATCCGGGGCAGTTGGCCGGTATAGCGCAGAGAAACCACATCAAAACGCGCCTTTTCTTCTAAAAGCTTATTTTCCTTGAGAAACATAAGCGCTGCCCGGGAAATCTGGCCCTGCTTGAATTTATCCACTGCCGCTTCCGGCGGACCGAAACTTTCGCTGCGCCTTGCCTTTACTTCTACGAATACCCAGGTGTCTTTTTCCCGGGCGATGATATCTATCTCGCCGAATTTATTTTTGTAATTCCGGGCGATGATTTTATAGCCGTTGGCCCTTAAGAAGCCGGCCGCTGCCTGTTCACCCGACCTGGCAAACTCCTGCCGCGCCCTAAGCATAGGAAAAGCTTTTACGGTGAATGGGTGTCGGGCCCAGTTTTTTAAGCCTGTTCTTATGCCAAGGCGTGGGATACCCTTTATGCCTGATAAACCCGTAGGCAGGATATACCTTATCGTATAAATACATGATGCGGTCACGGATAACCTTGGCGATAATCGAGGCGCAGGCGATGCTTTTTGATTTACCGTCACCGTTAATAATGTTCTTGTAGGGGTATTTTAAATCCAGCTTGATGTTGCCGTCAACCAAAATATATATGCCTGCATCCCTTAATCTTACCTGCGCGCTGCGCTTCAACTTAAAGACGAGGTCATCCACTGCGGCACTCATCGCCAGACGGTTAGCCTGCTGTATATTCAGCCTGTCGATTACGCCTTCGTTAATTACGCTTAAGCCGAACAGCGAACGGGAGGTGATTTCCAGAAACGCCCGCTCCCTTTGCCTGGCAGTCAGCTTTTTGGAATCGTCAATGCGGGCTTTAAACTTTTCCTCTCTTAAGCTGAATGCCGCCGCGACAATCGGACCGGCCAGCGGCCCGCGGCCGACTTCATCGACACCGATGATGATGTCAAAACCCTTGGCTTTGAATTTTTTTTCGTAATAGAGCATCCTCTTGCCTTAAACTCAAGATAGCCGTCAACGCAAATGCTGCCGCGGGATAAATCTGTTTACTGCGTTTTTTCTTTTTCGCTGGTTTCTCTGGCCGCGATATCGGTCGCCGCCCTGCCGATTTTCCCGCGCAGATAATAGAGCTTCGCTCTTTTGGATTTGCCTTGCCGCAAGACCACAACCCTCTCGATGCTCGGCGAATAAACCGGAAAAACACGCTCTATACCTTCGCCGTAAGATACCTTTCTCACCGTAAAGCTCGCGTTTACCCCTGAGCCTTTCCTGGCGATAACGATACCTTCAAAAGGGTGCAGGCGGACTTTATCCCCCTCGGGAATCTTGACCATTACCTTTACCATATCACCTATATGGAAAGCAGGAATTTCCTTCTTGGTATATGCTTCCTCTATTTTCTTTATCTTATTCATCTTTGAATTTCTCCTTTCTTCTGTAATAAATCCGGCCTTTTCTTTTTGGTTGCCTTAAGCGCATAAAGTCTGCGCCAGGCCTCGATCTTTTTATGATTGCCCGATAAAAGCACTGCCGGGACTTTCCGACCCCGGAATACAGCCGGCCGGCTGTATTGCGGATATTCCAAGATCCCGGCCTCAAAAGATTCATCGGCCAGAGAATTCTTATCGCCGAGAACACCGGGGATAAGACGCACCATGCAATCGACTAGCACCATTGCCGGCAGCTCCCCTCCGGTCAAGACATAATCCCCGATGGAAATCTCCTGATCAACCAGATATTGCCTGACCCTTTCATCTATTCCTTCATAATGACCGCAGATTAAAATCAAATGCTTATGCCTTGCCAATCTTTTAGCGATTTTCTGGTCTAACCTTTTCCCCTGGGGACTCAACAGAATAACCTGCGACCTGCGGCCTGCGGCCTGCGACCTGATACGCTCCACGGCATTAAATATCGGCTCAGCGGTCATCACCATGCCCGAGCCGCCGCCAAAAGGCCGGTCGTCGACCTTTTTATGCTTATCCCGCGTATAATCCCGCAGGTTATGCACGCTAAGCTTGACCTTGCCTTTTGCCTGCGCACGCTTGATTATCGATTCGTTCAATACCGCAGCAAACATCCCGGGGAATATGCTGATGATGTCTATCCTCATAATTTAGAATTGGAATAACTGCCCAAAAATTCTTTCTTGAATCCGCTAAATCTATCCTCCCTAATCGCCTCTCTAATCCTGCGCATCAGCTCCAGATAGAAATGGACATTATGCAGCGAAACCAGCCTTAAGCCTAAGATCTCATCACAATTGAAAAGGTGACGCAGGTATGCACGGCTGAAGTTACTACAGGCATAACAAGAACATTCCTCATCTAGTGCGCTGTAGTCGGAAATATAGGGTGCATTGCGAACGGTCAATTTTCCTTCGCTGGTAAACGCTGTTCCGTTCCTTCCGTAACGGGTGGGGATAACGCAGTCAAATAAATCCACTCCCTCCTCGACCGCTTCGATAATATCTGCCGGCATGCCCATACCCATAAGATAACGCGGCTTCTCCCGAGGCAAATAACCCAAAGTAAAATTCGTAATATTATACCTTAAATTTTTCGGTTCGCCAACAGAAATTCCGCCTAAGCAATAGCCGTCAAAGTCCAGTTCTACCAGCTTCTCTGCGCATTCTTTGCGCAGGTCTTCGAAGGTGGCACCCTGGACGATGCCGAATAATAGCTGAGAATTAACACCAGAACTGTGGACTGTGGACTGTGGACTGTGGACCTGTTTCGACCGCCTGGCCCAGTCCACCGTCCTCTCCATGGCAATCGTGGCATAATCCCGGCTGCAGGGATAATGCGCGCACTCATCCAGGGGCATGATGATATCTGAGCCTAAATCCCTCTGGATCCCGATAACATCCTCGGGAGAAAAGAAATGCTTAAGACCGTCAATGTGCGATTGAAACTCTACACCTTCATCGCTTACCTTGCGCAATAAGGCCAGGCTGAATATCTGATAACCTCCGCTGTCCGTGAGTATTGACCCTTTCCAGGAAATAAATCTGTGCAGCCCGCCTGCCTGCTTAATTACCTCCCTGCCCGGACGCAAAAAAAGATGGTAGGCATTGGCTAAAATAATCTGCGCGCCGGAATTCTCCAACTCTAAAGGGGACAATGCCTTAACCGTGCCCTGTGTGCCTACCGGCATGAAACAGGGAGTATCGATTATACCGTGAGCAGTAGTTAATCTGCCCAGGCGCGCCTTGCTGCCTTTATCCTCGTGGGTTATCTGAAACATGTTTTTGGCCCCAAGCACTGACTAAATAATCAGCATCGCGTCGCCGTAACTATAGAACCTGTAGCCCTGCTTTATCGCTTCTGCGTAGGCTCTCTTTATGTTATCCGCTCCCGCGAAGGCAGACACCAGCATCAGCAGGGTCGAACGCGGCAAGTGGAAATTAGTCAACAGCCGGTCGACAATCTTGAAGCTGTATCCGGGGTAGATGAATAAATCGGTGTAACCCCGGTAATCGCCGCCCGCGGATCTCTTATCTACCTTAAGACCGGCCAGCGTCTCTAAGACCCGCGCGCTGGTTGTCCCCACGCAGACAATCTTACTGCCGGATTGCTTACGCTGCCTGACCAGGCTAAAATCATCTTTGCCCATCCGGTAATACTCCTTATGCATCTTATGCCTCGATATATCATCTTCCTTGACCGGATTAAATGTCGCGTAGTTAATGTGCAGGGTAACGGATACGGTCTTAACACCCTTAGCGGTTATCTTTGATAACAAATCAGGGGTAAAATGCAAACCTGCGGTGGGCGCTGCCACCGCACCCGGCTCCCTGGCGAAAACGGTCTGGTAACGGTAGAAATCCTCTTCTGACGGCTCCCGCTTGATGTAAGGCGGAAGCGGTATCAACCCTTTTTCATAAATGTAATCCGCATCAGCGCTATCAAAACGCAGCGTATTTCTGTCTATAACCGTAGCCTGAAGAGAGCCGCCGTTAAAATTAATCCTCTGCCCCGGCTTAAGGCGGGAAGGTTTTAATAATACCGAAAAGTCGCTTCCCGTCTTCTTCTTAAGGAGCAGGCAGTCGACTTTACCGCCGGTCTCTTTTTTACCGATTAGCCTCGCCGGTAAGACCTGAGTATCATTTACGACTAAGAGGTCTTTTTCCTCTAAATAATCCGTAATATCGGTAAAATTTCTATGCGTTACCTCTGCGTTCTCTCTGTTTAATACCAATAAGCGGGAGGCATCTCGCCTTTCCAGAGGATACTGGGCGATTAGCTCTTTGGGCAGATGGTATGCAAACTCTGATAATTGCATGTTTAAGGCGCTATCTCATCAATCAAGCCTATACGGCTTCCCGGATAATAATGGCCGATGATCTTTCTGAAGCTAAAGCCGCGCTTCGCCATAAAATAGGCCCCCCATTGGCAAAGCCCTACTCCGTGGCCCCATCCCCGGCCTTCAAAATAGGCGTGGTTTTTATTGACCCGGACTTTAAAGTCAGCGCTCCTGATGATATTCGGCCCGACGGCGTTACGGAAATTCTTTCCGCTTAAGTCTATGCTTTCACCGCCGAAATGAATTCTCATACCGTCAATCCTGCCGGAATCGTCCCTGCTTAAAATAGATATCTCTTTTATGTCCTGGTTTATCGCCAACCCCGCCTTGTTTAACGCCTCTCTTATATCTTGCAGCGCTATCACCCGGTGCCATTTAATATGGGGAGAATCCGCGCAAAATCCGCACTCTACACCTTTAAGCGGCTTGATACTCACGTCCCAGAGGCGGGAGGCGTCTTCGGTATGGCCGGCGCAGGTAGCGGAGTAATAGGCCGGCAGGACTTCATTGTTATAGATGATGATTTCGCCGCGGGTTTCCTCAACCGCCCGGTTTGTGCGGTACCTCTCGGAGGTTTTGCCACCGTAAACCTGGGAATAGATATCCGCGGTCAGGTCATAATCCTTAGCCCTATTAATCCGCTGTTGATATAACGCGAATGTCCGCGATGCTACTGCCTGTGCCTTCAGCGCCTCAATCGGCCAATGGTGTGAGACTTCGTGGTATAAAACCCCTTTGACGTATTCTTCCAACTCAAGGTAATTAATTACCGAGAAGCCGCTGCCTTCTTTATCGCTGATAAATCGGACATCCCCCCTAAATTCACGACCATCAATTTTTACAACATTGGATTCAAGGGACCTGATAATTACGCTGCCGGCCTTAAGATTTATCTCACCCAGCAGGAATGTGTTGTTGTATTCCAGCAGTGTGGTATTCAGGTCGGTGCCGGGGAAAAGGACGGTGCCGGTTTTTTTATCCAGCACCTCATACGAACCCTCTATTGCCAGGCTTGCGGAATTTCTATTCTCCAGGACCAGCACGCGTAGATAAACGGCTGTAGCGGCACGGGAATTAAACGAAGCAGAGGAGAAAAGGCAAGCCGTAATTACCGCTGCCATAATCGCCGTTTTTAATCTGCGCAGCCTGAATTTTATCGACGAGGCCATAGCCAAAATATTAACGAGAGGAGGATACTGATTAATATCGAAGTAGCGACAGGGAAATAAAAAGTGAAATTCTTCCTTTGTATGTATATATCTCCGGGTAGCCGCCCGAAAAAAGGTATTTTATTGACAAAAGTTAATAATATGCCGAGACCAATTAAAATAGCCCCAAAAATGATTAAGGTTTTACCGATTTCTTGCATCTGTTTATTGATCCCCCTCTGACATTCTGCAGAAATGCAGGGGGATCAATTCGCACACATAACTTATGTCGGTAGCATATTAAATAGACACTCCATAAGTTATGTGCGCGCGGATTATCCCCATGCGTTCCCTAAAAACATAAGGGGGATCAATTCGCACACATAACTTATGTCGGTAGCATATTAAATAAACACTCCATAAGTTATGTGCTCATTGAGTAAACACACCCGCAATATTTCTGGCAGTATATGCCCTTGGCCTTTGCTTGGGCTTGCGCCTTACGAAACCCCGGCCGGAAGTCCTGGTAATAAAAATCAACATCCTCTTCCCGGGCAACCTCAGAGCCGATTTTATTAAGCAGCTCCTGATCCTGGTAAGGGCTGACCAATAAGGTGGTGGAAAAATATGCGCATCCTTTTTCTTGCGCAGCCCTGGCTGTGGCCTTAAGTCTTAATTCCCAACAGAGGGAACATCTCTGCGGGGCCGTTTCCTTGAGGTTTACCGCCTGAAAGAACTGGGCGGGATTATATTCCGGATAAATAACCTCTGTGTCAAGCTCTCTGCCCAACTCGACCAGCGCCTGCTTTCTCTGTTCGTATTCGGAAAGGGGATGGATATTGGGATTATAGAAAAATCCCGTTACCGCGAAACCTTCCTGGCGTAACCTCTCCAGCGGATATATCAAACACGGCGCGCAGCAGGTATGCAGCAGCAGCTTCATTTAGACTTAAAATAAATGTTCCTGTTCTTCCTTATTGTATTTGATTCCGAAATGTTCGTAGGCCAACCGGGTAGCCAGCCTGCCACGGGAGGTGCGCTTTAAGTAACCTGCCTTAAGTAAATAGGGCTCTATCGTATCCATAATCGTATCTACTTCTTCGTTCAGGCTGGCGGCGAGGGATTCGATTCCCACCGGCCCGCCGGAATAGGTTTCCAGTATTGCCTTCAATACCCGGCGGTCGATATCGTCAAAACCCGCTTTATCAATCCCTAAGCCGTCTAATGCCGATCCGGCATTTTCCAGGCTTATGGAATCCTGCTTCGATACCTGTACATAATCTCTGATGCGGCGCAATAGCCGGTTGGCGACCCGGGGGGTTCCGCGGGAACGCCGGGCAATTTCCAGGGATGCCGGCATGTCTATAGCCATACCCAGCACCTTGGCAGAATGCCGGATAATCTTTGCCAGCTCTTCTTCCTGGTAGAAATCCAGGTGGTAAAAAATGCCGAACCTGCCTCTTAACGGCGCGGCAAGCAAACCCGCCCGGGTAGTGGCACCCACGAGGGTAAAAGGTTTCAGGTTGAATTTTATCGTTTTGGCATAAGGGCCTTTATCGATTATAAAATCTATCTGGAAGCTCTCCATCGCCGGGTAGAGGAATTCCTCTACCACCTTGGGCAGTCGGTGTATCTCATCTATAAACAGGATATCCCCTTTCTCTAAATTAGTTAATATGCCGATTAAGTCTCCCGCCCTTTCTATGGCCGGGCCGGAAGTGGCGGTAATCTTCGTCCTCATTTCGTGGGCAATGATGTGGGCCAAGCTGGTTTTACCTAAACCCGGAGGCCCGGAAAGCAAGATATGCTCCAGAGGCTCTTTTCTCTGCTGGGCTGCGGTTATGACAATCTTCAGGTTTTCCACCAGCTCCTTCTGGCCGATAAAATCCGATAGTTTATCCGGCCTTAGAGAGAGGTTCAAAACCACGTCTTCTTCGGTCTCCTGCTTCCCTAATTCGCCCGCCCCGACTAATTTAATTCTTTCTTTTTGCATAAGGGTCAATGTTGTTTTTATTCCTGGTGATTTCTATATCACCGAACATCTTATTCTGCCTGACGATAATCTCTTTTAATCTGATTAATTCCAAAATCGCCAGGAAGCTGACGATAATCTCGAATTTGTTTTTTGCCCGCTCAAACAAAGCCCGCAGGTTAACCACAGGCTCCTCCAGCAAAAGATGCAGAATCTGATGGATTTTTTCCTCTATCGTAAACTCATCCTTGACCACCTCATAGAAGAGCTCGCGCGGGGCGTCCTTCAACACTTTGGAAAATACGCTGATCAAGTCGAATATGCTGGCCTCGAAATAGACTTCTTTACCGTCATCCGCCGGAATCTCCGGTTCTACCTTGGGCCGCCGGAAAACCTGCTGCCGGCTCTCTTCCATCTGGCGCAGCCCCTGGGCTATTTCTTTAAACCTCTGGTATTCCTCCAGCCGCCTGGCTAATTCCAGGCGCGGGTCCTCCTGTTCTTCCCGTGCAACCTCCTGCGGGTCTTGAGGCAGCAGCATCTTGGACTTAATCTGTATTAAGGTGGCGGCCATCACCAGGAATTCTCCGGCGATGTTTAAATCCAGCAAACGCATCAGCTCCAGGTAGCTTAAGTACTGTTCGGTTACCTGGGCAATAGGTATATCATAGACATTAAGATGGTCTTTCTTTACCAGGTAGAGCAGTAAATCCAGGGGGCCTTCAAAGATTTCTAATTTGATTTTGTAACTCATTTGTCTAATCTACGCAGGCGGCTTAACGGCAGCGGCTTGGCACACCCTAAGCTACAAACCCAGCAGGTCTTTGACTTCCGAGAGGGTGGCGGCGGCGATACCCTGCGCCCTGTTCTCGCCCTGCTGCAGCATCTGAAATACCCGGTCTTTATTCCCGGCGAGCTCCTTCCTTTTTGCCTGCACCGGCTCCAAGAATTTCACCAGGATTTCCGCCAGTTCTCTCTTGCAGTCAGTGCAGCCGATTTTAGCCTTACGGCAGAGCTGGTCAATCTCTTTCTTCCTTTCGGGAGCAAACACCGCATAATAACTGTGGACGTTGCACCTCTGGGGGTGGCCGGGGTCGCCGAGCTTTATCCTTGCCGGGTCGGTAAACATGCTGCGGGTTTTTTTGCGGATCGTCTCCGGCTCATCGGAAAGTGCGATATAATTATCGTAACTCTTGCTCATCTTGCGGCCGTCCGTACCCATCAGCCGGGCAGTCTCAGTCAAGAGCGCCTGGGGTTCGGGAAATACCTCTTTTTTATATAAACTATTAAATTTTTTGCCGATCTCCCGGGTTAACTCCAGGTGCGGCAGCTGGTCTTCGCCGACGGGGACGGCGTTTGCTTTATATAACAGGATATCCGCTGCCTGTAAAACCGGATAACCCAAAAAACCGTAAGTGCTTAAGTTCCGGTTAGTCACCTGTCGTAACTGCTCTTTATAAGTCGGACAGCGCTCCAGCCAGCCAAGGGGGACAAACAGGGAAAAAACCATATAGAGCTCCAGGTGTTCTTTGATATGGGACTGGATAAACACGGTTGAACGGTGGGGGTCTATGCCGCAGGCAAACCAGTCAATGGCATTACTGATGATGTTCTCTCTTATACCCCGGGGGTCTTCGTATTCCGACATCAACGCATGCCAATCAGCGACCATAAATAGACAGTCGTACTCCTCCTGCAGCTTAACCCAATTCTTCAATGCCCCTACCAGATGCCCGAGGTGCAGCGGCCCGGTCGGCCGCATTCCGCTTAAAATCCGCTTCTTTGTATTAACCGGTTTATTCATTGGCTAAAACCTTGCCTTGGGCTTCTCCGGCAACCATCCTCTGGTTCGTTTTGCCTACAGCTTCCTGGCAATCTTCTCAATGTCATAGGCCTCTATTATGTCTCCCGCTTTTAAGTCTTCCAGCCCAGCGAGAGAGATGCCGCATTCAAACCCTTCGGTAACTTCCCGGGCGTCGTCTTTAAACCGCTTCAGGGAGGAAATTTTTCCCTTGAATATAATTTCGCCGTTCCTTACCAGTGTCGCCTCGGCATTGCGGGGTATCCTGCCTTTGACTACAGAACAGCCGGCGATTGTCCCGAAAGTAGATAGTTGAAACACCTTTTTTACTTCCGCCCGGCCTAAAAATATCTTCTTTATTTCCGGCTCCAGCATCCCCTCTAAAGCACTCTTTAAATCATTACTTAACTCGTATATTATATTGTAAGTGCGCACCTCAATGCCTTCTTTCTTGATTAGTTCCTGCGCCCGCTCATCGGCAACAACGTGAAACCCCAATATCAGGGCATTGGAGGCGCTGGCGAGGATAACGTCGGAAACGTTTATCGGCCCGGTCCCCTGGTGGATAATATTCAATTTTACTTCCGCGCTGTCCAGCTTCTTGAACGACTCTCTGATTGCCTCTAAAGAGCCCGCCACGTCTGCCTTCAAAATAAGCTTTAATTCTTCGACCTTGCCTTCTTTTATCTCGGCATACAGATCGTCCAGGCTGATCCTCTTGATCGTTTTCATCTGGGCGAGTTTTTCTTTTTCCTGCCGGCTTAAGGCAATGCTCCTTGCCTTTTTCTCGTCTTCCACGACAAAAAACTGTTCGCCGCCTTCCGGGGCCCCGGCAATCCCCAGCACCTCAACCGGCATAGAGGGCCCTGCCTCGCTAAGAGGCCGGCCGCAGTCATCAAACATTGCCTTTATCTTGCCGTAAAAATCCCCCACGATGAAATTATCGTTCAGGCGCAAGGTGCCGTTTTGCACAAGCAGCGTAGAAACATAGCCCTGTCCCTTTTTCATCCTGGACTCAATCACTACCCCCATTGCCGGCCTCTTACAGCCTGCCTTTAATTCCAGCATCTCCGCTTCCAGGAGAATCATCTCCAGAAGCCCGTCTATCCCCTGCCGGGACTTTGCCGACACCGGCACGGTTATGGTATTGCCCTGCCAGTCTTCGGCCTTAAGGTTCAACTCCGCAAGCTGCTTTTTTACCTTATCGATATTCGCCTGGGGCTTGTCGATTTTGTTTATCGCCACGATGATGGGGACTCCTGCTTCGCGGGCATGGTCAACGGCTTCCACTGTCTGCGGCATGATTCCGTCGTCCCCAGCCACCACCAGGACTACAATATCGGTGATGCGCGCTCCCCTGGCACGCATCGCGGTGAACGCCTCGTGACCTGGAGTATCCAAAAAGGTAATGCTGCCTTTAGGCAGAATCAGACGGTAAGCGCCGATATGCTGGGTAATGCCGCCGGATTCACGCTGCGCGACATTACTCTGCCTCAACGCGTCCAATAACGAAGTTTTACCGTGGTCAACGTGCCCCATCAGCGTCACCACCGGTGCCCGGGGCGATAAAAGATGGGGCGGGTCCTTTTCCTGATGAAAGAAAAGCGCTGTTTCCTCTTCGCCCTTTGCCTTCTTTATCCGGAAACCGTAACCTCTGCAGATATCTCTTACTAAATCTTCTTCCAGGGACTGATTAATTCCCACCATCCGGCCTTTATCCATAATACGCTTGATTAATATCGAGGGCTTCTCCTGGAGCTTTACCGATAAGTCTTTAACCGTAATCGGCAAATTCAATTCCAGGATTACGCCTTCTTCCTCAACAGGCGCGGAAACAGGGGTTTCTTTTTCTTCCGGCTTTACCTTTTCGACTGAAACTGGAGGGACTGCGGCGGCGACAGGAGGAGCTGCGGCGGGCTGAGGCGCTTGCGTTTTCTTCTCCGGCTCTAAAACCGGTGCCGGCGCAACAGCCATAGCATGTTTTTCCTTAACGCCTGCCGTATCGCGGGAAGCCTTTGCCGGCTCAACCGCCTTTAATTTAGGAGCGGCCTTTTTAACCGCTTTTTTTACCTTGACCGCCTTAGGTTTTTGTTCTTTGACTGCTTTGGGCTTTTGTTCTTTTATCTTATCGCCGGGCTTATGTCCAGCCTTGGCTGTTTTTTTCTCTTTGGCTTGGCTTGATTTTGCTGCGGCAATTGCCGCCTTAGCCATAGCTACCGCAGCCCGATCCAGGACGGAATCCGGCCCCTCGACACTGACCTTAAGGCTTTTCAGCCTGGTAATCAGGGTTTTTGAAGTTACGCATAATTCTTTTGCCAATTCATTTACTTTCATTTATCCTCGCCGGTTATGGCTTGCCTGATTTCTTTACTATCTTTCTTGCCTGCTCGACTATTTTTGCCGCCTTCATTTCGCCGATTCCCTCTATCTTCACCAAGTCATCTACGCTCGCCTCTGCTATCTGCTCCAGAGTTTTAAATCCCGCTTCCTCCAGCAAGGCCCGGGTTTTTTCTCCCACGCCGCTTATTTTTACTTCCGGCTTGTCCTTCTTCTTTTCTTCCTGCTTCTCTTTCTTAGGTTTCTTCTCTTTCTTAGGCTTAACTACGGGCTCTTCCGCTGGCTCTTCCTTCTCCGCGGCCTTTGCCGCAGCGGTTTCCTTTGTCCGGATATCCAGTTCCCAACCTACCAGACGGCTGGCCAGACGCACGTTCTGCCCGTGCTTGCCGATTGCCAGGGAAAGCTGGTCCTGGTCGACAATGGCCTCCGCCTTCTGGTGTTCTTTATCCAGGATGATCTCGGCGATCTTGGCCGGCGAAAGTGCCGCCTGGATGTATTCCCTGATATCTTCGTTCCAGCGCACGATATCTATCTTCTCTCCCTGCAGCTCAAAAACAATGTTTTTCACCCGGCTGCCTCTCATACCTACGCAAGCGCCTACGGAATCCACCTTGTCGTTTTTAGAATACACGGCGATTTTTGTGCGCTCGCCGGCGCTGCGGGAGATGGCCCTTATCTCCACGATGCCTTCATATATCTCGGGTACTTCCAATTCAAAGAGCTTCTTCACGAAATTGGGGTGCGCGCGGGAAAGAACAATCTGAGCGCCCTTGATGTCCTTTTTGACCTCCAGACAATAGGTGCGAATGCGCTGGCCTTGCTTAAATTCCTCGCTGCCCGATTGTTCCCGGCGGGGAAGCAGGCCTTCTGACCGGCCGAGCAAATCCACGATGATATTCCCCTTTTCAAAACGGTACACCGTTCCGCTGACAATCTCGCCTACTTTAGACTGGAACTCTCCAAATACAACCTCCTTCTCGGCTTCCCGGATCTTCTGGATGATTACCTGTTTTGCGGTCTGCGCGGCGATGCGGCCGAAATCAATGGAGGTGATCTCCTGCGTGCCCTTTATCGCCTTGACCTTTCCCGTCGCCCTGTCCAGATGCACGCTGAGCTCTTCGTTGGGCTTAACGTCAATGACCTTACGCACGGCACTCAATAAGGCGGCCTCAACCGCCTGAATGAGCACTTCCTTATTTATGCCCTTCTCTCTTTCAATCTGATCCAATATCGCTAATAATTCACCGTTCATTTTTCCTCTCTCTGCAATTCATTTTTGTTAACTTACGAACTGCGAGCTACGAACTCTAAAGCTCTATGGCTACGAGCTACGAGCTAAACCTGCAATTCCTATTTCTGACTGCTAGATTACCTGCCTTGCCTTGTTTATCTTTCCGTAAGGGATATCTATGCTCCCGGCGGCAGTCTCCAAAGTAACCCTGCCCTCATCCGCTGCCTTTACCGACCCCTCTAACTCCTGCCTGCCTTCAATAGGTTCAGCAAAAAAACACTTCACCGTTCTGCCGATTACCCGGCAGAAATCATTCTTTTGCTTAAGCGGCCGGTCTACCCCGGGAGAAGACATCTCCAGGACATAACCGGCGCCAAACACCTCCGCGGCATCCAATGCTCGGCTTATCAGGTTATTCATCAATGCGCATTCCTCAATAGTGATGCCGCCGTCCAGCCGGTCGATAAGGAGAGTCAATACCGGCCGGTTCCTGCCGTGGTATTTTACTTCGACTAATTCGAAACCCCGGTCCTTAAGGCAGGGAATGGCTATCTCTTTTACCTTCTCTATGATTTCCTGGCTGAACATCTAAACTTCCTGCAGACCATGGACCAACCGGCTTATTTTCTCGACCGCGATTTTCGCCTCGATGAAAAAGACCTTCCCGTCCTTACGCCGCTTAACCTCTACCTGGTTTTTCTTCAGCGCCTCTTTGCCGATAATTATCTGCCAGGGTATACCGATAAGCTCCGCGTCTTTAAATTTGACACCTGCGCGTTCATCACGGTCATCCAGCAACACAGAGATATTCGCTCTATTCAGGCCGGCATATAACCTCAGGGCCTCTCTGAGGCTTTCCTCCTGTGTAACATCTATCGGTATAACCAACGCATTAAAAGGAGCGGCCTCCTCCGGCCAGATGATTCCGTTTGTGTCATGGTTCTGTTCGATAATCGCGGCGATCAGCCGGGAAACCCCGATGCCGTAGCAACCCATAACTATAGGCTTAAGTTTGCCCTTATCGTCTAAAAACTTCGCTCCCAGTGTCTCGGTATATTTTGTCCCTAATTTAAATATATGGCCTACCTCAACCGTATTGACTCTCTCCAGGCTGCCGTTACACTGAGGGCAAACCTCTGTAGAAGGTGAATCCGCGCCGGCGCCTTTTACGAAATTACACCCCGGGCAGCGCAGCAAAACGTCCTCTCCGCTTTCCGCGGGCACCATGAATTCGTGCGAAAGATTCCCCCCCATTACCCCGGAGTCCGCCTGGCTGGTCAAAAACTCCAGTCCGCACCTTCTGAAAATAAGCCTGTAGGCATCAAGCATAAGATTATAATTTTTGTCCAGCCCGGCCTCATCGGCATCAAAGCTGTAAGCGTCCTTCATGATAAATTCGCAGGCCCGCACCACACCGAAGCGCGGCCTGATTTCATCCCGGAACTTAGTCTGAATCTGGTATAAAATCAGCGGCAATTGCTTATAAGACTGCACGTGGTTTTTCACCAGGTCGGTAATCACCTCTTCGTGTGTCGGCCCCAGGCATAGTTTGCGGCCCCGGCGGTCGGTAAACCGGATCATTACCTCGCCGATTTCCCCATCGCGGCCGCTCTTCTGCCATAATTCCTGCGGCTGCAGCGCCGGCAGGAGCAGTTCCTGCGCGCCGGCTTCATTCATCTCCTGGCGGATAATCCGCTCAATGTTACCCAGCACCCGCAGCCCCAAAGGCAAATAAGAATATATCCCGGAAGAAAGCATGCGGATTAATCCCGCGCGCAGCATCAGCTGATGGCTTACGGATTCCGCCTCCTGGGGTGTCTCTTTTAACGTGGGAATAAATGCCCTTGACCAGTGCATTTGCTTTTCCCTGCTCCCCTTACCTTCTGCTTACCCGCTTCAATGATTAATATTCTTAATTGTTTTCAAGAGCTGCCTGACGCACTCATTCGCCGCAATCTTTCTTACCGGCCTGCCCTTCTTAAACAACAGGCCTTCTTTTTTACCAAAGGCAATGCCGATATCCGCTGCCTTTGCCTCTCCCGGGCCGTTGACCATGCAGCCCATTACGGCCACCTTCTGTGGACGAGTTGACAGTCGACAGTCGACAGTCGACAGCTTAACCTCCAAATCTTTCACTATCTTAATCAAATCCACCTGGCAGCGGCCGCAGGTAGGGCAGCTGATAATCTCAGGCGCAAAATTCCTCAATCCCATAGCCTGTAAAATGGCCCGGCTAGCCTTTACTTCCTCCTGCGGGCTACCCGTAAGGGATACCCTTATTGTATCACCTATTCCCCGAGAAAGCAAAACCCCTATTGAGATAGCTGACTTTATTATTCCCTGAGCAGCCAGGCCGGTTGCCGTAACGCCCAGGTGAAAAGGATAGTCGCAGACAGCGGCCATCTTACGATAAGCCTCGATAGTATCGAAGATATCCGAGGCCTTTAAGGAAACCACGATATCGAAAAAGCCGAATCCCTCCAGCATCTTTATATAACCCATTGCGCTCTTTACCATGGAACTGCTGATATCCTGCCGCCTGCCGGCTGGTAAGCGGCGGTAACCCTTTAATGAACCGGAATTGACGCCTACCCTGATGGGTATGCGCGCTGCTTTAGCTGCCCGGGCGACCTCACGCACCTCTTCTCTTTTGTAAATATTCCCCGGATTAAGCCTTACCTTATCTATGCCGTTATCTATTGCCGCCAGCGCCAGGCGAAAATCAAAATGTATATCCGCTACCAAAGGCAGCCGGGAAAACGGCTTTATCTTTTTAATCGCCGCGGCATCCTCAAGGTCGGCAACGCTCAGGCGCACAATTTCGCAGCCGCTGGCCTCTAATTCCTTTATCTGCCGGAGGGTGCCGCTGACGTCCCTGGTATGCGTCTTGGTCATCGACTGTACGGCAATCGGCTTATTGCCGCCGATAGGAACGCGGCCGATTTTTATAATCCTGCTCCTGCGCCTTTTTATCATGCTAAAGCTTGGCTTTCCTGCCTAAAGGCCTTTGCTAACGCGGGCCGATAAATTTCCCTAACCGTTCGAATACGCCGAACCTTACCAAGTCGTTATAAAAAACGAATAAGGCCAATAATACAATCAGGCTTAAGCCAAACTGGGTAATCGCCTTATCCACCTTCTGGCTCAAACGTCTGCCCCGGAGCTTCTCGACAATCAGGAGAAAGATATGGCCGCCGTCTAACACAGGCAGGGGTAGAAGATTAAATATCGCCAGGCTGACGTTTAAAACCGCCATCAGGTGTATTACCGCGATAAACCCTAACTCCGCGGCCTTGGAAGTAATGTAAAATATGCCTAAGGGGCCGGTGGCAGAATCGCGCATGGAGAGCCTGCCGGTTACGATGCGCCAGATTGCCTTGTAAGTAATCAGCGTAAACTCCAGCAACTTAGCCGTGCCGCGCGAAAGAGACTCCAACAGCCCGTATCTCACCTTTATAATTTCTTCCGCGGGCTGCACTCCGATTAGTCCCACACTCTTGTTGTCTCCCAATATCCCCGGGATGTCCCGCTGTTTAATCCTTACCTCAATATCTGATACGGTATTGCCGCGGGAAACGGACAACTTGACGATGTCGCCGTCTTTCTTAATATGAATGATTTTCTGCAGCTCGTCCCAGTAGGCAACCCTCTTGCCGTCAACCGCGATTATCCTGTCGTCTTTGACTATGCCGGCCTGCTCTGCGCCCAGGCCTTCAATCGTTTCGCCTACTTTGGTGGTGAGGGTAGGATATCCGAAAAAGAAAACAATCCACAGACACACCAGGGCTGCCGCGTAATTCAAGGCCGGGCCGAAGAAGACAATCTTGACACGCTGCCAGGGTGTTTTGGAAAGATACTCGCCGGGCCCACCTTTAAAATCCTCGGGTTCGTCTCCTGCCAGCTTCACATATCCGCCTAAGGGGACGGCACAAAGCAAATATTCGGTTTCCCCTTTCCGGTGAGAAAACAACTTCGGGCCGAACCCTAAGGAAAAACGCTCAACCTTCACCCCTACTCTTTTTGCCATAATAAAATGCCCGAACTCGTGGACGATGATCAGGATGCTTAAAACTAAAACAAACAGCAATAATGAAAACATTAGGTTATCCTTTTCCCCCTAATCCGCCTACCAAATCCTGCGCCTGTTGTTTCGCCCAGGCATCTATGCGCAGTATCTCATCCAGCCCGGGACGGGAAACCACCTTATGCCTGGCCAATACCTTTTCGATAATCTTGGGGATGCCTAAGAAGCCGATTTGCTTATTTAAAAAAGCGTCTACGGCGACTTCATTAGCGGCGTTTAACACACAAGGCGCAGAGCCGCCCCGTACAGCCGCCCCCCAGGCAAGCCGGAAACAGGGAAATCTGGCCATGCTCGGCTTATAAAAAGTTAACTTCCCTAACTTAAAAAAGTCAATGCCGTTTAGGCTGCCGGGAAAACGCCGGGGATAAGTCAGGGCATACTGTATGGGCACGCGCATATCGGTAACCGAAAGCTGGGCTAAAATTGAACCGTCAATAAATTCCACCATCGAATGGATTATCGCCTCGGGATGGATGATAATCTCGATATCCTTCACACCCAGCCCGAATAAATGCATCGCCTCGATAAGCTCGAGGCCTTTATTCATCAGGGTCGCGGAATCTACCGTTACCTTCCTGCCCATCTTCCAACGCGGGTGCCGCAGGACCCTGTCTAATGAAACCTTCTGCAAAGCACGGCGGCTAAAATCTTTCAGCGGCCCGCCGGAAGCGGTGAGATAAACTTTTTTTAACGTCTTTTTTTCTTTCCCCTCTACGCACTGCCATATCGCCGACTGTTCGCTGTCTATGGGAAAAATCTTCGCATTCCCTTCCCTAGCCTTACGCATGATTATATCGCCCGCCATCACCAGCGCTTCCTTATTCGCCAAGGCCACGTCCTTGCCTGTCTCTATAGCCTTCAAGAGCGGCCTTAAGGCGGCAGAGCCGCTGATCGCCAACACTACCAGGTCTATTGCCTTATCCCCGGCAATGGCTGCTGCGGCGTCTTCGCCCGCCAGCAGTTTAATTTTTTTATCTAACTTTCCGGCCAACTCCCCGGCCTTGATAGTATCGCTGACCGCGACCAGGCGGGGAGAAAATCTCTTAATCTGCCGGTAGAGAACTTCGGTGCGTGAATTAGCACTTAATCCCACTACCTGGAATTCTCCGGGGAAGCGCGCGGCTACCTGAAGGGTATTTTCTCCAATGGAACCCGTCGAACCTAATATGGCGATACGCTTCATAGTACTGAGCCGTCAACAAATAATGGGCACATTGGAAGCCCGAATTTAGGCCGTATGCAAGGCGCGACGACGAAGGCGTACCCGCTGCGGTACGCCGAGGAGGAGCAACGCCGCAGACGGCCGAAAGGCGGGCTTCCCCCTATATCTATATAGTAATGGGCTGGCTGCTTTTGGGCTGCGACTGCGTCACTCGTCCTTGGCGTAGCGCCCTGGCTACGCCGGCGTCCTCGTTCCTTGTCTCGCTCCAAAATCAGTTCAGCCAATGTGTCCATTATTTATTGATGGCTCAGTAATATTGCGGATTCAAGGCGATAAACCGGAAGATTGCTTCCCTTATACCCTAGAACGGCTTTTTAATTCTTAAGCAGAATGATGCTCATGTAAAAATAGAAAACCGGAGCGGTGAAAATAAGGCTGTCCATTAAATCCAGGATGCCGCCTAAACCGGGCAGCAGGCTGCTGGAATCTTTTAGCTGGCAGTCGCGCTTCATCAACGACTCGGACAAATCGCCCAACTGCCCCAGAACCCCCAGAAAACCGCCCAAAAATGCCAGGTGGAAATAAGAATAGGGAACAAACGCCTTGCTGGCCAACGCTCCCAGGATACTGAAAACCAAACCGGCAAAAGCCCCTTCTACGGATTTCTTAGGGCTTACCCTTGGAATCAGGGGGGTCTTGCCGAAACGCGCTCCCACCAGATACGCGCCGATATCGCCTAACTTCGTAATCAAGAGAAGCATAAGCAATAACCACGTCCCGTTGGGTAAATATTTAATCTTGGCCAGAAAACTCAAAAACCAGGCCACATAGAGTATGCCGAATACCGTGGTGGAAATCCCTACCACTACCCCCTCGTGTTCCTTACGCCTGAATTGCATAAGGATGAGCGTTAAGCATGCCAGAACAATAAAAAAAAGCTCCCAGCCTTTGGTAAGCTCAAAACGCAATAATACGGAAAGCGGTATAATCGTGCCGATGGCAATACCGCAATACTTGAAGATAACAATACCTTTCTTCTCCAGCATGGAGAAGAATTCGTATAAACCGCCGGCGACTATCAAGCAGACTACCAAAGCGAACAGCCAATTATAAATCAGGGATAAGCTGAGTATGCCGATTAAAATTAACGAACTAGCGATTCTTTTCCCTAGCATCTATATCACCGAATCTACGCTCTCTCTTCTGGTATTCCCTGATTACCGCTTCCAGCTCCCCGCGGTCGAAGTCCGGCCAGTATTTGTCGGAAAAATAAAGTTCGGCGTAGGAAATCTGCCAGAGCAAAAAATTGCTGATGCGCATTTCTCCGCTGGTGCGGATTAAAAGTTCGGGGTCGGGAATCTTCTTAACACCCGTATACAACAAGGCGGAGAAAAGCCCCTCATCCAGGCTCTCCGCGCTCTCTTTACCGCAGGCCACTTCCCCGGCGAACCGCTTGGCCGCGTTTACAATCTCCTGCCTCGCCCCATAATTTAACGCCAGGATAACCTTAATGCCGCTGTTGCCTTTTGTGTGCTCCTGAACGCATGCTATTCTTTTCTGGAGATACTTCGGCAGGGGGTCGCACTCTCCGATTACCAAAAGCCTGATATTGTTTTCATCCAATTCGCTCAATTGATTCTTAAGATAATTATCCAAAGCGCGCATGAGCATGCTTACTTCCCTCTGCGGCCGGCACCAGTTTTCTGTCGAAAAAGTAAAAAAGGTAAGGAATTTAATCCCCAGCTCGTCCGCCGCCTTTACAATCTCCCTCACCCGTTTTATTCCCTCCCGGTGGCCGGCAGCGCGCGGCAGCCCTCTTTCTTTTGCCCACCTGCCGTTGCCGTCCATGATAATGGCGATATGCTGAGGGATATTATTATGATTGATCATTAGCGGATAGCGCCTGCCCGCCTGCGGCGGGGATAGCGAGAGCGTATAGCTGTCTCTACGCTATTGATGGACCCGATAATCTATCTCGGGAAAAATATTATCCTTGTATTCAATATCCGCAAGCCAGTGGTCATCCAGGCAATTGCCTTTTATCTGCTCATAAAGCTGCGTAAACCTTAAGAGGTGCTCTTTCGTCCGGCGGACAGCGTAACTGACATGGGTTCCCGTAGCCATGATAAAAGCCCAATCAGAACTCTGCGCCAGGAGCAGTTCTCTTAATGCCTGGTTTAACGCCCGGCGCAAAACGCCATCCGGATTAGGGTGAGAAAACTGGTGCACTAACTCGGTCATCCTTTCCGATGCCTGATGAAGATGGCGGTATATCCAGTCGTTTGAACCCTGCAGCCAGACTTCGCTGTAACCCTTCCATCCCCAGCTGGACATCGAAGGGGTGATCACCTGGTTGCGCGGATTTTCCGCCAAGTATTCTGAGGGCGTTACCATGCGTATGGTATCCTGGTCAAAATGAATTTTCCTGATCAGGAAATCCAGCCAGATCGGGCCTTCGAACCACCAATGGCCGTAGAGCTCGGCATCGTAAGGAGAAACAATAATCGGTTTCTTTTGCATCAAGTCAAAAAGGTACTCCATCTGCCTCTGCCGGTTAAACATAAAGTTGCCGGCGTGCTCCGCCGCCTTATCCCTGGCACATTCCGGGACATAAGGGCTCTTATCATTGGTCGGGCCGGTAATGCGGTAATATTTTATGCCGGTATTTATTCTTATGCCTTCGGGATGGATATAGGGTTTTATGTATTCGTATTCCAGGTCGAAGCCGACATCGCGGTAAAACTCCCGGTAGTTATAATCTCCGGGGTAACCCTCTATGGAAGACCAGACCTGCTTGGACGATTCCAGGTCTCGGCCAAAGGCGGCGACACCCGATTTGCAATAAACCGGCGCGAAACATCCGTATTTAGGCCGCGGTGTTCCGTGCAGGATGCCGTGGGCGTCGGTGAAAAAATACTTAATGCCTTCCTGTTTCAAGATCTCATCGTCACCCGGATTATAAGCGCATTCCGGAAGCCAGATACCCCTCGGCCGCCTGCCGAACAGCCTCTGGTAATGCTCGACTGCCACCCTTACCTGCGCCTTAACCGAAGCGCGGCATACGTCCATCAAGGGGAAAAACCCGTGCGTCGCGCCGCAAGTGACTATCTCTATCTTGCCCGCGTCCTGAAACCCCTTAAACGCGCTTACCAGGTTCCGGTTGTATCTTTCAAAGGTGCTGCGCGCTTCGTAGAAACGCGCCAGATACATCTGGGCGAGATTATTAAACTGGGGCTGCCAGCGGGTCCTCTCTACTTCCTTATGCGCCAATTCAATAAGCCTGTTTATATGCTTGATATAGCGTTCCTGCAGAAGGGGGTCGCAAAACATCGAGGTTAACGTGGGAGTCAGAGATACGGTTATCCGGAAATCCACCTTATCGTTAATCAGTCTGTCAAACACCAGGATTAAAGGAAGATAAGTCTCGGTAATTGCCTCATAAAACCAGTCTTCCTCCAAAAAATCTTCGTGCTCAGGATGCCTGACAAAGGGAAGATGGCTATGCAATACTATGCAGAGATATCCTTTATTCATCTTAATACTCCGTTGAGATTATACAATCAATTTTCCGATCCGCAGGCCGAAGAAATTGATACTTAAGCGGCTAAACTCCCTGCGTGCCCAAAAAGCGTAGTTTTGTAACCGCGAATGTATAAAAATCCCTTCACTCTTCCGTTCTATCTTTGCCTTGATACAGCCAATCTGCCAGAGTGCTTATTTTGTTTCTCTGGTTACTACGGGAGTAATTGTTCTCTCGTCGCTTACGTCAAATGACGTTGCTTTCACAGGCAGGACTTGTTTTCCGTCAGGAAGGGCAAACCGCAGGCTAAACGTCCCGTCCGGCCTTAAGTTTACGGGCCGGCCCTGGACCGTTACTTTGGCGTCCGGCTCGGTTGCGCCGTAAAGGATGAGCTCCGTATTAACCACCAGCCAGAATCCTTTCGGCTTAACCTTTCTTAGCGTCGGGCTGGAGACAGAAGAAAGAGCACCCGAACCTAATTCCTGTTTTATTCTCTCCTGCCAGGCCCGTTTAAGCTTTACCGGCGAGCTTCCGAACCCTACACCCATACCGTAAAGCCGGCTGAACAAATCTTCGGGTATCATCCATTCTTCGTCGGTAATCCAGGACGGCCCCTCCAAAGGAGTGTGCACGGTATTTGAACGGACGACGGTAATAAATTGCCCATCGGGCAGCCGTAAGCCGAAATCGACGCACCATGACTTACCCGGCCCCTGGGTATCGATATACCAGTTATTCGCATGCGCATCTATTTCGATGTCGAAAAAGCGGTGGGCGTTTGCGCCGTTAAAAATAATGTTACTGATATCATACACCCTAAGCACTCTCTTCGCGCTATAGAAGGTGTCATTGAGCCTGCCTTTTAAGCCATCAAAGGTTACGGCAGTAACCTCCCAATAGGCGTGAATCCACCAGGGGTCGCGCACCTGCAGCACGATCTTATCCCGGCCGTAGCCGCCGGGAAGCTCCCGCGGGAATTGATATGCCTTCTGCGGCCGTTCCTGCCCAAGATAAAATTTAGATTCTCCTACCGCCACCTGCAGAGGAACCCCGCCCTTGCTCTGTTTTATGTCCGCCGCAGCAGCGGTGCTTTTTTTAGTAACGCTTTTTGTTATGCCTTTTTTTATTCTCGCCAATGCCCGGCGCACACCTTCTTTTATCTGGTTTATTTTTTTCAGCGGCATCTTGCACCCCCTTATAAATTCTTACAAATCTATCAAGAAAATCCCCTTCGGCGATAACCTTCTACGATTTTCAGATGGTTTGTGAAAGTGTTTTACCTGTGCTCCGCAGGAGCATACTTTCCTACACCATCGAAAAAGAAAACCGGCCCTGTCGGTTTGAACAAAAAAGGGGATAGGCCCATCCCCTTTTTTCTCTCCTACTCCCGGATCTGTTTGACTGTTAAATCATATGCGGGTCTAAAAGCACCTGTTGTTTTAAAAGGGTTACGGCTTGCTTTTTTGGGAAGGACTAACCAACGCGTCCTTTAAATCACCTTCCAGTGCATCTTTTAACTTGTTTGTTTTTTCCAGCTCGAGGGTGAGGTTATCATTTAACGACTGCGCCTCGGCCAATGCCGCTTTGGTTGCCTCGTGCGATTTTTTCTCTTCATTCAATGTGCGGTTTAATTCGCCTATGTTGTTTTTCAACTCTGTCGTGGCCTTGCCCAACTTCTCTTCTAAATCCATCCTTAAGGCTATTTCTTTCTCTCTGTCCGCCTTTTCTCTGCGGGTATTAAAACAGGAACTTACGCTGGTTACAAAAAATATTACCGTCAGCGCCGCCAATACAAGAACTATTCTATTTTTCGCTGCTTCTTCCATTAGATAAACCTCCTTATCTCATACAGTTTAAACCCCTGCCGCCAAAGCAATTAATTTGGGAAATTATTTTAAATTCTCCGCGGGCTCGGCAAGAAAAGTATCCTGGGATTTTCCGGTTTTGCTGACTTTAGTTGCCTGGGGTAGAATAATAATCTCGACCCGTCGATTTAAGCGGCGCCCTTCCTTGCTGTCGTTAGAGGAAACCGGCCGGTACTCGCCGCAACCTATAGCCTGGACGCGCTGCGGGGGAGACACCCCTTTTTCGTCTACTAAATAATGCAAAACGCTTAAGGCCCTTGCCGTGGACAGCTCCCAGTTGGACTTCCAACCGGAATATTTGATCGGCTCGTTATCGGTATGGCCCTCGATGCCGATGTTGTTTCTGGGGGTATTCTCTGATAATACCCGGCTTACCTTATCCAGGGCTGCGTATGACTGGGGCTTTATCTTGGCCTTACCGGAATCAAATAAAATATCCGCAACAAAGGTAATAACCAAGCCTTTTTCCGCCATCTCCAGCCTGACATCTTTATCGGCGATTTCTTTCTTCAGCCTCTCTTCGAGAAGCCGCTTGGCGTTGCTTAATTCATCAACCTGGGTAGATAATTGCCCTATTTTTTCACTGTCTGAACGCGTTCCCTTCTGAAAGATAAACGTACAGCCGGCCAGGGCGGAACTGATGAAAAATACCAAAAATATATTCAGCCATATTTTTAACCTCATTTTAAGCCTCTCCTTTTGAATTGAACTAAGCCATTATGGCATTAATAATTAACTCTCTGCACTTAAGAAAATCACATCTTGTGAAACAGACTGATATTATCATAAAAAAGCTAAGCGGTCAAGGGAAAAACACACCACTTGACCCGGGAAAAGCCTGGGGCAAAAACTTAAGGAATCGTGCTTTAATATCAAATAGCTATGAAGTAACAACTTCTAACCGCGGGAAATAAAAATAGTTTCCGTTCGGTGCGAACCGACAGAAACTATGCAAATCTTTGCGCAGAGCAAATCCTGAAGGCGATTTAAATATTTTTTGGTATTCGCAGGCAAATCTCTGTAACTTCTTATATGATTTATAGTTTGAAGCCAGCCGGAAAATTCTTCATAAACCGGCTTCGCCTTATCTAAAATCTCGCAGCCGTAAGGAAACCGGGTAAGTACCTTACCTTTATATTTATATCCCGTGCATATCCTTATTTTCTTTAAGTTATCCAGGACATCCAATTTGGTCACTGCCAGCTCTGATATGCCGTTAACCAGAACCGCGTGCCTTGCCAATACGCTGTCGAACCAACCGCACCTTCTCGGCCTGCCGGTGGTCGCGCCGAATTCCTTACCCTGGTTGCGGATAAGATCACCGAAGGACGGAGAAAACTCCGTAGGAAAAGGACCTTCGCCTACCCGGGTAGTGTAGGCCTTTACCACTCCAATTACCTTATCTATCTTTAAAGGAGGCACGCCGCTGCCGGTACACGCTCCACCGGAAGTAGCGGAAGAAGAGGTAACATAGGGGTAAGTCCCGAAATCAATATCGAGAAAAGTCCCCTGCGCGCCCTCGAACAGCACCGATTTCTTTAACCTTACCGCTTCATTGATCAGCCAGATGCTGTCGCAAATATATTGCTTAAGCCTCTCGGCCATCTTTAAGTAATCCCGGTAAATCTTTTCGAAAGGAAAACCGGGATGCCGGTAAACCTTCTTAAAGATTTCGTTCTTTTCCTTAAGGTTATCCTTTAATTTACCCCTGAATACCGAAGGATTAACCAGGTCGGCCATCCTTATGCCGCAGCGGGCAATCTTGTCCGCGTAGCAGGGGCCGATGCCGCGGCCGGTGGTGCCGATCTTAAACGTCCTTTTAGACTCGCGCAGCGTATCTAATATGCGGTGATAAGGAAAGATAATATGGCAGGTCTGGGAAATCTTCAGCCGTCCATCGACATTTACCCCTTTTGTCTTAAGGTCGTTTATCTCTCTTATCAGCACCTCGGGGTCAACGACAACGCCGTTACCGATAACGCAGATTGCCCGTTTATGCAATATTCCGGAAGGAATAAGATGAAATATGTATTCCTTACCGTCTGCCACCACGGTATGGCCGGCGTTGCTGCCGCCCTGATAGCGGACGATATAATCCGCATCCTGCGAGAGGATGTCGATTATCTTGCCCTTGCCCTCATCTCCCCACTGCGCGCCGACTATTACCGTATTCATCGTTAATGCGACCTCGAAATAATAAGATTTTCCTTAAAACGCGGCCTGGTTTGTCTTGTTATCGTAGCTACTCATGCAACACGGATTGATTTTATGGTTTCGTTCTCGCGCTGAAAACTTTCGCCGTGCACTTCGGTTTACGGCTCACTCCCGGATTCGCTCTCGCGCTAATAAGTCCTCCGTTCGCCGTAATTCCTCGTGCACCTTTGCCGAAAATTTTCTAATGCGCTTCGAATCGAAACACATAAAATCTTTTCCCTTCGCTAAAATTACTGGGTACTGGGTACTAAATTATTACGGCGTCATGGTAAATATCTTCTCTGCGATATCGGGATGTCCGGCGATGAATTTCAGCTCTTCGTCCACCAGCGGCTTTTGATTATGCACGTTGGCATAACGCACCAACTCCAGCACTCTCGTCGCCTCCTCATCGTCGCGGAACTTAACCTCTAATTTTTCGTAGACGTTGCGGAAGCCCTTTATCCCCGAATATTCCCCGGCGGTAATCTTGCGGCCGGTCTGGATTATCTCCGGCTCGCCCCGGCCTAATTCTTCAAAGTCATACAGCTCGTAATTACGCCTGTCCTTTAGCGCTCCGTCGGCATGGATGCCCGATTCATGGGCAAAGGCATTGGCACCGATGCCCGGCTGGTTGATAGGAATAGGGACTCCGAAGGCGTAGGAGGCGTACTTGCACATCTTCCAGGCAACCTTCAGGTCTATCCTGTCATCCAGGCTGTAATCCTGCATCCCGCTGCCGTATTTTACGGCGAGAATAACACTCACCAGGTCGGCATTTCCGGCGCGCTCGCCCATTCCGTTTACGCAGGTATTGATATAGGCGTCGCATCCGCAATCAATCGCCGCCCTGGCACCGGCAAGCGAGTTAGCTACCACCATGCCCAAATCGTTGTGGCAGTGTATCTCAATGGGCAGATCTACCGCTGCGGCGAGCGACTTTATTTTTTCGTAGATACTAAACGGCGTATCGGCGCCCAGGGTATCGCAATAGCGGATTCTCTCAGCACCGGCTTCTTTTGCCCGGCAGGCAAATTCGATGAGGTATTCACTGTTGGTGCGCGAAGCGTCCTCTGCGTTAACGCCGACGCTTTCCGCGCCCCGCGCCAGGGCCTCTTTTACCGCCGCAACCATTTCTTTTATTACTGAAGTGTGGTCGAGTTTGCCCTTAAACTTATGCACAATCATCTGGTCGGAGGTAGATATGGAAAGATTAAGGTGTTTTATCCCGGGTACTAACTTAAACGCCGTCTTTACGTCCTCTTTTGTCGCCCGCAGCCAGCCTCCCAGCCTTATCAGGCTTAGTACACCTTTCCTGGCCAGCTCCAGATTGGCGTTTAAGTAATTTGTCTCGTGGCGGGTAACCGGAAAACCGAATTCCGACTGGAATATCCCCATCTCGTTAAGATATAGATTAATCATTGTCTTCTGCAGCTTGGAAAGGCAGATGCGCGAGGTCTGGACTCCGTCACGGTTGGTCACATCAATAATATAAATCTTATGTTTTGACATCCCCTTAACGCTCCTTTTTAATTTTCGTGGCCGGCATCCCGCATTATCTTTTTTAATGCCTCTGTGGTGGGGGCGCCCCGCGAACTGAATATCTCCTGGTTATCTATAAGATAAGTCGGGCCTAACATTACCCCCAACTCTTTATTGAGAGCGATGTTCTCCTCTAAAAGCCGCTTGCCCTCTTCGCCCTGCGCGCAGGTCTTTATCTTACCCGCAACGGAGCCGGAAATGCAATCCGGCCACCAGGAACTGTTGATATTCTTCGCCCGGCAAATGATATAATCCCAAAAATTATCCGCGGAGTATTTATTAACGCATACCGCACGCAGATATTCCTCGACCTCAAGGTTTCCTTTAGTCGCATCAAAGGCTCCCGATTGCTCAATTGCCAAAAAATGCAGGGAGGGGTTTAATTCCCTTATCGCACCCAGCAATTCCGGCGTATCGGCGTCGTATAAACTGATAAATAAGTCCGTCTTTCCTTCTATTTTTTCCCGGCCTAAAAAATAAGCGAAACCGCTGAATTCCGGCTTGAGCATATAGCGGCCGCCTTTTTTGTCGATATTATTTTTTAAGGCCTCAAAGGCTTTTTCGTTTTCTATGCCCTGGTCAAAGAAATAGGCCGGCAGGGCCTTAATCCCGAAATCCCGGACCAATTCCTCAGCCGGGGAGCCGGGATAATGTAAATAGGAAATAACCAATCCGGGAAACTGCGCCTTTAAAAAATTAAGCAGCGGCTGATTATCGCACGCCTTGCAGGTTATCGGCCGGAGTATCGAAAGATTGATTTTTGCCGGCTTTGTAAAAACACAGCTGGAATCTAAAGCACCCGGGCGGTCGCAACTTCCTATCAGGTCTTTTTTCCGACAATTACTGTCGGAAAAACAACGTGGCAGGAGAGAAAGAATATCCGGGTCTTCGGCTATCTCTTCCGACAGGCGCAGCTGCTCCAGGTTATGGCCGGTTATCCTGCCTGCCTCTATAGTCAAAGACAGCCTTGTCAGGTGGCGCCCCTGCCAGGACGGCCTTAACACCAGCAGGGAACCTGTTTTTGTCAGCGGCTCCTCGGCGTTGGCAGCCTGGCCCAAGACCAGGATATCAATGCCTTCCAAGCCGTTTACCAGCCGCAGGCTGTCGCTTTCGCTTAACTGGCTTAACAACACGATGATGCCTACGCCTTTTCCCTTTAATTCCTTCACTGTCTTTCTCACTGCGGCTTCGGGATCGCTAAATTTAATCCCCCCGGCCTTAGGCTGAGAGTTAAGACCGATAACGCCGATGATACCGATTTTTATGCCGGCCATTTCCTTAACGATATAAGGCAATGCCCCTTTTAATGCAATATTAGCGCAGAGAAAGGCGATATTTGTCTTGCCGATATTCTCCTCCAAAAACTCCCTGCCGAAATTAAACTCGTCATCCCCGACGCAGACGGCATCATAACCCATCAGGCCCATCGCCTTAAGGTTCACCAGGGTGCGCTGCCGGTCAAGCTGCGTATTCTGCGTATATTCATCCTTCAGGCCTCCGGCAAAAAAACTACCCGCATCTAAAACCAGCGTATGAGGATTTTTTTTCCTTAATTCTTTTATCAGGCTCGCCCGGCGGGCAATGCCTCCGTCCGCCTCTTTGGGGCAGCTGCAGGGATAAAGCATGGCATGTGTTTCGCCGCTTAAGACAACGGCAACCTCTTGCGCCTGGGAAGAACCGGTGATAAACGAAAAAATGTAAATGAAAAAAAAGAAACAACCCAGCTTAAACTTAAGGCCCGGCCTATGCGGCTTTATCCTGTGTTTTTTATTCATAGTTTTATTACTTTTACCGCCAGAATATTATCCGTCTTTTTTATCTTATCGAGTAGCTCCGGCGTTACCGCGCTGTCTACGTTAAATACGCTGATTGCCTTCCCCCCGGGCGACTGGCGGCCAAAGGTCATCGAGGCGATATTGATGCTGTGCTTACCCAGCAGGGTGCCTAAATTGCCGATAATGCCCGGCCGGTCCCAGTTCTGGATTACAATCATCTCTCCCAGCGGAGAAATTTCCACATAATATTCATCTATCTTTACGATGCGCGGCTGCTTGTTGGCAGAGAGCGTCGCGGCAATCCTCCTGGTTTCCTTATCGGTTTTTATCTCCAGCTGAATCAAGGTTACAAACTCCCCTTCTTTGGAGGACTTTACTTCCCTGATTTCTATCCCTCTCTGCTTAGCCATAGCAACGGCATTAATAAAATTTACCGTTTCCTGCAATATAGGTGAGAGTACGCCCTTAACCAATGCCAGGGTTAAAGAGCTTAAGTCCAGGCCGGTGATTTCTCCGCTATAGGTTATCCGTAATTCCTGCAGCCTTCCTTCAATCAACTGGCTGCTGAAGGAGCCTAATTTTTCCGCCAGGTTAACATATGGCTCGATTATCCTCCACGCCTCTGCGTCCAGGCAGGGGTAATTTGCCGCATTGCGTACTCCCCGTCCCAGCAAATAATCCCGCACGCATTCCGCCACCTCTACGGCGACATTTATCTGCGCCTCCTCCGTGGAAGCGCCCAAATGACAGGTAGTAATCACATTATCCAGCTTGAGCAGTTCGCTGCCGGCGGGCAGTGGCTCCTGTTCGAAAACATCCAGCGCGGCTGCGCTTACCCTTCCCTGTTTAATCGCCTCTACCAATGCTACCTCGTCGATAATGCCACCGCGCGCGCAGTTGATTATGCGTGTTCCCTTCTTCATCAGCGCAAACTCTTTCCCGGAAATCATATGTTTCGTTTCCTCGGTTAAGGGGGTATGGACGGTAATATAATCCGAACGCTGTAATAATTCTTTTAACTCCACCACTTCAATCCCTAAGCCTTCGGCAACCTCACGGGAGAGAAACGGGTCAAAGGCGAAGATTTTCATCCCGAAGGACAAGGCCCGCTTCGCTACTTCCGTGCCTATCCTGCCTAAACCTACGATACCCAGCGCCTTCCCGTAAAGTTCGACCCCCATAAATTTGGAGCGCTTCCACTCTCCTGTCTTTACCGAAGCATTGGCCTGGGGGATATTCCGGGAGAGTGCTAAAATCATGCTCATCGTATGCTCCGCCGTAGAAATCGTATTGCCCGCCGGAGTGTTCATCACGACTATGCCCTTTTGCGTCGCCGCCTCCAAGTCCACATTATCCAGGCCTACCCCGGCGCGGCCGATTACTTTTAATTTCCGCGCAGCGGCAATGATCTCCTTGTTTACTTTGGTTGCGCTTCTTACCACCAACGCATCATAATCTTTGATTATCTCTTTTAAGGCTTCCGGTTTCAGGCCGGTATTAACATCAATCTGGAATTCCTTTACTTCCTTAAAGATCTTCAGGCCTTCTTCGGATAGCGGATCGCTGATTAATATCTTCATCTTAAGAATACCTCCTCTGCCGCCTTAACCCCTGCCCCCAATTCAAACTGATAACCCATCTGGTGCAAGACCTTTTCCAGACAGGATATTCCGACGATAATGTCGAATTCTTCTATATAGCCCATATGGGCAATGCGGAATATCTGTCCTTTCATTTCCCCCTGGCCGCCGGCAATCGTCACTCCATAGGTATCGCGCATGATCTTGACCAGCTTTTCTCCGTCAATGGCAGCGGGGACTCTCACTGCCGTAACCACATTCGATGCCGCGCGGGGCGAAAACAATTCCAGCCCCAGCGCCTTGGCCGCAGCCCGTGCGGCATCCGCCATTTTTTTATGGCGGGCGAAGATATTCTCCAGCCCCTCCTCTTTAATCTTGTTCAACGCCTCCCTTAAGGCAATCACCAGGCCGATGGCGGGGGTAAAGGGAGTATCGGTCTTATCCAGCGCTTTTTTTGCCGTGCGCAAATCAAAATAGTACCTGGGGCTCTTTGATTCGTTAATCTTCACCCAGGCCTTCTGAGAAACAGAGACAAACGCCAGGCCGGGAGGAAGCATCAACCCCTTCTGGGAACCGGAAACCACGACATCTACCGCCCAACCGTCGGTGTTTAAATTAATCGCCCCCAACCCGCTTATCGCATCAACCACCAAGACTGCCGCCGAATCCTGAGCCAGCCTGCCGATCGCCTCGATATCGTTGGTAACGCCGGTGGAGGTCTCGCATAAAGTGGTGAATACCGCTTTTATCTTGGGGTTGGCCCTTAGTCTCTTTTCTATTTCCTGGGGGTCAACCGCCTCGCCCCAAGGCACGTCTATAACCTCGGTGTTTATCCCGTAAGTCCTGGCGATTTCCGTCCATCTTTCGCCGAATTTCCCTCCCTGCACCGTAACCACGGTGTCTCCGGCAGAAGCCAGATTACATACCGCGGCCTCCATAGCGCCGGTGCCGGAAGAAGCTAAGATAAAAACGTCGTTTTTTGTCCTGAATACGTATTTGAGGTCTCTCTCTACTTCTTTTAATACCTCCTGGAATTGCGGTGTACGGTGATGGATTATCGGCCTGCTCAACGCCTCGCATATTTCCGGCGGCAAGGGTGTCGGCCCAGGAGTCAATAAATAATTTTTTTTCATCTCTTCCTCCGTCAAGAAAATCGCTTCTCGATAACTTACTGCGATTTTCGCAGTGGGTGATTTTTTATACTTTCCTACACCCTAAGAAAAAATTCAAACTTTATTTTGTTTGAAAACAGCCAGGGCGCTGATTACTGGGCCTTTGTTTTTTTATTCTTATCTTCGATTACTTCATCAATCAAACCGTATTCCTTGGCTTCCTTGGCGGACATAAAATAATCGCGGTCGGTGTCTTTCTGGACCTTCTCCAGTGACTTACCGGTATGGAAGGCAAGAATCTCGTTAATCTTATCGCGCATTCTCAAAATCTCTTTGGCGTGGCGCGAGATATCCTCCGCCGCACCCTGGATGCCTCCCCACGGCTGGTGAATCATAACCCGCGAATTGGGAAGCGCGAAACGTTTTCCTTTTGTCCCGGCACAGAGCAATAGGGCCCCCATGCTCGAGGCCTGGCCGACGCAATAGGTAGCCACTGCCGGTTTAACAAACTGTATCGTATCATAGATAGCCAGGCCGGAAGTAACGTTTCCTCCGGGCGAGTTAATATAAATGTTTATGTCTTTCTTGACGTCTTCCATCTGCAAGAAGAGAATCTGGGCGATGAGCAAATTCGCCACGTTGTCGTCAATGACCGTACCGATAAATATAATCCTGTCTTTTAATAAACGCGAATAGATGTCGTAGGCGCGTTCGTAACCCCGCGCGGTCTGTTCAATTACCATCGGGACCAATGTCTGCATTTTTGTATCCATCGTCCACCTCCGTATGGCTCCCGGCCTCTTCTCCCGCCTCGGATGCAACGCGGCTAACGCACACCGCCGATTAGGCCGGATTAATCTGTGTTAAACTCAAGACGCCTTCTGCCAATCAGCTTCTCTCATGAGAAACTCTATCGTCCGGCTGGGCATATGTTCGTCCAGAGCGATATTCTCTTTTTTGGCAATTGCCTCCAGCAACAGGTAGACCTTTACCCGCTGCTCGGCCTCCGGTTTTAACTGCTCGTTAAGTTTGTCTTGATGATGCTCGATTTCCTCCTGTGCTACCCCTTTTAAAGCAAGGTCCATTTTGGCCTGGCCGACCATCTCCTTTAATTGCCTCTCTACTAAAGAAACCGGCATTCTAAAATCGGTCTTGGTCAGATGTTTAATAATCTCCTGCTCAGTCTTAATGCGCTGCTCGTTTTCCTTCTGTAAATATATCTGGGCCTGCAGCGCTTTTTCCAGTTGAGCCACGCCGGGATAACCCAGGCTCCTGGCAAAGGCGTCATCAATATTTTCTATCTTCCTAGATTCCTTCAACGCCTCCAGCTTTGCCTTTACCTGTTCGGCGGTTACCTCGATATCTTTATATTCAATCTTAATGCCTTTGTATCCCTTTACCTCTATTTCCGGCTTAAGCTCGACCGTAGCGGTAAAACTCAAGGCATCCGGGGTAAGCTTAACATCGGAAATCTCGGGCAGTTCGATTACATCCAGCTTCTCCGATTCAACCGCTTTGCCGTAAACTTCGGGGATCAGTCCTTTTAAGACTTCCTGGTGCACGGCAGCGCTGTAGTGCTTCTGGAGGATATCCCGCGGGGCCTTACCCGGACGGAAACCCGGAATCTTCGCCTCCTTGGCAATCCTGGCGTATATCTCTTCGAACTTCTTGTTTACCAGCTCGCCGCTTACCTCGATAGATAATGCCCGTTTGTTCTGTTCAATCTTTTTTACGTTGACTTTCATCGTCGCAGCTCCGTATGGTTAGATTAGCGTGTAACTTACGCCTGGTTTCACATCTTAAACCGCTCGCCCAGGTATATCTCCCGCGCGCTGGGGTTATTAATTAAATCCTCAGCACTCCCCGAAATGAGGATTTTGCCGTCGGCAATCAAATAGGCCCTGTCGGTTATGGAAAGGGTCTCTCTTACATTATGGTCGGTAAGCAGTATCCCCAGCCCCTTATCTTTAAGTTCCTTGATAATCTCCTGAGCCTCGTTAACCACTATCGGGTCGATCCCCGAAAAAGGCTCATCGAGCAGAATAAAAGAAGGGTCGGTGACCAAAGCACGGGTAATCTCCAGCCGTCTCCTCTCCCCGCCGGAGAGCGTATAGGCCTTGGCTCTTGCAAGATGGGAAATCTTCAGCTCCGCCAAAAGCCTTTCCAGCTTCTTTTTCCTTTCCGGCCGGCTTAAGGGCAGTGTTTCCAGTATCGCCAGGATATTCTCTTCAACCGTGAGCTTACGGAATATCGACGGTTCCTGCGACAAGTACCCGATGCCGAACCGGCAGCGCACATGAATAGGAAGCCTAGTGATATTATTATTATCGAATATAATCCTTCCCCGGCTAGGGGTGACTATGCCCACGATCATGTAAAAGGTAGTGGTCTTGCCCGCGCCGTTGGGCCCCAAGAGCCCGACGATCTCCCCGCGCTTGATGACAATATCCACGGATTTAACCACTTCCCTGCCGTCGTATGATTTGCACAAGCCTTTAGTTTCCAGAAGCCGCACTAAAATCCTCCCGGGAATAAATTACCAGCTTAGGCCTTCCCGTAAGTATTATTTTTTTATCTGCGGCGGTGTATACCGCCTGCTCGCAATAGGAGATATTTTCGCCCCGCACAATCTTAACGTTGCCCCTGCTGACAATCCTGTCCAGATTAGCGCCCATCACCGAAGGCGCCTCTGCTTTCTGCTCGGCCTTGTTCTTATCCGGCACGAGAAAATAGACGTCCATGATATCGCTGTAAATCGTAACATCCTTCTGCTCTACCTTGACGTTGTTATTGAACACTGCGACGTTTTTCTGATAATCGATTTCCAACGGGCCGTCGCAGGTAATCACTACTTTATCCTGAAGATCCTGAAGGGGCTCCTTTTTATCCTGGGGATTGATTTCAACGGTAACGTCTTTGGTAAGGCTGATTTTATTTAAATCCGGGTGCCCGACCGCGCCGGTGGCGGTGGTAACCATGGTTTCCCTTTTAATGCTCACCGGGTCTTTGGTGGAGATAATCTGGTTTTTCCTGTCCCAGTCGAGAGAATCGGTGGTCAGCTTTGCACCCCCGCTGGTGGTGATTACCACGTCTTTTTCCAGATGCACCGCGGACTGTTTTTTGTCGAAATCTCCCTGCTGCGCGGTAAGCAGGATATCTTCATTTTCGCCGTAAAGCTTGCCGCTGATGTCCTTGACCTTGATGGTATCAGAAAAAATGTCGGCGCTTTTGCCGGAGAGCTCCCAGGACTTTTTACCCTGGTCGCCGAAACCCGAGAGGTTAAAATCGGCGACGGTCTGCTCAGCATCTTCCTGTGCCGGGCAAGAGAAAAAATTGCCGGCCAAAAAAAACAGGCAGATCAGGCAAACGGCTTTCTTCTTCATTATTCCGAGAATGGGTTGACTACTTAAGACGGTAAGCCCCGACGACCTCGCCCCATTTGCCCTGGGCCTTGAGGATCAATTCCGCGACTTCTCTCACTGCGCCGCGTCCGCCTTCTCTGATGGTAATGTAGGCTGCCGCCTGTTTGATCTCGGGTGCAGCGTTAAATACCGCGACGGGGAAACCGATACTCTGCATTAGAGAGAGGTCTACCAGGTCATCGCCTACAAAACAAACCTCATCACGGGTAATACCGTATTTACTTAATATCTTATCCAATACCGCGGTCTTGGGGGATATGTCCGCGTAGACCGCATCTACCTTCATATCCTTAGCGCGGGGCCGGATTGCCTTGGAGCCCTTGGCGGTAATCAGCACCGTGGGTATGCCCGTCTTTTTTAAAAGATATACCCCCAGGCCGTCGTGGACGTCAAAAAACTTCATGTCCGCGCCGCGTGAGTCGTAGATTATCCTTCCGTCGGTTAAGACACCGTCTACGTCCAAAAGCAGCACTTTGATTTTCCTGGCCTGATCGGTTAATTCCTGCTTAACGTCAATCATCGCTCTACACAACCCCGGCCTTTAATAAGTCCTGTACGTCTAACAGTCCGACCGGCCGCCTGTTCTTATCCACTACCGGCACCTCGTCAATCTTCTTCTCCCGGAGAATGCGCATCGCCTCGGCGGCGAGCATGTCTTTACGGATGACCGTGGGGTTCTTGGTCATCACCTCTTTAATCTTACGCCGGGGCAAATCCGCGTCTGCCTCCAGATGCCTGCGCAGGTCTCCGTCGGTAAATATCCCTTTTAATCTGCCTCTGCCGTCTACTACGGTGGCCGAGCCGGCGCGCGCCTGGGTAATCTTCAGCAGCACTTTGGAAACCTTGAGGTCTTCATGGACTATCGGGTTGTCCCTGCCGGTGCGCATGATGTCTTCAGCCTTCAAGAGAAGCCGCCTGCCTAAGGCGCCGCCGGGATGAAAAAAGGCAAAATCCTTTTCCTTGAAACCTTTCTGTTCCAGCAGGCATACTGCCAGTGCGTCCGACATTGCCAACATTGCGGTGGTGGAAGCTGTGGGTGCTAATCCCAAAGGACAGGCTTCTTTTTCCACGTTGACATTTAATACCGCGTCGCTGTATTTGGCCAAAGCCGATTTTGTATTACCGGTTATGCCGATAACCTTACAACCGATTTTTTTAAGGATGGGCAATAATTTCCTTATTTCTTCCGTCTCGCCGCTGTTGGAGAGGATAATGACTACGTCATCTTTGGTAACTCGGCCCAAATCTCCGTGTATCGCCTCTGCGGAATGCAGGAACAGGCTGGGTGTACCCGTAGACGACAAGGTAGCGGAAAGCTTTTGGCCGATGATGCCGGCCTTGCCCATTCCCGTAACTACTACCCGTCCGTTACAGCGTAAAGCCATACTAACGGCAGTAGTAAAGTTTTTATCCAGTTTTAACCTGCTGATCGCCCTTGCCTCTATATTGAGAACCTGTCTTGCCCTGCTTAAGGTATTCACTTATTCTAACGCTCCTCTAATCTTTTTTACCTTCACTAAAACCTGCTTAAGCTCTTTCAGGGAAACCATATTCGGGCCGTCGCAGAGTGCTTTGTCGGGGTTGGGATGGACTTCCAGAAACAGCCCGTCACAGCCAAAGGCAACTGCCGCCCGGGTAAGGCCGGATACGAATTCACGCTGCCCGCCGGAAGCATAGCCTTTTCCGCCGGGAAGCTGGACGCTATGCGTAGCATCATAGATCACCGGGTATCCGAACCCGCGCATTACGCCTAAGCTCCTTAAATCAGAAACCAGGTTATTGTAACCGAAACAGGCCCCGCGCTCGGTAATTACAATATTCCTATTGCCGGTAGATTCAACCTTCTTGATTATCGGCAGAACATCCCCGGGTGCCATAAATTGCCCTTTTTTTAAGTTTATCACCCTGTTGGTCTTGGCTGCGGCGACCACAATATCCGTCTGCCGGCATAAGAATGCAGGAATCTGGATTACGTCTAAAACCTCTGCCGCCGGTTCAATTTCTTTTTGGCAGTGAACGTCACTTAATACGGGGACATTTATTTTTTGTTTCACTTTGTTGAGAATCTCCAGGCCCTTTTTTAATCCCGGGCCGCGGTAGGAATCCAGGGACAACCGGTTTGCCTTGTCAAAACTGGACTTGAAGATAAAAGGAATGCCTAATTCGCCGGCAATATCCCTGATCCTCTCTGCCGCGTCAAGACACATTGCCTCGGATTCAATAACACAGGGCCCGGCGATCAAAACCAAAGGGTTTTTATCGCCTATCCGGATTTTATTAACGCTTATTTGCCGCATCTTAATTTACACCACCCTTAAACGCCTTACGCGGGCTTCTTTAAATATTCCCTTACCTTTTCCAAATCTTCCGCCGTGTCTACGCCCACGGTATCATACCTGGTCTCCAGGACTTTAATCCGGAAACCCTCCTGCAGCACGCGCAGCTGCTCCAGCCGCTCTATCTTCTCTAAATCGGAAACCGGCAGGTTCTTATAGGTAAAAAGAAAATCCTTGGTATAGCCGTAGAGGCCGATATGCTTATAATAGACCACGGACTTGACTTCCGAATTTTCCGCGTGATAAGGAATCGCCGAGCGGGAAAAATAAATGGCAAAATTATTCCTGTCCACGATTACCTTGACCACGTTAGGGTCGTTTACCTCGGCGGGGTTCTCAATTTTTTTCATCAGCGTTACCATGGAGACTTTTCTCTCATCAAGCAATTCCTGGGCTACCCGGTCAATCATTATGGGATGGATTAACGGCTCGTCCCCCTGGATGTTTATCACGATCTTTACGTCTATGGGGTTGATTACCTCACAGATCCTGTCCGTGCCGGAGGCGTGGCCTTTGGCAGTCAGAGAAACCTTGGCCCCGAATCCCCGGGCGGCCTCCGCTACCCGCTCGTCATCGCAGGCGATAATCAAATCATCCAGAAGTAATGCCTGCTTTGCCTGCTCCCAGACATGCTGAATCATCGGCTTGCCTAATATATCGGCCAAGACCTTGCCTGCAAACCTGCTGGACTGATACCTTGCGGGGATTACTCCGATTACGTTCATTTCTTACCTATGCCCTGCAGTAATTCTTTCCGGGTAGTAACCGCGGTTCCCACTTTACCCACGACAATGCCGGCGGCAAAATTAGCGATATGTGCCGCCTCGAGCCTGGAGGCGCCGCAGGAAAGTGCTAAGGTAAAAGCGGATATCACCGTATCTCCCGCGCCGGAAACGTCAAATACCTCCTGGGCGACCGTGGGGATATGAGTAACCCGCCCGGCCTGATCAAACAGCTGCATACCGTGCTCACCCAGAGTAACGAGAATCGAATCCAGGTTAAGATATTCCATAACCTGCCGCGCCGCAAAATCCACATCCCGGCTGTCAGAGATCTTGTCGTTATTAAGCCGGAAGCGGTTAGTGGTGTCTTTAATCTTTAAATTCCTGATCGCGTTCTCCAGTTCCTTGCGGTTAGGGGTAATGCAGGTGACTCCGCGATAATAGGAAAAATGTTCTTCCTTAGGGTCAACGGTGATGATTTTTTTGCGGGAGCGCGCCAGCTGAATCAGCTGCTGTAATAACTCTATGTTTATTACCCCCTTGCCGTAGTCTTCGATAATAATCGCGTCAAATTTATCAATGTTGCTCTGCACGAATCCGATAATCTTGCGGTTTAATTGCCGGGATAGCGAATCGGTATGCTCCCAGTCGAGCCTCACCACCTGCTGGTGCCCGGCGATAATCCGGGTCTTCAGCGTCGTATGCCGGCGGGGCTCGGTGAATATGCCGTAAGTGGGTATCTTCCTCTTTTTCAATTCTGATAAAAGAACGCCCCGGTTCTTGTCCCTGCCGACTACCCCCACCACACAAACCTCTGCGTCAAGTGAGTGGATATTGCCGGCCACGTTAGCCGCCCCTCCCGGCACATAGGTCCGCCTGTTTGCCCAGACCACAGGAACGGGTGCCTCAGGAGAAATCCGGTCAACGCTGCCCCAGATGTATTCGTCTAAAATCAAATCTCCCACTACCAGGATATTTGCCTTATTGAACCTGCTGATTATGCCTTTAAGCCTTTTCATATCTTTTCGATTATTGCCTGGGCGAGCAGAGGAAGCATTATCTCGTGATGGCCGACGATATAATAACCTTTCCCTCCCGACATCACCGGACGGGAAACCACATTCTGCTGCGGACGGTAATGGTAAATCATATCAAAATTCGCGGCGGTAAAATCCTTAACCTTAGCGCCTAAATTGCGCGCCAGGTTCAGCGCCTTTAAGAACAGCTCGGGCAGCAGGACTGCCGAGCCGAAATTCAAAACTACGCCGCCGTTATTTAGAAGCCGCGCGTTTTCTGCAAGCAGATGAAAATCCCTCAGGCTTCCTTCCGCGGTAAGAGCGGCGTCAAAAGAAGGATGCTGGTGGATAATGTCCGTGCCGATCGCCACGCATACGCAAAGCGGAACTTTATATTTGGCGGCACTATAGAGGAGGCTTAACTGTTTGTAACGCAATTTTGAACTGCTGATTTTTTCCGCTACTGCCTCGCCTAGCCCTAACCCGCCGGCCACACCCTTTGTTACCGCGCTATTGATAAAATCCGCCGGCTCTTTACCCATCCCAAACCTGCCGGTTTTAAGGCTCTCCGCGACGTCCTCGGAGGTCTTACCCTGCAAAGCAATCTCAAAATCATGGATTATTCCTGCGCCGTTTAAGACAACGCAGGTTATCACCTTTTTCTTCATCAGCTCTATCAACACCGGATTAAGGCCGCATTTTATCACATGCGCGCCGGCCATAAAAATAACCGCTTTCTTTTTACGGCGGGCGGCGATAACGGCGTCAACCACGCAGCGGATATCCTTTGCTTTTAATATACGGGGTAAGGAATTATAAAAATCCCGGAAGCCGCGTTTTTTAGCGGGCGCCTTGGCAAAATCCGCAACCGCTACTTTGCTTTTTCTGCTTAAGACTGAATAGGTTTTAACTCTGTTTATATCTATCATAGGAAGCAGTTAATATATCACAAATCCGGGATTAAATCAACCTGAATTTAACTAACGAATTTGCCTGAATTTATTCAATTAATTTTCGTCTTTGCGGAGTTCATTCTTCTTATCACTTACCTCAAAAACATCTTTATTTTTATCCCACCATTGTTGCCATTCCTTCTGTTGATCTTCTCCAAAATCCTGGCCGGTGATATCACGCAAGAAGTATACGATATCAGCTAAAAGAGAAAAGGATTCCTTAAATTCCTCTTTTCTCAGAGCAAGGATTAAAGGTCCAATTACGCGCTTATCCCTTATTTTACACATCGCCCCTATTGCCTCCTGTCGGACCAGCTTATCCTTATCGGCAAAAGCGAGGAGCAATATTTCCACTGCCTTAGGGTCGCCGATTTCGCCTAGAGCATTTACGGCATAGATACGTAAATACGGCGCGTCTTTTTCAGTAAGCGCGGCGTAATAAATAGCCGCAAGCGGCGGCACTGCCTTAGGGTCGCCGATCCGGCCGAGCGCCTGCAGTATTTCCTCCTGTATCTCTGGAGATTTTTCTTTCATGAAAGCGGCAAATAAGGAATCGGTGGCTGTTTTGTCTTTTATCCACCCCAATGCCCTTGCCGCCTCTTTCCGAATATCCGGGTTATAGCTTTCCAGCAAGCCGATTAATGATCCAACCGCCGGTGTGCCGATATTTCCTAACGCCATGGAGACATCTATGATATTAGCATGGTTGCTGTCCTTGCTCAATGAGGCAATCAGCGGCTCTATCGCGCGGGGGTCGCCGATCTCGCCTAATGCCCGCGCTACAAGCTGAAACCCGTATCCATCTTCATTTATAACTTTAATTAACGGCTCCACTGCCGGCTCCCCCATCAGGCCGAGGCCTTTTGCCGCCCAGCCTTCGATCTTGCGGTCTTTGTCTTTCAAGGCATCCATCAAAGGCTCGACGGCTCTTGCGTTACGCGTCTTACCCAATGCCACTGCTGCGCCGGCACGGATATGCCAATCATCATTCTTAAGCGCCTTGATCAGCGGTTCAATCGCCGGCTCGCCGATTTTAACCAGGGCATCTTCCGCCAGATCGCCAAGATACAATGTCCTGCTCTCCGGAGCTTTTTTTACCTGATTTTCGTCACCCAGCATCTCTATCAAAAATGGTATCGCATCCACCGCAGCCTCTCCCAATGCCCCTAACCACTCCATAGCCCTTGCCCGGCTTTGCGGCCAGAGAGAATATAACTCCTGAATATTTTGTCTGACTCCGACCGGTATATCAGCGGGGATTTTTTCCTGGGGAGTGCTCGGCTGCGCAAAACAGGCAAACGGCAAAACCAGTAATAAAGTAGCGGCAATTGCTATCCTCATTTTATCCTCTCTTTTTAACACCCTGCTATTTTTTCTTCATGAACTGCTCGGTGAATTTAATCACGTTGTTCATCATCTTAACCGCCTCAACCGGATAGCTTCCTGCCGCGGTCTCCGCGGAAAGCATCACATAATCCGAGCCGTCGATTATGGCATTAGCCACGTCGCTGACCTCGGCGCGCGTGGGCCTTAAATGTTCAGTCATGCTCTCCAGCATCTGGGTAGCGGTGATTACGAATTTCTTCCTCTGGTTGCATTTTTTAATAATTATTTTCTGCAATACCGGGACTTCATATATCGGCAGGGAAACTCCCATATCGCCGCGGGCAACCATGATGCCGTCAGAAACGTCGATAATCTCATCGATATTTTTAATCCCTTCCCGGTTCTCAATCTTGGCAATCAGGGAGCAGTTAAAGCCGTTGCGGTTAATGAAATCCCGGACGTTGATGATATCCTGCTTATCCCTGACGAAAGACTGGGCGATAAAATCCACTCTTTCCCTGATTGCGAACCGCAGGTCTATCCTATCCTTCGCGGTTAAGCCCTTAAAACTTAATTTAACACCGGGGATATTTATACCTTTATTCTCTTTTACCGTACCGCCGGCCGCTACCTCTGCCTGGAGGTAATTACTGCCGCGTTGTTTTACCTGCAGGGCGATATTGCCGTCGTCGATATAGATGAAGCTGCCTACCTTTATATCCTTTAGCCGGCCCGGATAATCAAACGGTATGACCCCCCTTACTGAGAAGCTGTATTTATTGGTCAACAATACCGTCTGCTTCTTCTTAAGCTCAAGCGGTTTCCCGTCCCGGAATCTAGCCACGCGGATGCGGTAGCCCTCCAGGTCCTGCAATATCCTGATATGGCGGTAGTACTTCTTATTCAATTGACGGATAAGGCCTATGCGGCTCTGATGCCCTGCGTGGTTGCCGTGGGAAAAATTTAGCCTGGCCACATCCATTCCCGCCAGCATCATCTTTCTTAATACGGTTAAATTGCTGCTGGCGGGACCCAACGTACAGATTATTTTTGTCTTAACCATCGCTGCTTTCGGTATCCTTTAGTTGATGCGGAAAAATCAGCGGGACTGTTTCTTATACAGGCCGATTAACTCCGTTTTATCCAGTATATGTCCCTGCATTGCTTTTTCCAGAGCTTGTTTGTTTATACCCTCAGGTAAACCGAGCTGCGCATCCAAGGCGTATATCTTGAAAAAGTAACGGTGAGTGCCGGAAGGCGGACAGGGCCCGCCGTAATCTTTTCTGCGGAAATTGTTCATCCCCTGTTTTCCGGGAATACTGTCCTCCTCAATGCTTGCCATAACGGGGATATCGAAGACCACCCAGTGCACCCATGTGCCCACAGGCGCATCCGGGTCGTCAACAATCAATGCCAGGGATTTGGCCCCTGCGGGAATGCCTTCAATAATCAGCGCGGGGCTGATATCCTTTCCTTCACAGGTAAATTTCGCGGGGATAGTTTTATTGTTTTCGAATGCCGGACTGGTCAACTTCATCGCTCCTCCTTTTTCTTCGCCTTTTACTTCATCCGCTGCGGCGAAATAAGGGTTAAACACGGCTGCTGCCGATAAGATCACAATTAACCATTTCACCCCCCCACCTCCTTAGAGCTAAAAAAGATTTATCCCGCATCCAATCCCGCTATGCGGGACGCAGTAGGATTTACGCTCTTGAGCTAAAAGACCATAAAGTCAGAAGCCACGGCTGTTAAGCCAGGGATGATTCGAAGGGTTTATTTAATCGGACTTCGGTAGGACTTCTTCGATTTCCTGCAATATTCTTTCTATAGTGGCAATCTGTCCGCCTTGCGTCTTACTGCCCGCAACCGGGGTGGATTCTCTGCGGCTAGGCGGGCCTTTGAACTCCGGCAGGGCGTCTTCGATTTCCTTCTTTATTTTTCTTATCGCGGCTGACTGCTGCTCGACTACTATGTCCTCCCGGAAAAGGGCTGATTTTGCCCCGGGAGCCTGTTTCACCTCCGGTAGGACATCTTCGATTTCCCGCATTATTCCTTCTATGGTATCCAGGTGCTGGCCTTTGGTTTTTATCTGCCCTGTGGTATAGCTGTCAACCGGCATCCCTTTTAACTCCGGCATTATCTCTTCGATCTCGCTCTTTATTCTTCCGATGGCAGACGACTGCCGCTTATCAAGCGCCGTATCGCCCTGCGAAAGAAAATCTCCCGCACCGGCACGCTTCAGCTCCGGCAGGACGTCTTCGATTTCCCGCATCAGTTTTTCGATTTTCGCCAGTTGCCGTTTCCGGTCCGCCCTGTTTTCTTCCAGGATGCGCCCTTTATCGTCTTTAAGCTCCTCCAATTGAGATTCTTTCCCTTCCATCTGCTCAACCAAGGTATTAAAGCGTTCCTCATAATCCGATTTTTCGCTCTTAAGTTTTTCTTCCTGGTCCCACAACTCCGACGCGTAGGTCTGCTTCAAGGCATCAACCTTCTGCTGGTAAACGAAATTCTCTTCCTGTATACGGCCGGACTGCTTCCTCAGTTCGGCGATTTCCCGGTCTTTGTTTTTGTTGTCCACGCTTAACGCCTGCTTTTCCCCGGCGTACTCTTGCTTCTGAATTTGCAATTCCCGGCTCAAACTTTTTAATTCGCTGTCTCGGGTTTCTGATTCCTCTTTCAAGGCCTTAAGCTGGCCCTGGTAAGCGAGGTTATCCTGCTGTAACTTAAGGAGCTGCTTGTTTAGCTGCTGGCTCTCCTCTTCCCGGTTTTTACTAATCTCGTTTAACGCGTTATCTTTTCTGGCTAAAAGTTCTTTCTGGCTCGCGAGCTCCTGGTTAAGCCTGTCCATCTCAACGCCCTTAGCCAAGAACTTCTCTTCTAAAGACTTCAGTTGTTTCTGGTAAGCTAAGTTGTTTTCCTGCAGCTGCGCGGCCTGTTTTTTCAATTCATTAATTTCCTTTTCTTTATCCTTTTGCCCGGCGGCTAAGTCTTTCTGAACCTTAAGCTCCTGGCTGAGCTTCTGCAGCTCTCCTGCCTTGGCCCTTGATTCCTCCTCTAAAGACTTAAGCTGCTTCTGTAAATTGAGGCTCTCCTGCTGGAACTGGGAGACCTGCTTTTTAAGCTCAATGTTTTCTTGCTTTCTCGCCTGATGCGCGGAATTTAATTCCTGTTCTTTTTTGCCGGCAAGGTCTTTCTGGACCTGAAGCTCCTGGCTGAGTTTCTGCAGCTCTCCTGCCTTGGCCCTTGATTCGTTTTCCAGGGTCTTAAGCTGCTGCTGGTAAGTGCGGCCCTCCTGCTGCAGCTGGGCAGCCTGCGCCTTGAATTTATCAGGCGCCTCTGCTTTAACCGCGGGCGCTGCATAAACGGCAGGCGCTTCCGGGACAAGGCCGAATTCCCTCTCCGAAGCTATTCTCTTTAAAAATGCCTGGGCAGTAAAGTTACGCGGGTCAACCATCAGCGCCATCTGCAGCTGGCGGATGGCATCGTCGGTATCTCCCTGCTTATAAAGCTCTATCCCGTACTGACAAAGCGCCATACTCGAAACGCTCTGCGCCTCACCACGGCCATGCAATGCGCAGACAAAAAGTAAAACCGCGATCATTACCCCGGTTAATCTTATTTTATCCATAACCAATTTTTCTTGCCCCTAAAAAGTCCGGTCAGGATATCTCCGTCTCCAGCATTTCTATCAGATTCGCTGCCTGCTTTATAATAGAGGCGGGCAGCAGTTTTGATACCTCAATCTCCTGTTTCAACGATTTCAGCGTGCTTAATAATCTTTTTACCGTGCTGATTTTTTTCTTTTCCCAGGCCTCTTCCGGCTGCAGCTCTTCCCTCTGCCGGATGAGGGCAGTTAAGTCCTTTCTTACCTGGGGCGCGTCTTTGCCTTTCTCGAAGACCTCTTTCTTCAGATGAACGTAATCATCTTCATCCAGCGTCTTTTTATTCTTCGCCAGGCGCAGCACATCGATGGACTCGTAGCTGGGGATGGCGGCCGTCTCGGCCGATTGCGCGTAATCCCGGCTTAAGTATCGCGGCTCTTCCTTCTCCAGGAAATAATAGGACTTCAAGAGCTTCATTGCCGTCTGTTTCCGGATGCCTATTTCACGCGCCGTATAGGCATCCATTGTACTATATCCCCACTCTTTATACAACTTATCTTTCCATACCGAATAGAGCGCCCGGCCGAGCTCAACCCAGGAGGTCTTAAAATTTTTAGCGCTTTCCAGGATATGATAGCGCAGTGAGCCCGTATCCAATCCTTCCATCTTCTCTTCAATGACCCTGACCGACTTTGTCTTTACACCGTCCATGACTGATTCCCTTTCCTAAATATTATACCTCAAATCCCCGCCTTAAGTGCAAGAAAATTATACTTATCAACCCCAACATAGAAATGTCATATTAAGAACGACCTGACGGATTTTAATTGCCCTTCTCTTTGCCTATATCGTGGGGCACGGTTACCGTTGCGGTGGCAGTAGCGATATTGCCTGCCTTGTCCTCTGCCGTGGCGGTAATAGTATAGGTGCGACCGTCACTGTCGTCTTCCTTTCTTGAAGCCTCAAGTTTAATCGTGCTGCCGAACCCGCGAATCACCGGCTGGACCTTGCCGTATTCGTCAATTACTTTAAATGTTACCGAGGCAATGCCGGATAGTTTATCCTTGGCCTCGCCGTTAATGGTTACCTCAACCATTGTATTGTTAGACGGCCAAAGGATAGAAGGTTCAGCCGTAAGGGTTACGGTAGGAGGGGTTTTGTCTATATGTAATTCAGTAACCTGCTGACCGGAACTATTTCGTTCATTATCATAGGCAACATAACGAAGCATATTAACTCCCTCATTGGAAAAAGAAATAACTGCTTCTGCACCTATTACACGCTGAGATTGTGCACTAATATAAGGAAACTCGTAATATATCTCCTGTACCCCAGAGCCGCTTTCGTTATCGGTAGCAGTAATGGTTATGGTTACGTCCTTATTGTGCCAGCCAGCTGCATTGGCAGGCGGTTGAATGTCTATGGTAGTGACGGGAGGGATGGTTTCCTTGGGCCGGATGCCGCTGGGCTTTTCCACGCGCACAATGATATCGGCAGTTACGTTACCGCTGGCAATCGTAATCGTCGCCTCTCCCAAACCCTGGGGCTTTATAGTACCTTCGCTGTCAACAGAGGCAACGGAAGGACTGCTGGATAAAAAGGTTAGGTCTTCAATTGGTATCTCTCTTTTAATACCGTCTGAATAAAGCGCATCCGCTCCGCCAAAACGCCGGAAATCATCGGGATTGACATCACCGTCCCAATCGGTTTTAAAATACCAAGAATCGGTATAAGTAATTAATTCCACAATTTCCGCAGTCTGTTCAACAATAAGGGTTATGTCATCGGCTACAAAATTTCCTTTTGCGTCTCTCGCAAAAACACTTACATATGCCCTTCCCACAGCCTTCACAGGAATATTGCCGCTAACCGTTATTGGTAAATCTTTTAATATATGAATAGCAAAATCAGGCAATGTTAATAACCCTTCTGCGACCCTAAACCCCCTCACTCTTTCAACAGTTACGGTTATCTCATCTCCCGGATGAACTATTGTGCCTTGCTGAGGCTGGGTAATTTTTAGCCCTCCTCCTGAATCTGTTAGAATAGTTTCCGCAAAAAGTAGGGAGGAGAAAATAAGAATACCGATAAGTAAGCCTAAAAACCGACAAGTAATTGTCTTTAATAATTTCATTGTCTGCTCCTTTAATAGTTTATCTAGGCCAGCGGCCTGCAGGAAATCCAGTATTGTATGAAGAATCGGCAGGACTTGAATTTAAAAGCTGAATCGCCCTCTTTATTATAAATCCACCTATAGCCTCCGTATGATAATGATTAAAACTGCTTACACAAGGAAAATCTAATCCACCTGCCTGACTTTCTACAGAGACAACCAAGTCCGACCTGCCTGTTATTATATATGGTTTTGTATTATATCTAAAGATATTCAAAGTTATGTGAACCCATCTTAATGCCTCATCTTCTATGCTCAATAAATTACCATTCGGCACAGGATAATCGCCGATAACTGCATGGCTGGCCGGGGTAATATCTATTCTATTCATATTAATTATAGAATTGCTCATGGCCATCATATCTTCTATCGCCCCTCCATCAAGGGGGTACCCTCTACGTCTTGCCTCATTTAAAAACCAATTCCTAACTCGCAAAGGCATATTATGAACGAATTCCATTGCAAAATCAGCCAGGAAAGAACCGAAATGAGGAGAGTCTATGGTGATGAACTTGTTGATGTCGCCCATATGGAAATTATCATCTCGTTTATATAATTCAGCACCTACTCCCGCCCAGATACGCGCCAATAACCCGCCCATACTGTAACCGATAACATCCGCCTGAACCATAGCGATTGCTTTATCTTTATATTTATCTCGCGCTTTTTCTATCCCTTCCTTTATCACGTTTTGATTAACTTCGAAGTGGCTAGCGTTAGTGAGTAGATAGTTTACCGCGAATATATTTTCGTTAATTATCATGCCGTTGATTTGTTGACTCAACGTTGCGATAAAATCATTCCACATCTCCGGCCTTGACCAAAGACCGTGGACTAAAATAACCGGGGGCCTGACCAGCGTAATCTCTTTTTCCAATTGGAAAACAGCGCCGCTTGGGGGAGTAAATTCCACAGAGATGGAAATCTGCCGCTGGACGGATTCCTTATCTTCATCGTGGCCTCTGCGCACAAAATTCTCCGGCGCCCGGTAAACGGCAAATGCCTTTTCACCCATATCCGTAGTAATCGTATTTACGGTAATGATACTACCTTCCTGAAAACCGTCAACGGAGCGCAAAACACCGTCCTCTTCAGGATTTCCCGTGCCGTTAATAGAGAGCTTGACCACGCCGGACTGGCCGGCGCTTAATCTAAGCAACAGCCGGGTTACACCGTCGGCTGCTGCGCCGGTTACAGGCGTTCCTTGAGTGTTTGAAAGCTCATCAGGGTTACTCTTAATTTCCACTCCACCCGAGAAATCCGCACCGTCTAAAACCTCTAAAGAAGCCTCTTCTTCGGCCGGGACGAGCAAAAACCCGTGCTGCTCGCCGTTATAAATGCCCCAGCCGACAATCTGGCCTAAGTCATTGATACCGTCTGCCTCAAGTAGCTCCCACCCAGAATCCACCGCTATAAAAAGATTAAGGTCTCTTATGCCGGCATCCTTATCCCAGATAAAGGCGCGGCAATAAGGAGGAGAAGGAGAATAAGGAGTAAACGACCAGCCTACCACCTCTCCGGAGTTGTTTATCGCCGAGGTATAGGAGCTACTTCCTAACGTGCCTAAAGGGGTCATAACGCCGTTCTCCCAAAAGAAGCTGCCTTGTTCAAACTCGCCCACTACCTGCCCGGCATTATTGATATCTATGGCGCCGCTGCCGACGAAATTAAGCGGGGTGCCGATATCTCTCATCCCGGTAGCCTTTTCCCAAATAAATGCCTGGGTGGTATTATGAGAAGGATCAACCCGCACTATCCCCATTCCCGTTACTCTGCCGGCATCATTTACAGCAGAGGCCACACTGCCCAGATTTCCCCAGAGAGAACCCAAACTAATAAGTCCGGTATCCCTATCCCAGAAAAAGGCCTTACGGGAAGAATCTGCGCCCACTACCTGGCCTAAGTTATTAAGGTCATATGCCGCAGAGTCATCGCCCGCGATTAAGGAATAACCTGCCCCTTCCCAGAGAACTGCCTGGAATATCGTTATTTGGCAGCCGGGTAAGTAGGGACCAATCTCACATATAGGTTCTCTGCGGCCACAGCGACCGGCAACTTGACCTGAATCGTTAATACTGCAACCGTAAGTGCTGTATGCGCCAGGGGGAAAAATAAGATAAGTAAGGCCGCTTCCCTTCTCCCAAACAAAGGCGCGCCACCCCTCGGGGAAAAATACCTCGCCTGTCACTTGGCCGGCGTTATTTATCGCTTCCGGCCGGACATCGGCTCCCAGGTCAACTACTTCGTACCTGGCGGCATTCACATCCCAGACAGAAATCAGCGTGGAGATAAATGCGGCAAGAAGAATTGTAATCAGCTTAGTTTTAGACAGGCTAAAAAGCGGCATTCTTGGCTTTGAGGACCCTTCTGTCCTATCTCGTTAATAAAGATAGAGCATCAATAAACTGTTATTGTATAGGCCTTTTCTTTTACTCCCCACTCCCCTAACCCTGACACCCTGGCAATGAATTCGTAGGTTGTCTTTTGGAGGATGACTACCCGGAAAGCGAATTCCTGAGGAGTAGCTGCCTTTAGAGGACCTGCCCATAACCGCAGCGCCTGGTTATATATCCGCTGGGGCTCTTGAGTAACCGGCCAGCCTCTATGCCTGTAGGGCATTATTATCAGGCCCTTTTGCCTAACTATTTCTATTCCGTCAGGTAAAAGGCAGGTTATTTCTGCGGTTAGGTCTTCTTCGGGGATAACTGTAATCTTTAATTCCAACTCTTCGCCAATTTTGGGGGTTGTGCCCATACTGAACTGAATATCCACGGGAGGCGACGGAGGTTCGGAAATGGACACAGCAGATTCTTGCGCGAATGTAAACGGCAGCGCAGCCGACAGGATAAACAATATGCAGAAAGCGGATTTGAGAAAGGCGACCATTTTGACCTCTTTAGCTTGAATTGTTGACTGCCGAAGATTCAAAGAATTATTAAGGTTGCCACCCGGGCTCGAACCACAGGGGCAGGATCAACCTCAGATTAATGATTATGTTATCAAATTCCGGCAGAGTTGTAAATAATTTATCAAGAATTTATCGCAAGAAAATTTTCAGCCCTCTTTCTCTTCCAGCAGGTTCTCCGCGCTGCCGATTAATTCGATTGCCTGAGCTAAGGCATTGAGCGCCTCTTTACGCTGGGCTATCGCGGCGTTCTTCCATTTATGCGCATCACCGACGTTATTCAGGGTAATGAATTCTTTGTATTGGTCGTCCGAATATTTTGCCTGATTCAGCTTGCTCCATGCCAAGGCCAGCGCATCGGCTGCTTCCCGTACGAAGCCAAACGACGCTTCCTGCTTATGGGTATTCAAAAAACTCTTCTTGAACGCCGTAAACAATCCGCTGAAATCTTTATACCATTTATCGTAGGCAGTTAAATCAACGGTATTTGTTTTTAAAAGGCCGTCTAAGTCCTGCGCCGCCTCGAATATCTTGCTAACCTGTTCCCGGTAAGATTCTTCCTGGGCCAGGCAAACCGTGCCGCACAATAAAATAATAGCGCACAAAAAACCGCACAGTGTCTTCATCCGCCATCAACTCCTTTTTCCATCTGCGCCGGATTAGAAATAACGGGCATCCCGCCCTAGCGTTTATAATTTTACTCTCCGATAATCTTAATCAACGCCCTCTTCTTGCGCCGGCCGTCGAACTCGCCGTAGAAAATCTGCTCCCAGGGCCCGAAGTCCAGCTTGCCGTTGGTCACTGCCACCACTACCTCTCTGCCCATAACCGTCCTCTTTAAATGCGCGTCGGCGTTGTCCTCTCCCGAAAGGTTATGCTGATATTTATCCTTTCCGTAAGGCGCTAACTTCTCCAGCCAGAGACTGAAATCCTGATGGAGCCCCTCTTCGTCGTCGTTGATGAACACGCTGGCGGTAATGTGCATGGCATTGACCAGACAGAGGCCTTCCCTTATCCCGCTTTTTTTAAGCGCCTCTTCTACCTGGGGCGTGATATTGATAAACTCCTGGCGCTTTGCGGTATTAAACCAGAGGTATTGGGTATAGGACTGCATATCCGCTTTCGCTTCTCCTTGTTTCAATCTAAAATCCGATGAGCCGGTTACGGGAAAAACCCCAGGCCGTCAACATCAGAAAAAATATGCCCAGAAAACTGAGTAAATTGTAGAAACCCAAGCCCCTAAATCTCCTTATTATTCCTCAGCAGCACGAGAATCGCCGCGTGCGGCACCACCACGTATTTCTTCTGTTCAAATTCTATCTCCATACCGGCATTTCTTAAAAAGATGCAGTAATCCCCTTCCTTTGCCTGAAGGGGGAAATAGCGGTTGTCGAATTTGGGGCTCTGCCAGGGCTCTATCTCTAAAGCAGTGGGGTCGGGTATGGGATAACCCGGGCCGGTCTTAACGATTGTACCTCCCTGCACCTTTTCTTTCTCCTTTACCCCCTGCGGCAAGTATAAGCCCGTATCCGTGCGGTCTTCTCCGTCGTCGGGAGATATCAGCACCCTATCTCCCACCACAACAAGTTCCTTCTTGATCATTAAACCACCTCTTTTAAGTAAGCGGCCTGTTGCCTGCCGGATAAATCTACCAGCTCGTATTCCAGATTGCCTAAACCGAGCAGACAGGCATAACGCAATTGCTTCAAGCCGTCTCTGTTGGGATGCGCTTCCTTAAAAACATCCCTGCCTGCGGCCTTATTAGCCAAATCCAGGCTGGCCTTGTCAATAGCTACCGGGTCAAGCGAGGCAAAGAGCCCCACGTCGGAAACAATGCGCGGGTCGTCTTTAGCCAGGCAATCGCATTCCTTTGTTATTTTAATACCAAAATTGATAAAAGCAACCCTATTTTTTTTACCCTCGAGGACCGCCTTTGCGTATTCCACCATCTTCTCCTGGATGTTATCTCCGCTCTTCTCCCAATCTACATCAATGGCGTAATAGGGGCAGGTAGCGATACAGCTGGCGCAGCCTATACATTTCAACCTCTCAATGAAAGATTTCTCAGCCTGAATGGTAATTGCCTTTACCGGACAGGCCTCTGCGCATAAGCCGCAGCCGGTGCATTTATTTTTGTATACGATGGGCGAAACATCCGAATGCTGTGCGAGTTTTCCCTCCCGGCTGGCGCAGCCCATCCCGATATTCTTTAATGCTCCGCCAAAGCCGGTCATCAAATGCCCTTTAAAATGGGCAATACCCACCAGCGCGTCTGCTTCTAAAAAAATCTTTGCGATTTTGGCTGATTTGATAAACCTTTGATTAACCTTTACCTCCGCGATATTTTCACTGCGGGTGTCGTCGGTTATCACGATATCCGCGCCGACCTTATCCGCGGTAAACCCGTGTTCGTAAGCGAGCTTAAGGTGCTCCTGAGAATTTGTCCTCCTGCCGCGGTAAAGCGTGTTCGTCTCCGCCAGAAAAGGGGTTGCCTGCCTGCCGCGGATGACATCGCAGACCAGGCGCGCGTATTCGGGTTTGACAAAACCGGTATTGTCGGCTTCTCCAAAGTGCATCTTTACCGTTACTCTCTCGCCTTTATTGATAAAATCCAATACCCTACTCTCCTCAAGCAGCCGGCTAAACTTAAGCCGCACTTCCTGCGGCTTATCCGAATTGTCCACGGCAATAAAATAGACTTTAGTTTTCATGGTTGGCGAATTCGCGCAATATGCCGGCGGATTTTTTTATCGCAAAAAGTAATTTCAATTTTGACTGCGCGTCCAGGCTGTAAAAAGGTTGTTTATTTATTATATCGCTGACGTAAAAAAGAGCAGCTGCCTTAATCCCGATAAAATCCGCCGCAGAGAAAAATGCCGAACACTCCATATCCACCACGTCTATGCCCTGCTGCATAAGTGAATCCGCCATCTCCTCCTCGAGTTTCAGGGAAGATATCGTGGAGCAAACCACTTCTTTTATATCTTGCCCCTGGCTCATGCTTAAGAAGCGCTTAAATAAATCTTCGGCCGGATAAAAAACTCCCGGCTGTTTATCCCTGGCCAGCAGCAAATCCGTAAAGCTCTCGCGGGAATAGCATTTAGAAGGGCATACTAAGCTTCCTATAGACAAACCCGGTTTTTCCGCAACCAGGCCGCAGGAGCCAAAGAGGATTATGTTCTCGCAAACCGTCTCTTTAAGATACAATACCGCATCTCCGGTTAAGGCCGGGCCCATGCCGCTATAAATCAGGGTAAAGTGATTAGCGTTACCTGCGCCGAATAATTTCCCTTCGGAGAATCTCCTGATCTTAAAAAAATTGAGGACCCCTTTGGAAAGAAGCGGCAGGAGGATACAATTCTTCTTGATTTGTGAACTGTCCATACCAAACAGGGTCTTAAACGCTGTCATCGGCGTTATCTCCTAAGTGTAGCGGTTCTCAAAATAATTCCCGAAACCATGTACGTACACATTATATCCTTTTTTTGCCTGATTTGCCTGATTTTCTATCTCCTTTTTCCATTCCTGCCAGGTCCGGCTGTAAAACCACCGGTCATTAAGCATCCTTTCATACCTGGATTTCAAAGAGACATCTACCAGGGCAATATTATCTATGATTTCCCGGATATTGTTAAGCCGGAAATTCAGGCATTCGAACTCTACCGCATCTGCCTGCGCGAAATCCGAGAACACCTCTTTTGTGAAGGAAATCCAGGGCAAAACCGGAGAAAAATAAGGCACAACCGGCAGGCCTTCCGCGAGAAGTTTATGTACCGCTTCACGCCTCAGCTCAAACGCCGGGCTCTTCGGCTCAAGCCTAAGTTTATATTCCGGGCTGATTTTATTTACCGTAAAATATATCTGTTTGCAAAACCCCTCTTTAAGCAAAGGCAGGTAATCCAGGATATATGGTGAGCGGGTAAGTATCACGTAATCTGTCTTATGTTTATTCAAAATCTCAAGTATTCTTCCGGTAACCTGATATTTCCTTTCCACCGGCTGGAAGCATTCGGTAGTAGAGCCGAGAAGGACACAGCGCGGTTTTTTAGACGCCAACTCCTTCTCCAGTAGTTCCGGCGCGTTCACCCTAATGTCCACGTATTCGCCCCAGGGCTTATTCTTTCGGCTGATTACCCGGTTAGAGCGGACGTAACAATAGAGGCAGGCGTGCTCGCAGCCCATAAAAGGGTTAATCACGAACTCGCCTAAGTCAATGGAAGTGGGATTGAGGATGCGTTTTATTTTTACCTCGTTAAACTCCGGCATTTTTCTCGATAAGGTTTCCCAGGAAGGCATTGGTAAACTTAAAATTATTGTCTTTGATTTCCCTAACGAAGGTTTCCATTCTCCGTAACGATTCCGGATTGAGTTTGTAGTCGGCTTTTTTATCGGCAGCAGTGCCGTCGTAATAAATAAAGGGATTGACCTGTTCGATTTTAGGTATCAGGCCGCGGTTACGGATGACAAAATCCAGGCTCTCCCGGAAGTCTGCCTCTGTCTCGCCGGGGAAGCCGGTGATTATGCTTATCCCGAAGGAAAGCCCGGCCTGGTTAAGCCTGCGGAAAAAATCAAGCGCGTCTTTACTGGTAAAACCTTTATTCATCTTTTTAAGTATCCTGTCCGAGCCGGACTCCAGGCCAAGAAAGAGATTATAACAACCGCTTGCCTTCATCTTCTCAAAGATCTCCTGCCGCATATCCCTGCGCACGGCAATCTGGGCTTCCCAGTTAATCGAGCCGAAGTTTTTTCTAATCTTATCGCAGAGCGCTTCCAGTTGTCCTAAGTCGGCGTTTATCAACGAATCGAAAAATACGAAATCAGCAGTATGGTTATTTTCCCGGTGATAGCTGATTTCCTCAATAACGCTTTCAACTGTTCTTGTCCTGAAGCCTTTATAAAGCAATCTCTCCGAACAGAATCCGCACTTTCTTACGCAGCCGCGAGAAAATTGTAGGGGGATGCTCTCTCTTTTGGGATAAGAACTGATACTTATGCCCTGATAACGCGGAAAATCTAGAGCCTCGAGATCCGGCAGCTGCTCAAACTCCGCAACCTTGCGGCTATTCCTGCCGTTAAGATAATCCAGCAGTGGGGCTTCGCCTTCTCCTGCTACCAAAAAATCAGCTAATTGCAAAATATCGGCTGCGAATTTACCGCCGCCTTTAAAAAACAAACGGGCAATCTCCGGCCCTCCCAAAATTATTCTAATATCTTTTCTTTTGGATTTAAGCAGCCGGCCGAACTCAAGGGTAGCCGCGAGATTGCTTTTAAAACAGGAGAGGCCTATGGACTCATAGCTTAATAATTTATCTAATGCAGCGGCGAATTCCTGCGGGTAATTTGCCTGGATAACGCCGAAGATATTTTCTTCCAGCTCGACGTTACAACTCTTAAGCCATTGGCTTTTTAATCCTTCATCTGCGAGGTTATAAAAAAGATTGTTGAGGTCTAGGATATCCGCGCCTAAACCGTTCTTTTGTAAAAAACCCTGTAGAAATCCTAAGCCTATCGGCGGCATCTTTGGCCAGAAAAGCGGAAGGATTGTCAGGGCTGCGCGGGGTTTAGCCATCAAAGAATCGCCGGATTAAGAAACCTGTCACTTGCTGAAATGCGGGGAATATTACCGAGCCATCAATAAATAATGGCTCAGTAGTTATCTTTTCCTGGTTTTGGATAATAACCGCAGTATCTCCAGGTAGAGCCAGATCAACGTTACCATCAAACAGAAAGCGCCGTACCACTCCATATACTGGGGCGCGCCTGCCTCGGTACCCTTCTCGATAAAATCAAAATCCAAAACCAGGTTTAAAGAAGCGATAATCACTACGAAGATGCTGAAACCGATGCCGATTAACCCGCTTTGATGGATAAAGGGTATCGAACGGCCGAAAAATCCCATCACTATATCAATAATATACACTACCGCGATACCTCCGGTGGCAGCTACAACTCCCAGCTTGAAATTTTCCGTCGCTTGAATCAGGCGTGACTTATAGGCCAAAAGCAGGCTGAATAAGACGCCAAAGGTTAAGCCTACTGCCTGGATTACGATTCCCGGATAACTCCTTTCAAATATAGCGGAGAGTACTCCCAGGATTAATCCTTCCACTGCCGCATAAATCGGCGCGGTTACCGGCGACCATTCCTTTTTAAAGATCGTTACCAACGCTAAGATAAACCCGCCGATCAAGAGAGGCCAGACAAACGGTAAAAACCTCACCGGGTTTGACCAGGTCCAGGCTGCGCCGATTGCCACCAGAAAAAGCAAAAGCATGGTTTTATTTACCGCCCCCTGGATACTCATTGTTTCTTCCCCGGCGCCTGCCGCTTTAAAAACCTCACCCTTTAATGCCGGATTGCCTGAACGCATCATCGCTCTCCTCCTTTATTGAAAAGCTTTTGTTAATTTATGGTTAACTTTTTTTGCTGGTCCTGCGCGCAGCCTTCACCATTCTGTCAAATGCCTGCTGGGGATTTTTTCCTTCGGTAAGATGGTCACAGCAGACCGCGGCAAAACCTTTGCGGTTCTTGATTTTGAATATCTTAACACTTTTCCTGGCTATCTTCATATTCCCTCCCTAATTCTATCTCTTTATTTTACAGCGAAATGGAGAATTTTTCAATGGGGATTTTGCGGGAGAAGGAATATTTATAGAAAGTCGGTGAAGAAACAATAATTCTTTAAGATTTTAGGGGGTTGGTGGAGCGTGCATTAGTCCGCCAAGATTTGTGGCGGACAGCACGCAGAAGCAAACCCCTAAAATCTATGAAAAATAGAACCGTCCCCTATTATTGGCGGGTTTTTTTGGTGATGGTGTAGGTGTAGCCGTATTTCCAGCCGTGACCGCCGGTGCCGCCGACGTAGCCGGGCTTATAAAGCATTTCCTCCTGCCAGGCCATGGCCTCTTCTTCGGTCTCGAAACTACACTGCAGCCAATCAGGCGGGTTGCCGTGGGTCTTTCTGCGCTCATCCGGATTGTCAGTCAGGCCTACATATTGCATCATCTAAAGCCTCCTGTTGCTGAATTGAGAAAAAGTCGGAACGGTTAAAAAAATAGAACCGTCCCCTATTTTTTAAGAATCGTTTTCCGCCTCAAAACGGAAGCCGCAGATATCGCATTCGTACACCGGAATCTCGTCGTATTGGGATTCTACAGCGCGGGTTTCTTTACTGCCGCATTCTGGGCACTCGGGAGCAGGACGCGAATCACTCATATTTCGCCTCCTTCTTAAGAATAATTGCGGAATATCCGTTTTATCCGCTAATGCACAAAATCAGGCTTTATCTTCTTAAACCAGTCGCACTCTCCGCAATAGGGAATTTGATTTTTGATGCGCGGGCTTTGCTCGGGCTTAGGCACTATGCTCTCGGTTACCCGCCAACACTCCTTTCCCACGTTTAGCCTGTAGGCATAACACTGTTCTCTTACCACTTCCTGGCATCCCCAGAACTCCCAGCAGTTCTGGGGTTCTGCGTGGCCCGTCAAAAACCTATCATCATTCATAATCGTAACCGAAAATTTACATATTACCTCCCCTTTTTCAAACTTGGGGGGTAATATACTTTACTGCGGAATAATAATTTAGTCAATGATTTAATTACACAATTGAGGTGTGTAACCGGTGCGGATGGCAGCGGCAGCGCGGGATTTAGTTGATAAATCGGCCGGATAATGATATTATTGTCACAAAGGACAAAGGAGGGGTAAATGCTCAAACGATGCCAGGTGCTGCTTACGGATTGGCAGGTTGAATATCTGAAGAATACCGCGGAAAGATACGACCAAAGTTTCTCGGAAGTGCTGAGAATCTTCATATCGCACGGGTTCCTTTACATCATTCCTCTGCTTCACCCCGAATATAAGCGTGGGATAACCGGGAAGCAATTAGCAGAAATGACCCGCAAGGCAGGAGACCCTGATACCTCAATAGAAGAACAGCATAAGTTAGTAAGCAAGCTTTATTTTGAAGCCAGAAAGGTAGTAGAGTACAGATTAAACAAGGTCTCGGGGGGGAGAAAAAGAAAAAAGAGGTTTACTAGGTAAAAGCCGGGCCTAAATTTTACCCTTTATGACTGCCCATAAATTCAGCCCTTCTCTTCTTCCATAGTCTTCAGGAACGCCTCCACGATCTGGGTATTGAATTGGGTGCCGCAGTTGGCCTTCAGTTCCACTATCGCCGCTTCTTTGCTTAAGGTCGACCGGTAGGCGCGGGGAGAGGTCATCGCGTCGTAGGCATCGGCAACCGAGATAATCTGGGCGAAGATACTGATATTGTCCCCTTTTATATGGTCGGGATAACCTTTCCCGTCGTATCTTTCATGGTGGGAGCGGACCATCTCGATTAACTCCCTGTCTATCAGTATGGGTTTAAGCACCTCTTCCCCTACGACGGGATGCTCCCTGATTATCTGCCATTCCTCCGGGGTAAGCTTTTCTTTTTTATTCAGTATATTCTGGTGAATTGCCAGCTTTCCGATATCATGAAGCTCGGCTGCCTTTTTTAATACCTCAATCTTGCCCGGGGAAAATCCGATAACCGAGGCAATCTTTTCCGAGTATTCCGCCACCCTTTCCGAATGCCCGGAGGTATAAGGATCCTTTGCTTCCAGGATGCGCACCAGAGACTGCACCACCCGGAAAAAATAACCCTGCAGCTTCTTCTTGGACTCGGAAAGCGAGGACGCCATCGTGTTAAAAGAACCGGCGAGTTCGGTTATCTCATCATGGCCTTTTATCTCTACCTTAAAATCCAAATCATCAGCCGTGATATGCCGGGTGCCGTCTACTATTTTTTCGATACGGTCGGTAACGCGGTTAGAAACCAGAATCCCTAAGCCCACGGAAACAAAAAACCCCATAATTAACACCAGGAGCAAGCGCCAGCGCAGCTGCTGCTGGGTGGCATAAACGTCCTCTGCCGCCATATCTACGCCCAATATTGCTACCGCCTTACCGCTTTTATCGCGGATAGGGGTATATCCCGACAAGGTAACTCCCCATTCATCAATACTAATCTTCTTGTCCGCTGAAGGGCCTTTAAAACCGGCGAGCATTTCCGGAAAACGGCTGGCATAATATTTATCTCCCGGAAAAGCGCTCGGCCCCTTTGACCCCCCTTCCTTCATCACCGGGTTGGGATCAACGATAAACTGCAGGGTACCGGGTTGGTCTGTCCGGCCCAAGGTATAAATATATTTGAGAGACGGGTTTACTCTCTTTATCTCGCTTAATCTATTGTTTATGGTCTTGTAGGCACTGGTGTTAATTCCCTCCCGGTTTAAAGGGACCTGCATCAGTAAATCCGCGTCCACCATCAGGGAAGCGGTCTGGGCAATCATCATTAACCTCTGCCGGATCTGGCTGAGCTGTTCATCGAAGCTGAATTTACACAAAAAAAGGCTGCTCAGCCCCATGACAAATAACAAGGATAATATAAAAGCAATGGTAACCCTGGTGCGGAAACTGTGCAATATGTTCATCAATCTTCTCATTGTCTTTTGCCTCCTGCGGTCTTCTCGTTTCTGCTAATTTATGCTTAGCCTGCCTACGAGCTACGGACTACGAGCTTACGAGCTAAATAAAAGCGCATCCGCCGCCTGGATTACGTCTTCCACGGTTATTGCCTTAAGGCAGATAAAGTCCTTAACACAATTATGCGCCAGGCATTCCACACAGCCGACATCCTTGTGCAGGGCCTTGGCGAGCTTACCTAAGGGAGCCCAGCGGTCAGGGCTTAATCCTTTCTGGTTCCTGCCGAATATGGAAATCACCGGCACATCCAAAGCAGAAGCGATGTGCACCGGCCCGGAATCGTTGGAGATAAACAACCTGCACCGCTTAAGGACACTGGCTAACTGGCTAACGGAAGTCTTGCCTGCCAGGTTAACTGCCGGATGCCGCATATGACTAATTACATCCTGCGTAAGTTTTACGTCCTTTGGCCCGGAAATAAGTATAACCTTAAAGCCGTATTTATCTATCAACCGGTCGGCGGCCTGGGCAAACCTCTGGCTCGGCCAGACCTTGGACGGACAGCTGGCGCCGGGATGAACGGCTAATACTTTATCAGCCGGCTTTATATTTTCGCTGCGGAAAATACTCTCCGCCCATTTCTCCTCTGTGGGTTTTATGGGCATGAACAGGCGGTTATCTTTGGGCTCAATGCCCATATACCTCAATATATCCAGGTTGTATTCTATTTCGTGCTTTTCGCCCAATTGCTTGGTGTGTTCTATCCTGTCGGTAAGCAGAAACCCCAGCTTACGGTTAAGCCCTACCCTTTTGGGAATGCCGGCAAAAAAGGTTACCAGGTGGACACGGTTAGTGGGATGCAGGATAATCGCCGCGTCAAATCTTTTCTTTTTTAGATTGCGGCTGAATTTCAGCGAACTGCGCCAGCTCCTCTGCCTCTTGTCCTTATCATAGACGATCACCTCATCCAAATAAGGATTGCCGCTTACCACTTCCTTCGCGTAAGGGCTGGTCATCATCGCTATATAGGCGTTAGGATACGCCCGGCGTAACTCTTCGATGACCGGAGTAGACAACAGCACGTCGCCAATACGGTCAGTGCGCACGATAAGAATGCGTTTAAAATCGTCTTTTTCGCTGAAAACCGTGGGGCGTATGCCTTCGGCGATAATGCTGCCGACTTCCCTTAACACGTCTTCTACCTGGATGAGCGACATACACTCCAGGCTGCCGAACCGGCACTGCGCCTTCCGGCAAGGCCGGCAGAATATATCTCTTTTAACTAGTGAATGCACGGCTGACCACGGCCCGTATTTTGTTTCGTCGGTTGGGCCGAAAATCGCCACTACCGGACGGTTTAGATAACTGGCAAGGTGCAGCACCGCGCTGTCATTGGTAATAACCATCTCTGCCTTCTTTAACAGGGCGGCGAGCTGGCTGACGTTTGTTTTCGCGGTTAAGTCGGTTACCGGATACTGCAGGTTATCGGCGATGTATCGGTTAATCGGCGCATCCTCACGGTCGCCTGCCAGGACTATCCTGAATCCCAGCTCTTTTATCAACAGGGAAACCAGGCCGAGGTATTTCTCCTTCGGCCATCTTTTGATATGGCTCCTTGCGCCTGCCGATATCACCAGTATCTTCTCCGCGGGCTTAATATTATTTTGTTTTAATATATTATTTACGTATTCTTCGTCCTGCCGGCTGATATATAAACCTTTGCGTTCGCTTACCTGCCCGCTCATTCCCGCACAGAAGAGGTGGCGGTCTTTCATATGGCTTATACTTGGGGGAAAAGCCTTAAAAGGCGACGTCTTATATCTGGCGGGCAGCAAAGCGCCAAACAGGCTGTTGCGCAGGTCGATTACCATGTCAAAGCCTTCTTTTTCCAGATTGCGGAACAGCTTTATCTTTTCTTTAAGCGGAACAGCCTTATTAAAAACAATGACCTTATCAATGCGGGGATTATTTTCGAATATTTCCTTAGGCCGCGGCCCGGCGATAACCGTAATCCCGGCATGAGGAAACTTTTCGATTAACGCATCCAAAACCGGCAGGGTCAATATCGCGTCGCCGATATTACTTAAGGTGATAAAGAGAATCTTGTTTATGCCGGGCAGCGCCTTCATTGTTTTTTGGGTATTATCCTGATTGCCTCATTGAACACGTCCTGCACCGTGATTGCCCTCATACAGCGGTTGTCCTTGCAGCCTAAGGCATAACAGGGAATCCTGCAGCCGGTTGCCTTTTGCAGGAGAACCACGTTCTTTAAAGGATACGGGCCGGTTACCTGCGGCGATGTCGGGCCGAAAAGGGCGATAATCTTTCCGCAGCCTGCGGCGTTGGCGATATGCAGGGGCCCGCTGTCGGCGGTTATAAATAAATCCAGCTTCCGGCATAAGGCACCCAGCTGCTTCAGGTTCAATAACCCCGCAGCGACGACCGGCCTTGCCTGCATCAGCCGCTTGATCTCCTCTGCCAGCGGCATATCAGCGTGGCTGCCGGTAATAATCACCTTAGCACCGGATTCAATCGCCAGCCTGTCGGATAACGCCGCCCAATATTCTTTCGGCCAGCGTTTAGGCAACCAGTTACCGCCGGGGTTTATCCCTACCGCAAAATCCTTTTCTCCTATCGGATTCCTGGCTAAAAAATTATCCGCGAACCGGCTGTCTTCCTCGCCAAAGAAAAATTCCGGGTAGCGGTCTTCTACCTTAAGCCCGGCCTTTTCGATGACGTTCAGGTAATAATCAATGCGGTGCAGGGAATTAGGGTCAAGGGGCGTAATCTCGCGGGTTAAAAGAAAGCCGCGCTTACGGGTATAATAGCCGATCCTTTGGCCTATACCTGCCAAGAAACAGATCAGGGCGCGGCTAAATGAACGGTGCAGGAGAAATACCGTATCAAATCTTTTTGCCTTGAGATAGCCGATGAACTTTAATTTGGCGATTATGCCTTTATGCCGGTCTTTTTCGTCATAGACGATGATTTCATCAAGATGGGGGTTGTCTTTCAATAAGGAATAGCAGCGGCTGGGCACAATACAGGCAAAGAAGCTTGAGGGAAAATTGCGCCGGATGCTCCGGATTACTGCCGTGGAGAACAAAACGTCTCCCAGCCAGTTTACGTTGAATAAGAGTATGCGCTCAGTCGTCATCGCGGTGTTCCTTGATAAAGGTATAAAACCCTGAAGTTTCCACCCAGTAAACGAATAAACTGTCCGAGCTGGAAGATATCCGCAGCCGTTTCAAGGCAAACGCGTCATTATCGGGAAATTTTCTGCCCGGGGAAGTAACTACCGCGAGGCTGTATCCGGCATCTATCACCAGCTGCCTGATCTGCTGATTGAACCTGCCTTCGGGATAACTGAATGTGGAAACCCCGGCTCCTGATTTTTCTTCCAATATCCTCTTGGAGTCAAATATTTCATTCCTTAATTCCTGCTCTGATTTCAGGTTAACCAGGGGCTCCGGCCCCAGGCAATGGCTGCCGATATCGAATATCCCGGAAGCGCGCATCTCTTTAATCTCATCCCAGCTTAAGCGGTCATTCTGCGGCCGGCCTACCTCCTTAACGATGATAAAGGCGGTCGCCGGAAGGCGGTATTTTTTTAATACCGGGAAGGCGTAGGTGTAAATATTTTTGTAGCCGTCATCAAAGGTCAGGGCAACTGTCCGGGGGGGTATTTTCTTTTTATTCTTTATAAGCTCCGCAATCTTTTCTAAGGATACGACATTGTAACCGAAAGCCTTTAAGAAACGCATCTGGCGTTCAAAGGCCTGGGGGGTTACCGCCAGCCGGTTACCGGGGTCAGCGCCCGGGATTACCGAATGATACATAACTATCGGCACAACGTACTGCTGGCGTAAAAAACAGGAAAAGAGCAATGCGGCAAGAAAAACCACCCCTAAAACAATAACCGATATTTTGACCTTACGCATTGAGATATACCTCCTCGGTCCGGGAAATCATCGTCTCCTGCGAAAAGTTCTCGGTTATAAACTTTCGGGCATTTACGCCTAGCCCTTCCCTCTCTCCGGAGTCGTTTAACAGCCTGAGTATAGCCCGGCTGAGCTGGTTTACATCTGCCGGCCTTACCAGCAGGCCGTTGTAATCGTCCCGGATTAGGCTCTTAATCCCCCCTACCTCGGAGCCAATCACCGCCAGGCCGGCGGCCATTGCCTCCATTAATGCCAGGCCCAATCCTTCCTTTAAAGAAGGCATTACGAATACATCCATAACCGGCAATATCCGGACAGTCTCGGAAACCGCGGGGATAAAGAATACATTACCCTCAATCCCCAGTTTTCTGGTCAACCGGATTAATTTCTTTTCGGTTCTGCCTTCGCCGACAATCACCAACTGCGCCGCGGGGACATTTTCTAAAACTTCTTTCATTGCCTCGATGAGATAGCGGTGGCCCTTGACGTCGGAAAGCCGGGCAATAATCCCCACTACCGGCCCCTCGCCTAAGCCGAATTCCTTCTTTCTTTCGGTTTTGCATCCCGCTTCCCCCCCGCCCGCCGCAAAGGCGGAAATTTTGAATTTATCCAGGTCTATGCCGTTATGTATGACGATGATGTCCTGCGGCCTGACCTTAAAATCGTCTACCAGGTGGGTCATCACCGATTCGCTTATGGCGATTACCTTGCTGCCCCAGCAGGGGAATATCCTGCGGGATAACCGGTTTTTAAAAAACCCGTGGCAGGTGGTAACGTGGACCACCCCCAGGCTTTTGCTTAACGAATACCCCAGCACCTGGGTAGTGCGGCTGTTGGAATGCACGATATGTATATTATTCTGTTTTATTACGTGCGATAACTTCAGCTTGCTGAGTAAAATCTTGGGGTTGAGCTCTGATTTTGTGTTTATGGGAATGGGGATAAAAACAATACCTTCTGCGATACAGTCCGCGAGAAGCCCGATTTTGCTGGAGGCGACATACACATTGTGGCCTTTCTGCTTAAGGCCTCTTGCCAGGGTCAAAATGTAACTGGTTATTCCGCCGGTATTAAGATGGTTGGTGACATAGAGAATATTCATTTAGTCAACCTGTTTATCGCCTCCAGGATTTCCTCAACGGTTATTTTATTCATGCAGGCCTTGCTGCTGCACTTCGGCTTATAACAGGGAGAACAAAGCATGTTCTTGCTGATTACTATGCCTTTGGCCTGAGGGGCGACGTGCCGGCGCGCATCAGTGGGGCCGAACAGGGCGATATAGGGCACACCCACGGCGGAAGCCACGTGCAGGGGCGCGGAATCGGATGTAATGAATACCTCGCATTGTTTAATCAGACAGGCGAGTTGATTTATCGAGGTCACCCCGCAGGCAACTATCGGTTTTACCTCCTTCATCGCGTTGACCAACAGCTGTGCTTCCTTTAAATCGCTCTCCGCGCCGGTTAATACCACCCGCATATCCCGTTTGGCTAATTCCTCGCACAATCTTACAATCTTTTCCCGCGGCCAGGTCTTTGCCTGCCAGCGCGCGCTGGCAGCGATATTTATCCCCACCAGCGGCAGCTCACCACTTGCCCAATTTGCGCGCAGGAACTCATCAATAAACTCCTCGTCCTGTTTAGCCGGCCAGAGCTCAAGACGGGGGTCCTTGAGCTCAATGCCAAGTATCTTCAGTATCCTGAATTGATGCGTAACCGGATCAATGGCTGCCCGGTCGTCTTTTATCCGGTAATTTAACAAAAATCCTAATTTTCCGTTGTGATAACCGTAGCGGCACACTGCCAGGCTTAAGCGGCTGAGCAAGTGGCTGATGCGGTTGTTCTGCAGGTCAATCACCAGGTCGAAATTGCGTTTGCGCAGTTCCTGCGACAATTTCCAGACTGACCTTAAACCTCTATCTTTAAGATCATAGACGATTAATTCATCGACATAGGGACAACGCGCCACTATCTCTTTTGAATGGCTGCCCACCAAAAGGGATATCTTATTATTACCCCCGAACTTCTCCCTGATTGCCCGCAGCGCAGCCGAAGAAAGGATAACGTCGCCTAAGGAACCCATCTTGATCACCAGAATATTAAGCTGCGCCAAGGCCTCTTTGTAAACGTTAAGGGTGTTATTCACCATCAGGCTGATATTGAATTGCTCTTTCGCCTTTTTATGGGCGTTTTTTGCCAGCAGGCAGGCGAGTTTGAGGTCCTTGATAATCCGGATGATTGCCGCGGACATGTCTTGCGGATCAGCAGGTGCTACCAGCAAGCCGGTCACACCGTCCTCGATAATATCAACTACCCCTCCGACTCTGGTTGCCACAACCGGCACGCCCGCTGCCTGGGCTTCAATGATTACCCGGCCGAAAGATTCCGGGTAGGTGCTGGCAAGCACCAAAAGGTCCAAGTTGGAGAGTATCTCCGGTATGTCTTTTTGCGTTCCAAGGAATTCCGTGCAATGCGAAAGCCCCAGTCTCCTGACCATAATGCCGATTTCTTCTTTATAGGCCGCTTTGGAGGCAGGGGCGTCTCCTACTATCCAGATTTTAACCCGCGGCATTGCCCGGATTACCTTAGCCATGGCCTGAAGAAAATAGACGTGGCCTTTAATCGGAGTAAGCCTGCCGATTATCCCCACATTGAAGGTAGCGCGCCTCTTTTTATCCGGGCTGACAAAACTAAATCTCTCCAGGTCTACGCTGCGCGGTACCAGCCTGATCTTTTCATAAGGGACGTGGAAATTATCAATCATGTGCCGGGCAATTGCCTGGCTGGGGCAGATTACCAGTTTGCCCCAACCCATGACCCTGCTTAACAAGTGCTTCCTATAGTAACCGTGACAGGTGGTGATAAACACCCTGCCGGTCCTCCTGGCGGCAAAAAAGGCAATCCAGCCGGGCACCCGCGAACGGGCGTGAACAATATCAATCTCTTCTCTGGTTATTATCTCGGCGAGCTTAGGGATAGCCCGGAGTGCCGCAAACAGGGATTTCCTGTGCACCTCCAGCTTATAGTGCCTGCTCCCCGCGGCCTCCAGGTCTTTGACTAAACTCCCGCCGTTTGAAACCACCACACTTTTGTGGCCCAGCCTTACCAGGTGTTTTGCCAAATCCAGCGTCCCGGTCTCAACACCGCCGACGTTTAACTCCGGTAATATCTGTAATATGTTCATCTTAAATCAGTGCCTTTACCGCCTCCCGGACCCGGGGTTTGTCTTTCAGGGGGACCACTGCGGGTTTCATCCGGAAAATGCGCTCAATGTTAAGAGCGATATCCTCCGGACGGCTTAAGGTTATGTATTTTTTTTGGGAGAAATAATCCAGGAACCTGCGGTGCCGTAGCCTTAAGCCCGGAGAATTGAAAACCAAAACGTATTTTTCGCCGGCTACGGCCTCGCAGACCATAGAGATACTCTCCGGCGAAACCACCACTAATTTGCTTAACCCCAATATGCCGCCTACGGCAGAAGGGAAATTTTTTTCGTTGGCAATAATCAGGATTTTACAATTGGGGAAATCCGTAAATTCATCCTTTATTAATTTCTCCAGCCGCGCCGGTGTCCGGCGCGAGGTGCTCACCAGGACGTCCGCCTTAACTACCAGAGAGGCGGACTTCACCTCTTTTATCAGCCGGGAGAGTGTCTCCTCCTTTAAACAAAAATTCTTGCTGTCTCCCCCGATTAAGAGCCCGATAGCATTGCCGGAAACCTGCCTCAACCCGCAGGCAGCAGACAAATCCTCTGCCTGCTGTTTTAGATAATCCCGGCCGATGACATTTAATACTCCTTCGGTAACCACGATGTTCTTTCTCTTGGGTGGTAAGTCATGGCGCGGCATAATTACCAGATCAAACCGGTTTGCGCTTAAGACAGAAGGCCGCATATTCACTATGGATTTGGCGTTATTCTCCCGGCTGATGACGAAATTAACCGCTGCCAGCGACGATCCGGAAGATACAATGTAATCGGCACTTAAGGCCGTAAGCGCTTTATAGGAATCTTCAGTCAAGAAATGCCTTAAGCACCACAGGCAGCCCTGGCAGGCATAGCGGCCGCTTAACAGCGAGCTGGATAAAAGCGCCTGCCGGGAAAATTTATTCTTAAACCTTACCTCGACGGTATGCGTATCAAGCTCTATGCCCCGGCTAGCCAGGCCTTCCTCCATTGCCTGGGCGATAAACTGGGACTGCCGCAGGTGCCCCGCCTTACCGTCGTTTAAGATCAACAGGCCCCGGCGCCGGGAATATTTCCAGATCTTATAAGACCAGAGGTACTCCTGGGGGTATTTCCCGATCAGCCTCTCGAATACAGCGATGAGCGCCTGGAGGTTATCGCGCACGTCCTGGTCTAAATTGCCGGTCTTTTTAACCTCAAACGGAGGCTCGATAATCGTCTTGATATAAGGCCCGCTTACCCGAGTATAAAAAGCGGGCAGGATTGCCGCGCCGTATTTCAGGGCAAACCTTACCGCGCCGTATGGCATAGAGGTTTCTTTTCCGAAGAACTTAACCTGGATGCCGCCTTTGCCTCCCTGGTCTGCGGTCATGCCGATGGCCTTGTTTTTCTTAATCAGCTCGATAAGTTGCCGCACGCCGTTTTTCCTCTGAATTATTTTACATCCCAGCCGCTGGCGATAGTTGTTAAGCAGACTGTTTAGCCGGGGGAATCCCTGGTCGCGGATAAACAGGGTAAAATCAAACCCCAGATTCGCGCAGATAATATTAGAAAGTTCCCAGCTGCCGACGTGCATCCCCAGCAGGATTACGCCTTTTCCTTTTTCAAAGCCCTGCCTTACATATTTAATCCCTTCGACTTCAATGTATTTGTTTATATAGTTTTCATCAACCAGGGGAATAAGGAATATCTCGAGAATATTCTGGCCGTATACCCGGTAAAACCGTTTGGTTATCCGCTTGAGCTCTCCGGATGAAAGTTTCGCGCCAAACGCGGTCTTAATATTGGCATAGGTAACTGCCCGGTGTTTATAACCAAAATAATACATTAACTCGCCCAGCCTGCTGCCGAGACCTAAGCTGACCCTCTTAGGCAGAAGCCGGATTACCGGGCCCAGAAGCCTGAACCCCAAATAACCCAGGAAATCTATTGCCGAATCCTTATTCATGTTTTGGTCATCTTTAATTCAAGTCGCAGCACGAGAATCCGCACTCTGTCGTTGAAAACGCGCAGCCGGCTGAGCCTGGCCGCGTCTTTTTCGGTAGTGAGCACCGTATCAATATTTTTATCTTTCGCTGCCTGAAAAATCCTATCCAGGTCCTGCTGCGTATAATCATAATGATCGGGAAAAGTAAAAGATAAGCCTGCGTTGACTCCCATACCTGCCACCAGATTTTCGAATGAATCCGGGTCTGCGATACCCGACATCAAGGTTACAGTTTTTCCTTTAAGCGCATCCGGGCTCAATAATTCCTCTTCAATACCTAAGTAATAGAAACCTGCGGGGTGGTGAACGGACTCGAAAATCCGGGCACGCGGGTTAATCCGGGTCAAAAAATCTCTTATATCCTGCACGTCGGGGTTGAGGTTGGTCTTGGTCAACACCAGGACGTCTGCCCGGCGCAAAGAAGAAAGGGGCTCACGCAAGATGCCGCGGGGCAGGAGGCGGCGGTTGCCGAAGGGATTAGTGGCGTCAATAGCCACGGCCTCCATATCCTTTTTAATCCCCCACTGCTGGAATGCGTCGTCCAGTATGACCATGTTCGCGGCGTAATCCTTGATTGCCCGCCTGATCGCCCTGATTCTATTGCTGTCCACGATAACCGCAACATCGCCCAATTTTTTATGCAGCATATAAGGCTCATCGCCCATGGTTTCATAACTTAAGGCAGAGGTGCTGCCTTGGGCGCTTTTCCGCTTGTAGCCCCTGCTGACTATCGCTACCTTATAGCCGTTTTCCTTTAACAAGCGGGCGCAAAACTCAACCAATGCCGTCTTGCCGGTCCCTCCCACGGTAATATTGCCTATGCCGATTACCCGGCACGGCGTGGCCGAATAGGGCTTAATGCGATAAAATAAAACCAAGGCCTTTACGATTAGCCAATAGACCAAAGAGAGGATTAATAAAACAAACTTGAGCAGGCCCGCGATAACGCCCGTAGATTTATCCGTGGCTAAATTATAAAGATAATTGGTCATTGCCGAAGTTACTCTCCGGTTATCTGGACAACTACCTTGCGCTGTCTGGGCTGGTGATCAAATTCTGCCAGGACGACCTGCTGCCAGGTGCCCAGAAAGAGCCTGCCGGCATCAAAGGGAATAGTCAAAGAAGGGCCTTGCAGGGCTGCCCTGAGGTGGCTGAAGCCATTGGCATCGCCCCAGGTTTCATCGTGCTGATAGTGCCTGCTGGAAGGGACGAGCCGCTCATAGAGCTCGCGCATATCCTTTACCATGCCGGGCTCATATTCAAAGGTGGTTATCGCTGCCGTGGAACCCACCACAAACACGGTCAGGCTGCCGCTTTTTAATCCCGAACCCTGAAGAAGGCCGGTGATCTGTTTAGTTATATCCAGTAAATCTCCCGCGCCCTTGGTGCTGAGCGAAATCTGCTCCGTAACGACCCTCATAACCTTTTATATTATCACAAGGGATAAGCCCAGACAACAGATTTTAAGAGGAGAGTTTTAGACGGCAGCCGCAGGCAGAGAGAAACGCTTTTGAGGCTGGAATCAATATAATAAACGAGACCTGTCGAGCCTTGCCAATAGTCTTAGAGCAAGAAACCCGCTAAAGCTACTTCAGCAGCCACTCGTATGTTCCGCTGGCGGCATTGACCACTTCAACGGGCGTTCCGGGCGGAGCGTCTTTCTGCAGGCGCTCTGCATACAACCCCTGGATTGCCTCCACAGAGGTCTGGTTTTTCTTTGCCAGGGCATTGTAAATAGTCATCCGGTCGGCGTTTTCCGCTTCCACCAGCTGCTCCAGAGACGGATTGGAAGCTTCCGGTATTCTTACCTGCAACAAGCCTGCCCTGTCCTCTCCGATTACCCGCTTTTCCTGCCAGGAGGCTATTTCGTCACGCCTGGCCTTGCGCCTTAAGGCAGCCTGCTCTACCTGCGGGTCTAACTCTTCCTGGGCATAGGCACGGGAAACAAAATAATCCAGCAAACTTTGCTTATCCGCAGGCTGAGTGCTCCCGCCGGAACCGGAAACGATATCCTCGATTGCGCTAATATCCTTCTGAACGTGCTGATAGACGTCCAGGCGCATGGATATGTCTACCTTAATCGGCTCTTTGGAACCCTCTACCCTTACCCGCGCGCAACCCAGACAAAACACCACACCCAGCATAACGATAAGAATGTTCTTTACCATTACTACCTCCTTAATTTGAAATCGTGCAGGGTAACGCTAAGATTGCGCCTGCCTGCTTCTCCTTCCAAAACAATATCCAGAATAAGATTGTCCTTTTCGAAAGACAACTTCATCATACCCGTATTATAGCGGTAATTCTTAAAACTTTCCACTAATAAATCCATGGGCTGGCTGGAACTGCGGGCTATTCCTTCCAGGTAAGCGGTATCTTTAATCGTCAGCATCCCTCCCGGCGCTTCCGCGCTGAAATCTCCGCTGAGCAGGCTTATATCATAACCTTTTGTCTGCAAGGTAACGCTGCCGCTTAAGCTGCCGCTTAAGCTGACTTTTTCTCCCAGATTAAAATCATTTATAAAGGCGGCCAGGTCAACATCCTTTGCCTGCAGCTCGACAAGATACTCTCCTGCCGGTCTCAATTCCAAATGCGCGCTGCCGCGGATAGCCCCACCGAGAACCTCCGCGGACAGGGAATCCAGAAATAAAGATTTATCCTCCAGCCTGGCCTTGCCCTCAATCTTCTTTATTGCCAGTTTATCGTATTTTATCTCAGCGATACGAAGCAGGCCGGGGTATGATTTTCTCTTTGCTTCTACAAAAGCGTCTTTTAGCTGCAGGCCGCTGCCTTCCAGGAAAACAACTCTTAATGCAAAATAATCTGCCGATTGATTTATCAAATCTATCCCCGCAGATACCTGCGCTTTCAGCATTAGTTCCGGGGATTCTATATCCAGGCCCAGATTCGACAATTGCAGGCTGTTTACCCGAAGGGCGCTCTTTTGATTCTTGAGATTCAGGAGCTTGCCGAATTCCCAGAGGCTGTTTTGCGCGAGGTTAATTTCTATTGCGGCATCGCTTAGCGAAACATTCCGGATATTTCCCCGCAGGAGCGAAAAAAGACTATATTCTGCCGCTGTCTCTTTGACCTTAAAGTCGTATGTTTCTTGCCTGCTGATGTGTATGTCCTTAAGGCTTACCTTGCGCAAAGGCTGTAAATCACAAGCGCCGATATCAACCGTGCTGCCGACGAAAATATTACTTAACTGTCTTTTGGCGAAGAAGATAATTAGCGACTTAAGAAATACAGCTGCAGCCAGGGTCAAGATAAAGATTATGACTAAAGGATAGATTACACGTTTCATGTTGCAGTAAAAATAGGGGACGGTTCTAAAAATAGGGGACGGTTTGCGCTGTCCCGGGTTTAACGGACACGTTGATTAGAAGACAGCTTCTGATTCGGCCATCTCCGGCGTAACGTAGTGTAGTGTTTGATGCAATCGTTGTCTATTGTAAAATATCTCCATAAACTTAA
>Ga0315279_10000131_pt1 | contig 160961 bp, 163 predicted proteins | sample YL17G06_20_MG_FD_203694 | JGI IMG/M metagenome (GOLD analysis project Ga0315279, IMG submission 203694) | Sediment microbial communities from Yellowstone Lake, YNP, Wyoming, USA - YL17G06_20 | ecosystem: Environmental > Aquatic > Freshwater > Lake > Sediment | place: USA: Wyoming | collected... | reverse complement strand
GGTTGCTTTCTTCAACTCAGAGAATGTCTTTCGTCCGCCTACTAGCGTTAGAATGATGGAGAGCTCTGCGGATGTGAACTGTTCCACACCACTCAATCACTATCCACCGCTTACTATACTAGCTAGCGCTAGCCACCCCCCGTCTTATAAGGGTCACTTAACAACTACTTTACGGTTACTATGCGAGCCAAGACTGACGATCCCACTCTTCTTGAGAAAATGTACCATTATGCTGAACAATCAGACCGGGCACTCACAGTTCAATCCGGCGCCGAAGAATTGCGCGTGGCATGGGCAACGGCCCGCAGCCTTTTGCGTACCTTGGTAAGCCAAAGCAGACTTGAAGCGATTGCGACCGCTAACGGTTGGGTCTTTCGAGCGAAGAAGTCTGTCGAGGTTCCTGCTGAGTGAGTTGAGAGAAGTTAGAGGCAAGGGGCGGCGTCGAACTTAAGCTTGGGATTCAACAGGAGATGTAAGCTCTGAGCCCTGCCGCCTCTCAGGAAACAAATAGCATTGGTTCTCCCGAGTTCATCCTCTTCGTTGCCGGCTCCCGCTGGGATCCCCAGCCCCTAGAGAATGAGTTCTCGAGGTGCTTCGCCCGTTGCAAGCGATGCAATGTGATTGTTCATTTCAGTAAGCCGCTTCGGAAGTGGGTGTGCGACTCAGGCAGATTCCATACTGGGCACATGCTTGAGTTTCCTGTAGCTTGGCTTCCCTCGAGCTACTCTCTGTCGGAACAAGTTTTGGAGGCCCAACCTTGACGGAGACGGAAATACGGGTTGAGATTGAAGATGTAGACTCCGGGCGACTGTACCGGGCGAATGGGAAGACGGTCGGTCCTTTCACACCTGATCAGGAACTAAACCCCCAAATCGATTCCAAGATTGCCAGTGAATTAGGCGTACCCATACTCGCGATTGACAAAGCCCGCTTGCGTCAGCACACATTCAACCGTGAGGCTGAAGATGAACCCCCCATCCCTGAAATACTACATGCAGAACACTTCGATGAGAGCACCCAACCTCACATAATCGCTCGCGCCGTCCTTGCTGAGAAACACATCGTCACCATTTCTGACAATGGGGAAATGTACGACTACAACCCTAACAAGGGCTTGTACCGAATTGGCGCAGAAGTCAGGATAGCGAAGGCTCTCGAACACGTGTTCAGAAGACTGGAAGCGGAAAAAGCTCTAAAAATCAGTGTAATCAATGAAGTAAGAGAACGCATCAAGCGAAGGACATACATTTCCCGCGAAGCGCTGAACAAAGACCCATTTATTTTGAATGTTCAGAATGGAATGCTCGACCTTAGAACTCGCGAGCTATTGCCGCATGATCCCAAGTACCTTTCCACAGTCCAACTTCAAGTGAAATATGACCCAGCGGCAACATGCCCCGTCGTGATGAAAACCCTACGCGAAGACCTATACAAAGAGGATCTCCCCGCGATACAAGAACTGTCCGGCTATGTATTATGGCGTGATTATCCTGCTGCGAAAGCGTGGATGCTGGTCGGAACAGGGGCAAACGGCAAGTCGACATTCATAGCACTGCTGAAAACACTATTGGGAATCGAAAATATTGCATCTCGTGGACTTGTCGACCTAGGGAAGAATAGGTTTGCAACGGCCGACTTATTCGGGAAACTGGCTGATCTATATGCAGATCTGGAAGATGTGGCCATACGGATAACTGGCATATTCAAGATGCTGACGGGACGTGATCCCGTCACCGCTGAATTCAAGTATCGAAATGGATTCTCGTTCATCAACACCGCGAAGATGATTTTCAGTTGCAATAAGATACCGGAAGCAGTAGACGACACTGATGCTTTCTTTCGTCGTTGGGTGATCATTACTTTTCCGAATCAATTCGTCGGTGAGAGAGAGGATCGCAACTTGCTAGCGAAGCTCACTACCCCGGAAGAGCTTAGCGGCTTTTTGAATTTCGCACTCGAAGGATTAGAGAGGCTTCGGAGCAATGGCTGGCATTTCTCTAATCCCAAAACAACAGCGGAAATTCGGAGGGAATACATTCGAAAATCCTCACCCGTTCAAGCCTTCCTCATGGATTGCACGAAATTGGATGTGGATGGCCTAGTTCCCAGGGCCGAGCTATTCAGCCAATTCTCCGAATACTGCCACACGCACCAACTTCCAGTACCAAGTTCCGATTCATTCTTCAAGAAGCTACCCGAAATCAATCCGTACCTAGGCAAGTTCTACGGTTCGGTTCCGAACGGTCCAGTAACAACGCAGGGAAAACCCAAACGTGTACATTGCGTTAAAGGACTAATCGTTCTTCCGAAAGAGGAGTGGGGAAGTGGGGACGATGAAGATGACAGTGGAACTAAGGATAGTGAAAGCCCTGCACACCCTGAACACCCTGAACGCATAGGCACTCTCGACAATTTAGTGCAACCTGTGCAGGGTGAGCAGGGCTCTAGCCCTTCTAATGTTAGCAAGCTTGGAACCCAAGAGGGACGGGAAGCCGCTGCTGGTTTCTTGATTGAATGGTGCAAAGACCTAGATCCCGCCCTATACCCCAGCGAACTTGTCAGGGCAGGCTATACCCACGACCTAGCACAGGCGGAACGATTCGTCCAGGAACTCACCGACCGCGGACTACTCGGAGGCGTGGAGGCTACGAAGCGATGATTACACTCATTCCTAGAGATTCACGCGTCGCAGCATGGATCCCAGTAAGTTGCCCTTCATGCAGCACACCCCAATTAGCACTTGTCCCAACAGTCGACGGTGACTTTGACGCTGAGAACTGCAGCCTAATCTGCCCAGGTTGCAACGTGGAATTCCACCCTGACGAAATCCAAGGCGACAGGCTCTCCGCGCTGCTGCCAGACGGACACGACGTCGGCGCAGCCAAATACAACCGCGGACGCAGCGACTACCTGATCTTCGGCAAGAATCTCGGAACAGAAAAAGGAAACGATCGAAACCAGCTGATGCGCCTCGCCGTAGAAGCAGCGAATCCGAATATCCAAGGCATTCAGGCTGTTCAGACGTACTATGAACTCAAGGGGATTGTTGGCGTACCCGAATCGAAGGCCATGAAGAGCGCCCTCGAGATGACCTCTCGGAAGATCATCAGAGTCCAACAAGCAAGGCACATGAAGATTCCGGAACCCACAGTTGACAAAATCGCGAAACTGATTCGCAAGGGAATAAATAACTCTGAGGCTCGGCGTCCGTCAACTTCTCGCGAACGCAAGATCATCATCGAGACCGTTATGGAAAGAATAGGGGTGTGGCCGCCATGAAAGCGGAGCAGTTCGTCCGTTTGAATGTGAAGGATATCAGGCCGAACACTCTGATTGACCAGGAGAGAAATCGCAGCAATCTAGCCGCGTCTGTAGGAAAATATGGAGTACTCGAAAACATCGCGGTTCGCCCTCACCCCAAGCGACGCGGAAAGTTTGAGATCATATTCGGGTTGGGGAGATGGGAGCAGGTCAAGCGAACTGGGGGCAAGTACATCTGGGCAACTGTACGCCAATGCAGCGACATAGAGCTCCTCAAGTTAGCTGGCCAAGAGAACTTCGCCCGGTCCAATCCCTCTCCAATCCAAGAAGGCGAATTACTCAAAAAACTGCGAGACTTAGGCTGTAGCACTAGGAACCTAGCAAGCGACTTCGACGTCAGCATCGGGCAAGTGGTCGAACGAATCAAACTCGTTGAAGCATTGCCGCAGAAAGCGAAGAACGCAATTGAATCAGGCCGCGTGGCCACTTCAACATTCGAATATGTCCGCAGCAACATCAAAGACCCCGAGATGCAGGCCCAGGTCATCAAGAAAGTCATCAAGAAAAAGTTGGACTTGGATTCAACGATGCAACTTGTGAAGGGTGTCCAAGCAACCAGCGAGGTGTACGAGAAAGCGGAAGAATTCCGAAGTCCGAACAGAACGAAAGCTAAGACTGAAGATCTCACATTCATCATCGAAGCCCGGCAAAGTCAAGTTGTCCGTGGCGCCGAGGGTTCACTCCTAGTAAGAGATTCAGAAAACCACCGGGACCGAGACCTTCCGGAAGAACTCCGTCAGGCCTGGCTGAAACTGCGAGAAGGCGACTTGGTAGAATTCTCATTTCGACACACAACAAATGTTCACACTGTGAACACGGAGGCTGACTAAGTTTGCCTAGAGTTCTTCTGATCTGCCAAGCGCCAGGTTGCGGACGCGAGTTTCGCGACGTAGGCGAGTATTACGGTCATGTGAGTTCGCATGAAGGAAAGAGTGCGGAAAAATGAGTGAAACGACAGAAATCCCGGACGACATTCTTGAAGCAGCCAAATCCCGATTCCTGTTCTGGTGTCCTGGCTGCCGTCAAGCCTTTCAACCAAACCTTGGAGCATACGGCCTCCCCTACAACGGCATTCAACACATCGTTTGCGATAGCTGCCTCAAGAAACTCAATCAACGACAGGAGGCCCACCCATGAGCGAATTACTTCATGGATTTCTTCTAGGGCTTGCGGCAGGATTGCTTGTTGCAGTTGCCCTCCTTCTCTATCGAATACATTGTGACTTGAAGGAGATCAATCTACCATGACAGAGGCCCAAACAGAACCACAGCCGAAAGACGCGAAACAGCTACCAATCGAAGTTTTCAGGGAGATGGAACGCCGCGACGAAAATCAAATCCTAGCTGAACTACGCGGGGAACTACTCGAGGAATTCGTCTACAGCATCTCCATTGACGGCCGCCAGGTCACCAACATGACCTACGCCGGCATCAAGGAAGCATCCCGCCGGCGCGGAGACATGGAAATACTCGAGGTAAGAACCGAAGCAGACGATAAGGAATTTCGAGCTCTAGTTCGAGTCAGGGACCACCAGAACAAAATTGATGTCGTCGGCGCGTCGAGTTGTGAACGAAACAAACCGTTTGCATACGTGCTAGCTGTCAACAAAGCTGAGAGGAATGCCTTCGCGAAGCTGATTCCTGCAAAATGGTTGGCATTACTCATTCAGGAATACTTGGGTCGCCAGAAAGAAGGGACAAAACACCCTACAGAGGTCCCGCCTACCAAGTCTCCAAGTCCCGCCCGAGTAGATCCCGTTCAAGCGAAACCGGTTCCAGCTTGGAAGGTCCCCGCAACCCCAAACCAAGTCTCGCCCGATCAGATTCAGCAGGGCGTTCGACAATTCCCGCTGCTCAAGGAGCTTCACAGCTTTGGCATGGTGAATGTTCTCGGGGAAGAGATAGCCGTAATTCCAGAACGCCCTGTTTCGCTTGATACCGCGCTGATCGAAGGATTCCTAATACGTAGGGTCATTGAGCCGTTAGTCGCAAAGCATGGCCTCAGTTACACATTCAAACGGACGAGCAACGGGTTCCTTGAGGCGGTGCTGATTCGCGGCAAGTTACCAGATCAGCAGCTTCGAGAAGTGATTTCCGGCGCACGCTGGGCTTTCGAAAGAGCCTTGGAGGAGAAGAAAGCTTGAGCGTTCTCATCTGTCCGAAATGCAACCATGAAATAGAGACTACAGGGTTCAAGTGCAATGTGAAAACTTGCCGATGTGATTGTGGGGCAGGGCATGGTTGGCGAAGCATCTTCGAAAGCCGCGACGACCGCGAACCAACTTACGACCATCCACCAAATTCTCAGATGAGGTAACATGTTGTATCATATTTTTTCTTTGGCGGCTTCGGCGAGGGTTGGAGGGTAGTCGGAGTCGTCGAATCTCTAGCCATAGTTGCATCCCCTCCAACCCACCCATAATTGAGGCCTGAAGAATGAGCAAGCAATCGAAGGAAAGAATCGACATCGCAGGAATCGACATCGACGTAACAGGCCTAGCTAAGTTTCTTGCGAAACTCGAAGCAACGGGTCTAATTCACATCAACCGAAGAAAACTCAAACAGAGTTAAGCGCATCCTTCAGAGCCTTCAAGAACTGTTTGTTCTTCACCAGGGACTCTACGAATTGCGGATTGGTCAGTGTCTCTTCTGGGCTTGCGCCGGCTGGATTGCTCATGATGTTCAAGTATGGTTCGGCCAGGACGTATTGCTGCTTAACATACTCCGCGTCCCTGTAAAATTTGTCATACTTCAACGGGTCGATCTGTCCCACCTGACCGGACCACAACCTGACGCAGTCCATATCGAAACCTTGGTTCTTCGCCTGGATGTGTAAGAGCGTAATGGCTTCGTCTCTCATCTCATGCAGGTTCAACCCATATCGGCTTCCGGGGGGTCCCTTCTTCTTCGGGATCTTCCCGGACCGTCGCAGCAAACGCATCCAGGCTGCTTCGAACCCTGCTTTGGTTACAGGCTTCCGGTTCTCGTTGAGCCAGATTGATTCGTCAGGCTTGGGCCAGCCACGTTCATTCTCGAAGTAATCTTTGAGCGTGGCGGTCGCATCGCTGCCAATGAAGCTGTAGAAACTTCCTTCAGCATCGAACTCGTTGCTCTTGCGGCCCGGTAGGTCAATCCTGATAGGATGTTGGCCAGATCTGACCTGTTCGACCACTTCCTTCGCGCAATGGGAGCTGATGTAGATGAGCCGCGCGTTATCTTGGAAAGACTGCCATTTGAAGAGAAGCATGCTTCGATATGATAGTTCTGCGCCAAGAAGTATTTCGTATAGGTCGCTTCGCGGTAGCCTGGATTGAACGGGTGGTTTGTCGCCTCTTATGTGGAAGCTTGAGTCCGCTGGGAGAGCGCAACGATTGTGGGCAAAGAAGGATCGGATAACTGAATAGGCCTTCCTTTTCGAACTCTTCCGGAGGATTAGAGAGTTGACGTATTGCTGAACGAGATCCAAGAGAATGTAGGAGTCTTCGCTGTCCAGGTGCCGCACGAGCATGTCTCGAGGTGTCGCATTCTCCCAGCTTGGCTGTTTGCGTAACCATTGCATGAATCTCTTCAAGTGGGAGCGGTTCGACGGTCTTGTGCGTTCGTCTAGTCGACTGAGCCAGAACTCTTCGGGGTTCTCAGGTATTCGGGCGGCTACACGTGTAAGCTGGGCTATTCTAGGGGCCTCCTACACCAAAAATGCGTGAGATTCGAACTGTAGGATTGGTAGCCCGGGGGAGATTCGAATTCGGGTGTTGCTTATCTCCCGTCGGCAGGTTTCTCCTCAGGTGGAGGGATCCAGAGCCTTCTATTGGCTGTTATCTGGCGCCAATGCTATGCGTAGTCCCACGCGTGTGGATTGACCACTACACCACCGGGCTACCGGGCACAAGCGAGCCGAGCAGGCTTATCTTAAGATTTCGTTGGGCTAGGCGGAGAGTCACACTATCTAATTCACTCTGAAGATAAGCTAGAATAGGTAGACAGTGCTGAGTTGGAATGGGTTCACAATGCGCAGCAGAAGCTATCCGATGTCACTTCGGCTGGTCATGACTGCCATGAACGCAGCTGTCTACGCAGGGATCGGTGCTCTCTGGACAGCCTTTCCACTGCTAATTTTCGGAGTAAGGTTCTGGCCGCAGGTCTTTGTACCAGCTACTTTCAGCGTGCTCTTTGGTCCGTGGGTAGGTGGCGTGGGAGCTGCAATCGGTATCTTTCTTGCAGACGTTATCTATGGACACCACGATGCACTGTTGAGTCTGCTCGTCGGCGTTCCATCCAATTTTGTTGGCTTCTTCATCATAGGCTGGTTGCCGAACCACGATTTCCGACCGTTGGTCAGGCGTCTCCTCCTGTCGTTGAGCCTGATCATTCAACCAGCTTACGCTCTGGCGCTGGTCTACAGTTTGTACGTACTCTTCGGAGCAGCTGCATTGGGTTCTTCGACCTCATACCTCGGGTTCGCAGGCCTCGTTGTTGTTTTCGCCGTTATTGCACTATTCGTGCTTCGAAACAGGTGGGCCGACTTTGAGGTTGCAGCCTCAATCGGCCTCGCGCTCGGCACGGGAATAATTGGCGTTGGGCTTGTGGGTTACAGCGCAATCTTCGGTCTTCCGATGGTACTCGGTCTTGGAACCAAACCTTTGGCAGGTGCTTTCATTTACTTAGCTGCAGCTTCGAACTACTTCACCGAGATTCCATTCATGGTCATATTGACCCCGCCCGTAGCCTCCGCCTGCCGAGCGGCGTTTCCAAGCCTTCTAGGAAGGCAACGCCGTTCACAGCGTCATTAGTTACATCCGGCGAAGCTCTTGCCAGTTACGGAAGCAGCATGCCCGGCTGGCATCTCGAGCTTTTTTGAAGTATGCGATACGGATGCTACGGGAAACCCGATCAACGATCCCGCTCGAATAGGTGCCAGGGGTGGCGGATTCGCAATTTCCCCCGCCGTAACGGCAAAGATAGTCACCAGGAGGGCCTCGCGGCCCCGGGTCAATATCCGTATCAACTCAAAACCCGCGCCGGAGGCACGAACCACTCGATGGGCCATCGATGAAATCCTAAAAACACAGAAAGCCATTCTGGACGTTCGTGTGGATTTGAGAATCAGAGTTCCCATTGGGGCTGGCTTCGGGACAAGTGCAGCAGGCACCTTGGCATCCTGTCTAGCGTTGGTCGACGCTGCGAGTATTCCGATGACTTTAAACGATTTAGGACGCATTACACACATTTCCGAAGTTGTAAACAAAACAGGGCTAGGAACTGCGTCGGCATTGCTGACTGGCGGTTTTGTTCTAGTCACGGAGCCGGGGGCGCCAGGGATCGGATCAGTCGATCGGTTGCTGTTCCCAGAGGATCACCTGATAATCTGCGCCTATCTCGGGCCGATCTCAACTCGAGAAGTTCTCGCTCGCTCTGACCTGGCAAGCAAGGTGAACCCTGCTGCGCGGAAAGCGATGGATAATATCCGCAGAAGACCGGAATTACGGACCTTTCTCGATGAAGCACAGCACTTCAGTGAAACCGTTGGCTTCCAATCACCCAATGTTTCGCGCTTGATTGGAACAGTGATTTCAGCAGGCGCCGTTGGAGTAGCCCAGAACATGTTGGGGGAAGCTGTCCACGGAGTTGTGCCGAAAAATAAGGCCGACCGCGCGCTTGTGCAACTCCGAAAAGCATTTCCATCCGCCAAAACCTTCGTAAGACGCTTGGATACGAGAGGGGTCCACCTCGTGGAGCCCAGTAATCCAAAGCACTAAATGCATTCCAAGAACAGCAACGGAGGCGTTGCATTGCGATGGTGCGGCGGACAAAGCGAAAGCAGAGAGGAGTCGGAGCACGACCCCACCCGAGATACAGTCTTGTTGCTATGGGCGGAACATTCGATGTCCTCCACAGGGGGCACAGAAAGCTCCTGAAACAAGCCTTCACCATCGGACGCAGAGTAATGATCGGTATCACCAGTGATGACTTTGCGAGGACCCTGCACAAGCCTCACAAGTTTGACGCATATGTCAAGAGGAAAAGGGACGTTGAGCGTCTGCTTTCTCGTTGGGGGGTTTTGTCCAGAGCAAGAATCGTTCCCCTGAAAGACCGCTACGGGCCAACGGTTCGCGAGTCACGGATTCAGGCGCTGGTCGTTAGCCGGCGCACACTCAAGACAGCTTACGAAATAAACTCTAAGCGTAGAGCCAACGGCCTGAAACCGCTATTCCTTGACCCAATCGATTTGATCATGGCAGAGGACAATCGCCCGATATCATCGACCAGAATCCGTCGAGGTCGCATAGACCGTGAAGGCCGCCTAGTCCACAAATAGGTAAACAGCATTCAAATCGATTTGAACATGTGAAATCGCTGAGAAAACTCACTGCCGCAGAAACAGTGCCTAGAACTTCATATAATACTCACTTGGGTGGGCAAAAAGTCCCGCCTAAACGTACACCCATAGCTTGTATGCCGACGATTGTTTGCAAATCTGGGTGCACGTACATACTGGTTTTGGAGCGAATTCAGCGGGAACCCACGATTCTAACGAGAAAAGCGGGTCTTGGAGGCCGCACTTGAGGCAGAACACGCCTTCCATTGTCCATGCAAAGCGGTCACTTCCACAGATGCATATTGGTTCCGCGTATTCGAAGTCGGCACTCGACAGACGCCGGCTACGGGCGATCAGTTGAAGGTTCGAATATCGGCGTCTCTTCCATTCTAGGTAGCAAGATTTGTTGCCGCAGAGCTTTCTAGGCCTACCGAAGATGTACTGTAACTCTTGGCCACAGATTATACATCGACTGGTTTTCTCCACGAACTGCATCACCGACTTCTATTCTCGAGTTTTGCCATCGTTTGTTAGGGGGTTTTCTTCTGCCTCAAGATAAGGAGGCAGGTAATATTCCTTCATGGTTCATCAAATGCTCACCCTAAATTCATTGGCGGAACCTTCAGGGCAGAGTGTAGACTGAAAGTCCAATACTCACCCATACTAACCCATGGGAACCGCCAGCTGCCCTTCCAGCCATCTCCACTCTATTCTCCCTCGGCATTCCTCTCCCTGAACCTAGCTCCGCTTTCCTTGCCTTTCTCTCCTTCCGTTCCCTTTCCTGCTTTCTTTCGATTTTTCCTATTTCCCGGATTTTTCCACCAACTTTTTGCTAGCGGCGTCGATTCCGTCTCAAAGTCCGTAGGAATCTGACCCCGAATTTCCGTCACAACAGATTTGTCTTCACCGGCCGGGCAAAGTGCACACATCAGTTTCGTGGAGCAATTGTCCATGATTCGATTTTCTGGAGCAAGATTACAGTGAGCTCCCAAATGCTTGATTGAAGGGTCTATCACTGGCGGCGGTGCGTGCACGCTTGGAGGTACCCCCCAGGGGGTGGGGGTGGTTTTCGGGGTCCAGAGGGGTTGATTTTGCGGTTTCCGGGGGACTTGAGTAGTATGGGGCCGAGTAGACGGAAAGACCTCGCGTTGTAGTCTGGTTGATTGAAGTGGCCGGTAATTGTCGCGCAGAGAATCACACGAAATTGTAATCCGGCCTGCAGAACGACTGGGGGACGCCAATGATCATTCCAATTTCGACGATGGATCATGTCAAGACCAATCCCGTCAGTGGCCCACTAGTCGGAGGGCAGGAACACCCGAAGGCAAAGATCAAGCTTCGAAGGGGTCTCGGCATAGCGCTCACGTTCGAAATATTCCGCGGCATTTCAGGTAGCAGACCCAACCCATTGAGCGTCTTTGCGAAGTCGCGGATGGGTTCGAGCATTGCGACTATGGCGAGTTGCTTGTCGGTTCAAGCTGTCTTCGTTTTGGCGACGAAAAGAGGGTGTCGACGAAGTGGTGGAGGACCTCATACTGATGATTTACCTGATATCGTTACCGCTATGAATCTTACCAAAAGTCGGGAATCTTCTCGGCGCAGTCACTGGCAAAGCTCCAATTATCGGCTGCAGAAAATTCGTGCGTTTCAGGCCTATTCTGCACGGGATAAGAATTCGTCGGTCGACGAGAGACTCGCTGTGGTGGTCTTGATTCTTTACCGCAGGGGGTCACCAATTCTGAGAGCCATCAGAGATTGGTTAAGGGTACGGAAATTCCGCTTCCCCCAATATGTATCAGAATTGAGTTGTTTGAGCAAATTCTACAGATCGAGCCCGTTGCTTCTGTCGCGCTTTATGTTCTGAACTGCTTTCTTCTCCGGAGTTCTGTGTCCCTTTGATTCTTTATGGCTAATCGTCCCAGGTCGTTTGACATCCTTGAACGCCCAAGAATTGGAAGAATTGCTAGAGAAGATTACTACGCTGAACGGCAGAAGCGATGGGTATGGGTCTTCCCCAAGATCGATAAGCATTCGACCTTGAACCAGATTGTGGACCTCGATAGCTTCTGTACAATACTCTTCTCTCACAGCGTCAAGAAGCAAGGGGTTGCTAAGGCGATAATTCAAATTCTGGTTGAAGAGAAGCGGCCAATGTACCTGAGGGATCTACACCACAAAGTGCTAGAACGGATGAAGATTAGCGCCCAAACCCTCAGCGATACCTACAAGGCAATGCTCAGGAGTGGGCTTCTGGAAAAGAAGTATAGGAACGAACCGACAAAACTCAGCATCCAGTTCGCAAATCGATTGAGAGACATAGCATCCTACTGGGACAATTACCTGGTGGCGAAGCAGGCGAACTAGGCTCTCCAATTTCTTGGATAGTCTCGGAACACTCCAATTTTTTGGATTAAGCAGTGTAACGCGTGTCGCTCTTGGTCGGCTGCGTAGGAGGGGCTTGTGGTTGAGGAATCGGCGGCAAAGGTGGCGGGATGTTGAGGCTTCTGGAAATCAAGATCGCATCCGCCATAGCCGCGTTCGAGACCGCTTGGACGAGTTGAACGGGCGGGGGCTTTTGCGCCTTGTGCTCTTCAACGATTTTCTTAGTCTCCTCGCTTTCACCCGAAATTCGCGCCTTTCCCTTGATGCTAATCTGCGCGATTGAAGGAGTGAAATTAACTGTGAAAAGGAAGGGAGCGTCAAGGGCCCCGTCGGGGCGTTGTTCAATGTCGAGCATGTTTATGTTCACACCTATTTGCACTTGGGAAGGCATAGGGCGGTCAATCTCCCAAAAACGCTCGGCCGACATGCTCGTCACAAAAATGCTGACATGTATCAAAGCTCTGGCACGGCAAATTTCACTTGGACTGTTAATCCCTCTTTAAACATTGTCACGAGGGCACCGGAGAACTAGTCGCCCGAACCCGCAAAATTGACTCATTGATGCCTATAACTACTATAGGCTCTTTCCGTCAGAAAATGCATCCGAATTTGAACCCGAAGTGATTACAAATGAAAGAAGCTGTAGCAAGTTTCGTGGTTACCAAGAAGAGGATGCAGAACGGACGGACGTACGAATCGCCGCGCATATACCTACCGACAAAGCTGACAACGGATTCGAATTTCCCGTTCACGACTGGTTCCTTGAAGTTGTACGTGAGAGTTGCAGGTAAGAGGCTCGTAGTCGAACGGGCGCCCTATAAGGTTCTCAAACGATTCGGGCGGCTCCCGAAACCTCGGCGCGCCAGAGCACGGAAGCGCTAATCCTGTAGTGAGAAGTGGAGCCGGAAAGTAAGGTTGGGCATTGGCTCCGCCCGCGTGATCGAAATCTTCCCGATTTCCGCGATATCGACTACGTGCGTGCCGCCACATGGAATCGGTTCACAGCCCGCTATCGTCACGGTTCTAATCTCGTCAAGGTCAGGAAGTCTCTCGAAATTGGGTGCGCTCTGAAGAAGCTCTCGACCTTGTGAAGGCGTGAGAAAGTCGATTGCAACCCTGCCTCCCGACGCGATCATTTTGTTTGCGTGTGCCTCCACTTGTTGCAATGTCTGTTCGCCGGGAGCATTGCCTGCGTATCCAACGTAGCAGGGTTCATCAAGCCACGAATCTGTAGTCTCAACATTGCTCGAAGTCGCGATGGCTAAGCAGTGGTCAAGCAAGTGGGCCGCCGTGTGCTTACGCATGGCCAAATGCCTGAACGGCCAGTCTATCTCGCAGGTGGCAACTCCGACGTTGGGCGTGCCGCTGAGAATTTTCCCCCAATGAACGACGATGCCCCGGTAGTACAGAGCTTTCTTCACACTTATTTCAAATTCTGATGTGCATATGACTCCTTTGTCGGACGGCTGTCCACCACCCTTCGGATGAAAGATCGTTCGATCTAACATGAGGTATGCATGAGTCCGCTTTTCCGGGACGACTTTTACTATGTTGGCCTCATCCTGGCACTTTCGCATATCTCGAAGATAGACAAGTTCGGTCTTTTTGATTCCAGAGGCTATCACGTCAAGATTCAAGGAAGCCACTGCAATTGGCTGATTTCCTTCCCATGTAATGAGGCTTTTATGCGCAAACTGGATCGTGTCGTCTCGCCTTGAAACTAAACATCGTTCCAAAAGCCTAGTAGACCAACTGAAGTAATCGCGACTCTTGCCTGGTCAATAAGAATAATACGACACATGGAGAAGATGTAGTCTCTGAGGGGAACAATACTCCGAACTTCCATATCGTGGGAGTCAAGAGAATGACCAAGCTATTCCTTTCCATAAATTTCGATCACATCAAACTTGCACAACAGATCAAAGAAGAGTTGAAACGCAACGGCGTCGAAGGTGTTATTGCCGACGAAATCGCGGAATCCCCCCCTCCGGAGACTATCAGAAGCCTAATTCTGGCATCTGATGGCCTATTTGCAATCATCACCTCAGAAGACTATGACTGGATTCAGAACGAAATTGGAATCGCATATGCCGCGCGTCTTCCGATCTATGCAATAGTCAAAGAAGGGGTTAAACCACGTGGCTTACTTCCAAGGATAACCACTTACATTAGAATTGATCCAATCTGGGGATTCGACCTCAAGAGAAAAGTGGCCGTTATAGCAAGCGAACTTCGAAGGACCAGTACTCTTCAGGTAGCTATGGACCGCACGGAAATGCTCGCAGGAGCTAGCGGGACTCTGCAGCTTTCCATTCGACCACGGCGAATCCCATCAGGGGAAGAAATGATCACAGTGTACGTTCCACCTGAGTTCATCGTAGGAATTGTCGAGGACCCCTACATCAATTACGATATGTTCCCGGAACTTGTTGGCTCGCCCCTGCGAAAACGCAGCACCGAAATTCCGAAGAGCGCCTGTGATATCGCAGCAACAATCGCAGGTCAAAACGAAGCTTACCCGCGATTCGGGAAGATCACAATAATCTTGAGGTTTCCCGCAGTCGAGAGGTACCTAAATGGGGGATGGGCAGAGTTCAAAATCGACTATACTGCGCCCCGCATCGCAGGCAAGTATCGGTTCTTTGGTAGTGAGCGGGTATCGATCGCTGGTGGCAATCCCCAAGATGCGACTTCGTTTGAAATCGAACCGGTTAATGTGAGCGGCGAGGTATCGTCAGTCTACCTGTCAGGTATCATCTTCACGTCTCCGCATGTCCCTCTCAAGTTGCCGGGGGTCGTCAAAGCGGTGATGACGAAGCGACGTGACGTCTATAGCGGTAACGAGCTATCTGGTGAAACGGTAGATGGAGTGTGTTACCTGGCATCGAGCGACGACGGCAGATACGTGATTTCTGGACTCGCGCCCGGCACATATGATGTGTACGCCTCGGCCATAGGCTTCTCAACGTCCGTGATCGCATCCGGTCTAAAGATACACAAACAACCGGAATCCCTCGATGGTTACGTCCAACTTTCACTAACCGCCGCGGATGCCTGGGCTCTTCACGACAGCAAAAAGCAGGCAATGCAACCAGAAAGAAACAAGAACGATGCAGAAGCCCAAAGCTGAAGAAAAACATAGAGCTCTTAAGGAAATGTTCGGTATAGGACGGGGGCCGATGTGCGATGAATTCAAAGCAAATTGTTGCAGCAGTGTCAGTAGTTATCCTTTTGATTATTCTGGTCTATCCCGCACTCTCCACGGGGACCATTTCGGTGGCTTTGGGCTCTTTGAAGATCGAGAACGCCGATCATGTATATGTTACAGTTGACGCCGTATGGGTTCATGAGAAAGGACAATCTAGCACGGCGGGATGGAAGTCAGTATTCAACCAATCACAGGTTGTCGACTTGATTTTCCTAGCGAATTCAACCAAGCCGCTCGCAACGAGTCAGATGCCAATAGCTAGCTATGATTCCGTTCGCCTCGTAGTGTCGAACGTCACTTGGGTATTCAACAAAACGACAACTGAGTTGACACCTGCATCACCAAACCTGGACTCTAGCGTGGAATTTACACTTGCGACTGGTAAGGGAGTGTCCATCACAATTCTTCTGGGGGGACAGCAACAAACGGTTGGGGTCTCCAAGTTGTTCGAGGGCAATCTGAACGTAACAGTTACCGAAATGTCCTAACAATAGTAAACGCAATTCAGAAATAGCGAACCGTAACTTAAAGTCGAGGCATTGACCGTTGACTGTTGCGGGACGAGATCGACTCACTAATCTGATTTCGACTTACAAATGTATCCACCCCTTCGATTACGGTCTTCTGGACGGTGATGGCTACGTTCTGACGGTACGTGATGAGACGACACTTCATTATCTTGAACATAGAAACGTCGTTTCTTATGAAATCGTATTTACTCCTCCGGACTACGTTTCCCATCTGAGTGCGAAGAGTAGGTACGGGAGAATGGGCTTGTCCTTCCTTAACGCTGCGAAAGTGCACAGCGGCTTCGTGGGGCGACTTGCGTTGGAACTCGTGAACCTGAACAACACACGCCAATCTATAACCATCAAACGTGGCGACCCCCTGATGCACATTGAATACATTTCGAGGGAAGGCGAACCGTCCCCCTATCACGGAGACTACATGTTCCAGTACATGAGCGACGACGAAGTCGCCTTGTATGAGGGCATTCTAAGGGAGAAGTTCAAAGGCGTTTTTGACACTGCTGAACTCGAAAAGATGGCGAAAGAGAGAATTCGCGGTTAAGGCTTACCATCGCCCAAACTTGGTGTACTTCTTACTTCTAGCCCTGAAGAATAATTGAGCAATAATCGCCAAAATCACGGTAAATGCGACAATACCGAGCATAACCCACTCCTTCTGACCCGTTCCAACGTCGAGAAGAAGTGTGTCACTATGAGCGCGGGCGATCCCTTGAACAGTGACTTCGGCTTGGTACCCATAACTCGCAAATATGGTCGTCGTCAGGTTCAAGCGTTGGATGCCGACGGATATATCCAACAGCTGGGCAGGCGTGTACCGCCATGTTGTCGTGTTGTTCGACAGGCTGTAAGTACGTGTCCAAGATTCAAGTGGGACGTCCAGAGCTCTGAAATCGAAGAGTGTGAAGTTGCCAACATAGTCTTCTGCTGTGAACCCGCTAACGCCCGTCTTGTTGACGAGAAAATTGACCCCTGTGATAGTTGAGTTTGGGCGGCCAACGATAAGGCTGGCGTTTGTGTAAAATGCCGCGACAGGTCTAAGGTACTGATTTCCTACCGTGTTGTAACCGAGGTTTCCCGCGCGAAGGTCGGAGGAGACGTTGAAAGACTTCCAACTCATGTTGGAGGATAGGATGTCCCCGTGTCGCTCTGAGACACCTGTGACTGTAATTACTGCGCTAATGTTCAGCCACGTACCCGCCGATTGAATGTTCAATGTCAGGTCGGATGGGGCGGCGCCTGGAAGTGCCTTTGTCAAAGCCTCGGTGAAAGCGGATGACAGCTTGTCGTCCGAGGCCATATTCAGCGTGCTTGTCTGGGTAGGGAGCTGAGTCATGTTCTGTACAAGTGAGAGGTCAAGCCTCGCCCTTACTTGCTGGTTTTCTATTGTAATCGTCACGTTCGAAGCATAACCGGGAACAACGAACAGGGAAACCGTGATTAGGAGTAAGATTATGGATGCCGCGGTGCGCAATATTCAGCACTACTCGTCTCATTGCTACGCTGTAGCCGAACCAGAACTACCCTCACTATTTAAGTCTCGATGCTCCCCGACTCTTTTGTTAACTAATTTGCACAATTCAGGAAGTCGCGAGGCAGTGAACAAACTGCTAACGCCTGACTGGGTAAAAGGTTTCCTTGAAGGCGAAGGTTGTTTTACCGTCTCCAGTAAACACTGTGGTTATCCCAGATTTATCGCGGTGCAAAAGTCTCCGAAAATATTGCGCATGATTCGTGATCAGCTAAAGATAGGCGCAGTATATCCGAATCATCATCCAAAATACCCTTGTTGGATATGGCAAGTGGCCAATCTCGATGACCTCATTGTTTTGATAGATTTTTTCGACTACAAAATCGAAGAACCAACGAAGAGAAAACAATTCGAGAAGTGGTTGAAGGCCTTTAGCGTTTATCGGAACGGTTGTGAAACATCTCAGAGAAAAGTGAGGCGCATTCGTCGATAGATTGCTCTCGTTTCTCGGCTCGCAGCATCACTAGTGATGGGCTATGAATTCCTTTCCAAGCAGCTCTCGGGCCACGATCATCTTCATGATTTCAGTAGACCCTTCAGCCAGCATGTACGAGCGGACGCCGCGCAAGGCCATCTCTATCGGGCAGTCCAGAGTGTACCCGAAGGCGCCGAACCATTGCAAGACGTCGTTAATCGTTTCAAATGCCACGACGGGAGCTAGCATCTTCGCTTCAGCAATTGCTTTGCTCACCTCAAACCGATCGAACTTATGGTTCCGCCGCTCCTGCTCATACATCCAGAGTCCCCTGTACGCTAGCAGGCGGACGGCGTCTACGCGGGCGTAGTCTTCGGCGAGTTTGAATTGTACACCTTCGTATCGACCGATGGGCTGATTGAACGCCTTGCGTTGCTTTATGTACTCTACACCCATCTCGAGCGAAGCCATAGCTGCACCTACGCAAACTATTGCGATGATTGCTCGTGCGTAATCGAAACCTTCCATTGCATAGTAGAAGCCCTTGTTCTCCTCTCCAAGCATGTTTTCCGCGGGGACGTGAACGTCTTTCATCAGGAAGCCTCCCGCAGACATGCCTCTCCGTCCCATTTCTTCTAGGTAGCTTGGTGAGAGACCTTTTGTGTCATTGAATGGCACGTAGAAGAACGACATCCCCCGCGTCCCCTTCGCCGGATCAGTCTTGGCTAAGACCAAGTACCCACTCCCATCCCGCATCTGCTCTGCCGCTTCGCGGATACCGCTAATGTACATCTTCTCGCCGCTCAACACGTATTCGTTACCGACTCTCTTCGCGGTAGTAGCCATATTGGCTAAATCAGATCCTACTCCAGCTTCAGTTGTCGCGATGCCAAGAAAGCCTTGACCTGCCGCGATCTTCGGCAGCGTCTTCTTCTTCAATCCTAGTGTACCATACTTGGCTAGGACGTGGCTCCAGGAAACTGGCACCAAATAAAGTACAGCCGTCGCGCAACTTAGATCTGCGCGGCCAATCTCTTCTCCCGCGATGCCGGCAGAAATAGCGTCTGCATCCGAACCACCGTACTCGCGCGGAATGGAGAGCCCGAACAGGCCCATCTTGCCTAGCCCTTGGATTATTGAATCGGGCATGTGGGCCGCACGTTCCATTTCCCTAGAGTGGGGCTCAATCTCCTTCCTGCAAAATTCCCTAACGGTCTTGCGAAATAGCTCATGTTCGGGGCTGAAGGTGAAATCCAATTCTGTTCCTCTGCGTCGCAGGGGAGGTTTAGGAGGATATGGAGCCTTTGTTCATAGAATACTGAGAATATCTGACAAATGCCTGCCGGAACTAGTTCCGGGAATTAGCGAACTTTTGTGCCAGCCGGAACGTCTCCTTCGACTGTGGCCCAAATTGGCTTTCCCTGCAGATCTGCTGCGAGTAACATGACTTCGGATTTGACGCCGGCGATGATCTTTGTTTCCATGTTGGTTAGTACGATGACCCGCTTGCCGACGAAGCTGCTGGGCTCATAGAATTCCGCGCCACCCGCGATCGCCTGCGCGGTCCTATCGCCCAAGTCTACCTGCACTTTGAGTATCTTTTTCATTCCCGGGATTTTCTCTGCGGCTGTTATCTTGCCAACTTTGAACTCTAGTTTTTCGAAGTCTTTGAACGATATGCTCATTCTTAGCCCCTTTAGCTATTTGCTGGAGAGCGTGCGTATCAATTCTTCAGCGACAATTGTGCTCTCCAATCGTTGCGCTTCCGCGGTCTGGGCACCGACGTGCGAGGTGCATACCACGTTTGGCAAGCTGACGAGTTCCTTCTCCCAATCGTCAACGGGCGGCTCCTTGTGGAAGACATCTAACCCAGCCCCCGAAAGGTTCCCTGATTTGAGGGCTGCCAGCAGGGACTGGCCATCAACTATGTCTCCGCGAGAAGTGTTGACCAAGATTGCCCCTTTCTTTATGCTACCGATTGCCTTCTGGTCTATCAGGTGATGAGTTGCCGGTAGGTATGGAACGTGTATGGAGATGATGTCGGATTCCGAGAGGAGTTCAGGAAGTTGACTGACTGCTCGAAATCCGATTTGCCGTGCCTTTTCCGTGAAGTCGATTACATCGTAGCCAATCGCCTTCGCTCCGAACCCTTGAGCCGAGATTCGCGCGACTTCGAGGCCTATGCGTCCTGCGGCACCCACAACGCCGACCGTTTTCGACTTCAACTCTGACCCCGTTAGTTCTGCTTTAGCCCACCGTCCCTCCTTCATCGCCCTGTCAGCAAATGATATCTTCCGTAGAACGGCGAGCATTAGGCCAACTGCCAGCTCGGCGACGCTTGTTGTTGGCGCTGCAGGGGTTGAAATGACTTTAATCGACTTCTTTTTCGCAGTGTCCAGGTCAATGTTGTCCAGTCCGACGCCGGAGCGTGCCACCGCCTTCAGTTTTGTTCCGGCATTCAATACGGAACTCGTTACCTTAGTCCGGCCTCTGACAATTACGGCATCAAATTCGGCAATCTCCTTCTCTAATTGGTCGGGCGTCAGGCTAGGATTTTCCTCCACCTCGAACCCAGCCTTTCTTAGAAGGGCTACGCCATCTTGGTGGATGGGGTCACAAACTAAGACTTTGATTGGCATTCGGAATCAAAGGGGGCTTCGACGGTATCACTAATATGAGCTTCTCATAGATTTCAAGGATGAATTAATGAATCCAAGGTTTGCAAAGGGAGTTGACTCTTATGTCATCGGAAATCGACAATCTGATTTCGAAGGCACTGGGCTTCAAGACAATCGCCGTGGTCGGGCTATCGAAAGACCCCTCAAGGCCGAGTAACGATGTTGCCCGGTACCTCAAGTCCCATGGGTATAGAATCGTGCCTGTCAATCCCACGGTCAATGAGGTGCTTGGTGAAAAGTGCTTCAAATCTTTGCTCAACCTTCCGGAGGAATTGAAACGTGAGATTGACGTCGTCGATATTTTCCGGCGTACGGAAGATGTGCCTCCGATTGTTGATGAGGCGATTCAACTTCACAAAGAGTTTGGTAACCCTAAGGTTGTCTGGATGCAGTTGGGGATTGTAAATGAGGAGGCAGCCGATAAAGCGAAACGGGAAGGCCTAGACGTGGTTATGGACCGATGCATGAAGATCGAGCACGCAAGACTTAGCACGTGATGCCAAGCACTTGTTTTCGGCAGGAAATCCTCACCATTTGGTCAGAATAATGAGGTTCGGGGCAAAACTGAAGAGTTGACGAATCGAAAACTCTGCTATAGGAAACCTAAAGGGACCTTTTTATTCAATAGCCAAGGATTCAATCCCGTGGTTCTTAATGAAGCCCACGATGGCACCGTTCTTACGAGGGGGTAAAGGGATCCTACTCGCCTACGATCAGGGGTTAGAGCACGGACCGTCCAAGGATTTCAACGAAAAGAGCGTCGACCCGGATTACATTCTCGAGATCGCCAGGAAGGGCAAATTCACAGGCGTAATCTTCCAGAAAGGGGTTGCTGAAAAATACTACAAAGGCACCGTTCCTCTCATCGTAAAAGTCAACGGTAAGACCAGTTTGCCAAAGGGAGAGCCGATCGCAAGTCAAATTTGCAGTGTGAAACAGGCAAAAGCCCTCGGCGCCAAGGCCGTAGGATACACGATCTATCTAGGTAGCACACACGAGAATCTTATGCTGATCGAATTTGGCAGAATTCAACAAGAAGCACACGAACTTGGCCTCGCAGCAATAGCTTGGATCTATCCGCGGGGCGAAACCATAACCAACGATACAGCGCCCGAAATAATCGCATACGCGGCGAGAGCCGGCCTCGAAGTCGGAGCAGACGCAGTGAAAATCAAGTACACGGGCGATTCCAACACCTTCAGATGGGCGGTGAGGTCTGCTGGTACTGTGAAAGTCTTCATGTCCGGCGGGCCAAAAGCACCGACGGACGAAGCATTCTTGACACAAGTAAAGGGCGTAATGGATGCGGGCGCTACCGGTCTTGCGGTAGGGAGGAACGTCTGGCAACACGAGCGACCTCTAGAGATGGCCGCAGCGCTTAGAGAAATCATACTCAACGGTCAAAATGTTGAGACTGCACTAGGGAAACTTGCCCGGTAACTACCCGATGTCGCAGAGTAGCATGGCCGAAGTATTGCGGACAGAAGACGTGAGTCTCCGCAAACTCATACTGCTCCTCGCTGACCTCACCGCCTCAATCGCAACCGCAATTCCAAAAAGCTTGGGGCGGACTGACAAATACAACGTGTACGGCGAGAAGCAAGAAGAAATGGACGTGTGGGCTAACGAACTACTCACAAAGAAACTCGTAAACAGTGGTTTAGTGAAGCAGGTTGCCTCAGAAGAAATCCCACAGCCTCTCACCTCGAAACGCGGCGAGTTCTCAGTAACGCTGGATCCTCTAGACGGTTCCTCAAACATCACCAGCAACAACCTGATGGGAACAATCGTGGGAATTTACCGAAATACAACACTCCCGGCAAAGGGCAGAAACCAAATTGCGGCGATGTACTTCCTGTATGGGCCATACACCGAAGCCGTAGTCGCCCTCAAAGACGGAGTCTTCATCTTCATTCCTTCGGGGACTGGTTCTGGCTCTAAACGATATTTCTGCGACGGGAAACCCCATATGCTGCCGGAAAATGGGACCATATACGGAATCGGGGGACTTAAGCAGAAATGGACACCCAGAGTTCAGAATTTCGTTCAATCGCTCGAAAGTAGAGGGTTGAAACTCCGTTACGGTGGCTCATTCGTAGGTGACTTCAATCAGGTGCTGTACTACGGAGGCATATTCGCCTATCCTGAACTCGTCGACGCACCTGCTGGTAAGCTTCGACTGCAATTCGAATCGAACCCAATAGCCTTCATAACTGAAAGGGCCGGCGGAAGAGGAAGTACTGGAAGAGCATCTATCCTTGACGTTGAACCAACGCGCATCGACGAGCGTGTCCCAACATACGTGGGGAACGTCGATCTAATCAGCGAACTCGAAGAAACAATGAAGATGTAGAAATCCACATCACAATTAGATGACAATTAGACGAGAGATCTGACATGACAACTCAAATCGAACCATTTCTTCTCGTCAACTTCAAGACCTACCTCGAAGCCACCGGGAAGAAGGCAGTTGAATTAGCTCTCAAATTGGAAAAAGTCGGAGCGGAAACGGGCGTAAATGTGGGAGTAGCCCCACAGTTTTGCGACATCGCGCAGGTCGCAGCCAACGTACGGATACCCGTCTTCGCCCAGCACATAGACGCAATAACTCCCGGCGCCTTTACAGGCCATGTACTAGCCGAGTCTGTGAGTGCAGCTGGAGCCTCGGGAACCATTATCAATCATTCTGAAAGGAATCTGAAACTTCCGGACATCGAGAAATCAGTAGAGCATGCTCGAGACATTGGATTGACGACTGTCGTTTGTGCAGGCACGGCTAGGCTGGGTGCTGCAGTCGCTCTCTCCGAGCCGGATATGGTAGCGATCGAGCCCCCTGAGCTGATCGGTTCGGGACGCGCAGTTTCAAAGGAAAAACCGGAGATCATCACCGAATCAGTAAGAAGAATTCGCGCCGTCAATAGTCAGGTCAAGATCCTGTGCGGTGCTGGAATAACGACCGGGGAAGACGTTTACGCGGCGCTGAGGCTTGGGACACAGGGAGTTCTAGTCGCTAGCGGCATAGTCAAAGCACCTGCTCCGGAAAAGGTATTGCGTGATTTCTGTGAGGCCATTCAGAAGTACACTTAAAGGCGGAATGCGAAGGGCGTCCGTCGCTAGCTAGCATTTATAACGGTTACCGCATTCATTCGCGCAAAAACAGACTCGTGGAGCCGGATGAACGACTTCCAAAGACTGCTCGATGAAAAGCGGGCCGTCGTAAACAAACGACTCGACGAGTTACTTTCAACTGGTTTCGAGCAAAGCGAAGCAAATGAGCTCGTGAAGTACACTTTTAGAACGGGCGGCAAACGGCTTCGGCCAATTCTAGTCTTATTGGCCTCTGATAGTGTTGGCGGAAAGCCCGAGCATGCTCTCGACGCCGCTGTAGCAATGGAATTTCTCCATGCGGCATCACTGATTTTCGATGACTTAATCGACAGACACAGGTTACGGCGAAGCCTTCCCACGACCCAACACGCCTTCGCTGATGATAAGGCGATTAGCGCCGGGCTCTTCCTAGCCTCCAAAGGCGTTCAAATTCTTTCCGAGTACAAGGAACCACGAATAACACGACTTGCCGGTTGGGGACTTGTCGACCTGAGCAAGGGAGAAATCCTGGACACTATAACAGAGCTGGCAATTGACATCGACCATTACCTAAACATCGCGGACCTCAAGACTGGTTCACTATTCAGTGCTGCCGCTGGGATTGGCGCAGTGCTCGGTGGTGCAAACGCAGATGAGGTCAACTGCCTGTACAATTATGGAAGAGCTGTGGGCATAGCGTTCCAAATCAAAGACGACATTCTCGACCAGTCGGGCGATCCGGAGCGGCAAGAACGCTTAAACTTGGTCGTCATGCATTATCTGGACGAAGCGACGAAGAGAGAGCGAGTGAGCAATCTTCTAGATGACAAAAAGAAGTCAGACGAGGTCGCAATTTCGGCGCTATACGAGAAAGCTATGCAGTTTGCCCTAAAGAAATCACGTGAACACGTCGCTAAGGCAAAAGAAGAATTGAAGGGACTTCGCGATCGAAGCAAAAGCAAGCTACTGGAAGATTTCGCGGATTATTCGCTTGAGAGGTCCTTCTAGCCATCTAAGCGTCTGTCATGTAGTCGGTCCCGCACGAGCTACATTTCCATTTCCACAACACCTTTCCCTCCTTGAAGACTAACTCAGATTGTGCAGGGACCTGCTTCTTGCATTTGGCACACCAGAAGTGAGTAGTTCCCGCGGAATGCCAAGCCATTCTTCTTCACAATTCGATTTTTTGTGATCTAGACGCTTCCAGATTAGGTGATGATTCGAAACGCCAGCTAATATTTCTCGTTCCTTAAGAAAATACCTCAGGAGATGGTGAGGTTACCGGCCGCGATGCGGTTTGAAGTATTCACATGATTTATATGCGGTTGATTTCAGTCTGACGGCAACCCGGTCAAGTCTCGTGCAGGGACTCATAATGGTGTTAAACCCCTGGCTGGCAATAATCATCTGGGCCATCATCATCGTCCTCCTTACTGGCCCATTGCTGACTCTGCCAATGTTTTGGTCCCGGCGAAAACCTGACCCTTTTCGTGACATGCCATTCGAATCGGGCCAAGTTCCACAAGGGGAGGCGCGAACTAGGTTAGTCATGCAATACTACCCCTACCTCCTCATGTTCGTTGTCTTTGATGTCGTCGGAATGTTTCTGTTTGCCTGGGGGATGAGCTACAGGATGATTCCCCTAAACGATTCGGTTTTGGTGTTGCTGTTTCTGTTTCTGCTCGCAGCGCCTTTGGGTTACGCGTTGCAGCTGGCGTTGCGCAAGGAGATTTGGTAGATTGGTGAACCTCCCGACAACACCGGCAGACTTACTTCCTTTCATCATCGCCGTTGTTACTTCGCACACTTTCATCACAATCGTCTTCTTCCCAGGGTTCATACATCTGATGCTAGTCGTTATGTTCCTGACTTGGTACGAGAGAAAAATTCTAGCCAGAATTCAACTCAGGATAGGTCCACTGTACGCTGGCGGCCCAGGGGGAATATTGCAACCGATTGCTGACGGAGTTAAGCTAATCTTCAAAGAGGTTATGATTCCGTACAAGGCGAACAAGCCACTCTTCATCTGGATTCCCCTTGCGCTAGTATTCATCGCTGCGCTGCCGTTTGCAGTGATTCCGTTTGGTCAACATTGGGTGATTGCGAATCTGGATGTTGGACTAGTCTTCGTGTTTGCTATGACCTCTCTCTTCCCTAGCATGATCCTGATCTTTGCTTGGGCGAGCAACAGCAAGTACCCGTTCCTGGGAGGGCTGCGGTCCCTGTTTCAGCAGGTCGCCTATGAGATTCCAATGTGGATTTCAGCGCTTAGCATCGTCTTGCTTGCCGGTTCCCTCAATCTAGTTGACATTGTGAACGCCCAGCAGAAGATTTGGTTCATCGTCCCGGCGATTCTGTCCTTCATCGTATTCTTCGTATCCATTATGGCTGAACTTGAGAGGCTACCCTTCGACCTACCGGAAGCTGAACCTGAACTCGTTGCTGGGTGGTATACCGAATCCAGTGGGGCGATCTTTATGGTGTTATTCTTGGCGCTTTACATGAAACTGTACCTAATGTCCTCACTTGTGACGGTGCTCTTTCTTGGTGGTTGGTGGGGTCCAGCTTTTCTTCCCCAGCCAGTCTGGTTCATAATAAAGACCCTAATCGTTGCCACCTTCATCATCATACCTCGGGGAGTTTACCCAAGGATCAGGGTTGACATGCTCATCAAACTGGGCTGGACTCGGTTGCTCATAATCGCCCTAGCCAATGTTTTCCTCACAGTCCTCCTGCTTAACACGGGCGTGCTATCAGCGTGGGGGCTTTGAATCCGTGGACATAGCTATCCCACCTGACATCGCTTTCATAATTCTAACCACCGTGACTATCCTCGCCGCAATCATGGCTTTACAAGCAAAGGAGCTCATCTACGGGGCTATTTCTCTCGCGATCAGTTTCATAGGCATTGCCGGGTTTTTCGTTTTTCTGGATGCACCGTACCTTGCAATGCTTCAGATCGCAGTATACGTCGGCGCCGTCGTGGTCCTAATTCTCTTTACGATAATGCTGGTCCGGCGTGAAGTTGTGGGAGAGACAGAAGAGCGTGAAGAAGGTGGCGAAGGCTCGATGGGATTGTGGATCGCAGGCCTACTGGCAGTATCGATAGCCGGCGTCGCCGCCCTAGCCGGCCCAAATCTCCCCGCAGCGCCGCCTACCGCATTTTTGCCAATATCACAATTGGGACCTGTGCTCGCGACCACCTATCCTGTTCCACTCGTAATACTTGCATTGTTGATGTCTGCGGCACTTCTTGGCGCGTTGGTATTGGCGAAATTGGAGAAGTGACTCTAGATGGTTGCTCTAACCAGTTACCTAATAGTTTCAGCAGCGCTCCTCGGAATCGGCGTCTATGGGCTTAGCGTGAAAAAGAACGCGATGCGACTCTTGTTCGCTATTGAAATCATCGTGAATGCGGCTAACCTGAACTTCGCTGCTTTCACTAGGTACATGAACCCGCCGCAGGTTTCAGGGCAGGTCATTGTATTCTATTCTATCGCAGCAGCTGCAATGGAAGCGGCGGTCGGTTTAGCCCTCATCCTAGTCGCCTTCAGGTTGAACTCAAGTATAGACGTCAGGAAGCTGAACAAGCTCAAGGGATGAAGCTAATTGTACATGCAGGTTCTCCAAATTCTTCTAGTCCCTCTTGTGTTCGTTTTCGTCGTATATGCAGCGGGCGTTAGGTGGGGAGCTAAAGCGGGTTGGTTTTCCTTTGCCGCGCTCGGCTACTCAACTTTCTTGACGCTGCTCGCGGGCTGGCAGGGTGGGGTTCAGGAATTCTACGACTGGAGCCCGATCGGTCTCTTCGGGCTAAAAGCGGACGGTTTGAGCATCCCAATTCTCTTCACGATCGCACTGCTATGCACGCTGATGTCCATCTACTCAATTCCCTACATGCAACACGTTATTGGCGACGAAAAGAGAGAGTTCGGCCTGTACTACGCGCTGCTCACTCTCTATTCAGTGGGAATGATGGGAGCAGTACTGGCAACGAACCTGATCGAATTCTACCTGTTCTTCGAGCTAATGCTCATCCCGTCCTACTTTCTAATTGCGAAATGGGGGTACGGTGACAGAGACAGAATTTCTTTCATGTATTTCATGTGGACTCACATCGGAGCACTGTCCTTCCTTGCCGGAATCCTGTCGATTGGATACCTCAGTGGGTCGTTTGACCTAGCGAAAATCGTTGCATCTACAATTCCGGCGAACCTTCGACTCTTCATTGTCGGTTTGATGGTTCTGGGACTATTGGTGAAAATGGCTGCATTCGGCCTACACATCTGGTTGCCGCATGCCCATGCGGAGGCCCCTACCCCCATCAGCGCTCTCCTATCACCAGCAATGATTGGAATAGGCGGTTACGCGATAGTCCGACTTGTAATGACCATTCTGCCTACAGCATTCTTCGAAATTTCCACAGTCCTCGCGATTTGGGCCATAGTTACCATGTTTTACGGCGGAGCAATGGCGCTCGTCCAAGATGACATCAAGCGACTATTGGCCTATTCGAGTGTAAGCCAGATGGGTTACATCTTGCTAGGAATCTCATCATTTCAAGTCCTCGGGGTATCAGGTAGTATGTTTCAATACGTGACACATGGGCTTGGGAAAGGGATCCTCTTCATGGTGGCGGGGACGATAATCATGCAGGCCCATGGGCTTCGTAGCATAAGCAAGATGGGCGGCCTAGCCTCCAAGATGCCCATCACAGCTACCGCCGCAATAATCGGCTTTCTAACCATAATGGGCATCCCCCCAACAACAGGTTTCATCTCGGAATTCCTAATCTTCGCGGGCAGCTTCAACCAAGCATTTGCAGCAAACTCAATGTTGCGAATCGCGCTGTCCTTTTTGGGCGTCGTGTCAACTGCGCTAACAGCCGGCTATTCACTGTGGGCGGTGAAACGCATTTTCTTTGGGAAACTGCCTGATGAGTTGAACAATGTCACTGAAGCTCCATGGGTTGTAACAGGGCCCCTGCTCGTACTGGCCGCAATTTCACTCATTCTGGGCATCTACCCGGACCTAGTAGAGAAGTTGCTCTTGCCCGCCGTGAAAATGATTTTGGGAGGTTAGAGCATGAACGAAATCTTCGCATGGCTGACTTGGGCACTGCCATTTGCTGGCGCAATCTTAACTCCAGCATTGGCGCGCATACACACTAAGGCCAGGGACTACGGCTCAGTCACATTCTCACTGCTCGGCGCCATTTCTGCAGCTCTACTAATTCCCTCCGTCCTATCTGGTTCAGTGCAGGACGTTCAACTTGAGTGGATAACGAGTTTGAACATCAAGGCCGGAGTTCTCATTGATCCCCTCAGCGTAATTATGGCGAACGTCGTATCGTGGGTCAGCTTCCTCATAATGGTCTACAGCCTCTCCTACATGAAAGGCGACGAAGGCTTAACCCGGTATTGGTTCTTCATGAACTTCTTCATAGGCAGCATGCTCCTCCTCGTTATGTCAGACAACCTCCTTCAGCTCTTTTTCGGCTGGGAAGGGGTAGGCCTCTGCTCATACGCGCTGATCGGGCATTGGTACAAGGATCCAGTTGACAAGTGGGTCGGAACCGTTGGCGACAAATCCCTGAATGTGCCCATGGCTTATTCGCCAAGCCATGCCGGTATGAAAGCCCTTATCGTCACGAGAATCGGCGACATCGGCCTACTTATTGCAATTTTCATGATCTACGCTTATTCTGGCACTTTGAATTTCGTTGACTTGTCAAGCAATGTCTCGTGGGCCTTGCCGTTGGGCCGGTTGGGCCTGCTTGTTCCTGTCGCCTTACTCTTCTTCTGGGGCCCGATTGGTAAATCGGCGCAGTTCCCGTTGCATGAATGGCTTCCCGATGCTATGGCTGGCCCGACCTCAGTTTCAGCACTCATCCATGCAGCCACGATGGTTACGGCAGGCGTGTACCTAGCGGGTAGGGCGGGCCCGATGTTCTACAACTCAGTTTTGCAGTACGCTCAGCCCACATACTTCTTCGAGGCTATCGCCTGGGTTGGCGCCTTCACATGTTTCATGGCCGCCACTCAAGCTGTGGTATCTAAGGAGTTGAAGAAGCTTCTCGCTTACTCTACAGTGTCTCAAATCGGCTACATGATGCTCGGCATAGGCGCCGGCGGCTTGGCATCAGAATTTGTCACAGGCCTGACGGCAGGAATTTTCCACCTGATGACTCACGCCCTCTTCAAGGCAGCCGCGTTTCTTGCAGCGGGAGCGATCTTGCACGCAGTGGAATCGAGGTTCATGGATGATATGGGCGGGCTACGCCAATCAATGAAAATCACATTCGCCTCAATGGTCATCGCCCTGCTTGCACTTTCAGGTGTGCCGCCCTTGAGCGGGTTCTGGAGCAAAGATGCTGTAATCGCTGCGACCGTCTTGACTGGGCAAGTGCCGTTGATGCTTCTCGCTTGGGGCACCGTGGCCCTAACCTTCCTTTACAGCCTCAAAGTAATCGGGTTGGTCTTCGTTGCGCCCAAGAGCGAACACCTCAAGAAGCTAGAAGGAGAAGGACACCACGTGCATGAAGCCCCTGCGCTTATGTGGGTTCCCTACGTGATTCTAGCAATCGCAAGTGTAGCGATCGGTTTGGCTGGCCCGCTCGTAGAATCCGCGATCAACCACGCCCTGGCTGCAACGACAACTCCATTGTTGGGGCCGGTTTCTGAGCTCAACCCAGCAGTGGAACAAAGCGCGGCCCTGACCGCGACTGTTGGTTCCCTGATAATGTTGGCCGTCGGGGGAACCTTCGGCTATCTAATCTACATTTCAGGTCGGCTGAAATTGACCTCGATTGTTGGCGAAGGAGGCTTCGCGCGTGCACTCTACAATTTTCTCTGGAATCGCTGGTACATCAACCCAATATACTACCACATCTTCGTCTACGGAACCCTATCCGCAGCAACGGCTTTGAGGAACACGATTGAGACCGGTTTCTTCGACAGGATCAGTGGTGCTGTGGCCGTAGCGTCAATCGATGTTTCGAAAGGTGGCCAACGGATAGACTTAGGTTTCATTGACGGATGGATCAACGGAATCGCTTCAGGAGGCCGGAAGGTCTCGTCATCATTGAGACGAATCCAGACTGGAATTCCGCAGGAGTACGTGGCGGTCTTCGCGCTTGGGGTGTTCGCGCTAGTGGTAGCAGTACTGTTCTTCTTGACGTGAGGCATGAGACTTGTATTTGCTATCATTGCTAGTCTTCATGCCCATCATCGGGGCAGTAATCGTCTATTTGGCCGGTTATCTTGGCGACAAAGTCTCCAAGGCTTTGACGATTCTGATGTCCGCCGCTACGATCGCCGTAGTACTCTTCATCTTGCTATCGTTCAACTGGAGCACACCGGGCTTCCAACTTGTTGAAACATACGACTGGGCGAAAGAGTTCGGTTTAACCTACGTTGTCGGGGTAGATGGGATCAGCCTCCCTCTGTTAATCATTTCATCGCTTCTGACAACCTTGTCGGCCGCGGGTTCATGGGAACAAATTACGTCCAAAGTAAAAGAGTACAATGCATTGCTTCTCCTCTTTGAAGGCGCTATAATCGGCGTCTTCACGTCACTGAATCTTGTCGCGTTCTACGTCTTCTGGGAACTTGTTCTCATTCCAATGTTCTTCTTCATTGGTGTTTGGGGTGGGCCGCGTAGGAAATATGCGGCGATGAAATTTCTCATAATGACGCATGTGGGCAGCGTTCTGCTCCTCTTGAGTTTCATTTCGCTCTACGTGCTCTCAAGCCCTCACACCTTCAATTTCATGGAGTTAGTGAACCTCCACCTACCTCTATTCGCCCAGATTCTCATCTCGATCGGGTTTTTTGTCGGTTTTGGCGTCAAGTTGCCTATAGTTCCTTTTCACACTTGGCTGCCCGATGCCCACGTTGAAGCTCCGGCCCCAATCAGTGTTCTGCTGGCTGGTTTGCTCCTGAAAATGGGCGCTTATGGTTTCATCCGCATGAACCTCTTCCTCATGCCTGAGGCTTCCAGGTATTTGGCACCTGTTTTCATTGGTTTCGGGCTCCTAACGATGTTCTACGGCGCTATCGTGGCGTTGGTTCAACAGGACTTCAAACGAATGATTGCTTTTACGAGCATAAACCACATGGGCTACATTCTCCTAGGGGCCTTTACGCTCACAACGCCTGGAATCAGCGGCGCAGTCTTCCAAATGTTCAACCACGCCTGTGCCATCGGAGCGTTGTTCCTAATGTCGGGGGTAATTCACGAACACATGGGAACTCGCACGATCCGAGAGCTAGGCGGCCTCGGAAACGCGATGCCGAAGACAAGTTTTCTACTCGTATTGGCCTCGCTGGGTGCGATGGGCTTCCCTGGCTTTAGCAATTTTATTAGCGAATATACAATAATCCTCGCCGGCATTTCTGTTAACGCATTCTACGTAGTTGCCGTGCTTGTTCCCGGAATAACCGCTGGTTACTTTGTGTGGATGCTCCGTCGGGTTCTATTTGCGCCCGGGGTTAAGCCTATCGGATCGAGGGAGGCTCCATATTATACGCTGGTGACCTTGGCCCTGTTCCTTGTTCCTTTGCTAATCCTTGGAATTTATCCGGCCCCGTTACTTAGTGTGATTCTTCACGCCGTCCAGAACATGCCTCACTGAGGCAGTTTACCTGCTTTCCAGCTGCCGGAAGAAGCTGTCCACATCAATTTCGTTGAGGAGCTTCGAGGATACCTCCAACTCCCTCATGAATTCGTGGTGCGCCGCAATCGCGTTTCCTTTCCATGCGCCGCCGTAGCCGTAGACGTGGAAGGATCGTACTACTCCTGCATAGAATAGTTCGTGAATCGGTGGGCTCGGCGAATCCGAGAGGGCGCTTCCACCGAACCGTATCACAAATACTAAACCCTCTTGTTGGTTCGTTAAGTTGCAATAATGGAGACCTAGCTCTGCCTCAAAACGAAGCGCGAAACGGCCGGCTTGCTCCTTCGCTTTGAATTCAACTATCTGAGTAAATGGAGGCTTCAGCTGGTAACCAAGCGCTTCGGCAAATTGGCTTAGAGCTTTGGTTAAGGCCGTTAATGATTTTGCCTTAACAGCTTCTTTGAGTTCTTTGACACCCTTCATCGAGGTCTAGATTCTCGAATAGATGATGAAGAACATGGCCAGGCCGTAGATTGCAATTGCCTCGATGAGCACAACGAACAACAGCGTCCTGCCTAGCATTTCAGGTTTCTCGGCGATAGCTCCGATAGCTGCAGCGCTTGCGGTTCCGAGGCCGATGCCCGCACCGCACGATGCTAACCCGGCCGCGATTCCTGCGCCCACAAGGAACAAGCCTTTCTCGCTCGCAACGGTTTGGTCAGTTTGCGTTGGAGCTTGGGAGAAAGCGACAACGGTCATCGAAGAAATGGCGATTACACCGACTAGCATCAGGAAGAAGCTCAAAATCAATTGGTGTTTGGGCTTCACTACTGCTCAGCACCTATCGAGGCCGGTTAGAACTCGCATGGCATTATAATCCTTTGCTCAGGTTAAGCGTGTTGCAAAATCAATGATTCCAATATGCGTTCCGCAGGGACGTCATTCGCCTTGCCGTTTATTATGCTGAAGAGGTCATGCATTTCATAGTTCTTGAGGAACAAATACGCCAATGCCAGCCCGACATTGAACGGCGAACCTGCAAAAGCGTTTAAGCAACTTTTTGCGTGGTTTCGTTTCAAGGCGCGTTCAACACCTATAGCCGCCCCTTCGATCGGTCCCGGCAACTCGAGCGATTGCGCGTATGGGGTTTTGTCAAGCACACGCATTAGGCTCTGTGCGTTTGTGGCCTCGCCGAGTTCGGTGAACGCGTGGCCTAGGGCGTAGTTCACAGGGATCATCATGTCTGAAGTGGCTCTCGCATCGAGACCGACCAAGCGCGCACGAAACGCAAGGAGTATGTTCAAATGGTCGATTGCTTCTCCAACCAAACCCCTCGCTGACAGTGCGTCCAGTGGGTCAGGCAAATTAGATGCCGCCCACAACCTGCCGAAATAGTATTGGTCTATTGCGGCAATTGAAAGCATTCCACCCCTATCCCCCGCCAGCCTTGGCGTTACGAATCGTCTGAGCGCTTCGTCTTCTAATGTTTCTACGACCCTGGCAGGGTTATGTGATTCGACAAGTTCCTTACATCTTTCAAATGTGAAACGTCCAGCCGGGACAACATACCTTATCGCTTCATCAGGCTCAATTTGGTCAGCTATAGCCTTCAGTATGTCTTTAACGCAAGAGAGCTCGTATGAGGTCGCGAACAGCTTTATCAGGCCTCGGGAGTCATGAGGCGCGTACGCTGCTAACCTGTGCGTAATCTCGATTACGTTCTGAATTAGGTAGGATTCCACTGAGGTAAGATCGGAGCTGTCGGCAGTTGTAACGTGGCCTCCGGTCAAAATGTTGGCGGTTTCGGAAAGCGAGCCAGCCTCGACAAGTCGTTCAATCTGGCTTGGGTGGATGAGTTCAGCCTTGAAGGAGCGAACGGCGGCGGCCAGCTCCGCGTATCTTCCTGCTCCTGTCATTTGCACTTTTGGCTCGCTAGGGTACCATCAATCCGCAAAGAGTAGTTTTCCTGCTTCGACGAGCAGTTTCGACTCCAAAGCTTCAAAGCGTTCGTTCAAGGTGTTGACTATTCGTGTTCGGCCGTCACTGCTGGATACGATTGCTCCGCCTAGGGCGTCAATTGGTTCATTTGACCATTCAAACCTAGGCGGCTTCCCGAGCCGCTTAGCGATCTCCTGTTCGAGTTTGCCCTTATCAATTCGCTTCAAATCAGTTGCATTAAGGTGGACGGTAACGCTTGGTAAACCAAGTTCACGAATGCCACTTTCAATGTAAGCCGAGAGGTGCGGAATATATTTGCCCTCGTCATTCACAGTCTCAATGACACGTTTCTTGGTCGCTTCCAGGACTTCGGAGAGTATTTTGCTTTTCTCCTGCTGCTCCTGAAGTTTCAATCTGTGTCGGGCTTCACTTATTTCTCGCCGTTTGACCCCCTCTGCCTCAGCCTGAGCATTGCGAATAATCTCGTTCGCTTCACTTGAGATGTGGGCTTTGGCTTCGTCCAAGGCGCGCTTGGTCTCAGTTTCCGCCTCCGTGATTATACTCTGTGATTTTTCTTTAGCAACAGCCAGAATATCTTCAGTGAATCTACTAGTCTCAGACATTACGTCTTTTCCCCCAAAACGAGGTTGACGAGCTTGTCGACGGCAGGGCCCTTTCTTGTGGAAGCTTTGGCTACAACCGCTTTTGTTCTGAGTACCGCCTCTTTCTCGTAAGCCTCAGCTTCCAACTTTCCATCTCGCTTCGCTTGTTCAACAATGGCTCCGGCTTCCTTCTTAGCTGACTTCAGAATCTCCTCCCGCTCTGCTCTAATGCGCTTCTCCAAACCCTTGCGAATCTCCAATGCATTCGCATGGGCTTTTTCGAGCATTTCCGACGCTCCTTTCTCGGCGTCGACAATTATTTTGACTGTTTCTATTCCAGACATCGCTTGTTCACAATTTTCGGGAGTCGCCATGAATCTAAACGTCAGCAAGAAAAACGTTTGCTCTCTCACTGCGAAACGTTATTTACGTGAAGGAATTTCACCTAGGTCGTTCTTGGAAAGGCGAAGCTGATGCAGCTGACGACGGCCCTCCTGCTCTTCACACTTCCATTTTTCAGCATTCTTATCCCATTGGTTCAGGGTCTTTCCAACAGGATTCGTGTTCGCTCTCTTGTTACCTACTGGTCCCTCGCGGGCCTCTTAGTAACTTTTGGCGCGATAGCCGCAATATTGACCCAGGGTTTTCCGCAGCCTCAATTGGTCCTCAACGTTCTTTCGATTGACGGCTTTTCTGTATACTTCGCCGCTGTTTTTGTCGGAATTACGCTTCTTATTGGCGTCGCTTCCATCCATTACATGCGTGCCAACAAGAACCTTGACACATATTTTGCGCTGCTTTTGCTCGCGACCTTTGGAATGATTTTGGTCTCTTTGTCAGTGGACCTAATCGCATTGTTCCTTGCTTGGGAGTTGATGAATATCCCAAGCTACATTCTGACTGGAATACAGAAGGATGATCCGATTTCGAATGAAGCTGCTTTGAAGTTCTTCATTTTGAGCGCCTTATCATCAGCTCTAATTGTTTACGCAATTTCCCTGACCTTCGGCATTACCGGGACGACGAACATTTACCTCGTTGCGCAGGAGTTCGGCGTGGTTCTTCCGAAGCTTAATCCTTTAGCACTTCTGGCAATGGTCCTGTTCGTCGCGGGATTTGGGATGAAGGTCGCGGCTGTGCCTTTCCACATGTGGATTCCTGACGCCTACGAAGGAGCACCGATAACTATCGGGGCCTTTCTCGCGGCTGGAACGAAGAACGGGGGTTTCGCAGCCCTCATCAGAATCTTCACAGTTGCTCTAATTGCGCTCCGCTTGGATTGGTCAGCGACATTTGCAATCATCGCTATTCTGACAATGACGCTAGGTAACATTGCCGCCCTAATGCAGAAAAGTTTCACAAGGATGCTGGCGTATTCGAGCATTGCCCAGGCAGGCTATATTCTCATCGGACTTGCCGCCGCGAACCCTCTGGGAATTGCGGGCGCTTTGTTTCATATTCTCAACCATGGCGTAATGAAGACGGCTGCTTTCGTCGCGGCAGCAGCAGTCTACAGTCGAATGTCTACGACGTCGCTGGATTCCTACTCAGGTTTAGGTAACCGCATGCCCATAACGGCGTTCACGCTCACTATCTCATTGTTCGCGCTAGCTGGAGTCCCGCCGCTGAGCGGATTCATGAGCAAACTCGTTCTCTTCACTGCAGCTGTAAACGGGCAACTCTGGTGGCTGGCTTTGGCCGGAGTCCTGAACAGCGCGTTCTCAATGGCGTACTACGGTTGGGTGGTGAAACGAATGTACTTCGACGAACCAACAACCTCCGGCAGGTTGCGCGAGCCAACTTCACTCGTTGCCGTCCTCTTGGCATCGACAGTAATCATCGTGGTCGTCGGGATATACCCGGGACCTATTCTCAACTACCTGCTTAAGGTCGCAAACTACCTTTTGCCCGCCGGGTTCAGCCTGAGTCCTTAAGCCGTAACCGAACCATTTTTTTGACGCCCTCGCCGAATCAAATAGCATCATCCTCCTGCGGCGGGAAATTTGCAAAAAGAAGTCGACCTAGTCATCGCTGGAGCTGGCCCAGGCGGCCTCTATGCCGCCGTTCAGGCGCTCAAACGCGGTCTAACCGTTCACGTATTCGACAAGAAGACTGTCGTGGGCGCGCCAGTGAAGTGCGGTGAATACTTTCCAGTACGCAAGGAGATGGAGTACCTGCTACCGGCTGCTGGCGATTACATGCACGTCTTCGATGTTCCAAAGGAATCGGTGGACAACGTTTGCAAGAGCATCCGTGTGATATCGCCGAAAGGCAGTGAATACGAATTCGATTTCGAAGCCTACATTCTCGACAGGACCAAACTAGAGCAACGCACCGCAGAAGAAGTCCAAAATCTAGGGGGCACAGTTCAGCTACGTACCCCTGTCGACCTATTCGTTGAGAACGGCAACATGAGCGTCGGCAGAACCAGACAGGATGCAGTCCAAGCGAAAGTAGTCATTGCCGCAGATGGATTTCCCTCCAAAGTCGCTAAGTCAGCTGGCATTCTCACTGAGGATTACATGACGCCAAACAACGTTGCGATAAACTATGAATACCTAATGACAGAATTGTCGGTTGACCAAACCGTGACAGAGATGTATCTGGGGACTGAGCTAGCCCCAGGGGGCTACGGCTGGATCATTCCAAAGGGCGGGCATTCTGCGAACGTTGGCATCGGAATACGGACCTCGTACTCTAAACGAAATGATGGCAGAAGCTACCTTCAATTCTTCCTCGATCAATGTTCCCTAACGAAATTGAAACTCAAAGGTGGCAAAGCGGGGCCTATGATTGCTGACGTTCTCCCCGTTGATGGACCATTGGCCACGACCTATTCCGAACATGTGATGGCTGTTGGGGACGCCGCGGGCATGGTGATGCCTACTAATGGCGGAGGAATTTCAACCGCGATGATTACGGGCGAGATTGCAGGGAAAGTCGCCGCGGACTACGTTCAGAAAGGAACGCCGCTTTCCGAATACGAGAGGGAATGGAAGCAAGCACTCGGGAAGGAGATGGTGGTCTCTACCAAGCTTAGGAGGCTAGCGGACCACTTCATGGGCAACGATACCATATTCCACCTATTGCTGCGCGTTTTGGGGACTCAGGGAATCAAGGACGTAATCACGTGCAGGGCGCCGAGAGGCCTAAAGCCGTTCGTATCCTAAGGCTACACTGCGCGAATCAAACTGTCAACGATCATCGCGAAGAACAAGGCGAAAAGGTAGGGGCTTGAAACCTTGAACGCCTTGTAAGCCATCTCATTATCTGGATGGAGAAACAGCTGGACATTAATGTACAGAACCCAAACCCCGAATACCGCTGCGACGGCCAAGTAAAGCCACCCGAACCCACCCACAACCCAAATCCAAAGCGAGAAAGGAATCATTAGGACGACGGTCGAGACGATGCACCTCAAAGCGGTGCGAAGTTTCGTGACCACAGGCAACATCGGAATTCGGGCACGCTTGTAATCCTCTTTGGTGAATATGGCCAAGCTCCAGATGTGGCCGGGGATCCAGAGGACCACCAAAGCCGCCAATAGAACTGGGAGCAGTTCCACTCCGTTGGTAACCGCGCTCCAGCCAAACATGACGGGTAATCCCCCGCTTACGCCACCCAGAATGATGTTCACTGGGTTTCTCCGTTTCAACAACAGGCTGTAGACGACAACGTTGTCAACGACACCGAGAGCAATCCAAAGGAATGATAGCGCATTGATCCAGTAGGCCAATGCGAGCCCGATGGCGGCCAGAAAGAGACCCCAAAGGAGGGCGTTCGTGGGCCTGATCCTGCCACTCGGAATCGGCCGGCGTCTAGTGCGGTGCATTATCGCGTCAATATCCCTATCGACGTACGACGTAAGCGTATCACAGCCGGCACTGGCGGCGGTTATTGCTACTATAGCAACGATGACTAACCCAGGAGATAGTGGTTGAAGTGTATGCTTCCATGCGATAACCATCGTGGCGAGGGACGTAAAGACAAGCAGGAAGACTATCGGCGGTTTCGTGACTTCAACATAGTTCTTCAGTGTTTGTGTTGCGGTAGCCTGCAATCCACTGGGCTCCTACGGTAGAACCTCAAGTAGCCCATGCATGTCTCCATGGCCTGCGCCGCAGAAGATTGTGCAAATTATAGTGTATTCACCAGGTTGCGTGGGAACTATGGTTACGGTTATGTCGTGATCCTTGGCCACCGTTAGTGGGGTATCCATCAAGCCCTGAATGAAAAACCCATGTTCGCTAAATGAAGGATCCTGCTGCCAAATTCCGTGAACGTGGAAAGTTACGTTATCTCCCACGTGAACAACGATCGGGACATTGCGCGTGTCAACTGTGCCGTTAACCATAAACGCCCACTGCTGGGCGACGATGTTGATAGTGATATTCTGTGGCACATGGGGCGGACCGATCTGTGAGGGTAAAACGTAGTACTGGTAGTAGAACATTCCAGTGCCCATGAGTAGTAGCAGTAGTATGGCTGTCGCTCCAACCCAAGGCCCATGATTTGCTTGCGCTTGCGCCAACGCAGCCATTCTCCTACTCTATTCCGCCCCAATTCGGTAAAGGTGAACCAATATCCCGAACGCAATTAACCCTACACCGATCTGCAGGAGAACCACGTTCTTGAAACTAGCCAGGAACGCTTGGAAGGAGTAAATGTCGAAGAGCACTTGGAATCCGAGAAGCGAGATCACTACGGCCCGCCATTCATTCGGGCTCAGTTTGTAGATTGGAAACTGCTTCCGACCATGGGTGGGACGCGAGCCTGGCGCAGGGGCTGTAGTATTCAACCACAAGTAGATGAGTGCGTACGCGGCAGCGCCAATGAAAATTACTGAACCGAAGAAGATGAATGGGTCAATTTCGAGTTGGGGAATACTATCGAGGGGCAAGAAGAGATTGTTCGCCCTGAAACCCCACACCGTCGTCAACGCGAGTTGCCCTAGTCCAGCAACTCCCATCGCAGCAAAGAATGGGCGGTCACGAACGAATAATTTTCTACTCGTGTCTACGAATGGAACAACCAAGAAGACTATGACGAATATCATCGGAATGACTACACCCGCGAGGAACCTGTCGATTCCAGTCCGTATGATGGCATACATGCCGGTAAGGTACCACTCCGGCATCGTGATGCCTGCCTCTGCCGTGGGGATGAATTTTGCGCCCAGCTCAACCGGGAAAAGGCCGCCGATCACCATTATGGCGCCCGCGACCATGGACACCACCGGGATGTCCAAGACCATGTAGCGTGGGAAGTGGACCATCATGATCAGTATCATTATCATTGGGAAGATGAAGACGTGGACTGCGTAGAATCTCAGAATTAGATCAGCGAGTCCGGTTCCTGCCATGAGTCGAAAGGCCTCCGGCCCCATGAACGGTGTGCTTCGCGCAAGTGCTCGACCAATGTTGATTGCGAGCATCCCGCGCACATTTAGCAGTAAATCATATCCAGTATAAGCTTCGATTATCGTGAGTATCCCGATGATGATTCCGGTAACCCATAGGACCTCGTAGCGTAGTTTGTACCGCCCCGAGAAATACTGGTAAAACATGTGTGCAACGGCTAGGAGGACCATGGCGTTTGAGGCATGGTAGTGAATGTTACGTAACGCTGAGCCGAACGGCACAACATTGTTGATATTTTGCACACTATCGAATGGTGAGGTTACTGCACCTGTTGCTGTGTTGAAAATGACCGTGGGGCTGTAATACAGCATTAGTAGGGCTCCAGAGATTCCGAGCAACGCGAAAACCGTGAAAGTCAAGAAACCCAAGAATCCTAGAGGGCTTACGAATTTCCTGGGGAGTGTAAACTTCAGACCCATGAATATTGTTCGCTCAAGTCGCTGGCTCAACCAGTCGATCAGGAGCTGGATAGGGTTCTTGTCTTCACTGCGAGGGGGGCGTGTCGCTGCCATATCCAATCACATCCAGGTCTACGGATTCGGCGTAAATGTTGTCGCCATCTATTCTAAGCTTGACGCTAGGTAGGTAGCGTCCGATTTGTGCCGCGGGGCCTGCAACTGGCCATCCGTCGGTAGGCCTGTACTCGCTTCCGTGGCATGGGCACCCGATGATCTCCGAATTCGAGAGGTAGGAAACAAGACATTGCAAGTGTATGCAAGTCCTATTGTAAGCCACAAATTCCTGTCCCGCTTTCGCGGCAAGGTCCGGCGGCAGATGTATTAGCATATTCGTATAGGTTGGGTCCGTCGTGAACGGAAACCAGAAAACTGTCGACCCATTAACTGGTACGTCTTCTTTCTTTGCGATTAGGACTGGGTTGAATTTCGTAGAGACCGTTGGGATGAGGTATGAACCGGCGGCCGTAAACGGGGCTAATGCGAGGGCCGCTGAAATCCCACCCATGATCTTGAGCGCATCTCGCCTTGAGAGGCCTTTTTTCTTGACCGGCGAAGCGCCATCAAATTCCGTTCCAGGCAGTGCAGACCGTGTGCCTCCACAGCAATTCGCGAAATCCTTGCACGACAGACAAGCATTAGTGTACGTTTGACCCCGATTTGTGATGGTTCTGCGTTGAAAACCAGATCCTTTGTGAACGGGGGTCATGAGTCTTACCGTTTGAAAGATTCCGCCTGAAATGTTTGCGCGACTAACAAAAGGCATTAAATTTAAGTTTTTCAGAAAGCGTTAATTCCTTGCCCTAAGTGGAATTTCAGTCGAATCATCAATCTTTTCGGTTCGGATTGCCCCACAATGACTCACTTAATTCTTCAAGCTTTCGACTCAGTTTCGTTGGCGGCTCTTCCGAACCTTTCAGAACCTTGTAACTTGCGGGTAAGCGGGCTACGTCCTTCATGGTTCCCTCTCGTATTACACTGAGAGTAGGCAGATTGTGGACGAGTTTGCCGTGGTCGACCACTTTGGTGAGGAGGGGTTCGGTTGCTCGGGGTGGTTCTTCATCTTCGAGGGCGATTATGTCCTCTTGAATCTCTCCCGTCTCTGAGTATTTCCTGTACACTTGCTTAGCCCCTGGAGTCGTTCGCTTACCTTCACTTGTCTTGACGCGGTAGGTCACTCTCGCATTCCGTTTTGTTGAAACAATTTTGTAGATTGCCTGTAATGCAGGGTCGTCCCGTGATGTTACAAGTTCCGTTCCAACGCCAAACCCGTCGATTGGAGCACCCCGGGAAGTCAGGTCGTCTAAGACGAATTCGTTGAGGTCGCCGCTCACAAATATCTTCGTTCCCTTGAAACCTGCATCGTCTAGGATTTTTCTGACCTTAACGCTCAGGTCGTAGCGGTCGCCGCTGTCAAGTCTGACAAGTGACGGCGCAACCTTCATGGAAGCAGCCTTTTTCGCACCTTCAATGGTATCGTAGGTGTCAAGTAGAAGAGCTGGATTGGAGGGGAAGACCTTGGCGAACCTCTCAAACGCCTCCTGCTCTGAGTCGTAGTTCATTACGTATGAATGGGCCATTGTACCATAGGTTGGTATGCCAAACCTGTATCCGGCCAAAACATTGGAGGTCCCTATGCAGCCTCCTATGTAACTGGCTCTGGCGGCCAATAGCGCCGCCTGAGGCCCGTGGGCGCGTCGGCCACCAAATTCGACGACTCCCCTTCCTCTCGCACTCTGCACAACTCTTGTGGCTTTGGTGGCAATCAAAGTTTGGAAGTTAATCATAGATAGAAGGTAGGTCTCCACGATTTGGGCCTCAATAATTGGCGCGGTAACTCGCAAAACAGGCTCATTTGTGAAGAACACCGTTCCTTCCGGGAGAGCCCACACATCGCCGGTGAATTTCAGTTTTTTGAGATAACGGAAGAACTCTCCGCTTACATTCTTGAAATTTGGGTCTCTTCTCAGATACTTGATGTGTTCGTCTCTGAATCGCAATCGTTTTAGATAATCTACAGCTTGCTCCAGGCCCGCCGCAATCAGGTATGAACGATCTTTTGGAAAGTTCCTTACGAAGAGTTCGAAGGTAGCTTCCGCGGTTTCACCATTCTCGAAGTAGGCAGCAGCCATTGTTAGCTCATACAGGTCGGTTGCTAGCGCAACATCGTCTCCGGGCAAAGGTGTTGTATTCCCTCGGCGAATGCCTTGAATGGCTTGGGGCGCAATAAGAACCGTGCTGACTATGCGATTCTCGACCGGGATGGAAGGTCGGAAAGGGTTAATTACAGGCTGGTTTCAACGCTAACAAAATCCATCGCAAGGTCGAGAAGTGGTTCTTTGAAGCGCACTGCTGCCGCGTTTACCATACTATTGGGGTTGACGGCCGTGATGATTGGGCTGTACATTAACGAATTCAAGATACTTGCCGACGTACTTAGCGGATATGTTGTCCTTTTCCCATGAGGTTCCATCTTTGGCCCAGGCGCACCCCGAGGAAGACCTTAGACGGTTCAAATTCAAATGGACTCTCCCACGCCTCATTGTCCAGCTACTTTCTCTCCTCGCGGTTAACGCGATTGCTCTCACCCTGATTTTCCCGAGCCTGAAGCTCAAGCCTATTCCTCTAGGCCTACCGATCCTAGCCAGTGTGAACTCTCCATTTAGCGCGGTCTACAGTTCTTTCGACCTCATTCAAGTCGAGTTGGCGCAACCTGAGTTTCCTTGGATCACTCTCGGAACTGTGCTCCTGATAGGAGCCGTTGTCGGGCGCGCATTCTGCGGTTGGGTCTGCCCGGTCGGTTTTATACAGGACATCATTACGAACTTGAAAGGACGGTTAGACTTCGTATCGCCTCGAACCCACCGCAGCGCAAAGAAACTCAAGTACCTCCTGTTTCTGGGAACACTCTTAATCAGCGGCACTCTAGGTCTTGCGCTCTACCTAGGAGTAGGAACGGATTACAAAACCGCCCTTGGAGTCCTAGCTTCAGGCCCCTTCATCGCAATATCACCGGACGGCACATTGTTCGGAGTGGTTCCTACGTTGGTAGGTTTGGCTAAGGATAACTTCGCATCTCTATTCACTAGGCCACCGACGATTCAGCAAGTCTGGGTTTACTTGACTCAAGTGCCTCCGCTCCTTGCGCTGCGAATACTGATACTGGTAGGCTTCTTCGGGGCGGCATGGAAAGTTCCAAGGTTCTGGTGCCGCTACGCCTGCCCCACAGGAGCAATGATGGCGATTTTCCAGAAATACAGTCTGGCTGGAATCAAAAGAGACCCGGTGAAATGCACAAAGTGTCCGCACTGTGAGGTAAAATGCCCGATGCAAATCAACATACTCGACCTGCCTTGGGAGAAGTTCAACGACCCCGAATGCATAATGTGCATGGAATGCATCGACGCCTGCCCACACGGTTCACTGAGTCCGAAATTCCCATAACAGTACTTCTAGGATTGCTCCGTCAGTTTCTGCAAGGCCCCCATGAAAGCCGAGAAGGGACCGGGGCTACCAGGAGCACCACGTCGCGATGAACCCGAGGAACTTGTTTGGCAGGCCATCCAGGAGGCAGTAGCCTACGTTTAACGATCCTGAAGCATCAGGATGATGCCTTCGTGGACGAGCTCATCAAGGAATTGAGGGAAGGCACCGATGAGCTGGAGAAAGATGTGTCACCGGTGTGACCGTCTAACAGTCGGGCCCCCCATTGTGCAATTTGTAAGCGGATTCGCGGGAATGAGCATACAATTTGTCGAACGATTTACCGGAATGGTACGACAATTTGGGGGGATGACTTGCGGGAATCCTCCCCGAATTTCAACTAAACAGTTAGTCGCTGGTGACTAACTGCTTAGTTGCTAGGCACGGCGCTTCAGTCCTGTAACGAGAATTGGACCCGTCCAGGCTGATGGGTACGGACAAAAACGGATATGCTTTGGCCTCACGATATTTGTGGGTATATATCCCACTGGTCCGAACGGGGTCTCAACCTAAGAGGGCCGGAATCTGTTCAATAGGAGTGAGTTTCCAACGACTGTAACCGAACTTGTGGCCATCGCTCCAGCTGCCAAGAATGGAAGAAAGTCATAGACCCCCGGGCCCAGGAATGGCACAAGTGCGCCCGCCGCGATTGGAATGAGTGCCACGTTGTAGCAGAATGCCCAGAACAGGTTCTGTTTGATCTTTCTGACCGTCGCCTTGCTGAGTCTAATTGCAGTAACGACATCTCGCAAGTTATTTCTGATCAGAACTATCCCGCCGGTTTCGACTGCTACGTCTGTTCCGCTACCGATTGCTATTCCTACGTCTGCCGCTGCTAGAGCGGGCGCATCGTTGATGCCATCTCCAACCATCGCAACAACTCTTCCTTCATTTTGCAAGCCCTTAATGACTTTCTCCTTCTCTTCGGGAAGAACATCAGCGACGACTCTGTCAATACCGAGCTTTGCTGCCATGGCCTTGGCTGTGCGCATGTTATCGCCAGTCAACATTACGACTTCGATCTTCATCCGCTTCAATTCTATTATTGTTTCAGCAGAATCGTCTTTGAGTGTGTCTGCTAGTCCGATGACGCCCAATGGTTTCTTGTCGTTCGCCAGTATCATGACCGTTTTCCCTTCTTCTTCAAGCTTCGATACCCCTGCTTCAACAGACGACAGGTCCACGTTGTATTGCGTCATGAGCTTACGATTCCCTAGGATTGTGGTTCGATTGGCATACTCAGCTACGACACCTTGGCCAGGGACAGCCTTGAATGATGAGGCGTCTGGAATGGAGATGTGCTTCTCCTCGGCTGCTTGAATCACGGCTCGACCTAGAGGATGTTCAGATCCTCTCTCAGCTGAAGCTGCGAGTTGAAGCACTTCTAGCTCTGTGTGGTTACTTTCAGCCATTACGTCTGTCACAGATGGTTTGCCACGTGTGAGCGTGCCGGTCTTGTCGAAGACAATCACTTGCAGCTTGTGTGCAGTCTCCAAGTATTCACCGCCCTTGATGAGAATGCCATTCTGAGCACCCTTGGCAGTTCCAACCAGAATAGCAGCAGGAGTCGCTATCCCAAGCGCGCACGGACACGCAATGACGATGACAGAGACGAAAGCCAAGACGGCAAAGTTCAGTGGTAAGCCGCCGAACAAATACCAGCCGAACGCAGCTCCGGTGGCTATCAGTATTACTGCGGGTACGAAGTATCCCGACACCTTGTCAGCCAAGCGCTGAATTGGGGCATGGGCCATCTGCGCTTCTTCGACGAGTTGTACGATCTTTGAAAGAACTGTGTCTGCTCCAACTTTGGAGGCACGAACTCTTAGGAGGCCTGAAGTGTTGATAGTGGCGCCGATAACCTCGTCACCCTCTGCTTTCTCGACCGGTATGCTCTCTCCTGTGATCGCAGATTGGTCCACAGCAGAGGCCCCCTCTGCAACCACGCCGTCGACTGGTATTCGCTCCCCGGGCCGAATTACCAGAATGTCTCCCACTTTCACGGATTCCACCGGAATTTCACTTTCGGTTCCGTCACGAATTACATGCGCCATCCTTGGTTGTAGGTCGAGTAGCTTGCGTACTGCTTCCGACGCTCGCCCCTTACTGATATGCTCGAGGAGATTCCCAAGGAGAATTAAGGTAATAATTACAGCAGCTGTATCAAAGTAAACTCCGCCAGCCGGAAAAAGCGACGGCAAGAACGTGATCACGCTACTGTAACCCCACGCGGCGGTAGTGCCGAGGGCAATTAGGAGGTCCATATTTCCCATGCGATTCCTTAGAGAGTCGAATGCGCCTCTGTAAAATCGCCAGCCAACGACGAATTGTACCGGTGTTTCGAGAAGAAGGAGCAGGTAATTGTTGAGGCTCATCGGGAGCAACATTAGGTACGTAAACAGAACAATCGGTACGGTGAGCACAACACCTACAACCACCAATTGCTTGAGGCGTTTCAGTTCAATTTCAGGTTTCTCGAAAGTGTTCGCACAAGTTTCGCTGCAGAAATACCACTTCGTTCCACGAATTGTTCGAGCTATGGACGCTGTCTTCTCATCAACGAACATGCCACAGACTGGATCCTTCGCCATCTGTCTTGACTTCTCCCTATCTCATGCGTGACATGCCAAGATTGAACAATGAGAAGACCATCTACGGCCTTTCTTCAGTTGCATTTCTTGTCATAATCTTCGACACTTCTCCGCCTCTACACTTAAGCACAGCGTGCACAGTGAAAAACAAAGTGTTGCAAACCGATTACGATCGCTCATGTGCGAGGACGCCGGGTGGGTTCTGTTCTCTGAACGACGCTTTTCGCCGTTGCGAGTTCAACTCAGAAATGAACGGTTCGTAGGCACCCCTTTATCTTTCCATACTTCATTCTCTTTTGAGAGTTATTGGTAAAGGCAATCACCCATTTCGGGCAAACCCTCTGCACTTGCGAAATCTGTAGACTAGGATATGCCGACCTCGAAACTGCGAACGCGTGCGAAAATCATTGCCAAGCACGCAATGCTTGTTCACTCGAAATTACAAAGAAAGCAATCTATGACCCGCTCAGACCAAAAGCGCCATGAGCGAACACAGACCCAAACAAAAGTTCTGATTAGAGAACAGAGCGGCCGCGTGGGACAAATGATTGAGAAAAAGAGGACATTTGCGGGTATCGCACTGGACACCATCATCGACGCCGCTACATCATTCCTTGACACTGTTCCTGACTCACGTAGTGACCTTGACCCATGTTCTGTTGGCATTGTTCATAGTTCATGGATTGCCCTTCAGTCATCATCGAGCCACCCATCATTGATCCGTTCATCATGCCATTACCGTTCATTAAGCAAGATCCATTCATATGTGTACTCGACAGCATGTTGTTGGTTCTTGAGTGATTTGGAGATAGCGCCGGTAGCGCATAGGTTTGGACGGCTGCGACTGAGAAAGCCACTACCAGAATAGCCGCAACGAGAATCGACTTTTTCATCTCATTCTCACCTCCAGTTTTACGGCCGCACTATGTTGTGGTGTTGATTTCTAGGTTGGGTGAAACCATCTTGGTATCAGAAAATGAAACTGTGAAATTGCTAAACTTTGTGAGGATCAAGCTGACTTGGCATCAGCCAACTCGGAACCGTGACTTCATTCGTCTTTCCCATCTTCTTAACCTGAATCGCTCCGCGCTCCGCGAATCTCGCTATTATTCTGTGGACTTTGAGTTTGCTTAATCCAGTTTTGAAGACAATATCTCTCTGGCGGCAGACTCCTCCGCTACCGCGGAGTACTTCCAATACAGCCCGTTCATCAGGTTTCGAAACACGAATCAGCATGCTCAATGGGTCTAAGGTCTCAACTGAGGTTGGAACTGTCACGACGGCCGGCGCATCCTCGCTGTACTTGATTGTTGGAAATGCAATCAAGTAGGCAAGGCCAATGAAAATGGCGACCCCCGAGATTGTGAGGACCGACGGCCAGAGCAGCGGCATGGTACTTATGCTCTCTCCCATCATGCGGGTCATCATTCCAGGCATCATAGTGGAGGTAACTGATTGTGGGTGAATGACCATGAGAGAGGAGAGGACAACAAGGATTGCAGCAAATGGGAAGAGTATGAGCAGTAGCTTTCTTCTCAACGCCTATCTTTTCTCGAGTTACCATTTCGTTACTTTTAATGTTGCAGCGCAGTCTCGTCGATTCATACGGCTCAGCAACCAGTTCGAGTTTTTCCCAATGTGTGCCGCGGCTTGAGCAAGGCTAACTCAGTGGGGCTTTGGATTTTAGTAATGCGCTATAACCGACTGGATTGACTCTATGGAGTTTCGGCAGGAACATTGGAACAGCTTTACAATAGCGAATATATTCCTCTCCCAATTGCTCTTTCATTTCACTCTCCTCTGACCTAGCAAGTCTGTAGTACAGAACCAGTAGTATCGGGAACATGATGGCTGTGGGGATTGTTATCCACTGCAAAAGGAAACCGGATGTTGCAAGAAAGATACCCAAGTATTGGGGATGCCTAACGTAGGCATAGATTCCATCCGTAACTAGAGAACCGTTCGCATTGTAAATCTTAGACCAACCCTTTGAGACGAGAACAAGCCCTCCGAAGATCATGGCTATCGAAAGGAAATGTAGGGGCGACAACATTCCTGCCTCCGGGTAGAGCAAATGACCTGACTCGTGGGTGAAGGGATTCTGATAACCCACTAACCATGATAGGATGAAAATGGTTAGAGGAAATCCGTACATCTCAGCAAAAAGGGCGACAATGAAGGCTGCTAGAACTCCCTTAGAAGTCGTAGCTAACTTCGACTTCCTCCGATATGGAAGCATTACAAGAAATGAACTGAAAAGCCCGATGTTGATCGCAACAAAAAGCCATTGGTCGTATCCGTAATCTGCCATAACTAATCACTATCTGGAGCGTCGACTTGAATTTCTACTCTTAATGATGCAGGGCAGTTGCGGATCCTAGTTTCTTCATGAATGTTCGGATGTCGTCGCTTGTAACTTTGCGGGGGTCGAATGTTATTGCGACCATATCCGCAACATAGTTGACGTTCACTTCCGTGATTCCAGGCAGCTTCTTCAATTTGCTTTCCAGGAGACCAGAACATGATGAGCAGCCGAGGCTATACAAGGAGAATATCGCATTTGCGACAACTGCGGATTCTGCAGTGCTTTCCTTCATCTTCCATCGCTAATTGTACCCTCTCACGACGAATTAAGCGGGACGTGTACAGAGAAGGACAGTGTATTGCAATTATTTGCCGGGCAGGCTCAGGATGACCGACCGATCGCTCATTTCTAGTTTAGGCGAGATCCCCAATTGTTCAAACATGGATGTAATGTAGTGCACTAGGAATATGGACCAATTCAATCCGAAATCATGCACTAGGGTGGCAACCTGTCCACGAGAGTCAAGATTCTCGCTATATTCATACAAATGAGCATAAAGGGCGAGAACCCGCAAGTGATCAATAAGCGAATCGACGTTGACTATTCCATTCTTTGCGGATACGAAGGCTTGGGGAATGCTACTGCCTGCGGTCTTGGCTACTTCTATTAACTTGTCCACAGCGGCTGCTTCCAATATCCCACGAAATATGGAGCTACTTGGTTTTACAACGTTGATCATCTTCGCGAATCTCTCGAACTCCGAGAATTGGTTAAGAATCTGGTTGACTAGGGTGTTTGGGCTGACTCTCTGGGCGGCTGCCTCTTTTTCAACTGCAATGATTGCCGATTCATCTATCCTGAACGATTTCGGAACAGTCTTCGGTCTAGGGCTCTTAGACGCAGGCAATGATGGTTGGCTCCGTCTGTTTCCTGTAAGCATCACAAGTTAAATGTGTGTTGTAGTTTACCTTAACGAAAACGGGGACTATTTCATTGGCTGTAGATCCGGTCTGTAGGATGAATGTTTCCGAAAATCAGGCTAAGTACACGAGTGCTCACAATAGTATCAAGTATTACTTCTGTTCCGCAGCGTGTAAACAAGAGTTCGATAAGAACCCGTCAAAGTACGTGAAGTGAACCAACCTCATCTAGCCTGTCTAGCAATACTGTGTGTTTCACAGTGTACACGCGCCTTAAGGGTTCCATACGAGGCTGATTAGAACTTGTGCTTGAACGATGGTCACATGCGAACGTTGCCACCGTAACTTCGTCTCCTACGCTGCGCTCTCGCAGCATTTCGAATGCAAACATCACAACGCCACAAAACCTCCCGAGCTGGCGAGGGAGCTAGCGGCGGAGAAGGATCTTGAAAAATACAGGGCAACCGTCAGCTATCTCCATGGCCCTTCAAAGACCAAATTGGCAGCTTTTCTCTTGATTCTTCTCGTTGCTGCGGGCGTCATTGGGTACGTTGCCCTGACGCCTAGGGAATCAAGCGGGTCAACAATTGGGAATGGCTCAGTCGCTCCTGACTTCTCGCTCCCCTCGACGTCAGGTAGCACTTTCAAGTTATCAGATTATCGGGGCAAGTCGAATGTTTTGTTGTTCTTCAATGAAGGTCTTAGTTGTCAACCTTGTCTGACACAGATGCAAGGTCTTGATGCACTAAACTCAGAATTCAAGAGTCTCAACATCGTTGTGGTTAGCATAACTGCTGATCCTGTGCAAACACTTGCGGATTGGACACAGTCGAGTGGGCCAAGATACGGAATGGTCCTATCAGATCAAGGATTGCAGGTAAGCAGAATGTACGGAATGTTAGGCTCAGACGTTAGCATGATGCCGGGCACAGCACCCGGTCACTCTTTCGTTCTTGTGAACGAGAACGGCATGATCGTTTGGCGACATGATTACGGTCCATACAACATGAACGTGCCGAATGATGAGATTATAGCCGCCGTCAAACAGGCGCTCGGCGCGTAATGATCTTTCTAGTGGTTAGAGGCCGCTTCTAGCAAGGCAGGAATGTTCGCGAATCAGGGAGAACGGTGAGCCCCATGTCTAAAGTCCTGCTCATTACCAGTTACGGCTGTACTCCTTGTCTGCGCGTTAAGCGCATTTTGAAGGAGTTGCAAGCCGAGATGTCGAACTTAGCTGTAGAAGAAGTCGAATACACTTCACCTTCAGGAGCCAAGTTGTCCATGGAAAATAACATTCAATATCCGCCCGCAGTGTTCCTAGATGGTAAACTGATCGCGAAGGGGAAAATTGATGCTGATAGTATGATCAAATCAATTCACGAAAGTGACGGGAGCAAGACCTAATGTCATTACTCTTGGTCGCATACGCTATCGTTGCTTTCATCGCTGGGCTAGTTGCCTTAGCAATGCCATGCTGCTTCAGCGTGCTTCTCCCATCCTATTTCGCGCAATCATTCAGACAGAAGACACGCCGCTTAGGGATGACGTTGATCTTTGGCACTGGGATAGCAACAGTCATGTTACCGATCGCATTGGGAATTGTGGCCTTAGCGCGGACCATAACTGCTAGCCACAGCCTAGTCTTCGTCACTGGTGGATTTATCATGGTCATAATCGGATTCTGGACACTGTGGGGACAGGGCATGCTACCACGACTTGAATTGCCCGTCAACCTGAAGAAGAGTGACGCTCCCTCAGTATACGTTCTCGGACTGTTCTCAGGCGCTGCGACGACCTGCTGCGCCCCTGTTTTGGCGGGCGTCATTGTGTTAGGAGCATTATCGTCATCATTCCTCGAAAGCCTGCTGATAGGAATAGCCTATGTTGCAGGAATGGTGGTTCCGCTTTTTATCGTGGCAATAGTGTGGGACAGTTACGCGATAAGAGGTGAGAATCCTCTTCGGGGCAAAATATTGAATCTGAAGTACTTCGGGCATGAATTCTCAATTCACTCTTCCAAACTCATTGCAGGTGCAATGTTTGTACTGATGGGAATCGTTACGGTCCTTCTGGGAGTAACTGGTACTATGATCCAGACTCCCGGAGCCGCGTTGATTGGCATGATGCAAGCTAGACTGACGAATTACCTGGTAAGCCTTTTTTCGAATAGCTCGCTTGATTTTGTTGGCACGACAATCCTCGGTGTCGGATTAATTCTAGTAATTGGCGGAATCATCTTCCCACGAGTTAAAGCGGCAAGAAGATCACACGAAACACATCTAGATGACCTGAATTGAAAATAATAAATCATGTGGACTTGGAGAAAATTGAGAGCAATATCAAATCGATAAAGGCAGATCCCAATAAAGCAAAGAAAACCAACCGGATTGAGGGTGATTGGAATTGCACTGGCTCTTCGGAGCCTCAATTCAAAGCGGAACTCCAGCTGGAAACGGGAAATTTCACACTGGAGGCAGACTCACCCAGCTTCCTTGGGGGTAACGCAACGCGACCAGGACCACTTCACTACTGCATTTTTGGCTTGACATCATGCTTCGCTTCAACATTCATGACTCTCGCGGCAATGGAAGGCATTGTGATTAAGTCCGCTCATTTCGTTGGGCAATGTAACGTCGATTCCTCGAAAACCTTTGGCCTGTCAGAAAAGCCGATCATCGAGAATGCACGATTCAAGATATCAGTCAAATCCGACGCAGATAAGAAAACACTTGAACGACTGACGAAGCTTGCCGAAGAACGTTGCCCGGGGATGTTCAGCTTAACAAACAAAATCGCAGTTCATACCGAACTTGAACTGGTCTAGCGTAAGTACCTGGAAGCATCTGTTCATCGCGTTGCAACACTTTGTATTTCAAAGTAGACACCGACCTTAACTGCTGGTTATGTTACGTGCGGCCATGAAAAGACATGAAGCACAACATGACTAGGAGCAATTTGGACTTCGTTTCAGGAACCGAAACGATATGGTTTCACCCAACCCTTAACTCAGAGCAAGCCTATTCGCGAACTCGAGTTGAACATCAATGAGTAAGATACCAACTCTAGCGATCATACTAACCCTAGTTGGACTTGGAAGTCTCATTGCAATCGTAGCTTACCCCACTTCCGCTCCAAGCTCATATTCGAATTGGGGATGGCAGGCACAGAACCAACAACGAATGATGGGGCAGTGGAACACGCAGGCTCAGACTCGAACAGGCACTTCGATAACAATGGACGATGCGAAGATCCTTGCCCAACAATATCTGGCGTCAACTAGAAATCAGAATTTAGCGATCAAAGAAATCATGGAGTTCCAATACAACTTCTACATCATCTACTACGAGAAGGATACGGGCTTCGGCGCATTCGAGATGGTAATCTGGAAACAGAGTCCACCATCAGGAATGATGGGTGGAGGCATGATGGGCGGTTATGGTAACACGGGCATCATTGTTCCTGAGCCCGGCCCGAACATGATGTGGAATACCAAGTACAGTCCCATGGCAAACGGAATAATGGGATACAGAAATGAGCTATCGCCAATGACCATCACGAAGGACAAGGCAAGCCAGATCGCGCAAGCTTATCTGACTCAGCACTTCGCCAACGCTGGGGTTGAGATGGGAACACAGTTCTACGGCTATTACACATTGGACTTGACGGTCAACGGAAAGATTACGGGTATGTTAAGCGTTAACGGCTATACTGGGCAGGTCTGGTACCATTCCTGGCATGGTGGCTTCATCCAAGAAGTCGAATTCGACTAAACAGAGGTGATTTTGAGAATGTCAGAGACAGAGAAACCGACGACCGCCTTCATTCTCTCGCTGATAGGAGGCATCTTCATTCTGCTCGGGGGCGGAATGATGACAATGACGGGATGGTCAACGTTCTGCGGCGTAACTGCTTGCAGAAACTACGGAGGGATGATGGGTCCAGGATTCGGAATGATGGGAAACGGCTACGGTTACGGCTTCGGTGGAATGTTCGGAATCGCTGGCATAATCTTCGGCATAGCTGTCATCGTTAGCGCTCTAATGCTCTATGACAACCCAGCCCACCATTCAACTTGGGGTCTAGTGATTCTAATCTTCTCACTCCTAAGCATCTTCGGCAGCGCAATGGGAGGATTTGGTGTCGGTCTAATCTTAGGCCTCATAGGCGGAATACTAGCGCTAACTTGGAAACCGCCGACAACCGACAAGAAGTAAAGAGTTCAATCCACCGTCCTCTCGCTTTTTTTTGGAACACAAAACAGATGCAGGAACATCGTTCATTTCGTAAGCTAGGAAATCTTTCACTGCAATGCAGTGTGTTTCTCTGTGCACGAGCAACTTAAGTTGCTAATTCAACAGGGCTGAGTCCGATGTGAATTTCATGTCGGGAAGTCGGAATGGCTCGTGGTGGTACCGACACACTTCAAGTCTCAGCGCTTTTCTAAGAATTATTTTCGGCTTTATTTGGGTCATCGACGGATTGATGAAATTTGTCTACCTGCAGCCATCGGACGTAGTCAACTTAGTGCAATCGGCAGGGCAAGGTCAGCCCGATTGGCTTGCGGGATGGTTCAACTTCTGGTCCAGTTTCGTATCCGCAAATCCATCATTCATTCTATATTCGGTCGGAGCGCTTGAACTTCTGCTTGGCTTCGTCTTAGTTCTTGGATTTATGCGAAAGGTCACTTACTTTGGCGGTATTATTCTGAGCCTCATCATTTGGTCTATTGATGAAGGATTCGGCGGACCTTATGGTCCCGGCTCCACTGACATAGGAGCAGCCATAATCTACGTTTTCGTGTTCTTGGCCCTACTGATAATAGACTCATCATCAGTGACCGGCAGATACTCACTTGACGCAATCATAGAACGCAAGACCAAGTGGTGGTCGGAACTTGCTGGCTTTGGCGAACCAAACCAGCGTCAGTAGGAGGTGAATTTCATTGAAACGAAGGAACATTGTTTTCCTTGCCTTTGTTGGGGCCATGATGACACTTGGATTGATCGTGAGCAATGGATTCTTGTTCATTGGGCTGGCTAGTCTATGCGGCGGACATATGCTTCTACATGATCACGCAACCGAACCCCACGCCCATGGCGCGGTCACAAGGCGAGGAGGAAAGGAAGTCGAGCCGGTCACAGGTGCCACGTAGGCATGACCCTTTTATCTTTCCGTAATTGCTTCACTTTGAGGGTTATTGGTCAGGGAAATCGCCATTTGGGCAAAGTCCTCTATACATGTGAAATCTGTGGACTCGGATATGCGGACAGCGAAATCGCAAACGCATGCGAAAATCATTGCCGAACGCACAATGCTTGTTCACTCGAAATTACCAAGAAAGCAATCTATGACCCGCTCAACTCGAACTCTTAACAAACCGTCAACGGTTCAATTTTGCTTGCCCGCGGTCAAGCTGAGTAAATTCTGTATATAATCTACGTTGAATGGAGAGATATGCGAGCACTCGAAAATCAAACTTCACCTCGCCTCGCGGAGAATCTAATAACATGAAACGGTCCAAAACTAATCTTGTTTCGATTAAAGCCATAGAGGCTTTCATCCTCATTCTTGCTGTCCTGGTTGCGGCGAACTCAATCTATATGGGTATTCATTATTCCAGCCCTAACCCAGTCACCCAGCAAACTGGTCCGTTCAGGCTTACACTGATGGAGGTCATGGACACCGGGTGGAACTCTTCGATCGCTCAACCCCAGTTCTCAATGATGGGGCCGAATGGGCTGCAGCCTGCTGCCAACATAAGGCTCCCTGCTCACACTTTGATTCAACTGACGATAATCTCCTACGATACGCCGACGCCGAACAGCACCGATTCTCAGGGGAAAGTCAGCGGTACAGTTGGAGGGACTGTATACCTCATCAACGGCACATCTGCTATGGGAACCGATGTTAGTCAACGGTGGGGACAAAACGTTACATCGGCGCCGGGGGCTATGCTCGCGCACACGTTCACTATTCAGCAGTTAGGCATCAACATCCCCGTCGTTGGCGGCGACACGGTGACAGCGTACTTGTACCTCGATCAGACTGGCACGTTTCAATGGATCTGTTTGACTCCGTGCGGGTTCGGCACAACCGGAATGGCGGGAGCCATGTCAACATCCGGATGGATGGAAGGACAAATCACAGTATATTGAACTAGATCTCATAAACGTCGCAACAACTTGGGCTTTCAGCCCAACGTCCGAGAAAATCTCTTAATTTGGCGCTCACTCCACTATCCAATGTGTTGCAAGACGTCGAGTAAGAATTCTCATGTACGACCTGATTGTGGTGGGAGCTGGGCCTGCGGGAGCTTCAGCCGCGAGGACCGCTGCCCAACTGGGACTGAAAACTCTCCTACTCGAGAAGGATGAATTGCCGCGAAACAAACTGTGTGGCGGAGGCGTAACCCCTAAGGTGCTCAAATCACTCGACTTCGCATTATCCGATGAACTCATCGAACATACTGCCAAGTCGACAAGAATTCATGTTGGGGAGCGCTGCTTCAACTTCGAAACGGACCGCACGCTCGTCTATATGACCTCTCGCGCCAAGTTGGACTCATTCTTAGCCGACAAAGCTGTGGAGGCCGGCGTAGAACTCAAAGATGGAACTCCCGCACACCGAATCGAAGAAAACGATTCCCATATCCAAGTGAAAACTTCCTATGGCTCATTTCAAGGAAAGATGCTTATCGGCGCTGATGGGATGGGTGGGCCAACAGCGAGTTACGGCCAACTCTATGACCGGTGGAAACCCCACCAAGTCGCCTACGCCATCGAGAGCGAAGTTCCTGTTGGAGAGGGAGGTGTACAGGATTTCGCTGGCCCCGAATCTTATTTTGACATATACTTCGGCGTCTCCGCTGCCGGGTACGGCTGGGTTTTCCCAAAGGACGACCACCTGACGGTCGGAGTGGGATGCCGCCTGAGCAAGCTTCGTGACGCGCACGCATTGTTCGACGGGTTTGTGAAACGAATCCCTCAGCTTCGGGGGCGAGATATCCCGAGGCCGCAGGCTCATTTGATTCCGCTCGGGGGAGTTGCGAGGGTGCCCTTGACTACTGACAGAATTCTGCTCGCTGGGGATTCCGGCGGATTTGCCGAGCCCCTTCTCGGGGAGGGAATCTATTTCGCGATATTGGGCGCACAGATCGCGGGACAAACAGCCGCTGAAGCCTGCCAAAAGGATCGGTTTGATAAGGATTTTCTCGAGCGCTACGGTCAACGTTGCCGAAAGGCCTTTGGCATCGATTTCGATGTCGCCTACCGTGTTGCCTGCTTCAGCTACTTAGAGCAGTACGACATGGAACGAGTTGCCAAATTCTTCTTCTCAGAACGGAAAGTGCAGGAGTGCATGGTGGGATTGATGGATGGGTCATTACGGTATCGGGACGTGCAAGCCAAATTGGCGTGGCCTTACTTCAAATACAGGCTTGCCAAGCTAGGACTACCCTTCTATTCTTGAAACGCGCCTATACACTGAAAGCCCGCGTTGCCATATTTTGGCGTGAGCAACAGATGCACGCAGATTTCGACAGTAATGAGTTCTTCAGTCGGCAGTTGGTCCTGAAGGAACTCGGTTCGAGCGGCCAAAAGAAACTGCATGACGCGAAAGTTGCCGTTGTGGGATTAGGTGGCTTGGGAAGTGTTTCAGCGCTCTACCTTGCGCTCGCAGGCGTCGGAAAACTAACGCTCATAGATCAAGATACTGTAGAAGTGAACAATTTGCACAGGCAGGTTCTCTATTCGCTGGGCGATATCAGGTATCCGAAGGTGGAAGCTGCTGCACGCAGAATTGGTATGATCAATCCTGATGTTAAAGTCAATCCCGTCCCGGAGAACTTGGATGCCGAGAACGTCTCGGCGATCTTAGATGGAGCGGATTGCGTTGTGGATGGGCTTGACAACATGGAAACGCGGTACATTATCAACCGTTTTTGCGTGACGAGGAAGACACCGTTCGTCTTTGGGGGGGCAATCGGGATGGAAGGGAACGTAGCAGTATTCAAGAGCCCCGAAACCCCATGTTTAGAATGTGTCTTGCCGGGTCTGAACGACGTGGACCTGCCAACTTGCGATACTCGTGGTGTGCTGGGTGCTACCACTGGAATTATTGGAGCTATTCAGGCGATGGAGGCAGTGAAGGCGCTTGCGGGAATCGACCCCCAATCGATGGGAAGACTGCTGATATTCGATTTCGCACAGTCTGAATATCGAACAGTGAGGTTGAGCATCCGTGCTGACTGTGGAGTCTGCCAAGCAAAGCTGACTACTACACCGACCTATTCTCGTAGGTTGGCCTGGTTGTGCGGATCAGAGACTGCGAATGTCAACCCGGAGAAGCCCTTGTCCGTTGACTTGGACCAACTGGCTAGAACTATCGGACGAAATCACAGGGTATTATTGACGACGCCAATGGTTATCGTCTTCGACTTCAGTGGGCATGAAGTAAGTCTATTTAGGAAAGGACGGATGCTGATCAAGAACGTACGAAACGAGAAAGAGGCACTCGCAATTTCAGCCGAGGTCGCCAAGCTAGTCGGTGAAGGGTGAAAGAAACTGTCGCTACAGTCTGCACAAACAATAGAATCCACGGAACTCAGACTTTCCGGGAGAGCCGTGTGCCTCATTTCCGGCGGTATCGATTCCCCAGTCGCAGCATGGTTATTGATGAGGAAAGGCGTAGAACTGGTTTTCGTCTACTTCGATAATTATCCACTCTGCGACCAAGCAGCCGAGAGCCTTGCCATCGAAACTGTTCGCAGGCTCTGCGAGCGAGCAAAACTTCAGGAGGCACGCGTATACGTTGTCTCTCACGCGCCCGACCTCCAAGTTATCTTGTCCAAGTGTCCAGCGAAGTTCGCTTGCATGCTTTCGAGGCGGATCATGTTTAGAGTTGCCGAAGGAATAGCCGACAGAGAGCGATGTAACGCAATTGTCACAGGTGACGCTGTCGGGCAGAAAGCCAGCCAAACGCTCCAAAACATCGTAGCAGCAGACTGTGTGCTGAATAAGGTTCAGGTGCTTAGGCCACTCGTGGGAATGAACAAGCAGCAAATCGTGAAGTTCGCAATTGAAATTGGTACCTATGAAGTTTCAATCCGCCCAGGGGTCGCTAGCTGCGGAGTTCCAACAGACAACCCAAGCACCTCAGCCAGGAGGGACCGACTGGCTGAGGTCGAAACGGCATTGGACATTGACGGCATGGTGGCTAGGGCCGTTCAGTCCGCTCGTGTTCTGACCGTCTAGGCTCGGCTTCCGAACTCTTTCAAGGCCAGATGCATAACGTTCGTGGCGGCCTCTCGCGCAACCTGTTCCGTGTCCGCTTTTCTTACTACCATTCGCCCATCGCGCCTAAGAGTAATCTCCTGTCCGCTCGAATTCTTCAGCACAACAAAATGGGGAGTCCACATCATCACTTCGTGCTCGCGGATCGACTTATCCTTCATGCCTTCGATGTTGATAGTAAGAGCCTTTCTTGGAATGGCTTCAATTGAAAGGTGATCCGAACACAACTTGAAGAACAGCGGCACCTGGTCTTCTTGCGAATCAACCATCGCCATCACATGACTCAAGAACCATCGGCAAATCACAGCTTTACGTGCAGGTTTATTAGAGCTATGTGCTTCAACGGTTCATTCGCCGGGGAAAATGCCGGGGTTGGCCTTTGGGTTTGACGCCTATGGCCACCGAAGGCCGAACGGTCCAGGCGGCGGGCTGCAGTAGACTAAAGCTTGCCGCAACCCGCAGTATAGAAAGCAAGAATCGCTGAGGTGGGTTCAATTCCCATCCCCGGCTCCACAACTTGTGGTTTGACGTTTGCGGCAAAAACGGCTCTGAAGTGATCAGTGGCGCCCCTGGCCCTCTCTCATGCCGGCAATTTCCTCCGCAAGGGTTTTTACGTTTGGCCGATACTGAGCACAATATGAAACCCGACGATTCACAGCTCGTATTACTTAGGATCGAGGACAAGGCGAAGTATGAAGACGCAATCGCCTACATGTATGCGGGGACCGACCCGGAAGCCGTTCACAAACCCATAACCATCTACAAGGAGAAGAATGCCAACGCGTACTTAGTCGCAGGGCGCTATGCGAGCTCCACCGATACTCACCTCAAATACAAACCGTTGAATGAAGACGAGAGGAAGGTCGTGGTCGAGAAGCTCGGCTCGGGCAAGGTTATCAAGTTTCTGTCAAATGAGTCCAGTTCGCTTCCCTGACACAGCTTTTGATGATTAGATTTCCCGTTCGGGCTAATGCTATCGCGTGCGTGTACCGGGCAGAATTGATGTCCTAACTTGAGCTTCCGCAACTTTGTTGAAAGCGCTATAGCCCTGTTTGTTTTTGCCTCCGCATATGCTTTGATACGAATTGCCCTTACAGAACTGCCACCGCTTACGGTGGCGGCGCTCCGATTCGTATTGGCGTCATCTCTAATCGTGCCGCTGACTCTCTTTCACTACCGCGGAAGCACGTCCGGCATGACGAAGCACGACCTATCGATCGTGTTTGGTTTGTCAATTGCTCAGATATTCATGCCCAACCTGCTGCAGAACATTGGGCTCGAGTACACCACCGCCTCCATAAGTAGCGTCCTCCAATCGATAACCCCAGTCTTCACGTTGCTGCTCTCTTTCACCCTCCTAAAGGAGAAGGTCGGGCGGAGAGAAGTAGCAGGTGTAATGGTTGCGATGCTTGGCGTAATCCTTCTTTCGACCGGAGGCAATCTCGCGAACCTTGCTGGGTCGGTATTTGTCGGAAACCTGCTTCAAGTGGGAGTTGCAGCATCTTACGCTCTGTCTGGAATCGTTGGGAAGGTCTTACTGAAGAAATACCAACCGATGTTCGTAGTAACACTAACATTTGTTTTCGGTGCCGCATTGTTCACGTTTTCCGCGTTTGTCTTCGAGAGGAACCAGTGGCCGGCGGCACTGTCGAACGAGGTCATAGTGGCACTATTGCTTCTTTCCTTCATGTACTGTCTTGGGCTTGTATGTTGGTATGATGTGCTTCAGCGTACTGGAGTGTTTCGGCTCTATGTTCTTCTCTTCACGATGCCCGTTCTGGCGGTTTTGATTTCTGTCATCGTCTTAAAGGAAAGTTTCACAACCCTCGATATTGCTTTCTCCGGCTTAACAATGTTGGGCGTTGGCATAGCACAGTTCGGCAAGAACAATTAAGTAGTTTCTCAGTATCACAACAGCCCTGCAAAGTATAGGAATGGTGCCACAGGTGAGCTACGATTCCTTCGAAAGCATCGCCGAAAAGCTGAAGCTGAGTGAAGATAAGAAACGCGCCGCCGCTACGTTGGTCCTGCTTAATCCAGACTTGCTCGTGGCGCAGTATCCGAACAGCAAGGCAATTGCGTCTGCAGCTGAAAATCTACTCAAGAACGGGAATTCAGTCGTGGCAATGAATCGATTTGCAAGCGCGGCCAAACTTGCGCTTTACGAAGGCGACCCAACTTCAGCAAAGGCGTATCTCGAAAAGGTCGTCTCTATCGATAAAGGCTCCTCGTTTGGCGTCGTTTTGAGCAACTTCAGCGATTTTTCTCGGTTTGTGGATGAATTCTATAAGAGTAAGACCGGCCGCGTTAGCTAGGGAAGGAAGTTTTGACGCCGTCTTAGCCACGCCCGGTCGAGTACGTTATTGCTGTGACTGCAACACCCGCCAAGAAGAGGATTATTCCGACCAAAAGCCAGGCCAGCCAAACAGGCATCAATATCGCCAACCACTTGACAGCACCTACGGCCAGAAATGCGATTCCGAGAACCGAGATGACGACTCCGGCAAGAATTAGTCCGACGGCCCGAGCAACCCGTTTTGCCAATCTTTCCGCAGGTTTGGCAATGCCGCCTAAGGCTTCTCGCAGAACCAAGCGCGCGAGCCTCTCCAACAACGTGGAACCTTCCTTTTCTGGCAATGTCTAATCTCCTAGTCGCCGGCCCTCGATAACGCAACTCCCAGTGCCATGCCGGCCACGAAAGCGACGGCAAGGGTTAGTAGGGGCTGTTCCGTAACTTTCTGTGCGGCTCTTTGTTGAAGATCGTCAATCTGCACCTTGAGATCGCCTAACCGTTTGTCCATGTCTTTCCGGAGTTCCTTTACGTACTGCTCGGTCTTCTCGGCCTCCATGTCTTTTTCCCTTTTCGACAAATTACTGCTGCCTCATGAGATGAATGTCAACGGGATTTCTTGTTCCCATTAGATAACGAGGCGCCGACAAGCAAGCCGAACGCAAAGGCCAATCCTGTCACTAGGAGCGGGCTTTCTTGAGCTGCTTTGCGGAACTCTCGCAACAGGTCGATAGGCGCATGCATACCCAGTATGTCTTCAATTTCCTCGTCGGGGAAGTCAGTCTTTTTTTGTGCCGGCTTCGACATGTGTGCCCATTCCGCTAACGAAGGTGCAGGCAAATAGGTATTTTCGTTCCGCGTCATGCCTGCAAGCAGCTTTGAGATGGCGGAGCTATAAAGCAGGAGCCTTGGACAGGTATGTTGAGGCGCGCACAATGCCGATTGAGAAAAGGCAGACTAGCTATATTCTGTCACGACTCCGGGAGGCTAGAAAGCCGTCTTCAGACCTTACGTCGAGCGTGGAAGACTACCTAGAAGTCATCTACGAATTGATGAAAGAGAAGGGATACGCTCGGTCGGTTGACATTTCTGAGTACCTAGGCGTCAAGTCGCCAAGCGTTACAAACATGCTGCAAAGGCTCCACGGGATGGGGCTAGTAGTCTACGAGCGCTATCGGGGAACTACGCTAACCGAAAGAGGCAAACGCTTGGCGCGTTCAGTGGAACAACGCCACCTTGTCATCACTCAGTTTCTTCGGATTCTTGGTGTAAGCGAGAACATTGCGAATTCAGATGCCGAAGGGATTGAACACCACGTCCACGAAGCAACCATCGACCGCATCGCTAAATTCGTCGAATTTGCCGGGAAGAACAAGACTTGGTTTGAGGCCTTTGAACGTTCGACGAAGAGCGGCGGACCTTAGTCCTTGTTGTCAACTGCTTGGCTTGCCTAACTTTATTATAGCCATCTAACTTCCAATAGGAATGATTTTCCGAACGGAAAGGTAACCCGCACCAGAAAATCAATATTAGGTATGCGAAGGGAAGACACTTTGCTAGCACAGTCTGGACATTCTAGAGGGATTCCTCCAGGGTTCTGGCGCGACTTATGGAATTATTTTGGGCCCGCGTTGATTGTTAGTGTCGCTTACATGGATCCGGGCAATTACGGGACCGACATCAGTGGGGGTGCGTCCTTCGGTTACAGCATGCTCTGGATTGTGTGGCTGGCTGGCATTATGGCCATGCTTCTGCAATACCTCTCCGGAAAGCTCGGCATTGCTACTGGTTATTCGCTCGCAGAACTCATGCGCATCTACCTAAAGAAACGTACGTACATCGTGTTGTGCTGGTTAGCTGCGGAAATAGCCGCCGTGATGACGGACCTTGCCGAGTTCCTTGGAACCGTCATTGCCCTGAATTTACTTTTCGGATTACCGCTTCTCTATGGGACTTTCCTCTCTGTTTTGGATGTCGTTCTCATAATGGGGGTAACGGGTGGAAAGGTCCGCCGAACTGAATACGTTTTCATGGCCCTGATCTCTACGATAGGCATTGGGTACGTTTTCGAGATTTTCATTACAGGCCCTAGTCTAGCTCCCGTAGTTTTAGGATCAGTCATACCCAATCTCGCCTCGACGGACCGAGTCCTGATCGCAGTAGGCGTGATTGGGGCAACGGTCATGCCCCATGCCGTGTTCGTTCACTCCGCCCTCGCAAACGACAAGATAACGGATCCGAGCATAGAAACAAAGAATCGGGTTATGCGCCTCCACAGAGTGGAAAGCATAATCATGTTCACTTTCGCAGGGCTCGTAAACGCAGCCATCATGGTAATGGCCGCTGCCGCCTTTAGTTCACGGGGATTAGCTGTGGCCACGATTCAGGACGCGTACTTGACCCTCGTTCCGCTCTTTGGCCCTGCCGCCGCCATAGTTTTCGGAATCACACTCCTCGCTTCAGGGCTCTCATCATCAACGACAGGGACCATTGCAGGCCAAGCTATGATGGAGGGAATGCTCGGTCGAAAGATGAACCTCTGGGTTCGAAGAATAGTAACGAGACTGATCAACACTGTCCCGACCACAATCGCAATCCTCTTGGGAATAGAGCCGCTCTTAATTCTCGTTTACAGCCAGGTAGCCCTGAGCCTACTGCTTCCTCTCCCTCTCCTTCCGCTTTGGAAGTTCACGAGAGACAAGAATTTGATGGGAAAATTCGTCAATAGGCGACTGACCACCATGGTTGCGGCAGTCTTCATTGGAATCATAGTTGTGTTCAATGCATTATTGCTCTACCTTAGCTTCGGTGGGAGCATCTAGTCGTAAAAACGGTTGAGTATTCACAGGTATCTTTGTGCGCGTTCAGCTATGGCGTCGGCCATTTCTGAGAGGCGGGCAGTGCCACCCAAGTCGTACGTTACTTTTTTTCCTTCCGCGATGACATCGCGGGTTGCTCTGAATATGGCTTCAGATTTCTTCTTCTCGCCTAGGTGTTCCAGCATCCAAGCGCCTGCTAACACCGTTGCCGTGGGGTTTACCTTGTCCTGGCCTTTGTAAGCCGGAGCGCTTCCATGTGCCGGCTCAAACATTGCGTAATTATCCCCGAAGTTCGCGGAGTATATGCACCCGATGCTCGCAACCAGTGCTGAGACCTCTTCGGAGATTATGTCCATGAAAAGGTTTGTTCCGAATATGATGCTCTCATTGAAACGCTGCGGGTTCTTGATAAGTTGCTGCGCAAAGTTGTCTATGAAATACTCCTCCAAACTGATCCCAGAGTAATCCTTGTGCACAGTTCTCGCTGCATCCATGAAGAGCCCGTCCGTTTCCTTCAGTATATTCTGTTTCGTGATGGCGAAGCAGCGCTTCCACCCTCGCCGTTTCGCTTCCTCGAAAGCCCGCTTAGCGAGCTTCTGACTTGGCTCACGTGTGATCTTGCGAAAGGCGATAGCGACATCATTCGATAGGCGATGTTCGATTCCTGAATAGAGGCCTTCAGTAGCCTCACGAACGCAAACTAGCTCCACATCGCCGAGCGGCCGTTTCGTCCCCTCGAACGTCTTCACAGGCCGAATGTTCGCGTAGAGATTCATACGCTGACGAATACTAACCGCCACACTCCGCGGAGTGTTCGGGCCAGCAGGTGTCGTTGTTGGGCCTTTCAAGCATGCGTCCGCGGCTTCGATTATCTTCCAACTCTCATCAGGTACCAGTGTTGCCCCACCGTGGGCCTGCCACCATTCAAAGCCTGCGTTGCACGCAAGAATTTCCACGTTCGTGCCAACGGCCTTCAAGACTTTCAGGGTCGCATCGATAAGTTCAGGGCCAGTTCCGTCCCCTTTGATCAAAGCGACGCTTTTCGCCAAGAGTCATCCGAGCGCAACGAGTAACCTTGATAGTTAAAGTGTTGGCTCCCGCTCCGGGGAATGTGTTGGCGGGCGGGGAGGGATTCGAACCCCCGACCTCAGGCTCCGGAGGCCTGTGCCCTATCCAGGCTAGGCTACCCGCCCTGCGAAAGAAAGAGTGGCTTTTCATGTATAAGCGTGGACGCGATAAGATTCTAAAAGCAGAGAACCAATTTTAAGGCGAACAACCCCTTAGCCATCTGACTGAAGAACTGCCAAAAACCGGAAAATTGGTCAACTTGGCGAATATTCTCCAGCAATTCAGGGACGAATGTATCAGCGCCCTTCGCGGTGCTCTGGAGAAATCGTTTCCGGACTGGGCAACAAAGATCCCCCGCCTCTCCGTGCCACCGTCCCTCGAATTCGGCGAATTGACATCATCAATTGCTCATGAAATTGCGCGTCAGAAGCAGCTTCAGCCACAACAAGTTGCCCAAACAATTTGCGCCTCCCTACGCCTGAAAAAAGAGTCGCTTCTGACGAAGGTCGAGAGCATTTCAGGATACGTGAATTTCAAAATGGATTACAGGATTGCTGCCCCTCTTATCCTCGCGCAAGCCCTCGGAGAGGACACGACATTCGGGATTGAGAAGTCAGAGCATCCGATGAGGGTGACAGTCGAACACACGAGCGCTAACCCGAGCGGCCCCCTAACCATGGGCCACGCACGGAACGCCATTCTTGGCGACGTGCTAGCACGTTTGCTGAAGGCAAGAGGCCATTCAGTCAACAGGAGGTTCTACATTGATGACATGGGCCGGCAAGTATCCATTCTCGCATACGGCTACAGACTCCTCAAGGAACCTGAACCCCAAGGCAAGGTAGACCACTGGTTCGGCCGCCTCTACGCCTGCACGAACTGTGCAGTCCAGATTGAAGCCACGAAAATGAAACTGAAGCAGATTGGAGAGGATCTAAACAGCGAACAAAAAACCGAGCTTCAGCGGAACCTCGACGAATGGGTAGGGATAGCTGCGGAACTCGAGACAACTGATGGTGAGCTCCTGGCAAGAGTTGTGAAGGCCGTAAGTGCAGACCCTGACCCTGAGAAGGCCATCCAGGATATTGGCCGCAATTACGAACAAAATGAGAAGGAAACCGTTGCTTTGGTCAGGAAAGTTGCTGAACTGTGCCTAAGTGGCATGAAGGCCACCTTGACCGAAATGGACATCACATTTGACACCTGGGATTGGGAAAGCGAACTACTTTGGGATGGTCATGTTGAGAAAGCGCTCGCCAAACTAGCCAAGCTGCCTTTCGCCAAGAAGGAGGGGGCATCCGTGGCGTTGGACGTTAACGCGATCGTCGACGCCTATTCGCTACGAAAGGAATTCGGCCTATCCGAGAGTTATGAGGTCCCTCCAGTGACTCTTGCTCGTAGTGACGGGACAACCCTTTACCCAACAAGGGATATCGCGTATTCAATCGTAAAGTCCACCGATGCCGAGAAAGTGATAAATGTAATCGCAACAGAGCAAACTTTGCCTCAACTCCAAGTCCGCCTCGCACTCTTTGCGCTCGGCGAACAAAGAGCTGCACGTAACCAGATTCATTATGCGTACGGCCTTGTCGAGCTACCAGGCGGGATCAAGACTTCGAAACGCAGAGCGCATTACGTGGCCCTTGACGACGTAATCCAACAAGCAAAAGCCCGAGTCGAACAAACAATGGCACAAAGAAAAGAAGAACTTGGGCCGAGCGAAGCCAACAAAACGGTTCAGAACATAGCACTCGGCGCAATCAGATTCACCTTGCTCAACATCAACAGCACGAAGAACATGACATTCACCTGGGACCGGGTACTCAGCTTGGAGCGCAACAGTGCCCCCTTCATCAATTATGCCTACACAAGAGCGGGGAGCATTCTTCGTAAACTTGGCGATTTCCCGGAAAATGCCGACTGTTCTCTTCTCACGCATCCCCTTGAACTCTTACTCGTGTTCAAAATCGCGCAAATGACCGATGTGTTCTGCGAAGCCGCGGACCAACTCAAACCGGAAGAATTGGCCGGGTACGCGAATTCCATAGCCGAAAAATTCCACGAATACTACGAGAAGGTGGACGTCATACACGCAGACACAGGTGTTAAGAACGCAAGGGCATGGCTAGTTAGAGGGATTCAGGTTGTACTCCGCAACTCGATGGAGTTGCTGGGAATCAACGTAAGTGAAAGGATGTAACAGTTTGAGCAGGAATTCAGCGAACCTCGGTTGGCGAGCGATAAAGAGTAATTTCACGCTTGATTTGAGCCTACGGAGCCTATATGACAAACTTTTCCTTGTGCTCTTTGTTGTCGACATATTTCTGCGGGCCATCTGGCTCGACAAACCCGCGGGTTCGCTAATCTTCGATGAATGGTATTACGTTAATGTTGCACGCGTCATACTCGGACTCAAACAAAGCCTAGGCTCCAATTCGCAGCCACCATACGTCAATGTCCCACCAGGCTTAGACCCGAACCATGAACATCCCCCTTTAGCAAAACTGCTGATCGCATTCTCAATGTACCTGTTGGGAGACAATGGTTACGGTTGGCGCATTCCCAGCGTGATCTTCGGTTCAATCGCCATCCTCGTCTTCTACCTGCTGATGAAGCGGCTTGCAACGTACAAGATGGTTCCCCTAGTCTCCACTTTCCTATTTTCCTTCGATAACCTTGTCTTCGTTCAGAGTCGGATTGCAATCCTCGACATCTTCGCGCTAACCTTCATGCTGCTTGGGCTCTACTGGTATTTCTCAGGCCATTCCCACTTGAGCGCGATAGGGATGGCGCTCAGCGCCTTGACCAAAATCACCGGACTAGCAGGCATCCTCATTATAGTAATCGTGCACGTGGTAAGGTTCACGACAGGCCGTTCATCACGGAGGAATTGGAGTGAATTCTTTTCCTGGTTTGAGAAATATGTCGCTGTTTGGCTGGCCTGCTTTCTATTGTTGCTCACAATCATGGACCGTTTGTGGGTGGGTTATTCCAACCCCTTCGACCATATCAAATTCATACTGAGCTACTCAGCAGGGCTAGTGTCCCAATGCCCTAATGGAATCATAAGCTGCCCTTGGCAGTGGCTCCTTAACCAAGTTCAGATTCCCTACCTAGTGGTAAACGTTCAAGTCAGCTCTGGTACGACTTCGAATAGCTACGCCTCAATCAAATTCCTCGGAGCAATGAATCCTGCTATTCTGTACTTGACCATTCCTGCAATGATTTACATGGCATACAGCTACTATCAGAAGAAGAGCGACCTAACCTTGCTTTCACTGGTGTCGTTCGCGGTCGCATACCTGCCGTTTTACCCTGCGGTGATATTCGGACAACGAGTTACATACCTCTTCTACTTCCTGGCCGCGGTTCCCGCTATATGTGCGGCCATCGCCCAAATGATTGCCGACCAAAACCCACCGAAGCTGGTTCTAGTGTTCTATCTCGCTGTGGTTTTGGCTAGTTTCTTCTCAATGTTCCCCTTTAAGGTCATACCGACATAGAATCCAAGGCTTAACTCAACAACCTAACCGAAATTGACAAATACGAAGCTTGAAGCTTACGCACCTTCGCTCAAGCATTCCAGCGAAGCATACCACATCAGAGGACTTTGCAATACTAGGAGGTGACGAAGGCATGGCACAGGAGAAGGCAGCTCAATCCCCACCAAGGCAGGAAGTGAGGGCTCGACAGCCTATTCCACCGGACACAATTCTGATTGGAAAGAAGCCTATAATGGCCTACGCGACCGCCGTAATGATGCATTTCCAGGCAGGCTCTCAAACTTTGAGCGTTAAGGCTAGAGGGCGGGCGATCAGCACAGCCGTGGACGTTGTCGAGGTTGTACGCCGCAGATTCTTTGCAGGGAAACTCGCGGTCCAGGAAATAAGCATCGGAACTGAAGTGCTCGGGGAAGCTGGCGACACGAGAAACGTTTCATCAATCGAAATCAAACTGAAGAAGATATGACATGGGTGGCCACACCGGAGCGCACGGTCTGAGGTGAAAATCCAAGTTTCTTTCGCTGTTTTTCGGTTTACAGTAGGTTTAGTAGAGTTGTTTGTTGAATCCTAGACCAGATTAGTGGAATCAACAAGATCCGGCTCGGGATGGTTGCCTTTCACGCACACTAGGCCGGAGCTTGTTTCTGTGTTACATCAGAATATTGCGCACTTCTAGTTCCTGAACGATGATTATGAGAAACCCCTTTCGGTGACTCACTGAATCTTGACAGTTTTCTTGCATGAAATTTGAATAGCATTCGTTCGCGTACGCAGAACAAACACGAAGAATTGTTGTAAGCACAAACTGGTGAAAGTGATAATGAACCAAGGATTCCTAAAGGACTGGGATAACGACCAAAGAGAGCCTGTTTTCTCACGAGTCGGTGACCGATTCCATCACAAACCGGCTGTAAAGGAACAGATCTCTTCGGCGCTCTACAGACTAAACGTTCAGAAAAACAAGCTTGAAACAGCCGCTAATCGCATGCAACAGCACGACAAGGAGATTTTCGCGAAGTGCGTCAGTTCACAGATGGCTCATGACAATGCGCGAGCTATGATGTATGCGAACGAGTGCGCAGAAGTGCGCAAGATGGCCAAGGTGACGGTTCAGTGCCAGATGGCCCTAGAACAAGTCTACCTACGCCTTCAGACAATTGAGGAATTTGGCGACGTGGCCAAAATGATGGCGCCCGTAGCAAGCGTTGTCCACTCAATCAAGAGCCAGATTTCGGGTGTAATGCCCGAGGTAGGCTTCGAACTCGGACAGATAGGAGAAGTTCTAAGCGGCGTCGTTGACGAAGCAGGCGAAGTCACAGGGTCAAATTATGATGTGAACGCATCTGGGGAAGAGGCTCAAAGAATCCTCGGCGAGGCAAACACCATTGCAGAGCAGCACATGAAGAACATCTTCCCAGACCTCCCGAGCAGCGGGATTGCATCTCGCCCGAAAGTTGGCGAAGCCGGAATTTCTCACTAGAGGATCAATTCGCCTTGACCCTGACCGTAGAACAGATTGGAAGGTACCTTGGGCAGTCGCTTGAGGATCCGATGGGGCGGCCCTCAGGTAAGCTAGTCGGCCTTACAGCGGATATCAAAGACGAGGTACAAGCCGTTCAAGTAGCCCTGGGGGACGGCGGGGTTGCAGAGTATCCGATAAGTTCCGTCAGAGTCATCGACGGACATGCAATTATACTAGAGGCGTGGCGCGTCGAGGCCGAGGATCTCAAAAGGGAACACGACATCGTCAAGAGAAGAAGGCAGGCGCTCGACCTGCTTCTAAGAGACGGAGATATAGACCAAACCGAGTACAACCAACTCCGGAACAGCTACGAGGACATAAACAAAGAGATCATTGCAAAACGCGAAAAAGTAGTTGAAACGCTAAAGGAAGAGGTAGCAAAGCTCGAACAACAAATCAAAGGCCTTCAAACAGCCCTAACGAACAATAAGATGCTCTACACAGCTGCTGAAATCGACGAGAACACATACCACTCTGTTACCGGATCCATTCGAGCGGGACTCGAAATCGCTCGAAAAGAGCGAAAGGACATTGACAACACCAAGGAATCACTGCAAACAATCGATAACCTAGACGCCTCAATAACGACCACTGAAACCTCGGCCCCGCCAAAAATCCCTGATGTTGTAGTAATCAAGATGCGAGAATCAGCCTAACCACGGTAGGATGTGGTTACCTTCTCCATCTTTAGAAAAGTTGAAGACAAGATTCACCCCGTACCACTAAAGGAACGAATAGAGCACGCCTCCTTCAGGCTCAACGCGCAACTTGACAAACTGGAACACATGTATGCGCGCCTCCACCAACGTGACACTGACCTATTCCAACGCTGTGTGGGTGCTCAGCTCTCAAACGACTTAGGACACGCCAGAATCTACGCCAATGAATGCGCCGAAATACGAAAAATCGCCCAAGTTGTCTTGGGCAGTCAGCTAGCCCTGGAAAAAGTAATCCTCAGACTCGAAACGGTCGGAGAATTCGGCACAATCATGTCCGACATAGCCCCCGTCATGGGCATAGTTAAGGAAACGAAATCAAAAATCGCCGGAATTGTTCCGCAAGTAGCCGATGAGCTCGAAGAAGTCAACAACTTGCTGGGAGATCTAACCTACGAAACCGGCGAAGTAACGACAAGCACGCTATCCGTGGAAACGTCCGACGCAGAAGCGAGAAAAGTCCTCGAGGAGACGGGTCTGATCGCAGAACAGAAGTTGCATGAACACTTCCCAGACCTTCCGACCATAGAGGCAACTCAAAAAGTGGCAGTTCCCGAACCTGCGATCCCTGATATGGAATCGGGCATCGACGACCAAGTTTACAATTACGCCAGAAAACATGACGGTGAAATGAGTGTTGAGTCATGCGCGGAAGAGCTGCATGCTTCCCCGGTTGAAGTGAAAATTGCCATACAAAGACTACGGGAAAACGGAAAGGTCGTAATCGAATAATCAGCGAGTGCTTATTCATGCAACTTTCGGCCTCTGAAGAACTCGAGCAAATGGCTGCAAGATTCGCAAACGAAGCAGTACAGTTTGATAAGCAAGGCGCAAAATCGAATGCGATTTCAAGGTACGAACGGACAGCTGAGATACTGCTGAAACTCTGCACGTTCTACCCGGAAGCCCCCCAAACCCGACTGTACATGCAACAGGTCGAAAATTGCAAGCGTAGGATTAAGGAGCTTAAGGATGAGAATGGGCACTTGGATGAGCGCCCAAGCCTAGGGCAATCCACAAAACTTGAACACCTCGTGTTGGCAGAGAAACCGAACATCAAGTGGGGTGAGATAGCCAATCTCCACGACGCCAAGAAGGCCATCGAGGAATCTATAGTCTTTCCAGTAAAGCGCCCAGACCTTTTCCCATTAGGGTGGCCGAGAGGAATATTATTCTTCGGCCCACCGGGCTGCGGCAAAACCCTTCTAGCTGCTGCAATTGCCACTGAGATTGATGCAGTATTCTACAGCGTTGACGCTGCTTCGATAATGTCAAAGTGGCTAGGTGAGTCTGAGAAAAATGTCGCTGAACTCTTTGGTTCAGCACATAAAGCATCGAAGGAAGGACACCCCGTCATAATTTTCGTTGATGAAGTAGACTCGCTGGTTGGAATTCGAGGAGACGAAGTAGGTGGCGAGGTTAGAACCCGCAACCAATTTCTCAAGGAAATGGACAGCATCTTGGACAAGAAACGCCAGAGCCACGTATACGTGGTTGGAGCAACGAACAAGCCTTGGGCTTTGGATGAGCCATTCATACGCAGATTCCAGAAGCGAATCTACGTCCCACTCCCCAACTCTGAAGCTAGGAGAGAACTGTTTAGCATTTACGCGAAGGAGCTCCGGCTCGACCATGACATAGACCAGGAGACGCTAATTCAGAAGACGGAAGGATACTCAGGGAGCGACTTTCGTGACATATTCCAAGGAGCCCAAACAAGAGTCGTGCGTGAGTTATTCGAAGGCAGCACTCCGAAGGCTCAAGGTCAAGCACGACCGATTACTATGGACGATTTCAGAGAGATCTTGAGAAGACGCAAACCAAGCGTTTCGCTCCAAATGCTGGGCCTTTACGATAAGTGGTTTGAAACATACAAAGCACTTTGAGGTAAGAATGAAATGATAGATTCAGTAGACTACAAGATCCTAGCGGAACTTGTTGAAAACGCCAAGTACTCCTTTGCGGAGATCGGACGAAAGCTGAGCCTTCACCCAAATGTTGTCGCCTACCGCGTGAACAAGTTAGAGAAGAACGGGGTAATCAAGGACTATACAGCCGACCTGGACCTGGAGAAACTTGGAGTCGCGGAACAAATTCTAGTTGGCGCCAGCTTCCCGAGAGACACAGAAAGAGATGCCATCATTGAGAAAATTACGGCAATCCCACAAACAGTGAAAGTAGTAAGCTCGCTGGGCGAACCCGAAGGGCTTGTCTTCCTAGTGGGAAAGAACAAGTCGGAAATCGAGAAGTTGATGACGAAACTACGGTCCCTCAATGTCAAGATCGAATACACCGGATCAATAATACGAATTTTCGAAGAAGGCAGGCTCGGCAATTTCCTGAAAATCTTGGCCAACGAACACGAAAAAGCAACGAACGAAAGCGGCGGGAATGGAACACTCACAAAGGGGTGATAGATAGCATGTTCAAAGAGAGAAATCCGTGGAGTAAAAAGCTCAAGGAAGCAATACACCCTACCCCAATGAAGCAGCGCATCAGCCAATGCCTATTCAAGCTAAAGGTTCAACAACGAAAACTCGAGAGGACGTCATACCATATGCAGGAACGCGACCAAGCACTATATGGAAAATGCGTCCTAGCGGTTCAAGGAAAGAACACTGAACTCGCCTCAATCTATGCCAACGAATGCGCCGAACTCAGAAAGGTAGCGAAGGTCGTCTTACACAGCGAACTAGCCCTCGAACAAGTTACGTTACGATTAGAAGCCGTGAACGAGTTCGGTCAGCTAGCTTACACGATGCTGCCGGTCGCCGGTGTGGTAAGAACGCTAAAATCGCAGTTGGAGGGCGTGATGCCCGAGGTCTCATTAGAACTCTCCAGTGTAAACGAAACACTTGAAGAACTGAGCGTGGAAGTTGGAGAAACTACTGAAAACACCTTCGACATTTCATCATCCAGCGGCGAGTCGCAGAAGATACTTCAGGAAGCCAACTTAGTGGCTGAGCAGAAGATGAAGGAGCGCTTCCCAGAGTTGCCACCCATTCCGACCAGCGAAGCTCGGATGTAACCGAGCTTCCCCATCTCTTTTTCAATCTCCTCTACTTTTACCTGCACCCGATAGAGGTGCAGTTTAACGGCTGTCATTAGCAAGCTTCTGACGTTGAGGTCGTCAGATAGAAGGCAACTTATGGATATTACGCCTCAAGTTATGGGCCTCGTTGAAAACGCTGGAATAAAGAACGGAATCTGCATTATCAGCGTACCCCACGCAACTGCGGCAGTAATCGCAAATGAACATGAAAGCGGTCTAATGCAAGACGTGCTCGCGAAGATCGAGGATGTTTTCCCGGTATCTCGGAGCTACCGCCACAACGCCATCGACGATAACGCGGACGCCCACTTAGCCGCGGCATTTCTTGGACACTCTCGAACGTTCCCGATCGTAGATGGCCGACTCGTTAGGGGCACTTGGCAGAACATTTTCGTGGTCGAACTTGACGGCCCGCGCTCAAGGCGGGAAGTATGGCTGCAAATCATAGGCGAAAGCTAATCAGCGCATGGAACGCTTGTATGTCGTCTCGGTTTCAAACGAAACCCTCCGAATACATGAGGGTGAAGTTTTAGGGCTCGTAAAGCCTAATAGCGATGAAAACGGAGGACCTGCTGAAGGAATCAAGAGTGCGGGAAGAAAACAACCTTACGTGGGTTATCGGTGGCCCTCAGGGCAGCGGAATTAACTCAGTTGCCGAAACCTTTGCAAAGGCCTGTGCCCGGGGCGGCCTGCATGTCTTTGCCAACATCGAATACCACTCAAACATCAAAGGAGAGCACAGTTACTACCGCGTACGAGCGTCCGATAGGGAAGTCCGGTCCCACGTCGACTGGATTGACCTTCTCATAGCCCTTGATAAGGAAACTCTGTTCGGAGACCTGCATAAGGAATTCCCAACACACAACGGCCATAGGAATGAGGTAAGCCCAGGCGGGGCCATTGTATTCGACTCTGCGCTAAAGTTGAAGCCAGAGGAAATCGGACGCCCGGATGTCAACCTGTACCCCGTCCCGTACTTGGCCGTGCTGATAGAAGCCCTAAAGGAAACTGGCCACGAGCATGAGCTGAGCAAGTATCAAGTTATGACAAATACTATAGCCTTCGGCGCGTCGATAGCGTTGATCGACTACGACTTCGACCTAATCGCATCATCGATCAAAGAAGGTTTCATAGGGAGAAAAGCCGCCCTCGGCGAACTGAACGTGAAAGCAGCGCGCCACGGATATGACTACGTTAAGAAGAATTTCCAGGACGGTTTCGCGTACAAGCTCCACCCGATCCCCTCAAAGGAGAAGCGGATGGTGATTCGAGGGGTTGCAGCTGTTGGAATCGCAAAGTTGAGGGCAGGTTGTGGCTTTCAAACTTATTACCCAATCACTCCGGCGACCGACGAAAGCGAATATTTGGAGAACCACCAGAAGAATTACAACATGGTCGTGGTCCAAACCGAAGATGAAATTTCCGCGGTACTGATGGCAACGGGCGCGGCACATGCCGGGGTTCGGGCAGCAACATCAACCTCGGGCCCAGGTTTCTCATTGATGGCTGAAGGACTAGGGTGGGCCAGCCATACCGAGGCCCCAGGCCCAGTCATTATCCTATACCAACGCACCGGTCCGTCAACTGGCCTTCCGACTAGGACCGAGCAAGGAGACCTCCAATTCGTGCTGCACGCAGGGCACGGAGAATTCCCCAGAATGGCCATCGCGCCGGGTGATGTAGTTGAATGCTTTAACGACACATTTGACGCATTCAATTACGCTGAGAAGCTCCAAATGCCGGTCATAGTAATTGCTGACAAGTTTCTCGCCTCCAGCTACCGGACAGTTCCGATCTTCGACACAAGGGACCTGAAAGTTGACCGCGGCCAAATGCTAACAGAAGCGGACTTGGCAGGCAAGGGCGTCTACAAACGGTACGAGTTTACGCCACTTGGCATTTCCCCGCGGACCACTCCAGGAACGGCTGGCGGAATTTTCCACATCACCGGCGATGAGCATGATGAGTTCGGAAGCATAACGGAGAACTCGGAAAATCGTATCAAGATGATGCAGAAACGTATGCGCAAACTTCAGCTGGCTGATGAGCTCATTCCGAATGAGAAGAAGGTTAACTTCTTCGGCCCCGAGAAGGCAGACATAACGCTCGTGGGCTGGGGGTCAACGAAAGGGGCAATTCTCGACGGGATGCAAGACCTCGAGGCAGATGGGATAAGATGCAATTTCCTCCAAGTCAGATACATGAGCCCATTTCCCACAGCATTGGTTACAAAGTATCTTTCGAACGCGAAGAAGAGAGTGTTAATTGAGAACAATTACACCGGGCAATTGGGAGCGTTGATCAGGGAGCACACAGGGATAGCAATGGACTACAAGGTTCTCAAGTACAATGGCAGGCCATTCTCGCAGAATGAAGTGTACGAGGGAGTAAAAGATGCAATTAAGAACGGCGTAAAGGAGGTCGTGATGGCCCATGCTTGAACTCAAGGATTACAGGACTAAGGTACACAACGACTGGTGCCCAGGTTGCGGTGATTTCGGCATACTGAACGCAGTGCAAATGGCACTATTCGAACTCAAACTGGAACCACATGATGTCGCCATAGTCTCCGGCATAGGCTGCTCGGGCAAGACACCGCACTTTGTCAACACCTACGGCTTTCACACCTTACACGGGCGTTCTTTGCCAATCGCAACTGGGATCAAGCTCGCAAACACGGCGCTGACCGTAGTGGCCGTCGGCGGCGATGGGGACGGTTACGGAATTGGCGCAGGCCACTTTCTAAACACTGGGAGGCGGAACCTTGACTTCACCTACGTAGTGCATGACAACCAAGTGTACGGATTAACCAAAGGCCAAGCCTCGCCAACCCTACCAAAAGGTGAGAGAACCAAATCGATGCCATCCCCCGCGATTATTGAAGGAATAAACCCACTCGCGACCGCCATTAGCGCCGGCTACACCTTCGTGGCGCGCAGCTACGCGCTCGACGTTAGACACCTGAAGGAAATCCTGAAAGCGGCCATCCTTCACAAGGGTAGTGCGCTGGTTGATATACTACAAACCTGCCCAACATACAACGACATAAACACTAAGGAATGGTACGCGGGCGCCGACTTGACTTCTAAGGCACCGAGGTTGTACAAGCTAGAGGAAACTGGCTACGACGGAAATGTCAAGGATCCGAACGATGCGAACGAGGTGAACCGGATGAAAGGGCAAGCAATCACCCGATCATTCGAGTGGGGAGAGAAGATTCCAATCGGGGTATTCTACAGAATACAAGAACCAACCTACGAGGACATGATAGCACAGAGGATGCCGTCGTACAAAGAAGTCCCACTCGTCAAACAGGACCTGTACAACCGGGACACCACTCCGTTGTTCGAGGCCTTAGTTTAGAACAACCCTTACTTTTTCTTCTCTTTTCCGTGGACGCCGGGCGTCGTCATAGCGAACGGGTCCAATATTTCATCGAGTTGGGCAGCGGAAAGTAGGCCCTTCTCCAACACCACCTGGCGCAAGGGGGCCCCACGTGCCAGCGCTTCCTTCGCAACTTCAGCTGCCTTCTCATAACCAATGAAGGGGTTGAGGGCCAATGCTATGCCTGCGCTTTTTTCAAGCAAAGCAGTGCACCTTTCTTCATTTGCCTTAATGCCCTTCACGAGACGCTCATTGAATACCCGTATGGCATTTGTTAGGATCAGGAGTGACTGGGTTAGGTCGTATGCGATTAAGGGCATCATCACATCCAGTTCCAACTGGCTCGCTTGCGCGGCCATCATAATTGTTACGTCGTTCCCAATGACTTCGAAGCAAACCATGTTTAACATTTCAGCGATACTCGGGTTCACCTTACCTGGCATAATCGACGACCCAGGTTGGACGGCAGGCAGGGTTATTTCTCCAATCCCCGTAACAGGCCCAGAACTCATGAGCCGCAGATCATTAGCGATCTTTGTTAGATCCACGCTCAGTGTGCGCAGTGCAGCGGAGAATGTTACGAAGTCGGCCATGGATTGCATCAATGCCGCATAATTGCGGGCGACTCTGAACTTGAAACCCGTGTACTTGGAGAGGTTCTCCACTGCAAGTTTCACATACGTCGGGTCGGCGTTCAAGCCAGTACCGACGGCTGTGCCCCCCAAATTGAGTTCCAGCAACTTGTCGACGGCGTTTTGAACTGTTTGGAGGTCATCCTCCAGATTCCTCGCCCAAGCTGCGAATTCCTGGCCTAGCCGAATTGCACCTGCATCCTGTAAATGCGTGCGACCAGACTTCACTATGCGATCGAATTCCTTCGCCTTCTCATCAAAGCTTTGTTTGAGCGAGGCAACGGCTCCAATGAGTGGCTTAGCCATCAATACGCTCGCTACACGAATGAAAGTTGGATAGGTGTCATTGGTGGATTGTCCCATGTTGACGTGGTCGTGAGGGCTCACCAGTTTGTAGTCGCCTTTTCGGCCGCCCAGAATTTCAATGGCTCGGTTCGCTAGGACTTCGTTCGCGTTCATGTTGTGGGAAGTCCCTGCCCCAGCCTGGAAAACATCAACGACAAATTGGTCGTGCAGGGCACCGTTAAGAATCTCATCAGCTGCAGAAGCAATCGCCCGCCCCACTTTCTCATCTAATAAGCCTAGTGAGAGATTCGCCTCCGTGGCAGCCTTCTTGACTAGTATCGTTGCCTTGAGGAATTCTGGCAACGGCCTAATTCCGCTGATTGGGAAGTTTTCGACAGCCCTTGCAGTTTCAGGGCCATAGTACGCTTCCGCCGGCACGCGCACAGGCCCAAGGGAGTCTTTCTCAATCCTGGCATTGCTATTTTTTGACATGAAAGGGACGCCGAGCGGACTGTACTGCGGCGGCAATAAAGGCCTTAGGCCCAACATTTGGAATATGGCAAGCCAACGATTTAGGACTCGTGCGGAAACACTCACAATGCTCAGAACCCAGTTCAAGATTGATTCTATGAGGTACTCGCAACAACGCATCGCAAATACGAGCAAACACTAAATATGGTAATACAGCACTCTTGCTACCTCGTTGAGGCAATGGTACGCTTGGAAAGTTCCGGTGTTTTCGTTCCAGAAGCCTAAACGAACTCTTTCACTAGTCTCTATGCGGCATTGTTCTCGGGAGTGGTTTGGTGTTGAGTAAGGAAATTGGCATTACTGTGAAGAAGGCTGAGGACCTTTCGGAATGGTACACACAGGTAGTGACTAAGGCAGAACTTGCTGACTACGCTCCGATGAAGGGTTTCATGGTTCTTCGACCCTATGGGTATTCGATATGGGAGAAGATTAAGGAGTGGTTGGACGGGAGGCTGAAGGAGTCCGGGCACTCGAACGCTTACTTCCCGCTTTTCATTCCGGAAAGTTACCTCAAGAAGGAAGCTGAGCACTTCAAAGGTTTCACCCCGGAAGTGTTCTGGGTAACGGAGGCAGGAGAGAATAAGCTCTCTGAACGGCTCGCGGTTCGTCCCACATCTGAAACCATAGTCAACGACGCGTACTCGAAATGGGTTCGAAGCTGGCGAGACCTACCGCTGTTGATCAACCTCTGGAACTCGGTACTGCGGTCCGAGATTACTGCTACTCGACCCTTCATCAGAACCTCTGAGTTCCTTTGGCAGGAAGGCCACACTGTGCACGCTACTAAGGAAGATGCGGACAAGGAGGTCATGATGATACTGGAATTCTACCGGCGGCTGGTCGAGGAGCAGATGGCGGCCCCAGTTCTCCTCGGGTACAAGAGTGAGAAGGAGAAATTCGTTGGAGCCCTCTACACGACAACCCTTGAAGCAATCATGCCGGATGGCAAAGCAATGCAGCTGGGTACATCACACAACCTCGGGCAGAACTTTTCGAAACCCTTCGAGATCAAATACCTAGGGCAAGACGAGCAGACCCACTATGCTTGGACAACCTCTTGGGGCGTCTCATGGCGACTGATCAGCGCGATGATCATGCTTCACAGCGACGACAAGGGATTGGTCGTGCCGCCCCGAATTGCTCCGATTCAGGTCGTCATCGTTCCCATATACTACAAGACTGAGCGGGCTGAAACGGTTTCGGAAAAGGTTCGATCAACGGCTGACCAGTTAAGGAAGGCTGGCCTAGCGGTGCACGTGGACTCCCGTGAACAGTACACGCCTGGGTGGAAGTTCAACGAATGGGAGCTCAAGGGGGTCCCGCTTAGGATGGAAATAGGGCCGAAGGACGTTGAGAAGAAACAAGTTACGTTAGTGCGGCGCGACAACCTGCAGAAGCTCACGGTCAAAGATGACGCCATCGTTGGTGAAGTTCAGAGATGCCTCGACGAGATACAGAAGAATCTCTTCTCTAAGGCCAAGTCAGCACTCAACGATTCAATAACCCAAGCAAGTGACTATGCGCAATTCAAGAGGACGTTGAATGACCGCGGGGGATTCGTGAGGGCATGCTGGTGCGGGCGAGGCGAGTGCGAAGAGGCAATTAAGACTGAGACAGGCGCTACTATACGCACTATTCCTCTCGTCGAGGAGAAGCCATTCTCAAGCTGCATCTACTGCGAAAATCCCGGAGCGAAGGTCGTATACTTCGCGAAATCCTACTAGCCGCTCCAATCCCCGTTTAGTACCCACAACAACGTTTAAGCACGGCACACGCGAGTTTACGGTAGAGGATAAGGTTTGACGAAGAAGAGAAAGTCTCGCGGCCGAAGTAAGGGAGGTAAGGGGCGGAGCGAGATGATTCAGTGCACTAACTGCGGCAGACCAACTCCCAGGGACAAGGCTAAGCGCGACACGCAATGGATTTCGTTGGTGGACTCGTCCCTTGCACGTGAACTGCGCTCTAAGGGAACGTACATCGCCCGGCAGCGTGTGGTCAAGTTCTACTGTGTTTCCTGCGCGGTACACTTCGGGCTTACGAAGGTAAGATCGAGAGACGAAAGGCACTTCTACTAAGTCAGCCGCTCCACGGTCAGACGACCGCGGATCGCTTCCTTTCTTTGCTGCACCTTGTCTAAGGGCATTTTGAAATCAGGCCCAGTTTGTTCGACCATTATTGATGCTGCGGCGGAGGCGAAGAGGGCGGCCTCTGGGAGACTGCCGCTTTTCTTGTATTCAGTGATGAAGGAGCCGGCGTAAACATCCCCCGCGCCAGTCGGGTCAATAGCATGTGTAGGGTAGGATGGGATTCGATACAGCCTATCGCCATTCATTACTAGAGACCCTCTTTCCGCAAGCGTTACTATTGGCACTCCCTTCGCCATATCCCCTAGTTTCCGGAGGGCGAGTACAGGGTCCTTCTCACCCGTTATGGTTTCACTCTCGTGCTCGTTCGGTTTAACAAAGTCGACTAACCTGCTAATCTTGTGAAATTCGTCTTTGTTGCATTGATGGTCGATGCGTCTGTCCTTTCCGATTACTCTGATCAAGCCTTGCGGGTCTAGGAATATGCTCGCGAAAGTGGACGAGCGGATGAACTGGAGAAGTTCAAGGTTGACTTCGCCGAGGATTGGGCCGATCAATAGGTATTCGGCGTCCAAGTACTCTTTCGGAAAGTTCTCTGGCGTTATTTTTCCGGCCACGCCCAGAACGTCCAGGGTCCTATTGCCGTTTTCATCGTAGATGAGGTGGAACCCTCCCGTCTCCGTCCCGCCGACCTCCATCTTGGAGTCTAAGTGAAAGTTCTTCATGTCATCCGCAAATCTTCGTGCAAAGTCTGGGCCAATGCATCCGACTAAGCCCACTCTCTCCATGCCAAGCCGTTTCGCCGCGAGGCAAGCGTTGGTACTGCATCCTGAGAGAACTCGGCCGCTGGTTTTGGTCCAGGGTGTGACGATGATATCATACACGGGATTGCCGATGCCTACGAGATCAAAGGGCAACGTTAGAGCCTCGAGTTTGTTTGAGTGTATAGTGAAGCCTCTGGACCACGGTAACATGCGACAATAAACCCACCGCAATCGTGCAGAAGGTGAGCGCCACGTTAACGTATGGTTGAAGCACGGAACCTATCAGCAGTAGGATTATCTTTTCCTGGCGCTCGGCGATACCTACGGTACAGCTTGAGAGGCCCCCAACCGATTCAGCTTTCGCCCTAGTGTAACTGGCCATTACCATTCCGAAAAGTGCGAAGACTATCCACGGCCAGTCCACGAACCCTCCGAGCCCGATGCCAAGGAGAACTGCGAACTCTGCATACCTATCGAGTACATGATCGTATACTGCCCCAAATTTGCTACTCGTCCCTGTTGCGCGGGCGACTGCCCCATCGAGCATGTCGATAAAGCCGGCCGCCACAAGGCCAAGAGCCCCTAGAATGGGTGATTTGAAGAGGTAAGCGCCACCAGCCAAGATTGAAACTAGGAGGCTCAGAGTGGTTATCGTGTTGGGTCTCAACCCGGATTTCCCGAGGCGACTGCCGATGGGCTTCATGGCAGCTTCGTACTTCGCCCTGAACTTGCCTAACAAGTGAATCAGCGTGCGCCAAATGGGAATCACAGCTTAAGGGCGTTTCGTGAAAAACCAAGTTTTTCAAGCACCCTCGGCCATCTGGGCGTGATTTCGATGGGCAAGGTGGGCAAGGGGCAACAATGCAGCGTCGTGGGCTGCAGTAACGCTGCTACGCGGTCTATTTCAACTGAAAAGGTAGCGCACAGTGGCCTAAACATAGGCAACGCTCGCAGAGCTTACCTGTGTAAGACGCACTACCGGGAATTCAAGAAGCTTACGCGCAAGGACCGGCAACTGGACAAGTGGAGATTCTCAGCATGAGGCTTCTTTTGCTTCATTGCGAATCGTTCGAGTACGAAGTCCGCCAGACTGCGGTCAAGAACCCTGAGCCCCTAGAGAACAACCGTGCTGGTAAATTTGAGAACGTTCTCGTAGCTTTCTCGACGATTGAGAAAGAGGACGAGCAGAATCCCGCTGAAGTTGTCGGGAAAGCTACGGAATCCGTCGCGGAAGTAGCAAAGTCCGTGAAGACGAACCGCATCTTGGTCTATCCTTACGCCCATCTTTCAAGCAGCCTTGCCGCCGCGGGCACCGCGATTTCGATTCTGCAACAAATGAGCATGACCCTTAACGAGATGGGTTTCGAGGTACACCGTAGCCCATTTGGGTATTACAAGAGTTTCAGCCTTCACTGCCTGGGCCACCCCCTCTCAGAACTGTCCCGGACAATTAGGCCTGAGCAGGCTAAGGCGGAAGCTGCGCCGGTGAAGACGTTCTACAAGGTTCTCGCGTTGGATGGCGAGCTCTACGAGCCTGATGAGTACGTGTTCAAAGCGGGCGAGGAGGAGTTTCGAACGCTTGTGGAGAAAGAGGCGCTCAAGAAAGGGCTGCCTGGTGGGGAACCGCGATACCTAGAATACTGCAAGAAGTTCGGCATCGAATGGGAAAACTTCTCCGACGTAGGCCACATGCGTTACAGCCCCGAGGGCGTAATGATCTTCGACCTCATCAGCGAATACTCGTGGAGTACGGTGGACTCTGTTGGGTTACCGATTCTTCAGGTGAAGGGCACGAACATGTTCGACCTAGCCGTCCCCGCCGTGAAGGAGCATGCAGATCTCTTCGGCTCCAGGCTTTACAGGCTTGAGGTGGAGAACAAGAGTTTCGTCATGCGGTATGCTGCCTGCCACCAGCAGTTTGCAGCGGTGAGGAATTGGACGTTGAGCTACAGGCACTTACCGTTCGGAACTTTCGAGGTGGCTGATTCATACCGTTTAGAGCAAAGCGGAGAATTGCTCCTCTCGTTTAGGCTGAGGAAATTGCACATGCCTGACTGCCACATCTACTGCAGAAACCTGGAAGAGGCGAAAGAGGTGACGCTGAAGTTGCATGATAAAATCTACGAGGAAATTGGGAAACTCGGCAGGGATTATGTCTCGGTCTACAACATTACCCAGAGCTTCCTTGAGTCACACAAGGATTACGTGATGAAGCTTGTGAAGCGCGAGGGAAAACCGGCCCTCCTCAACTTTGTGCCTGAGGGTATCTACTATTGGGTTCTCAACATAGAGTACCACATAATCGATGAGCTTGAGCGGCCGAGGGAGATTGCGACTTTCCAAATCGATATGGGGAACGCGAAGCGTTTCGCCATCTCGTATGTCGATGAGAAAGGTGCGAAAGAATTTCCGCCCATAATCCACACCGCTATCATTGGCTCGATTGAACGTTACCTCTTCACGGTGCTAGATGAGTGTGCGAGAACGGAGAAGCGAGGTGGCAAGCCGAGCCTGCCGTTGTGGTTGTCGCCAACGCAGGTCCGAGTTGTTCCTGTTAGGCCTGAGTTCTTGGGCTATGCGCAGAAGATGGTTGATCAGCTTACTGCGTCGCATGTCAGGGCTGATGTCGACGATAGAGATGAGAGCCTCGACAAGCGTGTGCGCGAAGCTGAACTAAACTGGATACCATACATTGCCGTCGTAGGAAAAAGAGAAGCCGACGCAAATCTGGTTGCAGTCCGCCGCCGGCTGGACGGGAAACAGTACAATGCGAATGTTTCTGAGCTCGAAAAGGAAATAATTACTTCCATTGCAGGTTACCCAACAATCCCGCTGAAGCTCCCCGTTAAACTCAGTCAGAGACCGGGGTACAAGCAACTAAATTGAATCGCGGGTTTGCTAAAGCTTATATTGGGTTCGACGGGTAGTTGCGCCTGAAGCTTGTGAATTTCGATGAGTAAGGATCAGGGCTACGGCTTCGTGATCTTCATCATATCAATCATCGTTGCCATCGCATATTTGGCCGCATTCTTCGCCCCATACATTGGGCTTCCAGCCTACTGGCATGATTGGGCGATTGGGATACCCGTCCTCCTGTTCGTCTTGCTCGTGCTCGTGATATCTGCGTGGATTGGTTGGACGATGCTTACGACGCCGCCGCCGGCGCCGCTGGAAACAGAACCCGTAACTTCTGAGCCCGCGCAGAAAACGCCTCGCAGAAGAACGTCCAGCCGAAGAAAGAAGTAAGCCACGTGCCCACCTCAGTTTCTTGGGCTACGTTATGCCCCGCGTTTTGAGCTAGCTTGTTCATGTAGGCGAGGGGTTGCTGCGCGCCTGCGCGTGGAGGGGGGGTAGGGGGGTGGCGTAGTTTTTGGAGCCAACTATGTTACTTTGCTGTGTTCGTGATTGACGGAGTGTAGGGGGCGTTTTGGGGATGGTGGGGAAGTTGCATTGTGCAGCGCAAATTTCCTGGGCTAATGCGCTAGTCATCCCTGTTCGGTGGAGAAATGGGTGGCACCATTTGGCACCACCCCTCGACGGGTGGATCCACCCACGCTGCGAAATCCGTGATTACCCGGCGCGAGGCCTGGTTTCGTTGAGTTGCCACAAGAAGAACCCGACAGCCGCAACAGCGAATGCAAGCATACCCACCTCGTCCAACCGCCAATTGAAAGGTGGAAAGCCCACGTGCGAGAACTGCGAGGGAAGCCATTCAGGATGCGTGATTTGGATCAGGATGACATAGAACCACACTAGCAGCCCGAAAATGAACATCGTCAAGGCCACCGAACGGAGGAGCATGTGCCTGCGCGCCAAGAAGCATCTTCGCCCTTAGAGAACTTACCGTACCCTTAGGCGTTTGCGTGGAACAAAAATTCGGGATGAACTGGCACTATAGAAGATTGGTGCTATTGTTCTAGATTGTTCTATGTCACTGAGGTTGACGATCTTCAGTGACACTGTGCTTACCTACCGTCAGAGGTTAACCCGTACTTGAGACGACGGCATAATGTTCCTCGAATCTGTCTGGTCAGCGATACCCGAACTGGAATGGGAAAGCCAGGAGACGCTGAAGCAGACCTCAGGCCTAGATGAAGGCACGTTGAGACGGACAGTCGACTTCCTCGTCCGCTGGGAGTTCGTGGAAGTCAGGCAAGACCCCGATGTGCAGATCAGACGGAAACTAGGCGCAATATCCCCAGTTCAAACCGTAAACCTATTGCGGTCCATTGACGACCCAAAATCTCCCCAACTGAGCGACGGCGTGCGAATAGCCACACGCATCGCCTGCCGAGTCTGCGGGTGCAGAAATCTCACTTTAACCGGCCACAACGAGGTTGAATGCGAAACCTGCCATGAGAAGCAATGGTTGGCCATCGAAATCGACAAGACGACCAAGAAACTTCCAGAAGTTGACACATCCATCCGCCTTAGCACTTGAAAACGTATGCTTGTTCGGCTAGGAATTCCACAACCTGCGTTCATTCGGCAAGTGCCGGGTCGGCTCCAGTACTTTTGGTTCCGGTGCACGGAATGTAGCCGTGTTTCGGTTGATTACCTGCATGGCTACTCACGGTATTTGACGTGCGAATTCTGCGGATGCAAGACAGGCTTCTAAGCCACCCCCGGGGTATGGCTACTTATAATGCATGATGTTCTAGAAATGTCACCGCAGTGTTCCATGTACGGTTACGGTCATTATTTCTAGAATAATTGGCTAATTCATCTAGACAATAGTTGCGACGAACGAGCCCAGCATACGCCATTGCCCTCGGTTTGCTACTGATGACCTTCGCGGTTCCAGTGCACGCGTCGCCTCAGCCGTCGATTCCGATCATCGGCCGTTATTCCTCGCTTATGATCAGCGTCTCTATTCCGCAGTCCCCGGCGTGGGCGCATGATGTTGTGGTGAACGCGATGGTTGCGTGGAACCAGGCTCAGCTCTGGCAGAGCTCAGCAGGCCCGGTTTACACGTTCGTTGAAGTGAACGATGGGTTGGCTAACGCTAAGGTTAGCTTCGATATGCCGAAGGCTTATGCGGGAATTGCGGTTGGGTGGACAAACTACAAGTTTGAGCCCGGCTCGCGGACGTTGATAAAGTCAACCCAGACGTACCTCGACCCCGCGACCTTCAACGTGGCACAGGTAGGTAACCTAACTGCACAACACTACGCGTTCTGGCTAGCCCTGCACGAGTTGGGACGAGTCCTAGGGTTAGGAAGCATTCTCGACAGCTCAGATATAATGGACCCGTTGGCCACTCCCGCCCGAGCCTCGCAACCGCCCACGCTCTCAACCCTCGACTTGTACGCGGTACACGTGCTCGCCTCGGGAAGCGCCCCCACCTTCATCACCCTCCCAGCCAGCATCCTGAACCAAAGATTGGACGCCCGAACCTTCCTCGGCCGCGAACAACCCACGACCCCACCACCCGAATTAAGCAGCCCCCCGCAACAGTTTACACCGTCGCACTTCCCCCTACCCAGCGAAGAAGAAAATAGGACCAGCCCAGCAGGATAGCTGGGCGCGCCTGAATGTCGGAACGAATAACTGTGGACCGGAAGGAATTCGAAGATTTCCTCAAAGAGAATCAAACACTCCTTGAACGCTCCGAGAAAATGGTTCAAACCATAGAAGCCTTAGAAAAAACCAACCAGCAACTGCGCCAGGAACTACAAGCCGCGCAGGAAAACCTGAAAACATTGAAAGCAAACCTTGACGGTGAGAACCCTCAAGCGGACGAGGGGCTTCGACAAGCGAGGGAAAGGACCTCTACCGTATTGAAACTGCTCGACGAAGTTGGCAAGCGAAAGCCGGATATGTGAAACCGGCTTAAGCTCGAACACCGTTTATGATCGACACGGTGTGTTCTAGCTGCTCGAGTTGCCAGAAGAATTCGCAGAACGGGCAGGGGAGAAACTCTTCGAAACCGTGACTATAGTTTGAGACTATTCTGTGACAACTCGAACACCGAAACCAGTAATGCCTGGCTAAACTGCCTTCAGCGGGTTGGGCAATTCTCGCCTGAAGACCAAGTTGCAGCATAGCCCGTTTGAAACGTGAGATCGGCCTCGGCGTTCGGAGCATCGACACGTTCGATGCCAATGCGACACCACGCTACGGCTACGATCAGCAGCCAGAGGCACACCTCTTACGTCTGATTGGCGCGTGCAGTGCCATGCCATACGAATTACATTTGCGCGAAGTGGCTGAAAACGTCCAGAACAAGGATGGAGACACGTTGACCTGGCACAATAACCCTTGAGTTTACGGGGGAGCCGAGTTAATGCTAATAAGCAGATTTCCAATCTCTACAGGTGATTATGATGACCCCACGCCAATTCGCAACCCTTCTCCTGCTTCTTTCTGTGCTCACGGTTGGGACCCAGCTGGTGAACGGGCAACAGTACGCCACAATGACGAACACCGTGACAAGCATCCAGACCACCACAGCAGCAATCGGGACTCAGACCCTCACAACAACAACCGGATCTGCGCTAACAGTTTTCTCCGGGCCTTTCACCCTACCGCCAACTCATGGAGTCTGTGGTATCTACTTCTTTCACGCATTCAACGCAACCAGTGGCGAAGTGCTCTCTGGAACGCTTACGCTGGATAATCAAGCTGACGTCTACCTGATGACCGACACATCCTACCAGGCCTGGAGCCACCAAGTAGTTGCAGGCGGAAAATGCGCCCCGCCGAGCCCAGTAATGATTCAGCAGGGCAAGACATCGTACACCTTCAACACGCCCATTCCAACCAATGGGGTTTACGACCTCGTCGTGAACAACCTCTCCCACTCAACGGTCAACGCGCAAGTCACCTTAAGCCTCGCCACATCCGCACCCTCACTTGTCACAACAACCGCTTTCTCAACGGTTACTCAACAGATCCTGCAAACCATGACACAAACCTCAACTTCAACCCAGGCCGCGTCGAGCGGTGGACCAGACCTCACAACCACGCTGGTTGGAATCATCGTCGTCATAATCCTCGTAGCCATAGGATTCCTAGCTATGAAGCGCCGCAGGCCTGCGAAAAAGTGAATGCTCAGCTCGTAGAAGCCCGAGAGCTTTCGAAAGCCGCCTATGAGTTGAAAAAAAAGGATATGTCCGAACTGGACCATGCATGTTAAATAGCTACTACCGCAAAAGGCTCAATTTGGCTCTTAGCGGGCTAAAGCCACGATAGTGGGATGGAAACCGGATTTGATTAGGATATCTAGGGCGCTTCTTTGCATTGGTATCTTCTTGTTTGGCGTTATTGCTGTTTCGAGCCCTGTACAGGCTCATTTTACTCTTGGTGATTTGACGGGAACGCCTCGTTACCATTCGAATGATTTCGACCCGCACGTGCCGGGTGTCATCGGTTATGTTTGGCCTGGAAGTGGCCTGAATTCTTACTTGGGTTTTCCAAATATTGCCTCGGACGTACTCTCGCCGGGTTATCAGTCGCCATTCCCGGGCGGTAACCCGCCGGGTGCCCCAAGCCAATCATGGTACCAGCTTGAGGGCAACGCGTACGCTCCGTTCGGAGCGGTACTGGCCGGTTCGACTGGCGACCTGATTTTTGCGTTAAATGCGACTGCAGGTTTCACTGGACGATGGCAAGCCGTCGACATTCTCATTCCACCTGGATTTAGTGTGCCCGGCCAGCCGGAAGTCGTCTCAACTATTACGAATGACTACTCTGCAATTGCAGTAGCGCGAATAGGCCCCTACGACCGGTATGCACCCGGTTGGACTCTTGTTCGGGTTTTGGCGGACGCAGGCATGAGTGCAACTGCACCTGGGAATACACCGTACTATGACCACCAAGCTATCGATTTCACTCCACTAGGCGAATGGTATTACATTCGAGTGAATGGAGTCCTTGCCCCTTCGGTCGCTGGAAGATACTTCTTCAAAATCCTGCTTGAGGGCGGAACACCTTCAATATGCGGAGAAGAAGGCACAGGAACTGGAACAGGCTCACTTCCAAGCGAGAGTTGCTCACAGTTTATTCCTACTGAGAATTGGCCGGTCATGCTAGTGAAAGGTGAGGTTGACCCGGCGATTATAACTGGAACGATTCGGTACGCTGGTTACAACACGACGCTTTACGGCCAGCCCCTACAGGAAGCTGGCCGAGTCTACGCGAAGATGACTACACGCCTAGACCCGTACACTGGGCAGAAGACGGATCTGCCGACGGTTGATGCCGTGGGCTACTTCAACGCCACAGCCCAAGGCCACTATGAAATTGAAGGCGTAGCCCCAGGAATCTACGACATTTACGCGTCCGCAGCTGGCTACCCGGAGGTAGTGATCGCTTCTGGCGTGACAGTGTTGAAAGGCCAGTCACTCCATCAAGACGGCTACCTGCAACCTGGCGCTGTAATTCATGGTAACGTTTTCAGCAAGCACCAATTTGGTGATCAGCCTTGGCCAGAGAACACATACGTCAAGGTCGAAATCTATGATGCACCAACGCTGAACCATGTACCTGATTCGAGCGCTACCCTTGTGTCATGGTCCCCGTTGCCTTGCGTTGCTGGCGGACAGCAAGATTACATTGGCAAGTATACCGCGAGTAGTTGCAATGATCCTCGGCTTGGCGGCGAGATCGCATTCCCATGGCATGAATACGTGCCAAGTACCGGATACTTTGCTGGCGCAAGCCCGTCTGCTTCCGAATTTTACCAAGTCTCCACCGGCGCCTCCGATGGTAGCCAGTCAGGGAAGCTGACGCAGGACCCGATGGGCGTAGGCCCACCACAGCATTGGTTCGTTCAGGGAGGGACAACTCAATCATTCCATTTCGAGTTCGGCCTTAAGGGAGAGTACGGTGCACCCCGTGACCTTGACGGCATGGTCCCGCAAGTCTACGCCACATGGGTTAACGGCCTGACAGCTGGAAGATATTACGCCCGTGCTTGGGTATTCCGCTATGTTCAGTCAGCGCTCGATGGCTCAACCTTCCAGGAATACTCGTTTGATATTACGCCACAGGAGTGGGCTGGAGACGTAGCACTCCCCATTGACGTACGATTGAGCAGTTGGATCAACAAGACCGTACACTTCCACAACACAGCCAACACAATTACCACGGACCCGATTGATACTGGTGCAGGAGTAATGTCTGGCGTATTGGTTGACGCAAACGGCGAGGTTTGGAGTTACAACCAAACACTGCTTGGCTACCAAGGCCTATACACGACGGGTGCGAAATCCGGATGGGGCGCTGCCGCGTTCAAGTCCACAACAACCCTTAGGCATCGTAACGATCTTGACAAAGCAAAGCTGAACGCTAACGCCATCGAGACTGGAGTGGCCACTATTCAGTTCTGGGGATGGAACGACACTTGGGGCGGAGAAGACTATGGTATCCCAAGCGGCACTTACACCCCTCACGTGTACGTTCTCGGTTACGTTGAACATGGACCACCGGACCAAGTAAGCGTAACGCTCAGCGGTAACTCCATCAGCATAAGCGACCACATGTACCGCGGCGTAGGATTCAACATAACCGTCTACAGCATTGACTGGGAGCGGCCGCGCGTTAACAGAAACTGGGTATGGGGCAACCCCGTCGGCTACACAGCCACTGGCATTCCAACCTTTGTAGGAAGCGACCCTAGCTTCCCAGGGGACCCGCGCAACATCGGCGGAATCTACATGGTCGGCGAAGAGATCGACCTAGGGGTTTACGCGAATGGTACGTTAATCGACTTCATCGGAGATGTCCCGTCAAACCTTCAGGACACCGTACTTACGAGCTGCCTCTTCCAGAACCAGAGCAACTCATCCGTCCAGATGTGTGGAGGCGGCTGGCAACCGCTCACCCGCCCACTCTACGGCCCATTAATACCCTACCAGGGGAACGCACAGGACGCGTACTTCGGACAAGAATTAGGTGACTTGGGTTACGTGGGAGGTTACACGGGCGGCATATCATACTTCTCGACACGTGCACAGTTGTTTGCGCCCGCCCACTACAGCCCCACAACGCTCTCAGACGGAGGAACCTATGAACAAGCCGTCACAGGGTACCTGCCCCTTTACCCATCAGCGATACCCTCAGGCCAATACGACCTCAGAGGGTTCACTTACGGTTACGTTCAGGACAAGAGTTTCACAGTCTCCGCCTTGACGACGGAAGTCGCCGACATTAAGATCAACCTCCTCGTTGGCGTCAACGTGACGCTAGACATACTCTTCAAGAAGGAACAGGTCATAACACCAACTTCCGCGAACATGTCCGCCAGAGTACGATTATTCGACGACTCCGGCAACCTAGTTGCTGGATGGATGTCGAGCGAAGGAACCTACGTCACCGGGAACGGTTTTGCAAGAGCTGCTGACGGCACAGACCAGTACCCGTTCGGCCCACTCCACCCAGCCGTGCCCGTGCCCAAGCCACTGAACGGCTACAACTACCTACCCGGAGGCGTCACCCTCATGCACGTAGTCATGGCTGGCCTACCGCAGGTTCCAGCTTCAGGAACAGACGACGGAGTAATCGCAAGCCACGTTCCGCAAGGCACGTACTTCAACGACCCGTTGTTTGCCACAACAACATGCGGCTTCGAAGTTGACTGCTACACAAGCCCAGGAAGCGGGTTGGGCGTAGGCGTCCCAGGATACTTCCCGAACACGGGCATCCTAGGAGCCCCAGATTACACGGGCAGTTGGACGGCGGAAGTAGACTTCGTCAACTGGTACAACAATAGCACTGCTGGCTGTGCAACGGTTATTGTCATTCAACCTGTGATTGCCCTTGACATTAACCCACAGCAATTCCAGTGCTTCCCTATCGGTCTACCTCAGTATTACCCACCCGTCAACGGCTTACTGCTGGGTGAATCCTACCACATAATCCCCGGCACCACAGCCACATCCGGAATAAGCCTGACAGAAGACAATGCACTCAAACCCGAACTGATCGGACACACCCTCGCCATGAACCACCTCGGCCCGTACGCGCAGCAAGGCGTCTGGCAAATCAGCAACACGCACCTAAGCGGTGAAGCAAGCGGAGCCTTCGAAGTTGATTTGAACGGCCTCGTAACCGGCAACGCTCTCGCGTTCACGTGGAGCAACGAGTTCAGGCCACTCAGCTGGGGCACCGTGACGATCGCAAGCGCAGACGGCAAATGGACCTTCCAGCAGTACACGTACGACGGCATCTACGAAGCATACCTAACCCCAGGCACCTACACGTTCACCGTAAGCGCCCCAGGCTACGCATCCCAAACGTACTCAATCACGGTCACCGCCGGCCAAGTCGGAACAGGCCAGAACATGTACCTGGAACAGAACAACATCCCAGTCCCAGAATTCAGCGCAATCGGCATAGTAGCATTCTCAGCGCTCGCCGCATCACTCTACCTACTACGACGCAGACGAAAGTAGTACTCCGAAGTAATACTCCGAACCAAAAGTGCCACCAGGCGGTGGCCTTCTCACCCCCGTTTTCAGGTTTGATTAGAATTACGTCCTTAACAGAGTAAGAGAAAGAGTGAGCAAAGGGAGTCAACACATTTCACTTCTGCGCCGAGCGGAAATCTACCCGGGCTCAGTTGACGTCTTGATATGATCACGATTAAACGCAGGAAAACGAGTAGGCCTGGGAAAACAGTGCCGAGTCATAAAATCGGCAAGTCGTCAATCCCAATTCGCGAGAGGATTTGTCGTGGTTAAGAGTTGTTCGAGGATGACCCAAAATGGGACATGTATTCTAGAAGATCTCGTACCTGTAAGTTGGGCCACCAACAATGAGATTTGAGATCTCTAAGAAAAAGTCACGAAATTCGTGGCAGTGTGAAATATCACGAGAACGTCGCACTGGCGTCGTTCAGGAATTTTACTTCTGAATAGGAATTCCCTTAAAGGATAGGATGAAATCATATGATGCTGGGACCAGCGTTGGGAGTGGTGGTGAAGGTCACGAGAAGGGGTCAAACAACCCTTCCTATAGAACACCGAATGAGACTTGAACACGGGCTGCTGGTCCGCCGAGTGCCTGACCTCATGGATCTAGCAGGCGTGGACGCAAAGTATGGCACGCCAGAAGAGGCCAGAAAGATGATCGAACGAATGCGAGAGGAATCTTGGAGGTCATCGATTGGTTCTGTCAAGCCTTCGTCTGCTACGAAGAGTCGACTCATCTGCGTTTGACCTCGAAAGGATTTGCTAAAGCCCGCGCGTTGGCGTCGCTACGGATCTTTGACGCAGATTACTTTGCTTTTGCCTAGTGCGTAGAGATCGAAGAGGTCGAGTATATTTCTGCCAAGTAGGATTTGAAAGGGAAGGGTCTTGGGGATTTCGGATGATGCCACGACTGCATCATAGCGGCCTACGGGGAGTTCTATTGTGGCATTGAAGGTGTTCATTTTGACTATGCCAGCAGCGGTCGCGACTGTTTCTTCGGCGGCTGGCCGAAGGCCTGCCTGGTCAACTATCTGCGGGCTCACAAGGGTAAGGCTAGCTGCGGTGTCCGGAGACGACGCGGCAACCATTTTCTTCGTTCCTATTATCGTGGTTGGAATGACTGGATAGGATTGCTGGTCGACTGTCACATATTTCCAGCATTTCATCTCCGCCTGGGCGAGGAAGGCGTAGTGAACTGCTTTGATGGACCTGCCTTTACGTCCGACATGGATTGCGTCGTCGGGGAACTTGGTCAAGGCGACAGAGACAACCTCGGCGACTGAGTCTCCGACCGCAGCAACTGCTCCGCGAACGAGCGCGACGTATTTTCCTTCAGGAACCCAGCTTGGAATATTCGTACTCGACTCTGCGCACGCAACTTGATGAATCGCCAGTTTCTCCGCCACCGCGCTCTTGACCATCTCCGTTTGACTGGCGCCCGTAGCCTTTGCAATGCCCGCGAGTTTTCGCTTCATTTCTTCTGGGATTCTGAGATTGACTACGGCCATGGCTTCAACCTTCCGCGTGAATTTGATGGTTATTTTGGCTATATGTTTTGTGTATACAAGACGTGTAGCGAGATGCCGGTGAGAGCCATTAACGAGGTCGAATCCTCTGTTTTTCCATATTCTTTAGAGAGAAGTGAAAGAAGAGCTTCTTCGTTATTGTGCTACTACTAGCCGCGACAAAAGGTCGCACATTCTACTGGAACGTGGTCCGAGCGTACGCTGGAGTAGGTCAACGTCGGCTGGACTCATAGCCTTCAATGCTCGCATCGCAAGAAGATTTCTAGTTGCCGCTGGATTTCAGGCAGGCAAGGCGACTATGATTAGATGGGCGCAAACAGTTCAGAGGCACAGCGGTAGCAGCGTTGGCGGTGGCGCGCGCACGCTTAATGGTGGCCCTAGGTGGGTGGATGATGGGGGGTTTGGGTTTGTGGGTTGTTTTGTTTTGGGGTGGGTTGGGGGTTTGGGGTTTGTTTTGTGTTGGTTGGCCAAAAAAAGGTTGGATGGCTATGCGCGGAGTCGCCGGTGTCTCCGACACGCAAGACTTGTTTAGTTACGTTGACCTTGACCTGGCCCCTGGGGTTCACTGAAAAAAACGGTTTGATTAGGGCAGACCCGAATGTTCTTTTGCGTATCGCTCCGGCTCAAGAAGTAACTTTAGGAAGTCCTCTCTACTAATCTTGAGTTCATTCATTATGTCACTCATAAGCCCCGGACCAATTTCGGGATCCAATGGGACGGTCACAGCTCTTCCGTCAGGATGCTTGAGAAACTGGTGGTCGCCTTCCGTTCGTTGGGAAAGAAAACCGGCTTTGCCTAGTCGCTTGACAAGTTCCCTTCAAGAAATTCGCGGAAGTTTCGACAACTACGCCACAATTTCGATGGCCTTTACGGCGAGTTTCGCTGTACCTTCTCCGCGTGTCGCTTCAAAAACTAAATGAATAGTCGGACGACTCCAGGCTTTGTGCGAAAGTCTTTAAAGCTGACTGTTTCACTATAATGAACATATGTTCAAAATAATGAATCTAATCACGCCGACCTCTTTGCGCTTGCTACAGACAATACTGGGAGATCCAATAGGACGATATCACGGGAGAGAGGTCGTAAGGCGTACGGGGGTGAGTGCCGGAGGAGCGAACCAGATGTTGCGTTCATTCGCGAACCTTGGACTGCTCCTGAAAGAAAAACAGGGAAGGATGCTGTTCTACAGAGCAAACATGAATAATGCAGTTGTCAAACAACTCAAAATACTCTTCACACTGTTTCAACTGGATAACCTGATTAAGCAGACGGAACAATTTTCAGACCGCATCATCTTGTTCGGAAGCTCCGCAGAAGGCACTGACGTCAAGGACAGCGATATCGACCTCCTATTATTGACCTATGAAAAATCCCAACTGACAGATGTAGTCCACAAATTCAACGCCAAATCTCGGAGGAGAATCGCCCCCATAATACTCGACCCTCATGGATTTTCAAAACTGAGACGAGAAGATACAGCCCTATTCGACAGAATATCAAGAGGAATAATACTATGGCAGAAAGACTGAGCCTACAGTTTAGAAGATTATTGGAAGAGCGAAAGCTCCAGAAAATACAGCCAAAGAACGACATAATTAACAAAGAGATAGCGTCAGCAGAATACGATCTTAGAAAATCAAAGAATTCGCGCGAAAACGAGGATTACAAATGGACGATTGTTCAAGCGTATTACAGCATGTTCCATGCAGCACGAGCTTTGATCTACAGCAAGGGATATCGCGAGAAAAGCCATCGAGCATGCTCGGTCGCCTTGAAGGAGTTCTTCCTCGATTCCCTTGGTGAAGAGCGGATCAAAGATTTTGAGGAAGCGATGGACTTGCGCGAGTCAGCGGACTACGGGTCTGCATACACAGATGAGGACGCCAAGAACCTCGTTAGGAAAGCTGAAGGCTTCCTGGAAAATGCTGAACGAATCTTGAAGACCTGAATGCACTCTGTCGTCTTCGACGCGCAAGACTCCTTTAGTTTCATTCACCTGTCCCATTCAAAACGCAGGGACGCGGACAATGAAGGCGTTGTGGCTGTGATTGAGCGACAGTGTCCAACCCCGCCGGAGACCAACCATCGAAGGAGAACGGTTCCGCAGACCCAGCCATGCAAGGTTTGGGGCGGAAGGGTTTGAGGATAGACGGGCAGAGAAGCGTGTCGCCGAGATTTGTGACGGAATACTCCGCAGGTTAACTGAACTTCAATCAGGCGAGATGGAGACGGGGCTTCCGGGAAGAAAGAGGAGGCGCCTCGATTGAGCGCCCCTGCGAGTTTGAAACCGAACGAGAGCGAGGAAGCAACGGAACGAGCTGAAGATGTGCAGGAGCCTACGCGGCAATGGTTGCTCCAGGAACTGCGAAGAGTCATGGAAATTGCATTAGACCGGGTTACCGGCCCCAAGACGCCGCCCGAGGACCGAATCAAATGGTCTAGAATTGTGATTGCAGCCGGCGGAGCCTGCAACTCAGTCTTGAGGGACGTGGAGATTGACGCGTTGAAGAAGGAAATTGCCGAACTGAAAGCATTGACGGAGGAACGTTTGAAAGATGACAATGAACTCGATGAGGCGGGAAACAGAGAAACTCAAGAAGAAGATTAAACAGGCCCCGAGAATCCGGAAGTTTCGAGGCAGAAGAGTAGTTCACTCCGTCGATTGGACGTGGGCTGACTGGACTAAGCTACCGGGCGAATTCATCCCGCTCATGATAAACAGTGAAAGCACGCCCCCCGACTGGTACCAAGATTACCTCGCTCTAATGCATGAACTACAGGACCCGCTCTATGGCGGCGAGATATGCTGGAATTGCGCAATCTACCAAGCCCAATCCGCCAAGAAAGAAATTGACCCCTCCACAACGTACTGGAAGGAGGAAGTAGGAGAAGCCTCCAAAGAAATCAGGGTAAGCATCGAGAAGGATAAAGCCTTCCAAGAAGTTGAATGGCGGGTTTATAATGAGCTTGGGGAAGCAAACAACCGAACGTGCAAAGTTGTAAACTACTTCAAATGCCCCTACGGAGAAGAACGCCGCAAACTAATCGATAACGGCAGCCTAGCCTGCGAAATCTGGGAGCACATCAAATGGTACGACCACCACTGGAACAACAACCATACCATCACCGCGCCCAAATCAGAAATGAAATGGTACCACTACGGCGAACCTGGAATAATTAACGTAACAAGCCTGGATGATATTGTTAAGGCCCTGGATGACGGCAGATTCGACAAGGTCGTAGAAGAACACGAACGGTACATGAAGGAAACCGGACGCAAAATCTATGCCACCTAAACAAAATGGGCGAGCAATTTCTAGCTGACTTTTGCGAGCTACAGAAACACACCGAGATCGTTGATGACAAGAAACGCAACCTTCAACGCGCACTAAGGATAATTGCCCAATAACCCGCTATGCAGACTGAAACTTCGCCACTCAGGTCGATCCTCGACTAGGCGCAGCATCACGGTCAACCCTCCCAAAGGAAACGGGGACTAGTGATTCGCAATGAAGTTTGCTGAAACATTACTATTTCTAGAATCCCAACCTACCTCAATCAAAGAATACGTAGAAGATTAGTTCACTCTCGCCCAAGGTGGAACTCGATAGCATCTTCCTTCTAAAGGATGGAATGAGGGCATCACTATACCTACTAAGATGCAGACGCAACTAAGGCTAAGGATCGAACGGGCGCGAAAAGCGCCCCCGAATCCTACGTTTTTCCCTATTCTTTAGGGAGAAGAAGTGAAAGAAGAGCCTCTTCGTTATTGGGCTACGACTAGCCGCGACAAAAGGTCGCACATTCTACTGGAACGTGGTCCGAGTGTACGCCGGAGTAGGTCAATGTCGGCCGTACTCATTGCCTTCAATGCCCGCATCGCAAGAAGGTAGGCGAGGAGCCCGACAAGAAGGTAAACGGGGAGTAGAAATCGGCTGTAGTACAGCAGCTGGAGGGCTTCCATGACCAAGGCCATACCCCCGCTGGCAACTAGGCTCTTCAGGATGGCTTGGAAATCAAGCCTGACCGTGATCTTTCTGCGCACGAAATACCATGTCAGCAAGAGGCCGAGCAGCATCGACACCGCCCGGGCAATGGAGGCGCCCAAGATACCTAGCAATGGGATTGAGATCAATGCAACGGCCACGCTGAGAGGGATGGGGAGTATCGAGGCTAGGGCAGCGAGCGTCGTCTCGTTCAGAACGACCAGGACAGGGCCTAGCGCCAGCCCGACTATGCTAGCGATCGATCCAACGGCCAGTACGGCGAGCGGTATAACGCCCCCTTGATACGCCCCACCAACAAGCAAGGTCAAGGCGGGCCTTGCAGCTGCAAGTAATGCGAACGCCAAAGGCATAGCAACAATCGACACATAACGAGACGCCGCCCTAACCGAATCCCCCAACACCCCAGGCCCCTTGACCCCGTGCACCCCCGAGAAGACTGGAAGCAAGACCGAGCCGAAAACACCGAGCAAACCGTTGTACGCACCGAAGGCAGTTACCGCTGCCCCATAAACCCCCAGAGCAGTGAGTGAAACTAATGGGATCAAGGTTAGCTGATCAAACGAGCCGTACAGGAATGACGCGATGCCCGCAAGATAAAGCGGGCTGGAGAGCTTCAGAAGATATTTCGTGCTAAACCGAAAGACGGGCGGACCAAGCCTCCGCCACAAATATAGGAATACGTAGGCCGCGAAAGCAGTATCAGAAACCACCCATGCTTCTACAAGCCCAATTAAGGACCCCGTCTCATAGACGAACAGGACAACCATAAACGGCCTGACGATCGCGTAGATCGCGTAGATCAAAGCATAGCCTCTGAATTCAAGTAACCCATAGAACACCGCCGCAGCCGTTGGCCCGATGTTCGCGATGATATCGATCACAAAGAATATGCTGATGGCTGAAATTAGCGGCGAGTTTGGTAGGTTGGAAACGCCTGCGGGGAACTTTGAGAGTAGGAAGCCTGCCGCGACTAGGATAGACGCCAGTTCGCTCAGGAGAAGGGACTTGTAGTAGACCGAAGCCGCCACTTCCTTCTTCCCTTGAGCTATGTTTTCCGCAATGGATTTCGTGACGACGCTCGCCATGCCTAGCCCCATGAGTGCAGATGCTGCGCTGTACGCCAAGCTCAAGATAGTGTATACGCCCATCTCATCTACAGATATCAGCCGCGCGAAGAAGGCAAAAGCTACAATTCGAGCAAGGGCTGAGAGAATGGTCTGTAACCAAAGATAGGAGACGCCCCTGGCAGCAGAAACCGCATTCGACACTTCCCCCAAGTTGCATTCTTCCGAATATTCAGAGAGGCCGTCGGTTCGATCATCAACTGTTAGGTATTGACTGACAGGGCGAATTACCCAATCACGTATGTCCCTCTATATGAGATAGACCGATGAAATCTGTTGTGATATGGTTGCCCTTGCCCACCCAGCTCATGCCAGTAAGCAGCGTGCGAATCGTTCACAGAAAAGCGAAAGTCGGGAGAGTAGATGGGGTCTCTTGCAATATTGCATGACTATTTTGTTGGAGGTCGGCAGACCACCCCCCCCATAAGTCAAGATAGTGGATTTATTGCAATAGACAGATTGCTTTCATATAATTATGTTAGTAGCTCTCCGGTCACTTTTCTAGTTAATCCGATGAGACCAGATCTCGTATACTGGGAAGACGCTGAGGATGCCGAAGGCGTCTCCTCTATCAAAGATACCGCTTTGTGTTTCCCATCGCGCTTTCTGCTGATGTATCGATGAACTCAAAGCAACCTCATAGTATACACGCTGTTTTGACGTGAAGTTTCTTCTACGTGTCAGCAAGAAGAACTTAGGTGTTCATTAAGAGCTGGCGAAAAACGCGTACGAGGCATGGGTCAGAGCATTCTCTGACGATTGGTAGTATGAGTTCTGAGTTTCTAGTGTCGCGTCGGAAGAATGAGGAAGCAACCCACAACCGACAAAATGGCCAGTGCGAGTGCCATTGGTGTTTCTACCGTTGAGGCCTGTTGTGCGGGGATGCTTTGTGCTTCGTTAACTGCTTGGCGACTTTCGCTGTTCGAAGGCGACGGCGCACTCTGGAAGTTCTGCTGAGGTGCGTTCGCGGAGTTTGAGCTTGGTAAGGTTGATTGGCTTGATGATGGGGTGAAGGCGTAGGTTCCAATCGACGTATCGACGCTGGGGAATATCCTTCCATTATCATCGGCTAAACTACCAGCGGCAACATAAATCGTGACTGATCCAGCGAGTGAAGAGGGTGGACTAAAGGTGTATGTGTAAGCTCCTGGGGACGTCTGCTTCAGGGTTGAATGAACAGTGATACAATTGCTTGCGCAAAGGTCTAGGAATATGTGATTAGTCTCTAAAACTACGGGTGCTCCATCAGGGTAGAGAACCGTGATGACACCGGAGAATAGGCTTGGCGAAGCCAAAGCTGGGTTACCCGTCGTGCCGAGGAGTGGGACGCCAATCGCGTATCCAGAACCAAAGACTGAAGCGGCACTTAGGGCAAAAAACATCAATATTGCAAGTGGAACTAGCCGAAGGGCTTTCATTTGTTATCATCTGGAAAAAGGTGTTTTCTGTATATATGTTGCGCGCTTCACTGTAACTAGAACTCTCATGCCCTATCTTCTAGGGCACCGTATTCATGAGAACTTGACTGGTATAAGGAAACTCAACGGAACAGATTTAGTCGTAGGTGGGACCTATACAATGCTAAGACTCAGAGAACCTCAAATCGCTCTGGAATATCAACAGCAAAACTCATTCATGCAGAAATCTCTCTCATTCACGCGAATTCGAGTGTGCTAAACGTGAAAATACTTTACGTTGTTCGAGCGCTCTCCCTAACACTCTCCGTCTTCGGGCTACTGGTTTGGCTATACGTTGTCGCCATACAGATAACCCACCCAAACTACCTCCATACGACACTAACGCATATCGAGGTGTTTCCTCTGAACCTTCGAGTCGACTTGACCGGGATATCCGCCTTTGTAGTTTCCGGGTTCAGCTTTTTCGTGTGGCAGTTGACTCGACACGAGAAATGATACAGGGCAGCCTTAACAAAACATCATTTCCTGAATCTACCAGAAACATGATGCTATCCAGACAAGCGTTAGCTGAATGACCCTGTATATAGGAACGGTTTCCCGAGTCCCAAACAGATTCGAGCTGCTTAGCTACTGTCGCGTTTCAGCGTCTGCTTGAATCTTGCGGTTGAGACTTTCGACTTCAGTTTGTTTTTCGATAGATGGCTCTGGTGTGTGGGGTACGTTCCTCTCCCAAAGCGACCTTCTAACCTTCTCGAGGAACTCGACGTTGCGTGCGCCTGAATCGTCAATTGCTGCGTCCCCTACGGAGACCCTATCGATGAAGTGTTCAATCTCGCCAGCGATGGTGTTGCTAGGGGTTATCGGGATCTCGTACGTCTTGTCCAAGTAGTGTTGGGTCAGTTTCTGGTTAAGGCAGTCAACAACCAACGTTCCCTCCGCGCCTACGATTGAAACGTTTCTCACCTTGGTTGGGTGAAGCCAGCTAAGCTCGATGTGGGCGAAGACGTCGTTCGGGTATTCCGCGAAGACATACGCAACATCATTATGCGTCTGAGAATTCCTGTACGCTCTACCGACGCCGGTCACGTCTTGGGGCCATGTGCCGAGCAGTTGGTTCAGGATGTCGATTGGGTGTGGGCCAAGGTCGAAGATAATTTCCCTATTAGGGAATGTTCCCTGGTCCGTCCACTGCACTCTGACGTAGAAGACTTTCCCAATGTCTCCATTCCTTAACATCTCACGGGCAACTTGCAAGGCCCTGTTGAATCTGAAAAGGTGGCCGACTTCAAGGGTTAATCCAAGTTGGGCGGCCCTGTCCACTAGTTCGTAGGCCTCCCGCGAGCTTAGTGACATTGGCTTTTCCACGAGCACGTTCTTACCTGCCTCCAGCGCAGCCTTTGCGACGGCGTAGTGCGTCTCGTTGGGTGTAGCAATATGAACGGCGGAGATCTCCGGATCGTCTAAGAGTTCATTGAAGTCCTGCGTGAGCCTCTCCTGCCCGACCCTGGTTGTTTCCTTCACTAATAGGAGCCCACCCAATGCGGCAACTGAAGCATCGCAGACCTTCAAGAGCCTCAATCGGCTCCTCCGCTCAGCGAGAAGGTATTCTCCAACGAGCTTTCCTCCCCAATAACCAGCTCCAACTACAGCCACCCCTACGGGCGGTTTCTCGCGGGACGACGCGGCGGGTGGAGCCTCAACTCTCACAAAACTCGCTTGGTTATTGGACACGATATATGAGGCCCAAAAAGAAGCGAGTGCTGGATTTCATTTAAGCGTTCTGGAACCTCGTTCTGGTAAGTTGATCGCGTCGGCGCAGGAACATGTTGGGAATAATCAAATGCGCGTTCGAACACAGGGGTTCCAAACATGGAACGAATCCGCGTGGCCCGCGCCGCACAGCTTGAGCCTCTCAGCAGAATCAAACTTCATCGTTCAAAGTTCTTCACTTGGATCTAACTTCTCAAGGCTACGATGCGCATTTTCGTGATTTCTAACCGTCGGTCCGATTCTTCGAACACCCGTCAGACCGGGTTTATTGGAGGTGGCGATATCTCATAATAGGACTGATTTTGAAAGCAGTGGAGTTGGCCTAAATGTTTTAAGCGGAAGCTCAAGCGGTCATGTTTCATGGGAAAGACAAGTAGAGTTTTGCAGAGTCTTATTGGATTCGCCCTCGGAATTGGACTCTTGGTGGTCCTCAATCAGCTTCAGGTCCCGTTTTACCTCTATTATCCTACGACAACGCACACCGTTCTCATTTCAGAACCCATTGATCTCTACCTCTTCCTAGTCTCAAGCATCTGTGTCCCGATAACGTTCGTGCTCTTTTCACGAAAATTGTCACGGTCAGGTCTGCTTGGCATTCTAGCAATCTGGGTTGCTTCCCTTGTCTTAACGCTTCTTGGGCAACCCTATGCTAGCCTAACCCTCTACGTCACCGTGATCTTTGCCGCTGTGGTGAGCGGCTTTGGAGGCCGTCTCAGCGGATACGTAACCGCCGACTCATTGCTTTACACACTGGCCTTTCTCGTTCCAATCGAATTCGCCTGCTTATGCTACTGGATGGCTGCATCACTCAACCCGCTTGGACGAGTCGGTGCATTATCAGAGCAACTAGAACTGAATCTCACGTTCTCACTTTTCCCATTTGCAATGCTTATGTTGTTACTGCTTCTCTTCTCGTGGTTATGGATCCCCTTAGTCTCACGCATTCCTCGGCTGCAAAATCATAGTCCTAGATATATTTCAAATCCGCAGAACACTCATAACCTAAGATTGGTCGTAGCATCCTTGGATTTTTTCGCGATCCTCGCAATACTCGTCTTCTTCTACCCTTACCTTGCTGGGCAGACGTGGGTTGTTGGAGTTGATTCCATACTCAGGTACCTGGGTCCTCTGAATGAATTAGCAGGTGTCGCGCCATTGCAGGCGTTCACAGCCTCATATCAGCACGGCTTATACATTGCCTTACTCTACCTGGTACAGCTCATAAGCGGTTCGAGTGCGTTCTCAGTCGTCAAATTCGCTCCGTTGATTCTGACAATCGGCACTGCAGCTGCGATTTTCCTGGCAATGCTTCGGGTAGGCTGGGGTTTTGAACTCGCAATCCTTTCTTCCGTATGCGCCCTGTTGTGGTTCCCAGTGACGATGGGGATTTATGCTGGAATTCAAGCGAACTGGCTCGCGTTCCTGCTGTGGATGTTGTTCCTGTCATTCTATTTTGCAAGTCCAGAGTGGAACTTGATCACTTTCATTTCGCAGGGTCTGATCTCGCTCGCGATTTTTCTAATTCATCCTTGGAGCTGGGGGGTATTCCTAGCAAGCTTGGCATTAACCACAATCATCTCTAGGGGCACGGGATGGAAGAAGAGTAGCCTTCATGGCTTACTCGCGGCACTTATCATGGCGCTCCCCATAGGGCTCGCCGCCTACCTACTGCTCCCTGGGGTAAGCTATGATTTCATTAGTACCTACCAGCTCTACACCACAGCTATTTCGCACCTCAGTCTCTCAACATTCGGGGATACCTTTACCTCACTGTTCTATGATTGGGGCTCCTTCCTCTCCCCTGCCCTTCTTCTGATATCTCTTGTAGGGGCCTACGCTCTAACGGGACGTGGAGGAATCGCTAAGAACTATCTGGTCGCATGGACCGCGATTTGGTGTGTCGGTTCGATTCTAACAGCACCTTTGGATTATAATCCCGGAAATTTTGCGGTTAGCGAACCACAGCTCTGGCGGATGCTATACCTTTCACCACTCCCGATCCTCCTTGCTCTGGGAGTGGAGTGGCTTCTCAACGTCCCGAAGATTCTGGTGCCCATGCATGGAAGCGGCGTGGTCTCAAGGAAGTTACTCATCTTTCTCTGCGTGCCCTTGGTCGCGCTTGGCGTGGGTTTGTTCCTTGAACCAAGTGTCATACTTCGCTTCGGGATGGTCTTAGGTGCGATGCTCGTGCTACTATTTCTTGTGACCCGCTTTCCCAAATATCAAATCGCGCGGATCCTAATCGCATCAGTTCTAATTCTCGTCTTGGTTAATGCGGCTTATCGAAGCATGTATCCTTTGTTGCTCGACCCGCACAACCTGATACCGCCTGGCACACCCGGTACTACTGGGGGTAGATAGCAAGCGGAGAAGTTGGTAGGGAACAGTTAGAATCTATCCTGCCTCATCGCGAGATGACTAGTAGTCTGTATGCGGTTGTCGCTAGGAATATGGCTACGAGGATGAGGCCAGCAATTCTGAGTCTTCTACGGTTCATGAGGAAACCTGTCTTCGCGTATATGGGAGAAAGAAGCTCTGACCCGGTCAACAGGAATATGGACATGACAGCTGTCCACAAACTTACGCTACCAAGAGTCAAGTTTACTACTGGTAATATTTGCTCAGAACTCAAAGGCGCTTTACCAGCAGTAGTTGAGGATATCCCGTTGGGCTGTGAATTCCGCCAGGTGAAGTCACGGTAGATTATCGACCACCCGAAGTCCTGACCCGGTAGAAGGGTTGTTTCAAATGAAGTTGAGGGCTGTGCATTCTCTCCCGTTATGCTACCGTTCAGGGTTAGGGCATTGAAGCCGACCATATCGACGATGCTCGCCCCAAAAGGCAGGGTGATGTTGAAAGTCTCAGGAATTGGATGAGGATCGTTGAACCTCATCCAAGCATAATCCCGCCAAGTGAAAGCGAAACTCCCAACATCCCAATCAGATAGGCTCGCTACAGTATATCTTACGTCGAAACTAATTATGAACCTGTACCCGTTCGACTGAGCTCCTCCTAGGTCGAGCACAATTCCACCATTCCCTGCAGCGCCATATGGCGCGATGTTTAGCGGCTGGTTTGTAGAAGCGTCGTATGCCGTCAAGTTAGCAGCATAAGGCATGTAGATCCTGTAGGAGCTCCAAGTCGCATTGCTAGGATGAATCGTCACCGTCATCTCTCCGTGGATATGGGGTGGCGCCGATTGCTCGACACTGAATTTCCACTGGTCTTCTTGGTTGATGATTGGCGTCAGATAGAAGTAGTCTGAGTAAAGACGGGTTCCAGCTATCAGATCCAATCTCCAAAGCCCAAAACTCGTTCGGGCAGGTGATTGTGCTATCCCTAACCTGTCAAGGAAAGTGCAAGGTGAAACGCGGCACTGCACCTGCTGAGTCCGTTGCCGGAATAGTGCTCCGCTGGGATCATACCACTCCCAAGTGATATTTGCAGCGGAGAACTGCGCGGTGAAATATGCATACGCAATGCTGTCGTCTTGAGTAAAAGTAGAGGTCTTATTGATCGGCACAAAGTGGCCGTTTGCAGTCCATCTATAGTCCTTGACCAAACCGTGATCGTACAGGGTTATGGCGACTAATGGTAAGGCGCTGACATGGGCAGCGGTATTGAATTCTGCGAGAATGAGTAGCGCTACGATAAGTAAGAAGCTAACGACCATGTGCGGCTTGTGCGGTCTAAACATGGTTGGAGACCAGACCGATCTATAATCGCGACCCTTCAAGGATCTTGTAGGAGGTTTCACTTATCTTATTATCTTCAGACACCTTATCATCCTCTAAGAGAACAGGCTTTCCCGAAGCGCTTGCGAGGACGCATCCTAACGCGCTGCATAATGGACAGCCGAGGCCGCAACGCCTGCTGCTTTCATGAACTTGTTGGCAGAAGTCTGCGTAGATGGAGTCGATGAGTTTGAATTTGACGTGTGCACCGTCGACTTCGGCCTCTACGTCTCGTGCTATCTCAAGTTCTTCCACAAGCACCTTCGGAAGACTCTGCACTAGTTTCTCTAGACTAATGTTCTTGTCAGAGTCAAACTTCATTTTCTCTTTGATCAAGTTAGCCAGCGCAAGCCCGGGCGGAATGACTACCAAGCCGTCAGGATTCTTCAAGATCATCTCCCCCTCATCAAGTGCACTACTGTTCGGAATCCTAGAGAACGGCTCAGAGGGGATGAACGCCACAATCTTATCTGCCCCGTCGCATGGAATGTACACGGCTCTCTCCGTGTAGCCGAGCCCTACCATCATTTTGTCGACCGCCTGCAGCGATGATAGTCCAGAGGCGTTCATCATTTCTGAGCGGACGTAGTTGTGTGGCCGAATGAAGAACACTAACGCTCCCCAAAATACCAGCCCTAAACCTGTGAACGTGAGGATTGTCGATGCAAATAGAATTGATGCAGCTAGTGCGAGCAACCCGATTGCCAATAGGCTATATCCAACCAATACGGGGGCTCGCGATAGTTTCTCCGAAGGAACAGCTTCTATATGCGTTTGCTCCGAAGGCTCTGAAGTGGGTGGTCTAAGCAGTTCTTGGGTAGTTGGGCTTCCATGATTCGAGCTTGACCCAGAAGAGAGCCTGTTTTCATTTAGGCGTCTTGCCATTTGCGGGTTTATCTTCCGAGTGTTATCGAGTGCGGCTCGCAGTCGATTTGCGTACTGGTTCGAGCATTCCGAGCAGAGAATGTCGTCGTGCATTGCCGGACGAGTTTTGCAGACGGCACACAATGTCTTGGTCAACAAGCCATCACACAGTAAGTGTCCCGATGCTTCGCGAACAGGTTCGAGTAAATCATCGTCTGCGGTCTTCCAATCAGTGTCTTCAACTCATAGATTTCGAGCTTAACTTAGCACGTTTCGCTCCAATCTTATAGCTGAAGTGTCATACATAGAAATTACTCATATATGTTCTAGTTAGTGGCTCTAGGATAGACCTAATGTACCTTTAGAGAATATGAACGAACGAATGAAATGAAGAGAATCCTCACCGCCCTAATCTTAATCCTCTCAACGGTAGCAATTGGAGTGGCAGCCCACCCACACTTTGTCGCATCAGAATCTGCCACTCAGCTCAATTCTCTTCTACAACCAGGCTTTGGTCAGGCAATCGTAGCTGTGAATAATGCGGAAGCTGCGGGGGCTACTTCAACCGAAACTGCTCCGCTAGTAGCCCTGCTCAACAAAGCGCTTGAACTAAACCGACAAGCATCCAGCCTGCCCACAAATCAAACCGACCAGCGGAATGCCCTATTATCAAACGTAAACCAAATTTTGACGAATGTCACCAACCAAGCTAACAGCCTGACCCCTAGATCCGCTCAAAGGACCTACACAGACAAGATAATTACTTACATCACCGGTCTGGTTGTAGCAATTGTCGGAACGTTCGCATATGTAATCGGTGTGGAATTTTACCAGAGATATCGGATCAAACGAACCTTCCAGATGAGGGTTACACCGAAATGAGGTTCACCTCATCACAGAATAAGCGAACCCTAATCGCTGTCTTCGTCGTCCTCATCGTCATCGCGGAGACCGCAGCGTTCGTGGCGACGACGCCACGCCCACAGGAACGATTCTTCCAATTCTACGTCCTCGGCTCGAACAGACTGGCTGCAGGCTACTACCCACGGAACAACGCCAACCTTCACGTGGCCTCGCAAATCTCATGGTATCTTGGCGTAACGAACAGCATGGGCAACGTGCAGTTAGTCGAGGTAAGATTCAAGTTAGGAAACGAAACAACAAACCCTCCTAACGACACGAGTGGCATTCCATCGCCGGCGCCCGGACTCATCGCATTCGACCGGTTCCTGATGGACAACGAGACCTGGGAATTTCCATTCGCTTGGAGCGTAACTAATGCGACCACTAGCGCAGGATCTACGCGCATTCTCACGGTGCAAATCAACAATGCAACCTACCAGATATCCGGTTGGTCCGCGACTAATGGGTACAATTTCCGCATGATTCTTGAACTCTGGGTATGGCAGACGAACACAAATGAATTCGAATTTGGATGGAACAGTGGCGGAGAACACCGCACCGCATGGCTTCAACTCTGGTTCAACATGACGAACATCACTCCGCCTCCACCACAAGCTTGAACACCCAGTGCCTATCCGCTATCGTCAATGTTTATGGCTCTATGACTGTTGAGTATAGTCGTATTGGGCGGACGAATTTGGAAAAAAAGCAACAACACGCCTTCACCGGAGGCGACGACTGTTGAAGAGCAGGCTTTGGGAAGTTCAAGCTCTTCTTCAATTTGTTGTGCTATTTGTTGATCATACATAGGTTCGTTCTGATTGTCTACGAATGCGGTTAGGATTAAGAGCGTGGAGATAGGTCGGCACCCGAAAACTTGTCAATAGATACGCGATAACCTAAGAAATCTTGGATGTTGCAAGTGAACCCGTGAATCGTGATCAAGATGCTTTGACCATATCCAATGCGTGAGCTCTCTTCAAAACGATGGCCATTAGAACCAGCAAAAATAAACCGTAGACCGTGAGAACCAGCAGGAGGAATATCTCGAGCACCCCTAAAATCGCTGATACAACCATCAAAGGTGCATAGGCGCCTGAGTAGTGAAACAAATTATCAACGACGATAACCTTCTTTGATGCCCTAAGCTTGCTGTCCGGCTGCGCATCTTCCGATGATGTTCTCGGAGCGATGTAGAGCCAATGAATTCTAACCGCCCAAGCCAATAAGGCTGACAGGGCCGCGAAGAAGCCCACGTACAGAAATACATCTCCCTTTATGAGTGGGATAATAGAAATGTGAATGTCGACTGGGCTCCAGATCTTTGATAATCCTATTCCCAAAGAGAACATTGATGATACGAATACAATCTCTCCAGCCCAAAAGTCTAGAACACTACCCACGTAACTTGTTCCCTTAAACCTCGCTATGTGTCCGTCTACGCAATCTAATATAATTGAAAACTCGATCAACAAAGCTCCGATTACCAGATAGAGATGACTTCCCGAAGCTAGGAATATACAGCCAATTATCCCCACAAGCAAGAAAGATAGAGTAACGATGTTTGCAGAAATGGCCAGCCTTAAGCAGCACCACGCGATGTAATAAGATACGGGTCTTCTTACACGATAAGTCCAGAGGAAATTTCTCTCGTTTGACTTGGCGTCAAGGTATTTTTGTTTTATATCTTTGATTGTTACCGTCATTGCGCATTACTCCTCTCAAACAGTTTGGAAAACCTTTTCAACTGTTCGTTCATTTCAGAAGCACGCATCCCTGAGGAAGCATGTTCTTTCTGGCATTTTCCAAGTCCTTGGGCGAGCCGATCTCAAGACTTGACGGTTATTGAAAGGTGTACTGAGACCGTCGAGTCGACGGAAACTGATCTGCAAGTTGTATGCTTGACCACCGGTGGGAACTAACATTATGTCGCATGATTTCTTTGCACCGGAAATACTCAAGATTTACACAATCTTGAGGGCTTTTCGATAATCCGCGGGGGTATCGACCTCCGTCCAGTCACATCCGGTTGGCAAGAAGCAACTCTTGAAGACTTTTCGGTTGCACATCATCAAATTGAAGGCAGATTCGTACCAAGTCCAAAAGGTCTTGGATGAAAGTAGTTCGGAAAATGCCAGCCTAAGGAGTCGCATGTCTCGAAAACGGATCATGGCAACTCCGATATACTCTCCACGTGCATCTTTCTTAGGTATTGTCTTGGATATCGAAGTGATCCACCCTGATCGGTCCACTGTGACCTTCATAGCCTCTGGATCATAGTGGCCAGACGACCAGCCATCGATCACAAGGGCGCTTTGTTTGATAGAGAATAGCATAGGAAGGACTTCCTTTGGAACCAAGACATCACCATTAATGACTACTAGGTCTGAGTTCAATTCTCTGACAATTGCCAGTGACAAGATGTTTTCGGCATATTCGCTCAGCGGGTTCCATACCGTCTCGATGCCAAGACCCGACGCAACCTTCTCGACTGTCTCTGACTTGTATCCTGTAACTACCAGAATATCATTCAGCCCAGCTGCTCTTGCCGCATCAATTTCGTATTGCAAGAGCGTTTTATCCCGCAGCTTAACCAGACACTTGGGGTATCGACCTTTCGTTATCGATTCGAGCCTACGGCCTCTCCCTGCAGCTAGGATGACGCACTTCACATCTTGAACTACCATCTGACACACCACTTCACGACCATCACAGATGACGGATTAACAATTTCGCTCTTTGCACCGTCGATAACACATCATTGAAACTGGGCTGCAACTGACCAGTAGTTTGAAGTAATAGCCGATAATTGGAAAACTGGTAGAGCTAGCGTTACGGAGCCGCTGAGAGGCGGTCGCAATAGCGGCATATCTCGTCAATCTTTATGACCTCCCATAGAATATAGGAGTGTTGGCCCGAAGACTTTGGAAAAAAGCAACAACACGCCTTCACCGGGGCCGATGACGGTTGAACAGCAAGCTTTGACCTATCTACGGAAGAATCACGAATCCACGGTGCAATCACTTTTCAACGCACTCAAATCGAAAAATCCGGCACTAACCGAAATCGAAATCACCAACTTGGCTTGGCGGCTGGCGAACGAAGGCCGCGTCACCTTAGAGGATATCGGATCCGCCTCGAACTCCATCCGAGAATATGTTCGGCTTTGGGATCAAAACCTCTCGTTATATTTCGCACTCGGAGTGTCGCTAATGACGATTCTCGTTGTCTACGCGCTGCCTACAGACCTGCCACTTGCAGCCATACGCTGGGTTTTGGGCAGTATCTTTGTTTTCTTTATTCCAGGTTACGTGACCGTTGAAGCTCTTTTTCCAAAAGGACGAGAGTTAGATGGAATTGAACGTTGGGCGTTGAGTGTCGGACTCAGTCTTGCACTAGTGCCGTTGATTGGGCTTATCTTGAACTACACGCCGTGGGGCATCAGGCTGACACCCATAATGCTGTCGCTGGCTCTATTCACGTTTGGGGTTGCAGTTGTTGGCCTGGTTAAGCGATTCAGGCTTGCTGTGGAAAGGTTCGTCCTAGAAAAACCAGTTTAACATGGACATTCATGCGATTTGGATGCTTTGCAAATGAAGGACGAGAGCTTCACGATCATAATTCCAACACACAATTCAATGAGTGGAAACAGGGATCTGAAAAGAACCCTCGATTCGATTATGAAGCAGACTCTGACGAACTGGGAGATAATCATTGTAGACGATCTTAGCACCGATGAGACTAAGGCCACCGCTAGTTCGTATCCTGCGCGATTTTACTCGGTAAAATCATCGATTGCAAAGGCAAACAACTTCGGTATCGAGAAAGCAACAGGCGATTACATTATCTTTCTTGATTCGGATCAAGAACTTCCGCCCCAGTTCCTAGAAGAATGCCAAGAATTGATTCATAAGGTGGACGCGCAATGCATAGGTTACACACAGCTGTTTGTTGATCCTACTGGAAGGAGCACTTCCTCCTTCAATAGGTTGCATAATTTCGAACGATTCATGGGCGCCGAGCCATCTGGCGGTATCTACTGCTACTCTCGGAAAATCATTGGTGAGGTAAGGTTTCCAGAGAATCTGCCCGTGATGGAAGATTACCACTTCAGGACGAAGATCTTGTCAAAAGGACCCAGAATAGGCTATGTCAGGTCAGTTGTACTCCACTATCGATCACAGTCAGGACGTTGGCTAATAATTAGGGCTTGGAAGTACGGAAGAGTAGTCCGTGGCTTGTGGGGCAATCGAACTCAGTCCACTATGATGCTTAAGGACTATTTCCCATTAACAAATAGAAACCAAAACATACGCGTGCACACCGACGTAGGTCTACTTGCCCCAGTTTCTTATCTGCCGTTCATGGTTCTAAAATACCTCGCCTTTGCTTTTGGATTCATGACGGGATGATGCTAGTAGCTTCTGCATCCTAAACAAATAGAGTGAGAAAGAGCTTTTGTCCAGAAAAATGGAAATCGCTTACCTCGCATCCGTTGGCATTATCGCCTCAGTCATCCTTTGGGGATCCATCTTCCTCAACGCGGATTACTATACGAGAAATGACCTTTTTGGTCCAGTATCAAAATTCCCTATCTTGTTTGTCGGGTTAGCAATCGGTATTTCGATGACTATGGCCTACGCGTTTCTCACATCTCGCGAGGAAGATTTGTGGAAACTCATTGTTCTACTGCTTCCACTAGTTTTGCTCATCATCTATCTTCTTGTTCTGCCAGACGCCATAGAGAAATTCTATGTCACGAATTTTGAAGACGTCTATTTCCATATGGAACGTACGATGTACGTAGTAAACGTAGGAAAGACGACTAGCCTCGATAGTTACTTTGACCTTCAGCCTGGTGTCTTCTACTCGGCGGCGAGCTTTCTCATCGTAACAGGACTACCGCCGTTACTGATTTTCAAATGGTTTCCGCTGTTTTTCGTCACAATAGCTCTCGTACCCTCTTTGCTGTTCTTGGGGAAGTCGTTTTTCGCGAACAGGCGCAACCTCATTGTTTTTGTTTTCGTTGCACTGGCATCAACGTGGGTGTCGGGTAGATACCACTATTCCGCACAAATATACTCTCTACCACTGTATTTCATACTCGTCGCGTTTCTGCTCAGAGGTCTGAAGAACAGGTCGCAACTCTTTGTAGTGACGATATTGGCTGTGGCACTGATTGTAGTACATCAAGGAGTAGCTCTAGTCACTTTGACGACCTTAATCGCTCTTCTATTGTTTAGGGTTATGGACACCCGTGTACTACATCGCCTCGGGCACAGTCAGCCCTACGTCGCCTCCTTTACCCTCTCTTTTCTCATCGTTTGGTTCGGTTACCTAGCGCTGTTGACTGTACACACGCTTGCACGATTCTTAGCAATCGCGACCACGCTTGCCACAGTCATACTAGCGAACCCATTGACCTACATTTTTAACTCGCTTTTCGGGCGCCCCTCCCAGAGTCTTCCCGCCGTGATCTTATACGGAAAACTCGCCCTAGCGATCATTACTTACTCGCTCGCTCTGCCTACTTCCATTTACCTCTGGATTCGGAAGCGCGATGGAAGGATGGGGGCTGTCTTCATAATCATACTCGCAGTGTCGGTTGTAATCATCGGTTTAGGATTTGCCGTTCCCGGATCATTCGGGGGGGGTTACGTAGAAAGAGCGTTCCTCTTTGGAGCGCCTCTCTTGGCCGTGCCTATTACGTTTTTATTGTCCAGATTGCAAAAAATGAGGTCTCCTTTACCTGCAGTAGCACTGCTAATTCTCACTTTAATGGGAACAATGTATTTCAATTCATCCAGAAACTTTGAAGCCGTTATGGTCTCAGAACAAGCTTGTAATCAATATCTGCAATATTTTGCTCCCGTCTACCAACCCTACATACCGCGAACCACTGCCCAATATGGTTATTATCTGTACGGTACACAAACGTCTAGACCCTCTCCGGGCTTCTACATGTTATGGCCGACTGATGTCATCTCAAGCTCATACTGGCTATCACAGAGTGACCTGTCGAATGTGTTTGCAGGACTGAACAACGGTGTATACTCTCTCAGGTTTTATTCCAACGGTCAATGTACGCTTTACTCTATCTCATAGTCGTCGTATCCATGATAGCGACCCCTCGTTCAAGCATTAAAGCTCTGAAAAATCAACTTAAGGGCGTTGTTGATGTTGGGCACGTCTCGGCGGTCTCCTCTAGATCCCATTAGCCTGTACAAAAGCAGAGGGAGCGAAAGGCTCGCAAATTGTTTGCAATAATTGGCGAGAACTTCCCCGCCTTCCATCTCTTGCCACGCAGAATTCGAGCAGTCGTTTCGTTGGTCGCGAACATTATTGATGAGATGAATGTAGTGCCAAACCTTGAACTTGAGAAAGGGTGGCGCTTCATAGATGTTGGTGCTCATGTAGGCGCCTATTCTGCGTTAGCACGGCGACTAGTTGGCCGTAATGGGATCGTAGTGGCTGTGGAGCCTGATCCAGACAATTTTCGTGAGCTTCTGGTTAACATGAGATTGGTAGGCCGCAATGGGATTCCCGTCAGAGCCGCGATTTGCAATCGGAATGGGTCACGATTGTTCTATCGATATTACGCAGGATCACTAGGTTCACTGCTGCCAGGGAATAGCCCGAAGGCACCGATTATCGTGAATTGTCTGACGCTGGATCGACTCTACGAAATACTGAAAAAGCGACGTCTAATTGATCGCGTTGATGCTGTTAAGGTGGATGTTGAGGGCGCTGAAGAAGAAGTGTTAAGGGGAGCGCCACACGTGCTTGAAATGAGCAGGTTCATCCTAGTCGAGGTTCATGATTCGAATAAACTGAAGCCACTCGCAGCAATCTTGGCACGATCCGGCTTTCAAGTTCGAGCAATTGGATCGCATCGACACATTCTGGGCATCAAACATAAGCTCGCAAATTGACGCCTAGCATATGTTATACACGGGCACGATACGATACTAGAGCGCATGGTCCCGTTCTTTGGAGGAGCGAATTTGTTCTGGCCTTTTCCCGCTCACTTCTGCAACCCATTATTCTCTCACCCGGGCGTAGAGGAATATTAGAGGCGAGATTATGGGCCACCAGTCGTTCAGCGGCTGGATGTGTGAATATCCGCCTTTGCCACGAAACGGGTACTTCTTTGAGACGGGAACCTCTTTCATCTTGTATCCACAAGTCAGAATCTTGTAATGGAGGTAGTACTCCAGGCTGTAGCCGTCAAGCCACTTCTGGTGCACCTTTATTTTTCGATTTGTGAGTATAGAGAGTTTGTAGGCTCGGAAGCCGTTCGTTACGTCGGTGCACTTCTTACCAGTGACAATGGTCCAAATCGAAGGGTATAGCCGGCTGAATATCCCCCTAAACAAAGGCGTGTGAACGGCTCTGCCTCCGGGCATGTACCTGGAGCCCTGCACATAATCGCACTCTCCGCTTAAGATTGGATCAACTAGCCTGCTGATTTCAGCTGGGTCATCTTTTCCGTTTCCTGCCATGATGACCGCGATTTCGCATCCTATGGATGTCAAATAGTCGAGGCCTTGCCGAAGTGCCGCTCCCACACCGCTCCTGAACTGGTTCTTAATGATGTGTACGTGGATTCCGCATTCCATCGCCGCCCGACGGATCGCATTCATGCTTTCTTCGTCCGGAACATCGACGACCAAGCAGATAGTGTCTACTCGCACTGAATTGAATTGGCTCAGACACCAACACGTGGGTCCACTGTCCCCATACGAAGGTATGACAACACCTACTTGAGGCCTAATTGTGAGCGTAGTGGTCACGTTTTCATCTCTCGCGCAGGGTTTCCGGAGTATGTCGCGCCGTCTGGGATGTCTTTTGTCACAACGGAACCCGCCCCTATCATCGCATTGCGGCCGATGTGAACACCCGGCAAAATTACCGAACCAGCACCAATCGACGCCCCCCGCTGAACTACCGTGGTTTGAAGTTGCCAGTCGCCTGAGACGCGGGGGTGCTTGTCGTTTGTGAAGGTAACGTTCGGGCCGATGAACACATCATCTTCAATTGTCACGCCAGAAGGCAAGTAGGCGTGAGGTTTGATCTTGCAATTATCTCCTACCTTCACTCCCTCTTCAATGTAGACGTAGGATTCAATTTTGCAGTTTTTGCCGATAACGCACTTGAACAGGTTGACATGGTCTCTGACAATGGTTCCCTCGCCAATCTTCGCCTCGAAGACAACAGAGAATCGGGGAAGGCTGGGGTGGGATTGCATGTTAATGTCCTCAGGGGTTACGTCCGTCGAGGATCCCCCTTTTGTCTCGGGTGGGGAAGGCGAAGTTGTCATCGTATAACCCACCCAGATGAGAAGAGCGAAGGTGGCGACGACGATGATCAGCGAAATCAGCTGCATAGTGGCAAATGGCATGAAGACAAGGCCGAGCAGGAAGGCAGCAGCTAAGGTTGTACTTCCGACGAGTATTATGACTCCGAGTTCTCTGCCACGATCCATCTCACAAGCCCCTCTGGGCAGCGATTCCTACTGCTTCCCTCCGTTTGCGAAGAATTCGCGAATTGCATCGATCACACGTGTAAGCTCCTCATCAGTAAGCGCGGGGTACATTGGAATGCTCAGAACCTCTTCACTTAGTTTTTCGCTGACTGGAAACGTTCCTTTCCGATAATTGTAGAGCGCCTGGTAAGCTGGCTGCAAATGAATCGGGACAGGATAGTGGATACCGGTCTCTATTCCCTTCTTTCCCAGCCAGTCTCGGATGTTATCTCTCGACTTTGATCGAATCACGTATAGATGGTACACGGGGGTGGTCCCGTCAGCGCCACGCGGGGGCAAAACTAAATCGCCTGTGCCCTCAAGGCGTTTCGTGTAGGACTGTGCAATCTCCCGTCTGCGCTCGTTCCATTTATCCAACCTTCGAAGCTGTACTCTGCCGATCGCTGCCTGGATGTTGTTCAATCGTGCCGTGAACCCGATTACGCCGTGAACGTATTTTTCCCCTTTAATTCTCCCTGAATCTCTAAGACTCCTAATCTTCTCGCCGAGTGAATCATCATTCGTTGTCACCATCCCGCCATCGCCGCCCACCGTCATGTTCTTGGAAGGATAGAAGGAAAAACACGAGGCAACTCCCATCGATCCGACTCGTCTTCCATGGTACAAAGCTCCATGGGCCTGACAAGCGTCCTCTACTACCACAACGTTTCGTTCGTTCGATATCTCGCACAACCGGTCCATATCTGATGGATATCCGTACAAGTGCACGGGGATCACTGCCTTGGTCTTCGCGGAAATAGCTTGCTCCACCCTCTCAGGATCCAAACAGTAAGATTGCGAATTTACGTCGGCGAATCGTGGCGTTGCACCAGCGTGGAGCACGGCATTCGCCGTAGCAACGAAAGATAAGGGGGTTGTGAGAACTTCACCGGATTGCACGCCTAGTGAAATCAACGCGAGGGCTAGAGCCGCAGTTCCGGAATTAACTGAAATCGCAGTTCTGGTTCCGCAGTATTCTGCGAATTCCTCCTCGAACTTGTACACGCTCTCTCCTAGGACAAGGCGTTCGTTTAGCATCGCGTGAAGTGCCGCTTGGCGCATCTCGCTGTCAATAATTGGTTGTGCGAGAGGAATTTTGCTTTCTTGAGCTACGTTCAATTCACCGACCGTCCAAGATTGCGTGTAGGCGTGCTCCGTAAACGTTTCGCCACAGACTTTATGTTTTGTGTCAACTCCGAGATTACCTTATCCCAACTATTGTTTTTCGCAACGGTTTCTCTCTCTCGCCCTTTTGGGTCTCAACTTCGCGCTCGTTGATTCTTTACTTGAGTTGGCTTCCCTATCACTCTGTGAGACTGTTTAGGAAACATCTTTCTATAGCAAGCCTCTAATCGAAGCCTCTACGCAGAGCAGTTGGGACAACCAATTCGAATGTTCGTGTACAGCTGTTGAGAAATTGGATGTGCCTGATTTATCTCAAGCTCGCAGGTTGAGTAGTTACATTCTGGTTGCCATTGTTCTCGTGCTGATGGTTTCCACGGGTATTCACGTCGGAGCAGCCCCTAGCGAGTCGCCGCAATCTATCGCTTCACTGACCGAATGGGCAGTGCCTACAGCTCGCAGTGGTCCGTGGGCATTGACGCTGGACCAAAATGGCAATTGCTGTTGGTTCGCTGAGTATTACGGTAACAAAATAGGCCACCTTGACCCGACGAATGGCACATTTCAGGAATGGACGATTCCAACTCGCAGTTCTAACCCCTACGGGCTGGCGGTCACGTCCATCTCGAACTCTTTGGTCATTTGGGGAACCGAATTCAGCGCGGACAAGGTTTTTGCTTTCTGGCCTAACACAGGGTTATTTCAAGAGTACCGCAATCCCCACTATAACACGGGAGTAGGTTACATTTCGGTAGAGCCAGGCACTGGGGCTAGGGTCTGGTTCACTGAGACTGTTAGGAATGTGAATGGCGAACTCGTTTACGACCCGGCTACGGGGAACGCCACACTCTATGAGGACCCGTTTCCTCCTGCCGCCGGAGGGGGGGCTTACGGTGTTTACGCAACTGCCGGAGCTGTTTGGTTTGCAGGTCTCTCAGGCATAGTGAGATGGGATAGGGCTTCGCAGCAGTATACTATTTGGCCGTTGCCGAATCATGGTTCCACTGTGGGGCGTTCTGTCACATTAGACTCACTCGGCCAGTTATGGTACACCCAAGGTTCAAGCGTTGAAAATGGCACAGACAATTTTGTTGGCGTCTTGCGCGGGAACATAATTCAGGAATGGCACCTCTCCGCCACTGGGGCTGACCCGCAAGGAATCAGCATTAACCCTCTTACGCAGAAACCTTGGTTCGCCGAACGCGCACCGCGGGCGGTCAATGGCACGATCGGCTCACTGGAGAACTCTACCGGGGGAACCATAATTCCTACGGTTCCAACAACGGCGCACGCTGGATTTACATCGATCACTCTTGGTCCAACGTCTACAGAAGTAGCGCCAACTAACAGTACCACGACCCCAACCACCAATGAGCTTACCCAGTCTTCCGACGGGCAATTTTCCGGGTTTACTGTTGGGCCTCAGCCCCGCGATGTGCTTGTGGACTCGGCGGGAAACGCTTGGTTCAGTGAACCCGTCACCAATAAGATCGGCAGGATATCTCCCTCCAACCGAGATTTCGCGCTCGTTGCTTCTCCCCAAGTTGTATCCTTAGGCCAGGGCACGTCTGCTTCGATCACGGTTACTGGTACCTCACTTTCGGGTTTCGGAGGCCCAGTCACCCTATCTTACACGAATCCCCCTGGAGTCACCTTAGCATTCAACCCTAACCCCATCAGCGTGAATCCGGAAGGAAACACATCTTCTAATGTCGAGGTCAGCGTTGCGCCCAATGCTGCAGGAGGAATGAGCTCAGTAACAATTCAAGGTTCGAACGGAGGTGTAGTCCATTCGATAGGTGTTATACTCATCGTATCAAACAGTTCAACGACGGCGGCTGGAACCGGGCCGAAGACCGCGTGCTTTATCGCTACTGCAACTTATGGTTCGGAACTCAGTCCGGAAGTTCAGCTTCTCCGCAACTTCCGCGACAACTCCCTCGCGAAGACCAAGTCTGGTTCCAGCTTCTTGATCGTATTTAACACATGGTACTATTCCTTCAGCCCGTCCGTTGCAAGTTACATTGCCGCTCATGAAGGGCTGAGAACGGGGATGAAGGTTATCCTGTACCCACTCGTGGCATTCCTCTATGTAGCTGCAGCACTCTACAGTAGATTGTCTCCGGTCCCCGAACTTGCAACTATCATGTCTGGTCTAGTGGCCAGTTCACTGATCGGTGCATTCTACGTCGGAATACCTTGGGGGCTTTTGGCGAGGCGTTTTCGGAAGCGAAGTCAACATTTCGAAAAATGTGCCGTCATTTTGCTTGGAGGACTTTGTGCACTGTCAATCGGGCTCATAATGCAGTCGACCTTGATGCTCATGGTTGCAAGTTCAGCAACGGTTCTTTTGGCGATGGCTGCTTCTGCAATGCTGGCCGCTAGAATTCTATCAAGTTATCCGGGGCGCCATTACTCGAAGCGTTTAATGCAGAATGTGAATGCGATTTCGAAGCCTTGATCTCTCTCTAATTCCAGTGTTCTACATTCTGAAGTGAAATGTTGTTCGAGCGATGCGGATGGCCGGGTGTGGGCCAGGTCCCTGAGCATTAGGGTTCTGCCATGGTGATGTATGTTGAGAGGATGGGGGGCATGGCAGGCCGAGGCTGTATTTGCGCAAGGCTTTTATCCCTAGTACAGTAACGTACCGTTTATGACTCATTATAGTACCACGATGCTTGTCGCGTTAATCCTCCTCTCGGCAATACCCACTGTTCTCCCCTCCTTGAGCCTAGGCAAGTCAGACGCAGTTGTACAATCAAAGCCCGTGGTGGTTTCCTACACCTCGACAAGTCTCACAACATATTATGGTTCGACGAACGGGACGATCGTTACTCAGGAACCTGCAGGGATTCAGCCAATTGGGTTCGGGTTCATCACCCCCAAAGGTAAGTGCTCTCAGTTCTCGTATCCAGTCATCGTCACTGCGGGAACTAAGCTGAACGTCCAAATGTCCGCGAATAATGCAGTAAGCTTCTACCTTCTACCCGGGTACGCTTTCCAATTGTCGCCGAACGGTTGCACGTTAACTGGCGACACAATTCTCTCCGAGAGCAACTTCACCGCGTATACGTTGCATTGGACAGCGCCTAGTAATGGCACATTCTACTTGATCTTCACTGGTCCAAATGCGGTGGTCCTTTTGATGGATAACGGTAGCACTAGGCCTGTCTCGCAAGTTGGGTCAGTGACTGTGGCAACCAGCACTGAAACAAGCGATTTGCTCTATTCGACGACTAGCACCGAGATGCACACCACCACATTGGTCGAAGCTTTCTACTTGGAACCCACGAATGGGTACGCCCTACTCGTAGGGGCCATTATCCTCCTCGGGGTTCTGCTCTTCCTCATCATCAGGAAGAGACAATCCTCAGCTGAGGAACAGTAAGCCCTTGCTCGTCTAACGAAGCGTACCCTAACTTACCTGCTTTCGCTTAACCTTCAAGAAGGCGGCGACGAGTAGGATGGCTACTCCAGCAAGCAATTCGGTTGCTGAAGTGAATTCGGGGATCGGTTGCTGGGTGGTGAAGCTCCCGTATGTTTGGGGGCTAAAGTACTCGGAGTCAGCAGGGTATCCTGGTACCTGGGTGGCATTATCCAATCCCATTGCGAGGTAGATTCCATACTTGCCTTCGGCGTTTCCTGATCCCATAATAGAATCAGGGATCTGAACTGCAAATGCAACGTGGTCTTGTTCTTGGTTGAGGTACGTTTTGTTGAAGGTACTCGTCCACGCAACGCCTGAGGGCAGGTTAATGGAGTGATTGAAACCTGAGAAGCCTCCGCTTGAATACCCCGTATACCAAGTCGCAGATCTCTGGTTTGAGCTTGGAACCCAGACACATATGATGAGGAAGGTTTCGTTGGTGGGTGTCCTTGAGGCTTCGTTGATCTTGTCGACGGCTATGTTAACGAACGCTGATGGAACGGTGGGTGAGGTTTGGGAGGTATAGTCTAGTATGAAATCCATTTTGTTAGCGTCGTATCCGATGGCTACTTTAGCGGCCACTGGGGCATTCGAATTCTCCTTCATGTCTAGGACGGTCATTTGCTGGGTTAGGTGCCAGTCCGACATTAGCTGGTCGAGTGTGGGGTTATACGATATTTCTGGAATCGCTATTGGCGTAGGTTGCGCATTCACTTGAGAAATAAGCATCGAGAGTGTGATACACGCTAGGGCAAGAAGAGCTTTTCCGGACGGGTCGCTCATGGGTCTCCAAGTCGTTTCTCGCTGATAAAACAGTATAGTTAACCTACGTTCAACTATCGAGGGTTGGTGGTATCTTTCTTCCTATTGGTCCGGGTGAAGGTTGGCAGGGCTTGTCTCCGCCTACCACTGTAGGCTAGCTTCTCAGCTTACGTCTCATTCTCTTAACCAAGGTTGGGCCTGTGAGGAGTAGAATGAATGCGAGGATTATGGACCATGGAATCCAGACGGGCATTGCGGGTGTAACCGTGACGTCGATCGGAGCATTCGCACTCCAATTTCCACCGCTCGCAACCACGAACGCGTTGAAGCTTTGGGGCGCCGCAGCAGGCGTAGCCTCCACACTCAACGTTGAATTGATTACCTTTGAAGGCCCCGGGCTAACGCATTCTGGGTCCATTGAGGTGATGAATCCGGACGTCGGAAAGCCTTCCGTTGAGAAGCAAACCAATCCGTAAGCGGTTGGGGAACCTAACAATGTGACCCTTGCACTCGCGTTCTGGCCCACCTTAATCACGAGTGATGGTGGGTCGATTGTTAGTGTGGGGTGTGCTTGACGGAGTTCGACCGGGGTCGCTTCGGCGCGGGTTAGGCTGTTGGCTAGTAGAGCGATCACAATGAACGCTAACGGCAAGAGATGAACTAAGCCCTTGCGTGAAATGAAGTGGCGCATAGCCTACTCTGGGTGCAGGTCCAAACAGCTGTGGCATTTAAGCTGCTATGAAACTTGGAGACGGGTTCTTGGGTTGGCAGCATCGCTACAGCCGTTCGCAAGGAATAGGTTCTGTTGCGTTCCCCACAAAATTACACCACCCCCCCCACGGGGTGGATCCACCCATTGAGGGGTGGTGCCAAACGGGGCCAAGCGAAGGCAACCTGGCTACTTGGGTGTGCGTGCGCTTAATGCCCCTTCGAGAATACGTTTCTTTCTGTCTGCGATTTCGCTACGTGAGGGGGACGATGCCGTTGGCCAAGTTTATGGTCTTCGCACTAGGCGTTGCTAAGCCCGGGCGGCCAGCGCACCTTGTAGCTCGCGTTTCTTGTTACTGGCGATTTCGCTGTGTTTCTGTAATTCGTAAAAGTCGGCGAGGAACTGTTCGCCCTTGGGTGTGACCGTGTACACTTTGTCACTGTTACTCGTCTTGATCTCGATGAGCTGTAGGTCTTCGAGTTGTTTCAAGTATTTCTGCGTGAGGTCGAAGCTCAGGTTGCCCTGGTACATTATGTTGGTTTTCCGCGAACCCGCTTTGGCGATTTCGAGTATGTCCGCTGTGATTTCTATGCGCCCTCGGTACTGGCGTTTGCGCTTGCTCATCAGTTCAGTCACACGTCTTCAGTTTGCATGAGGCCGGCGACCATATGATGGATGTTGTGGATACATGTTCTAGAACATTAATCGTTAGCATTCAAGCACATCAACCGGACAATTATTGACAAGCATTTGTAAACCGCGGCCATGCCCGTCCTCGTTCAGCTGACGAAATCCACCTATTCAAGTAGCAATCGCTGTGAGGTGGCTATTTAGCCGCTCGTAGTCCTTCAGAAACTCGTATCCCTTCGGCGTCGCACGGTACATTCTCCCATCTTCGCCAACAATCTGCTCTAACAGCCCTCTTTCCTGAAGTAAAGCCAGGTACTTCTCAAGCTGGCGGTGGCTTAGGTTCGCCCGGTACATGATGTGCGTCTTGAGCGTGCTACTAGAGGCGACTTGTAGGATCTTCGCAAGTATCTCAACCCGTGTTCTATTAGGCTCCGGCTTTTCTTCTAGAACATACATCGCCGAATCACAAGTATCGGAAACTAGTCAATCCTACATATAACTTCTACCTCTCAATTCTGAGTATTGGCGTGCAGCGCCCCAACTCGTAATGTTCCCGAAATCGCTCAAATACTACCATTGCAATCAACGGCCAAGTCTGATAATCATGTCCGAACGGATCACGGTTGACCGAAAGGAGTTCGAAGCCTTTCTCGCCGACAACCAATCCCTCATGGATCGGTGTCAACAACTCGTCAAGAGAATCGATGAACTTGAGAAGGTTAACAAGCAATTACACGAGGGCCTTCAAGCCTCCAAGGTTAAGGTTGAATCTCTCGAAGCAAACATCGGCGCTAGTTCGCGTCAGATGGATGATTCGCTCCGGAAAACGCGAGAAACCCTCACTCGGCTTATTCGGGAAACGGACAAACGAGTCCCAAAGGAAAAGTAGCCTCAGACCGCGCGGCCGCACCGGTCGCAGAACTTAGCCCCAGAAGTCAACTCCCGCCCGCATGAACACTTCAACCCTACCTCCGTTACCTCTTTGCTTGCCGTGCTCAGTTCACCCGTTAGCTCGATACGGTGTCGCGGGGCAGGTTTTGAACGAGTCGCAGTCGGGGCGCTGGTGGCTTTTCGAAGTTTCCGGTTCAGCACTTCGTTTCGGCGGTTTAATTCCTTCAACCTCTGAAGCGTTTTCCGTTGGAGGATCATCAATCGCTCCAGGGAGGATACGAGACGTTCCCAGTCGTCTCGTGTGAATGATAATTCGCCTTTAGGTTTCGCTTTATCTTGTGGCATGCAACGCACGCTCCGTCTCCTTACAGAGTTTGTCGATGGCAGATTGAATCCGCATTATGGCGTTCCTGCTCCCTTTCACTTCCTGCCTCACTCGCTGGTCTTGCGCCTCAAGCTCCGCTTCAGCCAAATCCAACCTCTTGAGCAGGAGTTCATGCTTTTTGGCGAGCTCAGAGAACTCTTTAATGAAAGCCTCCCAATCGCCTCGCTTAACCTGCAGTACTGAGGCCAAGGAATTCTGCCCGCGTGTGATAGCATTCTGTCAGAAAAGTGTGGCGCTGCGGAAACAAGCTCCGGCCTGAGTCTCTCACGGTGCCAATTTCCATCCTCTTCGAGCCCTCCTTCCTCACTAGTCCTTGTCTCAACGCCGTGTGGGATAGGTTGAAAAACCAGGCACTCTACCAGCCAACTCTATCCATGTACCAACCGGCGATCACTTGAAACTCACGCAGAGCCTAAACCGCGACTCGGTCCTCAGAAAACTCCGAACGAAGCAATTAGGCCGGTCGCTGCAAATTCTCGACAAGTGCACATCGACGAACGATGTGGCCGCACAACGAGCCAACGCTGGCGCTCCCCACGGCCACACTGTTCTCGCTGAGCGTTTCTTCCGTTCTAGCCGTGAGCGTGGTTATCGGCCTCTTCGATTTGGTTTGTGAGGTAATCACGAAAGATGTAGCCGAGCTCAAGGCGACGGTTGATCAGATACTTGCCACCCCGGGTGTCTCACCGCGCGCCACAATGGTGTGCATTGTTGTGGGAACTCGCGGAGCAAGGTCTGAGGATATGAAGAAGAAGGTTTCCTAGCCCGTTTTCATCCGCTTGACCTGCAGAACTGGGCGCAAGGAATTCGCCTCGCCTTGGGTAGTCTTCTGTTAGAAAAGTGCGGTGCTATGGGGGTAACGTCAAGTCCTCGGTTGATACGCTAATTCCTGCGGCCTGTAAAAAAGCGGTTGATGGTTATTGTCGGGTGCCCAATCCTAGTTCAATTCAAATAATCCTCCACAGTGAGTGCTTGGTGGTTTGGTTTGACTGAGACCAACTTTGCCTTCGGCTCTGACTCCTCTGATAGTGGAAAGTTCATTGCGATGGTTATGGGCGAGAATGTTGATGTTGTGAAACTTCACAAAGAAGTCTGTACTCGACACAGTCTCAAGAGAATACACATGCGTAGAATTATAGAGAGGGCCGAAGTAGCCCGTACACTCGGCAGCCTGATTACGCCATATGTCCACATGTTCTGTTTCTATATTGATAGGTCACAGCATTCCAAAACTCTTGATTCTTCACCAAAGACAAAGTACCTTTCTCGCGTGCAAAAGAACCAGCACATCGACTACTGCATTATGGAGGAAATATTATTGTCAATCTCCAGTTCCTTACGGAATTTTCGACAGAATTGGGGTAACATATCAGTACAAGCGGATAGTGACACCGAGAAAATGTTTAGGGCCAGCGGTCGTGCCATAGTTCCGCCCGATTGCGCCTATGAACTTGCGGATGCGGTGGCGTGGGCCAATCGTGCAAACAACGCACCTAGTCGCGTCAAGGAAATTGATATTCGAGCGAGAATTGGCAAGCAATTACGCAAGTGGACTAACCCCTAAAGAAAGTGGACAACAGGTCACACATGTTACCCCCCTGTATCAGCACACCTCAAAGGCGGCCCAAGAGGATTCGGGACCTGTATCCATCGAAAATCTAGTCCAATCCCCGTATTTAAACCCCCCGGCGGAGGGCCGGCGGGGGGTGGGTAGGCACTCAATACCCTCGCTTTGAGGCGTTCTGGATAATGGTTAGCCATTTGTCTTTGCCATCTTTCGTGGCCGTTTTCAGTTGCTGCTTTACTCTCTGGTCTTGCGCTTTACGCTATCGCGAGGCCGAGGAAGGTGCACGCGGCGTAGTGAATCCGTTGGACCATAATGATTCAGCGTACCCTTTTTATCGCGTGGACTTGGTGTTTGCCGGTTTCCTGTTTCCTCTGCTTCCACTTCTTGACGATTTTCTTTTTCCCTAGTACGTTTCGACCTTCAGTTCAGGTATTCCTGCGAAATCCTTTCTGTTTCGAGTTAGCAGAGGCTCATTGTTTTGGATCGCAATACCCGCCAGCATAGCGTCTTCGGGATCAATCTTAGTTTTCTCTTTGACACGTTGGGCGTAAATCATTCCCGCTTTGGATGCCGAGGCGACGTCCAAGGATAAGTGAGGAAGCGACCTGAGTATACCAAGTACCTTTTCCCTCTCCTCAGCAGACCTCACACTCAAACCCACTCCGACGTACAGTTCAAAAACGGTCGGTGTTCCTACCATAATAGAGACTGAAGCGCCTGATAGATCCTCAGCTTTTCGAACCGCACTTGTATCGTTCCTCATTACATCAATTATGAAGGTCGTGTCGGCCAGCAAGTCTACTTCAGCCCTTCAGCCGTGCTAAGGATTCGTTGAGAACTTTGCCTTCTGATGTTCTTGACGCGTTTCTCGATGCTGGTGGCCTCTGTTTTGGATACAATTCCTGCCAGGTCCAGAACCGCGCTTCCTCGGGTTATTCTCTCAATAACGTCCGTGAAGCTTTCACTAGGCCTCTTGAGCGCCTTGAGCAACTGGTACGCCTCGTCGGAAACGGCTATATTCTTGGTCCCCATGGTCGGTCTGTGTGTGTATGTGTGTGCTGCAATTTACGTCTTGCTGCATCTGAAAGAACAGGGGCCACAGAAACTGAGGGATCTCGCCCAGTATCTTTCGGGTTTCGCATCTATCAGTGTTTGCCGTGTCTGCCTGCTCTAGCCCAACATCATCCAGAGTTTGTATAGTATGAATGAGATAGTCTCACCAATTGCAGGTAAGGTGAAATCGATTCTAATTGAAGAGGGCGCTGTCATTAAGAAAGAGGCCGTCCTCGTAATCGTGCAGTAAGACAAGCTAAGGTTTCAGTTTCTTAGGCTTCGAATAATGTCGCGGGTTGCTGTAGACTTGTTTAGCGTGTAGAAGTGAATTCCCGGAACGCCATGGGCTAAGAGTTCCTTGCATTGCCCGGTTGCCTGTTCGACACCATATTCGTGAACTGCTTCGGGGTTATCTTGGATCCGTTCTAGGTCCGTCACAAGCTTTTGTGGAATTGTTGCTCCGCAGATGCGAGTAAACCTAAGGATTTGGTTGAAGTTTGTGATCGGCATTATGCCTGGAATAATCGGGACGGTTACGCCTTTTTCCCGCATTCTTCTCTCGAAATTGAAGAAGTGTTTGTTGTCGAAGAAGAGCTGGGTGATCACGAAGTCGGCTCCAGCATGCACTTTCTGGCAAAGGTAGTTCCAATCTGCCTCCTTGTCCGCCGCTTCAATGTGCCCTTCGGGGTACCCGGCAACGGCGATGCATAGCGGGTAGGAGGCATGGATGAACGATGCCAGTTCGCTTGCGTGGCTAAACCCGGCGGGGTTGGGCCTGAACTTTGTTTGTCCTTGTGGGGGGTCGCCGCGCAAGGCGACGACGTTTTCAATTCCTGAAGCCACCAATCTGTCCAGGATGTTCTTGACCTCTTGCCTCGAATGCCCAACGCAGGTGAGGTGCGCCATGCTTTCCAGGCCAATCTCTCTTTTTGCGCGTGTGACAATGTCGATTGTTTTGTCTCGTGTTCCACCGCCGGCACCGTAAGTCACAGAGACATACCCAGGGTTAAGCTTCTTGACTTCCTTCAGAGTTTCAAAGAGCTGAAACATTGCCTCTTCCGTTTTAGGAGGGAAGAATTCTAGGGAGAAAATGGGCCGGTTGGCTTTCAGCATCTCAGAAATTCTCATGACCCAGCCTACCTCTTCTCTAAGCATACTGCCAAGAAAGTTGACGCGGTAGGAACTGTGTTAGGGCTGTGCAAGGACGTCTGAGGGTTTGCGTTGCACGCTCTCTGATCCGAGGCATTCGACGATAATTCCTCGGTCAGGTTAAGGATTGCCTCGCCAACTCCGCGCCTTTTACAATATTGCAGAGCTTCGCGTAGGCTACGTCCCATGACCGTGTTCGCAGGCCACAATCAGGGTTCACGTAGATTCTTTCTGGGTCTCCGAGAATTTTAGTCGCATACTCTATCCTGTTTTGCACAAGGATGGGGTTCTCAACCTGGTCAACGTGCACGTCTGCAACCCCTAAACCAATCTCTCTGTCATCGCCGTACTCATTAAGGAGCTTGAGTTGGTCGTATGCCTCTCTTTTGCCGTAGTCGCGGTTGGCGAATTCCAAAGCCAGCTGGGTGCAGTTCTTTAGCTCCATGACGTGTGGGTACAGTAGGCTATAGTCGCTGTAGCAGACGTGGACGCTGAACTTGCACTGAATCCCCCTTGTGCATTCATTGAACGCTTCAACGAAGAATGGCACCTCCGCCGGTTTGGTAGTGAGTGCCGGCTCGTCTATTTGGATCCATTCTGCGCCCGCCTCGACAAGGGCTTGAAGGTTCGGCCGTATGATTTCCTTCGCTGTGTCGAGTACAAACTCTCTTTTTGCTTCAAACTTGAGCTGCCGCGGATCCGGATATTTTCCTGCCAGTTGTTTTTGGTAGTATTCGTTGAAGGACCATTCGGCTATTGTGTACGGTCCGGTAATGGGGACCTTTATTTTCCGTTTTGCATGCTGTTTCACAAAATCGAATTCTTTCAAGTGGTATGGTTCGCGGAATCCTACTTTACGTACGCATGCGGCCTTTCTGTAGTATCGGTTGTCGAAGGATCTTACGTGTCCGTAAAATGCGAATCCATCTGAATTTTTGACGGGGTCTTCATACATTTCGATCCGATTTGCTTCACCATCGTAGACGTACTCTAGGCCTGCGGACTCGAGAAACCTAATGCCGAACAATGAAGCTAGTTGTCTGATTCGCTCTTCGGTTTCAGGAGCCTTCGCAAGCGAGAGGATAGACTTAGCCTCCTCTGCGCCTTCGAACCCGGTAATCTTTGACCACTTTGATAAATGGTCAAAGTCGGATTGCTCAAATTTCCTTCCGCGCAGGTATGCAATTAGCCAAGGGGCCTTTGGCAGGCTTCCAATTTCCTGCACTGGGAATAGGCTGCCCACCTATGTCACCAACTTTGCCTTAGTTTCGCCTAGAAGGCGTACCTTCTTCTCGGCCACGACTTCGGGGAGGAAGTCTAAGTCACAGTTTGGACCAAGGCGTATGCTCTTAGGGTCTAACCGTTTCTTGACCTCTGCTACAAACTTGCTGAGATCGGTTGCCGTTTCAAGCAATGAGTTTCTTCCGTCGACGCAGCCACACCCTAGCTCTTTATTGAAATCATGCTGAGCCAGCGAGTCGATTGATGTTGCATAGAAGTCCAACCCGATGCAGTTCACCGGATAATCTAACAGGTCGTCAATCACAGGCTCGGCGTCGCCGAAGTATGTTTGTAGCATGGTTTGCCCCGCCACGCCTCTTGCACAAACCTCGAATGCATGTTTCGCCACTTCGAGATAGCGTTTCGTTGCGCCGCCCGCGACGAGAGCGGGTTCATTGAATTGGAAGTAAGTGTAACCAGCTCTCTGCAAGCTGGCCACGGTTTCTCGCAGGGCATGCGCGAGGTCATCTGCAAGGTCCACGAGCGACGGGTAGGCGGAGTTTTCTGCTAGTGCGGCGAACGTAAAGGGCCCGGGAAGAATGGCTTTCTTACGGGCGTCGCTCGGTAGCATGTCATGGCGGAAAAACTCATCTATTCTTGAGCCACGAAACGTTACTTTCTCAACGATTACTGGTTTCCGGTAGAAAGTGTTGTTGTCGAACCACCTGGTCAGGGCGCCCGGGTGAATGCCGGTGAACAACTCTGAAAAGGGTCTGAATAGGTCTTGCCAGTTCAGTTGCCCGTCAACGAAAGTATCCAGGGATGTGCTCTTCTGCAGTTCAACAAGCGATTTCGTATCTTCGGCGGAGATCGCATCAACCTCGGATTGTGAGATTTTTCCGCGTGCCACAGCCCGTGTTGCCTCTACGAGTTTCTCGGAACGCGGGAAAACTCCTGTTAGCTCCGCTTCTACCACGAGTACCACACTGTGAATGCGTTAGATTCCACCAGCCGGGTATATTCCATTATTAATATTCTAGGCCTCGAATTATTCCTATTGGAATAATGGTTTTCCACCAGCGTAGATCTAACTCACTGGTTTGAAGAAATAGCGCGGCCAACGAGGCCATTCCTTAGGGACGGAACCTTCGAAATCGACCTCAAGATTCATTCCAATCCGCAGGTCTTCTAGCTTGAGGTTCTTTATCATGCCCGGCAGCTGAGGGCCCTCCTCCAATTTGAGTATGCCAACGGCGTATGGGGCGAGCGCCAAGAATTGGCTTGGCGGAAAGTGAATGATGGTGTATGTTAGAAGTTTTCCCTTACCCTTGAATTCCATCCACTCAACCGTGTAAGAGAAACACTTGGGGCATATGCCGCGAGGGGGCCAAAGGATTTCACCACATCCCTTGCATTTGACGCCCATGAGCTTCCTTTCGCCACAATACTTGTAGAAGTTCTCTACGGTCGGCATTATGAATCCGTTCTCGTCCCGAACGAAATCAGGTTCTTCGGTGGGCGTTTTCATCATTGATGCTCCCATCTCTTATGTCCCCTTCAATCTCCACGTTTGTAGATGTGGACAACGCCGGTTGAGGCTGATCCACCAACGTTCTCCGTAAGCCCAATTTCTGCTCCGGCAACCTGCCTTCGCCCTGCCTGGTTGGTTAATTGGAAGTAGATCTCACACGCTTGTGCCGTCCCTGTCGCCCCGACGGGATGGCCTTTCGCTTTGAGCCCCCCGCTAGTGTTCGTCGGAATCTTCCCCCCCAGGTAGGTTGCCCCTTCGTCGATTAGTTTTCCGCCCTTCCCTTGATCGCAGAAGCCCAAGTCTTCGTAGGCAATGATCTCCGCAATTGTAAAGCAATCGTGTAATTCTGCCACGTCAATGTCGCTCGGCCCGACTTTGGCCATTTTGTATGCTTGTTGGGCAGCTAGCTTAGTGACCTTCATACTGCTAAAATTCTCCCGTTGGCAAAGAGTGAGCGTGTCCTGAGCTTGCCCTGAACCAATTATGTTCACGGGCGCATCAGTGAATTTTCTCGCAATCTTAGGCGAGGTAAGTACTAGGCAACTGGCACCATCCGATCGGGGGCAGCAATCGTACAGTTTCAGGGGCCACGCAACGGGGCGTGATGATAGAACTTCGTCAACTGTTATGCGCTTTTGGAAATGCGCTTTCGGATTAAGGGCTCCGTGTTCATGGTTCTTTACCGCAACCTTTGCCATCTGTTCCTCTGTGGTCCCATACCGGTTCATGTGGTCTACCGCCATCATACCGAAGATCCCAGGAAAGGAGATTCCGTGCCACTGTTCGAAGGGGAAGTCTGATGCCATTGCCAGGATCTCAGTTACTCCGGTGGTGCTGACATGCGTCATCTTCTCTACGCCCCCCACAAGGACCACCTCGTATAGGCCAGAGACGATAGCAAACAATGCAGTTCGCATTGCGATGCTTGAGGATGCGCATGCCCCCTCCGTTCTGAAAGCGGGAATCGGGAGCAAACCAATCCAATCTAAGAGCAGGGGAGCGACGTGGGCTTGGTGTTCGTAGGATTCGCTCATCATCCCAACGAAGAGGGCTTGGATGTCCCGTTTGGGATCGAGTTTGGGGCAAGCATCGAACGCTTCTCTCGCGGCCTCGGCGAAGAGCTCTCTGCTATACAGCCCTTCGCGAACACCGAACTTCGAAACACCCGCTGAAACAATACTAGCAAGAGGTTCTGTCATTCTAAATTGATCCTCGAATCCCTGCGTGTTCGCATTGCGAATGGAAGGTGCCAATAATGAAGATTATTGTCCAGTTATCAGAGCCTCGGTTGAAGTCGTGAAGGTTACGCGGGAAGAGATTGTTTCGAGAGCTGAAAAGCGTTCAAAGATACGCTCATATCCGAATCTCTCAGAACCAGTCACAGTCGCGCTGGTCCGTTTTCCCTCCCATGGCGGCATAGTTCACAAGACAAAGGGTCAAGTCGCCATAGGCGACAAAGTGCGCGTGGTTTTCAAAGAAAAATCAAAGCGAACTGGCTCCATACTAGACATTGAATATTTCGAAAAGGTAGCTTGACGGGCTAAATAGAACGGCTACTTCCAACGTTCCTTCCGAACGCGGTCTACTATGTGATCGATGATCGTCTGCAGAGAGGTGCCTGGGCCGAAATTTCCCGATATACCCAATCTCTCGAGTTTCGGCTTATCCTCTTCGGGGATGATGCCGCCCCCTACGAGCAGGATGTCGCCTGCGTGATGTTCTTTGAGCGCCTTTGCGACCTTCGGGAAGGCGGTCATGTGTGCGCCGTTGAGCAAGCTCATCGCAACAACGTCAACGTCTTCGTCTATGGCCATTTGAGCAACTTGCTCTGGGCCGGCTAAGAGTCCGGCGTAGATGACTTCCATACCAGCATCTCGGAGGGCCCTACACAAGACGAGGGCGCCACGGTCATGCCCGTTTAGCCGTTGATTTACACGAGCCCGGGTTTTGCCACAAGCACCCTAATCTTTCTCTGCTGAATTTTCTTGGTCGTCAACCGTGTTGTCGAGATTGTCCCACCTCCGAACTTCACAGTATCGAGGGCTCCTTCCAGTCCCCGAACACCCTTCTTCCAACGTCCACAATTTCTCCTAATGTTGCATAGGATTTTACGGCCTTAAGCATCGGGTAGATGCAGTTCGAATCAGGATCCAGGAAAGATAAGCGGAGTTCTTCTAAAGAGTTTTTCACTACTGTAGCATCCCTGCTCTTCTTGACTTCTTTCAACCTCTCGACTTGGCTGTTGCGTATCTTTTCGTCGATTCTTAGCGTTTCAATGGGAGATGCCTCATTCATTTGGTGGGCATTAACTCCCACAATGACCCTCTTGCCTTCTTCCATCTGCCTTTGATACTTGTATGAAGTATCTGCGATTTCCCTCTGAATGAAACCTGTCTTGATGGCAGCCAGAATACCGCCGAGGTCCTCGATTTTTGCAAGATACTCGTATGTTCGTTGCTCCATTTCATCCGTTAGCCATTCAACATAGTACGATCCACCGAGTGGGTCAATGACGTCGGCAACCCCGGTCTCTTCAGCCAAGAGTTGTTGGCTTCTCAGGGCAATTAGAGCGGCTTGCTCTGTTGGTAGAGCCCATGCCTCATCGTACGCATTCGTGTGCAATGATTGTGTTCCACCCAAAACTGCGGCTAAGGCCTCGATAGTAGTTCTTACGATGTTGTTGAGTGGTTGTTGCCATGTCAAAGACACGCCTGAGGTCTGAGTATGAAATCGCATTAACGTTGACCTAGGGTTTCTCGCATTATATTTTTCTTTGAGAACTTTAGACCAAACCCGTCGGGCAGCCCGAAATTTCGCAATCTCTTCAAAGAAGTCCATACCACAGTTAAAGAAGAAGGATAGCCTGGGGACGAAATCGTCTACTTTCAACCCAGCTTGCAGTCCTAGGTCGACGTAGGCAAACCCATCGGCCAAAGTGAAAGCCAATTCCTGTAGGGCACTTGAACCCGCTTCGCGAATATGGTATCCGCTTACGCTGACGTAGTTCCATTGTGGGAGGTGCTTTGTGGAGTACAGAATCATGTCGCGGATGATTCTGAGGTGAGCTTCGGGTGGGTACACCCACTCCTTTTGGGCTGCATACTCCTTGAGAATGTCGGTTTGCACCGTGCCGCGCAGTTTCTTCGGCGCTATGCCGCGTTCATCAGCGGCTGCAACATACATACAGGTTAGAACAGAAGCAGGCGCGTTGATCGTCATTGAAGTGCTGACTTCATCAAGCGGAATGCCATCGAGGACCACTTCCATATCTCTAAGTGAGGATACCGAAACACCGCACTTGCCAACCTCTCCCTCAGCCCTTGGATGGTCTGCGTCAACGCCATACAAAGTCGGCATGTCGAAGGCAATGCTCAGTCCAGTCTCGCCTTCCTTCAGAAGGTACTTGAGTCGTGCATTGGTTTGCTCGGGAGTACCGTAACCGGAGAACATTCGCATAGTCCATAGGCGGCCCCGGTACATCGTTGGGTGGACCCCGCGAGTGTATGGAAATTCGCCCGGGAGTCCAACGTTCTCGGAATAAGCTTGGTACGACACGTCCGTAGGACTGTAGATGCGTCTTAGGGGGATTCCGGACGGGTTCTCAAATTCTTCCTTGCGCTCGGGCGCCTTCGCCAACCATTTCTTTAGCGTGCCTTCTTTCCACTTGCGCTGTTTTTCAACTATCGAACGAAGCTGCTTGCGATCGTAAAGTGGGCCTTGTCGTTTTCTCGCGGCTACTATTTGCTTAACTTTCTTCGCCCAGTAATTCATTTTTCTCTTCGGCGGCATTTGTTCCACACGAACTTAGAAACTTCAGAAGATGGGCGTTAATGTTCTTTTGGGTGATTTGAGGGCTTTTCCCTTCAAAGTCATATACGTGCTAGGTCCCCTAGGAGGTTTGTCCAACGTTGAAAGAAGAAAGGATTTTCTCTGCCTCGGGGTTTGCAGTGAAAAAGTTCTACGGCCAAAGGGATTCTGATCCACGGTACCTCGAACGCAATTTGGGCGAGCCGGGGAAATTTCCCTTTACGCGCGGAATCTACCCCGAGATGTACCGTTCACTGCGTGGAACGACACAGAATGACATCCTCAAAGAGTACATAGCACGAAATACCTACATCTTTCCTCCCGAGCAATCGTTAAGGTTGTCCGTGGACATTATCGAATTTTGCGCTAAGAGAATGCCGATGTGGCACCCGATCAGCATTAGCGGATATCACATCAGAGAAAGCGGCTCAAGCGCGGTCCAAGAACTCGCTTACGCGTTTGCGAACGCAATCGACGCCGTGAGGTTTAAGGCTACTACGGGCGAAATAAGCGATGTCATAAGAGAAGAGTATGGAGAGTTCCATCCCAAGACGATCATCTAGGAAAATGACGAGGCGCTCACATTCGTGCCGCATACGAAATCACCCGTCGAAAGACTGATTCGAAAAGCTGTACAGGGCGACCGGCGGGCCATATCCCAACTAATGTCGACAGCCGAGAATGATCCCCGTTCAAGAATTGTGATACTTTCTAGCCTGTATTGGCGTGCAGGCAAGGCTCATGTTATTGGCATAACGGGCCCCCCAGGCTGCGGGAAGAGCACACTCATCGCACAACTTGTAGAGCGATACAGAGATGCTGGCAGTAGAGTCGGAATCGTAGCCGTTGACCCATCAAGTCAGATAACAGGTGGTGCCTTGCTGGGGGATCGAATTAGGATGGGAAACCTCGCGGCAGATCCTCGCGTGTTCATTAGAAGCATGGCTACTCGCGGCCATTTCGGCGGAATCGCCAGGGCAACGGAAGACGCGGTTCGAATCTTAGACGCAACCGCAATGGACTACGTTATCGTTGAAACAGCTGGAGCGGGTCAATCCGATGTCGATGTAAAAGAACTCGCCCATACCACAATCGTCGTAACCGCACCCGGGTTAGGCGATGAGATTCAAGCATTAAAAGCGGGCATTATGGAAATCGGTGACATCTTCGTCGTCAATAAGGCCGATATGGAAAATGCGGACCGCGCGGCGCAGCAAATTCACCAAATGATCATGATGTCCGAACCGGTTACCGGTTGGCGACCCCGCGTCTTGAAGACTATCGCAACGTCGGGAGACGGAGTTACGGGGCTTGTAGAAGCAATAAACCAACACTCAAAGTACGTAAAAGAGTTAGTTGGATCACGCAGGGCAGATGAGAATTGGTTGCGATCCGAAGTGCTCGATGCAGCCAAGCAATACTTTGAGGACATATCGCTGAAGGAAATGGCATCGTCAGAAACATTCCGGAAAATCATGAAACAGGTAGCGGCGAACAAAATCGACCCTTACTCCGCCGGCCGCAAGTTAGTCAATAAGCGACTCGCAAGACGGTAGGTTGAGCCACCTTACTCTGTAACAACTTCCAGCCTCGGTGAACCGCCTCAAATGCAGAACGCTTTACATTCACGCGTCTCAGACAGACATGCGCATAATCTGGTCTCCCAGATTATCTGCTTGCATTCTTCACGGCAATTCTATGGCTCCATTGAATTGTGAGGTAGCCGTCGAAAACTTCGTCAAAGTTAACGACCTTCTGCTAAGCAAGCGTCAACAGTTGCAACCTGACCTGACCTCTGGCATAGAAGACTTAGACGGCATCTTGAGGCTCAACTTCGGCCAGTTTGTTACGTTTCAGGGTAAACCTGCACACGCCCTTTCTATGTTACTCTGCGTCAGGGCGACACTTCCGCAATCGTTAGGCCCGGACTGCGATGCGGTATTCGTTGACGGGGGTAACCTCTTCGACCCTTACTATATCTCAGACTGTTCAGTTGAGCATGGCCTTGACACAGAGAAAGTGTTAGAACGGTTGCACGTCAGTAGGGCTTTCACCCACCACCAACTCGCATGCCTCGTAACCGATAGACTCCCACTTGCGATAAAGAAATTCAGGGCTAAACTCGTTGTCGTCTCCGACATTACGCAACTCTACTGTGACCCGGATATACGGGGCGAGGATAAAGAGGATGCACTTCGCATTTTCGCGAAAGCCGCGAGAAATCTCGCAAGCCTCGCTCGACAAAGAAAATGTCTGATAATTGCGACGAAGCTAGAATCAAGAAACGCGCTAATGGATCGCATCCTTACACAGGCTGCACATGTTTTCGCAACAATCGAGGAAAAAGGCGGCCTGACTCGATTTTCACTACTGAAACATCCGTGGCTTCCCCCACGCACCGCCACAGCATCCTCACCTGGGGTAGAGACTTTGGAGAGTTACCTGTGATGGGACGAACAATCCCGTCATGGAGAATGGTCGTAGAGGCCGAGGTTGAGAAATTGAAAAGGTTTCAGGAATTTCTCAGGCAAGAAGACAAAATCATTTTTGAAGATATGTTGAATCAGTGTAAGTTGCTAGCGTCGGCGGCGAGTGTAATGGCCTCACCAATAAAACAGGTGCCCCTGATTATTTCGATGTTGTTCGCGCACCACAAGAAAATCATCGAGTTAGAGAAGCGAATCGAAGAGCGGGGCCTTTGAAACATCAAGGCTGGATCTTAGACCTCTACCCTAAAGCCAGCCAAATGGTTGTCTGGCTCAAGCAGCGCGACGGATCATGCGTCAGGCTAGTTGACGGCTGGAAGCCGCGAATCCACATTGGCGGAGAACGTGACGACCTCCTAAACCTCCAACCATTCATTCCATCATGCACATTCGTCGAGAAATTCGAGAGGGCAGGCGACCAGACTAAGAGTAAAGTTCTCGAAGTTGAAGTAAACGACGAATCAGAAGCCCAAACTCTGGCACGGAAGATCCTCCGGCATGGTGGATACTCGAAGTTCAGGCTCTACGACGTAGACATCCCATCAAATCAGATGTACCTCTACCACAACGATCTATTCCCCCTAGCGTTCGTCGAGGCTGACGCATCTCATGGCCGCGTTACGTGGACCATCAAGGATTCCCGTGAAACAATCGACTACGAACTGCCAACACTTCGAAACATACGGCTAAAAATCAGCACTAAGAAAACTCGTAGGATCTCAAGGTTTGAAGACGAATTAGACTTAATCAAAATCCAAACCAAGAATGATACCATAATTTTCGACTCAGGCAGCGAACTTGACAAGCTCAACAAACTCGTCACAGCCTTCCGCGAGATTGACCCGGATGTAGTCTTGACGGAAGGCGGAGACTCCTTCATTTTCCCCTACTTGGCCAGGCGTGCTCAACACCACCACATCCTCCACAAAATGGTTCTCGGTAGGGAAGATTCGCCGCTTCGGGTTTACGAAGTGCAAGGCCACAGTTACTTTTCGTACGGGAAGATACTCTTCAAGCAAACCGCCGCAAGACTACTGGGGCGGTTGCATGTGGACGAGGCGAATGGATTCATCAGCAGCGACTGCGGCCTCGAAGGCCTCTTCGAGGTGGCCCGAACCTGCATAATCCCATTGCAGAGGGCCTCGCGAACGACGATTGGCACCAGCATGACGTCCCTTCAACTCTACCACGCCGTCAAAGCCGACGTATTAATCCCCTGGAACAAGAACGAGCCCGAGGAGTGGAAGAACGGAAACGAACTCATACTAGCGGACCGCGGTGGCTTCATTTACGAACCAAAATTCGGCCTACACGACTCCGTCGCCGAACTCGACTTCGCCTCCCTATACCCAACTATAATGCGCAACATGAACCTGAGCGGAGAAACCGTACGCTGCAACTGCTGCCCAGACTCCGTTAGTCGAGTACCGGAGCTTGGGTGGAATGTTTGTGAAAGATGGAATGGCATAGTACCCAGGTCGCTCGATATATTGCTCCGAAAACGTGCGCTTTACAAGAAGTACAAAAAAGAAGCCATGGACCCACCTACAAGGTTGCGGTACGATCAACGCCAAGCCGCGCTCAAATGGATCCTAGTCTGCTCATAGCCGCCTCGAACGCGGCGGGCAATTGGATACCTAGGCTTCAAGAACGCGCGGTTTGGGAGAATTGACGCACACATCGCAACCTGTGCCTACTCCCGGAAGATCCTGCGAGAAGCGGTCGCGATTGCAGAATCCAAGCGCTTCAAACTCATACACGGCATCGTGGATTCGATGTGGCTCCGGAAACCTAACGCAACGCCAGATGAGTACGAGGAGCTATGCCGCACGATAGAGGAGCAGCTGCACTTCCCGATAGCGTTCGAGGGGTGCTACAAGTGGATTGTGTTCCTGAACTCGCGAACGGACCCGCGAATCCCCGTCCTCAACCGGTACTACGGAGTCTTCCAGGACGGAAAGCTCAAAGTTAGAGGAATCGACCTCCGCCGCCATGACACCGCCGGCATAGTCAGGCGATGTCAAACGGATGTGCTAACCACACTCTCGAAGGCGAACAATTCAGAGGAATTCATGGAACTTATACCCGAAGCGCTGGCGGTCGTTAAGTCATACGTTGACCTAATCAGAACCGGAAACATTCCGGTCGAAGAGCTCGTGATCGAGAAACGCCTCAGCAAGAACCTCAACGAATACAGAAAACTGGTTCCGCAAGCCATCGCGGCTAAGCACCTCGCCGCGGAAGGCATGGAGGTACACGCCGGGCAAACAATCAACTACATCTTAACCTACGGCAAGTCCAGAATAAACCATAACCGAGCTCTCCCCACCGAGCTGATGGATGAAGGATCCGTCTTCGACTCAGAGAGGTATGTCGATCTGCTTCTTTCTTCAACTGTCAATCTTCTACTACCCTTCGGATATGATTTAGCCGCGTTGAGAGATTCCGGCCAGGCGAACCATGCTGAGTGGCCAGTCACCTACTGGGCTTAGGTTTTGTCATAGCCATTCGGAGTTCGAAGTGCAGATCGTTGGTTAGCACACATCTCGATCTGGCTTCTAGCTGACGATCTGCCCGACAATTGCCTTGTGCTGAGTTTCGTCAATTGTGCCCAAAGCCGCGAGCCTGTCTGCGATTTGTTTCATAGTGGTGAAAGCGTGGAGCTTCACGCCAATCTTCCGAAGGTTTACCGCTCCTCCCTGCTGCCTATCCAGCAACACGACGGCGTCCTCAACGACTCCGCCCTCCGCTCGGATCGCCTCAGCAGCTTCTATGATATTCTTCCCCGTAGTCACAACATCATCTAAGACTAGGACCTTATCGCCTGGTTGCAGAAGGCCTTCGATCCTTCGCTCACGTCCGTGTTCCTTTGCTTCCTTTCGAACGTAGAGGAACGGCTTAGAGAGTTTGAACGCCAACACAGCCGCGTAAGCGATGCCGGCAGTTGGTATGCCAGCCAAACGCTGAACACGTTTTACCATGTTCGGCTCAACGAGGGCGAGGTAGTAGTTAATCACCCTTCGGAATGCTTCTGGGTCGCTTGGGATAATTCGAAGGTCAACGTAATATGGGCTCAGGATACCGCTCGCGAGCTTGAATGTTCCGAACTTTAGGCTCCCCGTTCTCAGAAGAACGTCACATAGTTCTTCCTTGTCGCTGCGATTCTTTGCGTCCACATCTGACTGCTCCGCTCTCCTAACACCATTCTATGTGTTTATTCTTTGTTGCAAATAGCGTCCAGCGATTCCAAGTCGTGTCATAGCGTCGTTGAGACCGAAACGTTAACCAGACCCGACTCCGACGCTGCCTTCGAGGCGTCTTTTCGTGGTGGAGGTCTGGCTACCGTACGGGTCTTCCCAGATCCCCCTACGTGTGCCTGAGGAGAGGTTGGTGGAAATCTTCAACATTCCGGAACCGGCAGGTGTCCCGGACCCTCTGGCCGAAACGAGGAGACTCATCGATACGAACGGACGCTTCCAGACCCAGGTGAAGGAGGCAAAGAGGATATGTGTGTCATTGGGCTCTTGCGGTAATAGGCAATTGGCCATCGATTTAGTCAAAACGCTGCATGAGAACTTAGCACAATACTCACTTGCACCAACCACCATTCTCTGTACGAAAGGAGCGCCTGAATTAGACCCAAACTTGTTCCCTGAAACAAGGATTGAGCATCATCAGCCACAAGGGTCACCTACGACTCCCATCGAAAACCTCAACGGTGACTTCCCACCTCAGCTTAACTCAGAATACATGACTTCCGACCTTAGAATCATAGTAGGGGAACTGAAACCGCATCCTTACCTCCAGTATTCCGGGCTATGTGACATAGTTTTTCCTGGTTTAGCCTCTGAGAAATCTGTACAGAGTCATCTAACTAGAGGTGCTGGCTTCTCAATGTCGGACCTCCGTAAGGAAAGACTGCAGATCACTACCTCAGCGGGCGACGTCTTCGCGTTAGGGATGGTTCTCGGTTCTGAAGGAAGCCCCCTCCAACTCGCATTCGGAACCCTATCGGATTCCATGTTGACCCTTGGCAACGCAATGCAAACTGCCTGTTGCAGAGATGTTGCGAAAGCCGCTGACATTGTAATCATGAGCGTTGGCGGGATACCCCAGGACGAATCGCTCCTTGAAGCAATTGAGATATTCCCTGTGGGAATTGAGGCTCTCAAAAGAAATGGGACGTTGATTGTTGCGGCTGAATGCGGAAAAGGACATGGTGACACGGAGTTCTACCAGTGGTGTGCGGAAAAGAGGGAGGCTCACCATCTGGAGGCGAGGCTTCGACACCACTTCAATTATAATGGTTCTAAAGCAGCATTTCTTCGGAGAACGCTTGTTGCACATCGAATATACTTCGTCTCAACGATCCCCGACTACTACGTGGAGAACATCTTCGGTATGAAAGCCGCACCAACGGTTAACGCAGCTCTTCAGACAGCCCAACGCGTAATGGGCTCTCAGTCAACTATTTCGGTGATACCCGACGCGGGCAGAGTGATTCTCCGCCAAAAGCCTCCGGCGCAACAGCCTGGTACTTCAGAGTTACAACAGTCTGCTGCCAATGGGTCTGAGTTTAGGCTACCACCTTAGTAGCAAGGCGACGAGTATTAACACTGCAACGGTAACCAGGATTGGCAATAGTGTCGTTTCGAATGATGCGATTGTGATTGCGACATAATCTCGCCACTCTAAGTGGACGCTGTTTTCGTCCCTGATTTTGTCGTCACTTGCCAAAAAGGGCGCCCTTGCTTTCACTTACTGAAGAACGGCCCCCGATATAAGGCGACCAATTTCAAACCTCGACTGGGTTCGACATGTTACGGAATTTTGGATTGTTTGCTGTGCGGGGGACGGCAAGTTAATCAAAGCGTGATCGCAAGTCGCATTCAACAATGGAAAAAGTCATGGCCCCAATGTCCATAGGGCTCGTCCTCCTCGGCTTACTCTTTGTTGTGGGCGGATTCGGGGCCTCTGTGGCTGGGCACCTTGAAGGGTTGTTGGTCGTATTCATAGGCGTCGCGATGCTCTGGGCAGGATGGGTAGGCAGTCAAGCCAAAGGACTATCCTGCTTGATAGCCGCCACTCTAAACACGCTAGATGCCTCGGTTACGATCGCAAGCTGGAACTACGAAATAAATCCCTTAGTCTTGAGCACAGGACCGACGGTCTTCGTCGCCGCGAAGTTGCTTTCATCGCTCGCAATAGTTCTCTTCGCGAGGACGGTGCCGAATCCAAGAACAGGGGGCTACGTACTTTCAACCGCGTTCGCGCTCATCATGGCTTGGAATCTCAGTCAACTGGCGCTTCTTAGTTTCCACACGGAGTCTCTTACACAGGGACTGATATGGGGAAGCGCTGCGACCCTGGCTGTGGCCTTCGCCACCTTCATGGCGATAGCTTACCGACGTTCTCGCAGAGCCGCCTCTTAGCTTGGCACTTTCGGAATATTCGCAATCAGTTCATTTGAGGCCTAAGGACTTCGCTTCCGCTCTCAAAATCGACTTTGTAGTGGCAGGCCACACGGTGATAGCTACCTCCGGACCCCGTATAAAATGGCATGTCGCCTGACCGACATTTGTCAGTGGCATATGGGCAACGGGGGTTGAATCGGCATCCGGGGGGTATGTTGACTGGGCTTGGGACATCCCCTGATAGGAGCTTTGGAACCCTCTTGTATTCGGGGTCGGGTACCGGTATCGCTTCCATCAAGAAGTAGCTGTAGGGATGCTCAGGATACTTGTAAAGCACATCACGTTCAGCGTCCTCCACAAGTTTCCCCAAATACATCACGCCGACTCGCTCGCTCATGTACTGAACAACGCTTAGGTTATGGGAAATGAAGACGTAGGTAAGGCCTAGTTCCTTCTGTAATTGTTTCAGCAAGTCCAGGACTTGGGCTTGCACTGAGACATCAAGGAATGATGTGGGCTCATCCAGTATAATAAAATCTGGGTCAACGGCCAATGCTCGCGCAACTGCGATTCTCTGCCTCTGCCCTCCGCTGAATTCATGAGGGAAGCGGAAGAGATGTTCTTCGTTGAGGCCTACTCTAAGCAGGAGTTCTTTGGCACGTTTCATGGCCTCTGACTTCGTTGACACTAGTTTGTGTAATCTCATGGGCTCAACAAGCGTCGAGCCTACAGTCTGCCGAGGATCGAGGGAGGCATAGGGATCTTGGAAGATGATTTGCATGCGGCGTCGTAGTAGCATAAGCTCCTTCTTCGTGGCCTTCGTAACATCGATGCCGTCGAAGTATACTTGACCGTCGGTCGGTTTGATCAGTCGGAGGACGCTCTTTCCAAGCGTGGTCTTCCCCGAACCAGATTCGCCGACTAAGCCGAAAGTTTCGCCCTTTTTCACTTCAAGGTTGACACCGTCTACAGCCCGGACGTGGCCTACGGTTTTCTGAAGTAACCCGGCTTTGATTGGAAACCAAGTCTTTAGGTCCTTAACGACTAGAATTTCGTCTGGCAAGGTTTATCCTCAATATAGGTGGCAGTGCACCAGGTGGCCGTTCCCTATGTCCTTTAGGACCGGCTTAGTTGTCTTGCAAACCTCCATCGCAAATGGGCATCGGGGGTGGAACCTACATCCCGTAGGTGGATCGATTAGGTCGGGAACGGTACCGCTGATTGATTCGAGGTGCGTTACGGGTTTCCTAACGTCAGGGATGCATTTCATCAGTAGCTGAGTATATGGGTGCAAGGGGTTTCTGAATAACTCGATTGATGTCGCGACTTCGACTACGTGCCCCGCATACATCACAGCGATCCTGTCGGCTGTCTCTGCGGCGACCGACAGGTCATGGGTTATGAGGATTGATGAAGCGTCAATGGTGTCTCTCAGCTCCTTAAGCAAAGTCAGGATCTGAGCTTGCACCGTTACATCGAGAGCGGTTGTGATTTCATCAGCAACGATGATCGAGGGGCGTCTCGCGAGAGCCATGGCGATCATGCACCGCTGCCGCATACCACCAGACAGTTCGTGTGGATATTGTGTCAATATTCGTTCGGGATCGGCGAGGCGCACGAGCTTCAGTATGTCCTTCGAAAGTTCTTCAGCTATCTTCTCTCTATCCCTTCCAGACTCTCGTTTTGAACCTTCTTTTTCGGTTTCTTTTTCGAGTAGGAATCCCTTAATTTGCGCATCTACTGCTCCGGTTGCTGACTTGTCGCGTGTTTGAGCCGTCCAGAGGTGTTTCTGCACTAGGAACGCTTCTTTCAGTTGAACGCCGACCGTGAGAACAGGATTGAGAAAGGTCATGGGATCCTGGAAGATTGCCGCGATACCTTCAGCTCGGATTTCCTGCATTTGTTCGGGGGACTTCTTGAGCAGGTCCTCACCCTTGTAGAAGACTTGTCCTTCTAAAACGTGAGCATTGCCTGGGAGGAGGCCGAGAATTGTAAGGGCCGTAACGGATTTTCCGCAGCCCGACTCTCCTACTAGGGCGAGCACTTCGTGTGGGTAGAGATTTAGTTGGACGTGAACTAGGGCTTTTACCTCGCCCCGGTATGTGTGGAAATTGACCGTCAGATCTCGGGTTTCGAGGAGGGACTCACCCTTGGCGGCCATATGCTTACCGCCTGAGCCTCGGGTCTAGGATGTCCCGTAGTCCGTCGCCAACCAGGTTGAATGCCAGCGCAATTACTAGGATTGTGAGCCCGGGGAATACGATAAGCCATGGCGCTGTGAAGACGTGCCCGATGCCGTCTGCTGCGAGGTTACCTAGTTCAGGAAGAGCGGGGCTGGGTGAGAAACCTAAAAACATCAGAGCCGAAAAGGTCAGAATGACGCCACCTATGTCAAGCGACATTTGAACGATTATGGGGTAAATTGAGTTCGGTATAACGTGAAACAGCACAATCCTCGATGGGTGTACTCCAAGCGCCTTCAGTGCTTCTACGTATGTTTTCTCCTTTTCAACGAGGACTTGGCCTCGCGATAACCTGACATACGTTGGCCACCAGACCAGCAGGACCGCGATTGTAAGGGTTTCAATCGTCCTTCCAAAAAGTGCCGCGAACACAAGGGCTAAGACAAGTCCGGGGAATGCGAAGAATATGTCAGTGATTCTGAGCATGGCTTCGTCGAATTTCCCACCTATCCAACCAGCTACAGACCCAACGACCAGGCCGAAGGCCGTCGCTATTGCGACAATTATGAAGGCGATCGATAGGTCCAATGGAATAGCTAGAACGATCATGTCTAGAACACTTCTGCCATACCCGTCTGTTCCCAATGGTAGGAAGGTTCCAGCAGGGCAGACTGCCGCCAGCGATGTCCACGAAAAAAGAGAGCTAGGCCAGCAGTAGCTCCTCGTAAAAATAAGCCGGTCAGCAGTGTCGGGGCTCACGAGGAGAGTCGCGGTGAGACCGAGGAAAATGAAGAATATCCCCAGGATTGAACCCGCCAGGACAAGGGGGTTTTGGCGTGTCAGGTAAATGGCATATTTGAGTTCGGCAATCCTCGCCTTGGTCTCGCTTTCTCTAGTATCTGAAACTGTAGTCTGTACAGTCATTGTAGCCACCTAGTACTTGATTCTCGGGTCGAGGAAGACGTACATCACATCAACAACCAGGTTCGATGCGACGATTATGAGGGCGGTCACTAGGCTGTAAAGAAGCAGGAAATTGCTGTCCCCCTGAAAGACAGCTCGCAATGAAACGTTGCCAACCCCCGGCCACGAGAAGACCGTTTCGGTAATTATAGCACCGCCTAGCAAACCTGCGAAGAAGAGCCCCGTAAGCGTCATTGCGGGTATGAGCGCGTTGCGAAGCGCGTGTCGGTAAATCACTATTCGCTCAGACAGCCCTTTCGAGCGCGCCATAATTATGTAATCTTGTCGAAGAACCTCGAGCATGCTCGCTCGTACGATTCGAGCAAGGTATCCCAAGCTTATGAAAGCCAAATTGAACGCGGGAAGGATTACGTGCGCAAAAGCGTCGGCAGTGTAAGTCAGATTGCCAGCAATTATGCCGTCAATGATTGGGAGGCCAGTGACTGCTGGTACGGCGCCGGACAGGTTCTGGCTGATTACGCCTCCGCTGGGTAGGTTCGGGAGACCCCATGTGTAGAAATAGTAGAAGAAAACTAGCTGCAAGATGTAGGCGAACCAGTACGACGGCGTGGAGTAGCCGGTCAGGGCAATTATCCTAGACGCGTGGTCTGCTGCTGTGTTATTCTTCAACGCGGAAAGAATTCCAAGAGGAATGCCGATCGCGACGGTAAGTATTGTTGCAGCAATAGTCAACTCAATAGTGAATGGAAACCGTGAGGCGAACACCTCGAAAGTTGGCAGACCATTCGCCCAGTTTGAATATCCCCAGTCGCCGTGGAACACGTCCTGCAACCAGTACCAGTATTGAATGTAGAGGGGTTGGTCGAAGCCGTGGGCTTTGATTACAGCTTCAATCTGGGCCGGTTTCATCCTGAATGTTATGTACTGCGCCCAAGGGGCGAACGCTGAGGGGAATCCCCTGGCCAAGTAAAAGACTATCGCGCTTACGCCGAATAAGACGAAAACCATCAAGGCCAGTCGTCTGATTACGTACTCGTAGATTTTCAATGCGAAATCACTTTTGCCTCAGTTCTTGCCATACGAGCAACCGGTCACGCCTCTATATCTTTCGGTGGGTACCAAAAAAAGGGAAAGGGGGAGGGCCGCGATGGCCCTCTAAGTGGAACTCAGAGTAGTTGTGTAGGTCCACGTACCGTAGTATTCTACGTTCATCGCTTGGTTGTAGAAGAAGCCTTGTATGAATGAGGATTCCACGTAATAGTTCAGCGGGTACTCAATGTACATGTATTCGACGATCTGGTTCGCATAGTTCTGTATCTGGTTGTTGTCGTTGAGCAGTCTCTGAGCGTCACCCTTCGCGTCTGCGTCAATTGCGTCGTTGACTAGGTTGTTGAGTACTGTGTAGTTCATGTTATGCCATGCTGGATATGCTCCGCTGGCCAAGAACATTGGCCCCAGCCAGTCGAGGAGGTGGTTGTAGTCAGCCACCCATCCTGCTCTGTAGAAGTATATCTGGTGTTTCGCGGCGTTGGTGTAGTACTGTCCTCCAGGAACTGGAACAATCGTGAAGGTTACGCCGAGAGCCGTTGATACTTTGTTCAGGTTGGCCGCCATTGCAGCCATTATGCGCTGGTTGGTTTGGTCTGCTGTGCCCACTTGCATCGGTATGATCTGTGGGTTCTTGGGGTTGCATGAGTTATCAATTGTGCCCGCCGGATACGGGTGACCATTCATGTCGACGAAGCTGGTCAAGGGGTTAGCGCAGGCATCCTTGATTAGGGCAGTCATCTTTGCGATGTCGAAACTGTATACTGGTTTGGTGTCCGGGTTGTACGAACCATCGGGCGCTGTTCCGATCGGGATCATTTGATTCGGTGGTGTCCACAGCCTATTGGCGATGTTGATGTCTGCATCCGTAATGTTCACGGAGTCCGCAACCGCAAGCCTCCATCGAAGGTCGGCGAATGGCTGGAACTTTCGTATGGCTCCACTGGCATCGGTCACGTTCGTTAGGTAACTGTACCATGTGTTTACGAATTGCGGGTAAGGCCCGTAGAGTGATACGCCAGGTATGACTGAGACGAGCTTGCCGTTTGAAAGCCACTGAGTTCTGTCAGCGACTGAATAAATGTCTGCGGCAGAGACACCGATTTCAGTTGCCTTCCCGGCCTTTGCATCAAGTATTCGTGTGGACAAGTCAGGGACGTATACGAAGTCCAAGGTCTTTACTGACACACTGATCTTAGGACCGCTCCAGTTGCTGGGTCCACCCCAGTAGGTTGGGGCGGCCTTCATGACGACCTCGTAGGTGGTCGGGTTCACGCTGTCGATGTAATACGGTCCTGTACCAGCCTTGGCGCCAGTTGTTGGCAGGTTGAGGTAGTTCATGGATACGTCGCCGTGTCCTGCGATGTGGTTGAAGTAGGCGGTGTAATCAATGCTGTCTGAGGGGCAGTCAGTAGTTTTGCACGCTGATGGGAAGTCATGCGAAACGACAAAGGAGGGCGACACTATGTCCGCCCATACGTTCGCGAGCAGATACGGAAATTGGGTCGTAGGATTCTTGATGTTCATGTTGATTGTGTATGGGTCGACTATTTGAACGAAGTTGAAGCCGAGAACAGTTTGAACCCACGTCGGATCATAAGCCGGACTTGCACCGAAGTAGGCGAACGTGTTCGGACTTGTGTCAAGCAACTGCTCTACGATCCAAGCGGCCTGCGTTCCATGGTCGCCCGTTCCGCTTCCACCGTCCATTATTAGAAGCCGGTTCAGGCTGAACCAGACGGCCTGAGCATTGAATGGCGTTCCGTCTTGGAAGTTGATTCCTTGGTGTAGCTTGAAAGTGTACTGAGTCGGCGACACTTGCGTATAGCTATCTGCGAGCCATGGAATGATCTCCGTGCTACTAGCGCCGTTGTACCAGAGCAGCGTCTCATACTGGTTGTTCAGAATTTGGTAATCCCATTGGTAGTAGGAAACGGCCGGGTCAAGCCACTGAAACTCGTTTCCTCCTTCATTGACCATTGTTGACGACGAGACAAAGCTTGGTGTCGGAACACTAGGCGTCGTTGGCCCAGACGGTCCACGTGAGCTGTAGTAGACGATCGTGCCTGCTAGTCCTGCAACGAGAACTATCACTATGACCGCTAACGCAGCGGTAGATTTTGCTACTGCTTTCGTATTCATAGAAATTTTCCTTCGGGCTAAAGGAGAACTATTTAGCTTTTAACGGTTTGCGCACTGAAGTTCGGGTGGTTCAATGAAACAATTTTCGGCACCCAGAAAATACTTCCAGCTGCGGACAAAGGATGGGGCCAGCACGGGCTGTTCCCAGTCTGGAACATTACCGTATTGACGCAGTTTTCCTCGATACGTAGCAGAAAAATATGGGTGGGGAGGATGACTGAGCTTCATGTTGACGTTGCGTATGATCGTGTCGCGAAGTACGGTACTGCAGTAGCTTCATTGTAGAAGACGCCCTGCACAAAGGTTGACCGTACTCCGTACGAAAGGTCATAAGTTGTGTACATGTAGATGACGGCGTTGTTCGCTATGGTTTCCATTTGGTTATTGTCGCTCAGTAGCCTTTGAACGTCGCCCTTTTTGTCAGCGTCAAGGGCATCGTAGTATAGGTTGTTGAGAGCTGTATAGTTCATGTTGTTCCAAGCCGGGTACGTTCCAGCGGCGAGAAGCATTGGCCCCAGCCAGTCGAGTAGATGGTTGTAGTCTGCAACCCAGCCCCCCCAGTAGAAGTATATCTGATGTTTTGAGGCCAGCGTATAATATTGCCCTCCGGGGACGGGCACAATCGTGAATGTAACGCCAAGAGCTGTGGAGACTTTGTTTAGGTTGGCGGCCATCACAGAGAGCATCCGCTGGTCAGTCTGATCCCCTGCCCCAACGTAGAGTTCGACTAATTGTGGGTTACCGGGGTGGCATGAATCATCGATTGTCCCCGAAGCGTACGGGTGTCCGTTGAAATCAACGAAAATGGTCAGCGGATTTTGGCATGCGTCAGTTATCAGGGCTTTCATCTTAGCGAGGTCGAAGCTGTAGATTGGCTGAATGTCAGGGTTGTACGCACCCTCAGGCGCCGTACCGGGCGGAATAAGGTTGATTGCAACCTGGCCTAGTCTGTTGTTGATGTTTATGTTGGCGTCGGTGAGGTTGATCGAATCTGCTACGGCCAGTCTCCATCGTAGGTCTGCAAAAGGCTGGAACTTACGCACGTTGCCTGCATTGTCGGTGACATTAGTGATAAAATTGAACCAATCTGTCGTGAACGTTGGGTATGGTCCATCGAGAGTTAGACCTGGCACTACAGAAACGAGCTTGCCGTTAGACAACCATTGATCTCTGTCGGCAACTGAGTATATGTCGGAGGAACTTACGCCGATAGTCGTCGCTTTCCCGGCCTTTGCGTCGAGTAATCTAGTGCCCAGATCCGGAATGTACACGAGGTCCAGGGTTTTAATTGAAACAGAAATTAGTGGTCCACTCCAGTTCTTTGGTCCACCCCAATAGTTCGGATTTGCTTTCATGACGACCTCGTATGTGGTCGGGTTTACGCTGTCGGTGTAGTAGGGCCCGGTCCCGGCCTTCGCACCATTCGTGGGCAGGTTCAGGTAGTTATCTTTCACCAATCCGTCGCCCGCGATGTGGTCGAAGTAAGCTGTGTAATCAATGCTGTCAGCGGGACAGTCAGTTGTCTTACAGGCTGACGGGAAATCATGTGCCACGACGAAGGATGGCGAAACTATGTCCGCCCATTCGTTCGAAAGCAAATACGGGAACTGCGTAGTTGGATTCTTAATGTTGATGTTGATCGTGTACGGGTCAACTATCTGCACAAAATTGAAGCCAAGAACCGTCTGAACCCAAGCTGGGTCATAAGCCGGGCTTGCACCGAAATAGGTGAACGTATTTGGGCTTGTGTCAAGCAACTGTTCAATGATCCAAGCGGCCTGCGTTCCATGGTCGCCTGTTCCACTCGTTCCGTCCATTATGAGCAGGCGGTTCAGGCTGAACCAGACGGCCTGAGCATTGAATGGCGTTCCGTCTTGGAAGTTGATTCCTTGGTGTAGCTTGAAAGTGTACTGAGTCGGCGACACTTGCGTATAGCTATCTGCGAGCCATGGAATGATCTCCGTGCTACTAGCGCCGTTGTACCAGAGCAGCTTTTCATATTGATTATTCAGGATTTCGTAGTCGAACTGGTAGTAAGATACATGAGGATCAAGCCATTGAAACTGATTTGGAGATTCAGCGACGTACGTTGATGAGGTCACAAAACTTGGCGTAGGAATGGAGACGGTCGTTGGCCCAGACGGAGTTGATGGGCCTCGTGAGCTGTAATAGACAAGCGTCCCAGCTAGCCCTGCGATGAGAACGATTATAATAACGGCTAATGCAGCTGTGGATTTCGCAATCGCTTTCGTATTCATAGGAATTTTCCCCATGAAAGAATGCACGCGATCAGGTTTTAAGACTTCGTGTAGGGCACACAGCGTCAAATGATAGGGTCACAACATCGCATAGAACGTGTAGGTGTCAGCGACTTCCTTTGCGGTAATTAAAGCCCCCATAAGCAAGATTTCTATGGTAGGCGATCTGAGAAACAGGAATACGGTCAGTATTCCGAAGAACGCGCTGTAAAACAGGCTCATTGGCATAACTGAATTTCGAATTCTGAAAAAGAATCTGAGTATACCAAACTTGCGCTCGGTGGCTCTATATGTTGCGTCTCCATCCTCTTTGGCGAGGCCCAAATCTACAAGTCTTTTCAGGTGGTACTTTGCTTGGGCAGGCGTAGAGAACTTCATGGCCCCTTGAATGTCTTTTGCGGAAGCTGCGCGGGACCTCAAAAGGCACATGTAGACTCGGTAAGCAGTTCTTAGCTGCACACCCCTTACAAGTGCCCGTTCCTTTTCGAACAATTCGCTCACATGTGTTAGCGGCGAACTCCCTGATAAAAGACCTTTAAATTTGCCCGTGAGAGACGTGAAGCAGGGAATGGATATCGTAAGCTCGAAAATAACGATGCGACTGCCAATCATCATCCTGTTCTCAGCGGTTTTGCTAAGTTCATTTCTGACTCCTGCTTACCAAGACACTCAATGTGTATGCGGAACGAGAAAAGCTCTGCTTGTACTTGCCGACTTTCCGGAATATCTGCATATATCAAGCCGCGATGAGATTACGACCCTTTTCTTCAACAAAGTAGCACGATATTTCTACGACGTTTCATACAGCAGGGTTATGATAAGCGGCAACGCAACGGATTGGATTAGATTACCTAAGTTATACTCGCAATATGCGGTTCCCAACATTTACACGACAGCAATGAACGTTGCTGAGGACGCCTTCCATTCAGCGTCTCAGTCATTCAACCTTACCGCCTTTGATTACGTGTTCTTGGTTCTATCAGTCTATCCAAGCTTGACAGGCGATTACATACCTGCCTCGTACGGGTCTATCTCAACAAAAACAGGAGTCGTGACGGGATTCGCTGTGGTCGAAGAAGACCGTGATTGGACTGCCTACGCTCATGCTTTCGCACTTGAGCTTGGTCTATGGCGTTTGCAAGCTCAGCTAGCTGGGGTCGGACCAGCCGACGTGGCTGCAAGTGGAACGGGAGACATGTCCTCCTGGTCGAAGATGGCCCTAGGTTGGATCAATAGTTCGCAAGTGGTGACAGTGGAGAGTCCGGGCCGTCGGATCCTGACGCTCAATCCGGTGGAGGACCCTAGCACCGATCCTCTGGCGCTGCGAATCAATTTGGGCGTAGGGGCCGGGGAATATTGGGTGGAGGTGCGCGAGAGTATCGGATATGACAGAAACAATCTCCAAGAGTATGGTGCTATGGTGAGCTATGTCCCGCCAACCAATGCATCGATACAATTCCAGAAGGTGCTCCAACCCGACATCGTTAGCAAGGCGGTCTTCTTGGACACAGGCGCTGATCTCTCGATAATCGCTCTTAACTCGACCCAGGATAGGTATAGCTTGTTGCTAGGAGACGAGGAGGACGGCAGGGATGCGCAAACAAGCGTCTACGCAATGTACCGTGCCCAAGGCGCGATACAAGTTGCGGAAACAGAGAACAGGTTCAATAACCTTGACTTGGCACAAACTCTTCTGGCTAATGCGCACGAACTATTCGATCTCGGCAAGTTCACAGATGCCGACGCAATGGCCATCTCGGCTGAGACGACCGCTAACACGGCGACCGTCCCCTTGGACTATTCTCAAGCCGCACAGTTGCTCGAGTCCGCCGAAGCTCTAAAGAACAGTACCATCGATGCGAACTCACATCAAGCTGTTGCGCTGGTCCAACAAGCGAACGAGCAACTCGACATCGCAAAGCACGCGTTCGATTTGAGGGACTTTTCAACCACCAAAGAGGCTGCCCAAGCAGCGATTGACTTGTTCAACAGGGCAAAGCAAATGCAATTATACGATACTATCCTTGGCTGGCTCAGCAACCTCGTCCTATTGGTTCCAGTGATTATTCTCGCATTTGCTTTGCGATATCAGCTCAAGCGTGTATGATTACCCTAATCCGCGCAGCGCACTTGCGAGAAGACATCGTCGGGGGTTCAATTTTCCCTGCGCCGAACTACCTGAACCCGCGAAACTTACAGGAGCGTTTCTAACCAATACGGCTCCAACTTGTTCCCTTGTCTCACCCATTAGCATGTGCGCCGCGGCTGCCAAGTCGTCAGCGATATTCGATTGAGTAACCTTCACTTTGCGTCCGTAGAGATCAAGTTTCGCCCTGTAGTCCAGAATAGGTTTGAAGCCAGATACGCCAATGGCGAGTCCTACGGTTCCTAATCGCAACGCTGTCACCCGGCTATCCACTATTTCAACTCCAAGCCGAATAGCCTTTTTATTCTGTAGATGCCGTCGGAGCCGCGCAGCAGAATGATCCGGGTTCTCGGGCCACAAGCTCACTGACCCTGGGGGTGAGTTCTTCATATCCACTCCCGCATTTGCCGTCAGGATGCCGTCTTTGACAGTAAGCAGAAAACCGCGTGTTCCACCAAGAATCAAATCCGCTTCTTGAACGACTATGGATGCCAGGCGGGGATCAATTTGCCATCGCTCGGCGAGTCGTTTGGCTCTGATCGATACTTGAACGCGGTCAAGTCTCAAGATTCGGTTCTCGCACAGAGATACAACCTTGCTCGCCACGGCGAGCACGTCACCATTCCTTAGCGGCGTATTTTGATTGTCGAGGGCGCGCTCGACAAGTTCACCGAGATCTTGGCCCTGTTCGGCCAGCGGAAATTTTACCGGGATTAGAGTAATAGGAGTACGTTGCGCCAATGGTTATCAATTTGGAGGATCGGTTCCTAAGGAAGACTCGTCTAGTAGGTTAGCTCATCCTTGCTACCAGATTTGCTATGTCTGGTCCTCTGTACCCGAGCTCGCCTCTGCTTCCGTGCGGCCGCTTGGTGCTCGCGTCAAAGCCGCCGGATGGTGGCCGTAGCCTGAACACGGGTTTTAGTCCTTTCTTCAAAAGTATTTTCAGTGTGATGCTCCCGTCTGCAAGTGCAGACGCCAGACCGTCTACAGACTGCGCTCCGAACTTGTCGTGAGCGGACTTGTCGGTAAGCGGTAACCCGCCGAGAAGTTCTCCACGTTCCCTTAGCAACATTGCAATATCTCGGGGTTTGGCTTCACCCCACGTCACGTAATCCTTTGCCTTCCGCAACGTCGCCATTACGTTCGCGTTATTCTCTAGGAGGACCGCGTTGAATTTCCTGTCGAGTCTCAGGCTTGCCAATGTTCTTTCGGCATCCACCGGCGTGCCGAAAGACCCCTTCAGGCGAATTGCAAAGACGAACGCCTTCTCCGGCGCAACTACTTTCTTCTGAGGTGGTAGTACAACTGCCTTTTCTACAGGTTTCTTGGCGGGAACTGCACGCTTGCGGGGGACCTTAGCTTTCGCTTTGCGCGGTGCTTTGGGCTTTGCTTTACGTTTCTGGGGTGTACTCATTTGGCAGCTTCCTTCTGCGAAGCGCTAATCTTTACCTCTACCTGTGCGACATGGTCAGGTAGATCCTCCGGCTTCAGTCTGTGCTTTAGATAGGATGAGAATCTTTTCTTGTGGGCCTCTGCGTCTGAGGCTAGTTCTTTAGAGTAATTTCCAACGTGCTGACCTCTGATGCGCTCAGGCTTTGGGAGCACCTTTTCGTCATGTGGTATGGTAAGTCCCGCGTCTAGGGCTCCTTTTGTCGCAGCAAATATGCGCGACCCTGGACCCCTCGAGTATAAACCAATGTCCAAGATTGCTTCAGACACGCCGTTGGCCTTGGCCCTCCGGCCGGCAAGCAGCCCTGTTAGATAAGCTGCGGGCATGTTCCCGCAAGGCGCTTTCCATCCGAACTCTTTCAACTCAGAAGAATGAGCACTGGCAAGTACGAAATCGCCTTCAGGTTTCGCCTGAATAACTTGAGCGCTCAAGTGCTTGTTCGTCGGACGTACAACGAATCGCGCAATTCCTGAAGTTACAAGTTTTCTCCTTTTTCCGTAGTGGGTCCTTCCTTCGCGCCTTCGTCGAAAGGGCAGGTTGTATTGCGGTCCTTTTGCCAACTTCTAAATCTCTCTTTGAAGTAAGCTCGACTCCTCAGTGCACAATTAAAGCGTTTCCAGCTGCACGTAGTCAGAAGACGTACGCGAGGAGACGCCCGCCTGTCTTGGCAGTTCTGGCGTCCATGTGGGACACTACACCTTTCGGCGTGCTCACGATGAGAACGCCGACCTCACGTGAGGGGAGATACCGTTCCTCCCAGGCTTCGATTTCTGGAGTCCTGACGGCATATCTCGGCTTGATGACGCCGCACTTGTTGACTCGGCCCAAGAGCTGGACTCGGTATTTGCCTGCACGACCGTCGTCGATGAACTCGAATTCTCCAATGTAACCGTTCTTTTGCATGACTCGCAGAACCTGCCCCATTAACTTCGAGGCCGGCCAGACGATACAGTCGCGCTTGTGTCGTCTTTCATTATTGTAAATAGTGTTCAGAGCATTTGATAATGGGTCTACTAGGGTCATCTAAATCACCAGCGTCCTCAAGTTCTAATCGCTCTCTTCGCTCGGCCAGTCTGTCGGGCGGCGATCATTCCAACTTTTCTTCCCGGCGGTGTGTTTCGGCCCACTGTGGTTGGTTTTCCAGCATGTTTGTGCCTTCCACCACCATGAGGGTGAGAGGCCGATACCATCTTCTGTCCCGAGGTAGTTGGCCAGACCCGTCCGCGTGCCCTCATTAATTTCATGACGTTTCCAGCCTTTAGGAAGGGTTTCTCGATTCTTCCCGCGCCAGCCACAACGCCCACCATTGCTCGACATTTGTCGTTCATGTAGACTGATTTTCCTGAGGGCATGCGAACCTCTGTTCCCTGTGGTGTGTGTGAGACAATCATACAATATGTCCCTGAAGATTTGGCCAAACGGCCTCCATCGCCAGGCCGTAATTCTACGCTCGATACCATCGTTCCTTCCGGAACGCGGCCAAGTGGCAAGACGTTTCCAATGTCCGGCGAGGCGTCGGTTCCAACGGTTATGCCTTGGTTCAATGCGAGGCCCTCGGGCGCAGGAAGACAGCAAGCAGTACCATTGGCGAACTCCACAAACGCAAGCGGTGCTCCCCTAGCGGACTCGTGCATAATCTCCTTGACAACGCCTTTCAGTGACGGGTAGTCCGCCGCGGCGGGGGGAAATCGTGCTGGTGCGATTCGCCGAAAAGTTCGGGCTCTGAAAACCGAGCCGCCCTTTCCTCTTCGTTGGACGCGAATCTGCTTACCCAAGAATTATCATATCTGTGACTGTTTGAATGGATTCTGAGTTTCATTCGGCGAGCGGTTCGGGATGAGCCAACATAAACCTTGTGGTTAAGTCAATGACTAAGTTGGTGGTGTGAATGCCACTCTCGATCGTTTATCGAAGGGCTAGCCTTGAAGATCTTTCAAGGCTACAAATTTCTGAAGGCCTTTCCGCTACTGCTAAGAGCATCGAATTTAATGTTCTCGGCGTGGGGCATGAGTTCTGGATTGCGATCGAAGAAGGCATGATCATTGTATTAACTGTACTTAGCCGATCAGGTATGAAAGAATTCATAATCGTTTACCTCGAAGTAGCGCCCTCCCACAAAAGTCACGGCGTCGGCACAGGCCTAATCCAAGCTGTCTTAGCTCATTATCCCCAGAGCAACTTTTCGGTCATACCATTCGATGGAACCGAGGAATTCTACAAACGTCTGGGGTTTGAAACGGCAAAGAATTGGGAAATGCGTAAGCGAGGGTCATACACACCCGCGAAATGAGCCGCCGGGGTCTATTTCCCAGTATAGAGGTGGCAGGCGGCGAAATGTTCCGTGTCACGTTGAAGAAGTTCGGGTATCTCAGCAGAGCACCTGTCGAAAACGAATGGACATCGTGGATGGAATCTGCATCCGGTCGGAGGGTTAAACGCGCTCGGTATTTCACCTAACGGTATCTGCTTTTCCGACCTCTCTCTGGGGTTCGGGATTGGAACTGCTTGCAACAATGCCTGTGTGTAAGGGTGAAGCGGGTGTGCGAACAGATCCTTGGTTCGACCGTATTCCATTATCTTGCCTAGGTACATGACCGCAATCTTGTTGCACATGTATTTGGCAACTGCTAGATCATGCGTTATGAGGAGTATTGTTAGGTTCAGTTCTTTCTGCATTCTGAGAAGTAGATCTATTATCTGAGCTCTTACGGAGACATCGACCATTGCTACCGGTTCGTCTGCTATCAGATATTCTGGATCGATGGAAATTGCCCTTGCAATCACGACGCGCTGTCTTTGTCCTCCGCTTAGCTGGTGCGGATACCTTGGGTAGAATGTGTCAGCCGGCGATAGGCCCACTCGCTCAAGAAGCTCAAGCACCTTGTCTCTGCGTTTGGACGCGGGTACATCGCTCAGATACCGTAGTGGTTCTGCCACGGCGTCTCCGATAGCCATCTTGGGGTTGAGCGACGAGAGCGGATCCTGGTATACTAGCTGCATCTTTCTCCTGAATTCTCTTAGTTTTCTTCTTTCAAGGGCGTAGATTTCAGTTCCATCAATCTCCACTTTGCCATCTGTCGGTCTTGAGAGTCCTGCGGTGATCCGACCCGTTGTAGTCTTGCCGCTACCCGATTCTCCCACGAGGCCGAACACGTCTCCCTTCTCGACCTCAAAGGTAACTCCATCCACTGCCCTGACGTACTCAGTGGTCTTAGAGAATACCTGCGCTATGAGCCCTTTCTGCACAGGGAAATACTTCTTCAGGCCTGCGACTTCAATGAATGGCGTGCTACAACTCCCTCCAGTAGGAAACAGGCGGCTTCTGAGTCTTCCCCTGTCGATATTGGCATGGGTACCTCTATTTTGCAACGGTCAAATACGAATGGACAACGTGGGTGAAAAGCGCAGCCGGCTGGAATCTCAAGCAAGTCCGGCGGAGATCCTGGAATTGTTTTCAAGATCTTGTCTTCGGCACGTATGTTCGGTATGGATCCCAAGAGAGCCTGAGTGTAAGGATGTTTCGGGTTCTCAAAGATTCTGACGGTGGGAGCCACCTCGGCCAGTCTGCTCGCGTACATCACGGCCACTCTGTCAGCCATCTCCGCGACAATCCCCATGTTGTGTGTGATTAGTAACAAAGAAAGAGAGTACTTGGTTTTCAAGTCCCTCATCAACTTGAGTATTTGTGCCTCAACGATAACATCGAGAGCCGTTGTCGGTTCGTCAGCAATAATCAGCGAAGGGCGGAGCGCTAATGCAAGTCCTATCATGACTCTCTGCCTCATTCCTCCGCTGAATTGATGGGGATAATCATTAATCCTGGACGCTGGTATTCCAAGATCCTCAAGAACGGTCTTAGTTCGCGACCTAGCATCTCCTTCCGACAGTCCAGGCTCATGCGTTCGCATATACTCTATGAAATGGTCGCCGATCTTCTTCACTGGATTGAGAGATGTCATTGGGTCCTGGAATATCATCGCGATTCTCTTTCCTCTAAGAGCCATCATTTCGTCGTTACTCAGCTCTCTGAGGTCCATCCCTTCAAAGAATATTCGTCCTGAGGTAACACGCCCCGGGGATTGGATTAGCCCCAATACTGCCATGCCTAGGGTAGACTTTCCAGAACCTGACTCTCCGACCAAGCCCAGAGTCTCGCCTTTCCTTAATTCGAGCGAGACGTCTCGGACTGCAGGCGCGGAGGTTTCACTCGTTCTGTATTCAACTGAAAGTGATTCGATCCGCAGGAGTTCTTCCAAGGTTTCACCGGAGTTTCGGATTAGTCCTCTCCGCGTAGCCTTCACTGATAAGTGAAAATCCAAGGGCGGCAAAGAGGATCATCAGACCGGAGAAGAATATCGTCCACCATGCACCTGTGGGCAACGACTGACGCCCATAAGTGAGATCTATTCCCCAATCGGGAAGCGTCACAGGAAGGCCGAGGCCTATGAAATCAAGTCCCGCGGTGGTCAATATAGAGTCGGCGAAATTCACTGTCGCCACTACAACAACCGAGGACGCAACGTTCGGCCAGATGTACTTCAGCAAGACGGAGAAACTGCCTGCTCCAACAGATTTTGCTGCATCAACATACGGCATCTCTTTCACAGCGAGCACTTGACTTCGCACGACCCGGAAGTAGCTCGGGACATAAACGACAGCAATCGCAACTGCTTCGTTGATTATTGTGACTCCAAACACGCTGATTATCATTATTGCTAGTACTAGACTAGGAAAAGCGTAGATGCTGTCCATAACAAGGGCGATTGTTCTATCAACGTTGCCCCCATTATAGGCTGAAATTAGACCGATCGGCAGGCCTATTGCCATGCATATCAGAACAGCGGTAACTGCTACCTGTAGAATGAATCTTCCTCCCCAGATCGTGCGACTCAACAAGTCCCTACCATATTGGTCTGTTCCAAACGGATATTGTGGGCTCGGTGGAGAATTGACTGGGCCAAGGCCGATCTGGGTGGGGTCATGCGGGGAGATGTAAGGAGCAGCGGCACTCATGACTGCTATGAAGATTGTGAGTCCTATTCCAGCCAGCATCAGAAACCGCCCGGAGCCCTTGCCTAAGAGTGGGGAGAGGACTCGCCCGATTAGTGAAATAGGTTGCCGGGATGAGTTGCTTTTCACAGTCTCACCCTAGGGTCCAAGTAAGCGTACAGAATATCGACAATCAGGCTGACGGAGGATATGAGGATTGCAAGGAAGACGACCGTCCCTTGCACGGCTGTGTAGTCTCTGAAATTTATCCTATCCACGAGATACGTTCCTACTCCGAGCAGGTTGAACTCGGTTTCCGTTAGGATTGCACCGCTAAGCAGGAGAGCGAACTGCAATCCCATGATGGTCACAATTGGCAACAACGCATTCCTCAATGCGTAGGAATAGACGACGGTTCTTTCCCTCAAGCCTCTTGCCCGAGCAGCCGTAACGAAATCAGCCCTTAACGTTTCCATCATATTCGTTCTCGTTATCCTGACAAAAACGCCTGATATTACAAGGCCTAAAGCGGTAGCAGGCAATATTAAGTGTCGAATCGCGTCGACAAACATTGGAATGTTCCCGGAAAGCAGACTATCCAAAGTGTAAATGCCTGTCTGAAGATGGATCGAACCAATAGTTAGAAAGGTTG